>OLRD01000078.1_pt1 | contig 86893 bp, 72 predicted proteins | sample 1672051 | NCBI WGS metagenome assembly OLRD01 (sample SAMEA3136640, study PRJEB25190) | human gut metagenome | biome: human gut; feature: human-associated habitat; material: faeces | place: Austria | collected 2013 | reverse complement strand
ATGCAGCGGCAGGGGAGGTTATCCGGAGCGCATTCCGCGTGGGCTATGGCCGGGCCCTCACTTAAAAGAACACATTGCCGAAGTACGTTACCGTATTGGCCCCGTTAATGTAATGGATCCCCGCCTCCGCCGCCTCTTCATTGACAAAAATCCCATAGCTTTCCACCGAAGGGCACATACGATCCGGAAACCGGCAGGGAGCATCCGGATAGGTACATGTCTGACAGTTTCCGCAGCCTTCCGAAGTCAATACCAACGTTTCGGCAAAGTTCTCTTCAAATATTTTACGCACTCTGGCACATACCTCTTCGTGAGCCGCCTTCCCTTCCTGCATCCCATCCAGATCCAGGGAATCCTCCAGCGGATGCCATGTGGTAAAAATATACACCTGGGTAAAAGCCATACATTTTTCCCGGCATTCCTCCACACTGCCCACCCCGGGAGGACAGGCCCATGTCTTCCCATAGCTTCCGCAGTAATTGACCTCACAGAGATGACGGACCTCATCGGAAAACTTTATTTTTTCCACCGGGATCACCGCCTGCTCATGGACACCTGCTTCTTTACACAGTTCAAAAATAGTATCCAGACTTTCCATTCCTTGCTCCCTCCTGTCCTCTGCCGGACATTTGACTGACACCAAAATTAATTGTTATTATAAATCGCTTTCTTTGTACTTCTGCCGGTAACTGGCCGGAGAATCACCGGTTATCTTTTTAAAATACCTGGAAAAGTAGGAAAAATTCTCATATCCCACCCAATAACCCACCTCTCCCACGGAGAGATCCGTCATCACCAGAAGCTCCTTGGCAGTCTCCATCTTCTTTTCCACAATATATTCCGCCAGGGAAACCCCGGTTTCCTTCTTAAACAGACGGTTTAAATAATCCCGGTTCAAATGCACGGCATCCTCAAGCATCTTTCTTGTAATTTCTTTATTAATATTATTATCGATGAATTCCTTCAGCTGATCCACCACAGAACGTTCTTCCTGCACCTCATCCCGCAGCAGCATCCACCTCAGGAAATCGTCGGCATTTTCCCGTGAGGCAAAGGCAGCCTGGAAGCGGTCGGAATATTCCTTTTCATCCATACGCCGTACATCGAGCCCCTGTTCCGCCCTCTCCCTCTCATTTTTGACTATAAGGGCATGAAGCCCTGCCAAAAGAGACTGAAGGACAGGCCGTGTCATTTCCATATCCCCTGCCATTCTGTCCACATACTTTTCCACCTGGGAAAGCAGCTCCTCCTGCCTCCCTTTCCGGATAAGGACCTCCCAAGCCTGGTAATTAGGCCCTTTCGGCCCTTCGTTTCCCAATCTTCCTTCACACAGACAGAAGCTGTCCTTCCAGATAATATCCTGCTGCATCTGCCTCAGCTTTTCAAACTGCAGGGGAAGCTCCTCCGGCTCCACAAAACCCGCCATATAAATCTGGATATCCGTATCGAATTCATTATGCATCCACCGGATCAACTGCCTGCATTCTTCCCGGATCCTGTCTTTTCCGACCTCCCCTTCCAGCAGAAACACGGCATAATTAATATCCGTCCCCACATTTGTCTGGCATATCCTGTTTTTTCCTGCAATATTCAGGGATTCCCCTATGACATTACGCATGGCGAAGTCATAAATATCCTTTTCCCAGCCATCCATAGCCTTTCCAATCCGCGCAACACTGACAGAAAGCAGCAAAACCCGCTCCCCATCCTTCAGTTCAACACCTTGAGCGGCGAAATTCTCCCGTATTTTTTCCCTGTCCGCACCGAATTTTCCCCGAAGCAGTTCCGTAAGGAAAACACTTTTCATAACACCCTGGTATTGTTTTAGCGTACTTTCATGGACAGCATCATTTTTCAGGCGCAGCTTATGCTCCATATTATTCCTGGCCTTTATCAGGGCTTCACGGATTTCCTCTTCCTGAACCGGCTTCACCAGATAATCGGAACTTCCGAGGGACAGCGCTTCTCTGGCAAATGCAAAGCTCTCATGACAGGTCTGGAAAATACATTCAATATCTATTTTTTCCTCCCGCAGCCAGCGCAGCAGCGACAGCCCGCTTCCCAAGGGCATTTCAATATCCGTCACCACTACGTCGATCACTTCTTCCTCCAGGATTTTCTTCGCTTCCGCCGCGCTGGATGCCGTAAAAACCTGATCCACCAGATCTTTCTGGACCTCCGTTACCATCCGAAGCCCGTCCAGTGCCAGTTTTTCATCATCCACCAGTAAAACCTTCATCCTTTACCGCCTCTTCCCGTTGTTCTTCCGGCAGCCATATTTCCACTGCGGCGCCGCCTTCTGTCCCGTTTTCAAATTTTATTTCCGCATCTCCATGATACAGGATCGCAAGTCTCTGTACAACATTTGCCACGCCATAATGTTCTTCCCCCCGCCGATCCAGCAGGGTGTCCCCGCTGTTCAGGACAGGAAGCACATCTTCTGCATATCCGGGGCCGCTGTCCCGGATGCGGAAATAATATCCCTGTTTTTCCCCTTCCCTGCTTTTCTCAATCTGAAGAGTGATATGTACTCCTTCCGCTTCATCCACCAGACCATACTTCACCGAATTTTCCACAAAAGTATACAGCATCATCGGCGGAATCAGGCAATCCTCCAATTCCTCCTCCCCTTCTCTCGTAAACAGTATCGGATAGGTATAACGGATCCTCTGTATTTCTATAAAATTTTCTATATGCTTCAGCTCCTCCTCCACCTCTATTTTTTCATTTCTGGCCTTCAGGATATACCTGCTGTGCTTCATCAGATGGGCAACCAGCTCCTTGATTTTATCCGTCTGCCTGGTCAATGCCAGTGTATACAGGATATTCAGGGCATTCAGGAAAAAATGGGGATTGATCTGCAGAAGCAGAAACTTCAGCTCCGAATTCTGCCGGTTCAGCTGCTCCTCATATACATCGATTTTTAATTTTTCGATTTCCGATACCATGCGGTTGAACTGATAATTCAGGCAGCGGAATTCCTGGTAATAAGCCTCCTCTTCCACTTTTACGTGCAGATTTCCGTTTTCCACTTCTTCCATGGCTTTTACCAGCTTGTCTACCGGATGCACAAGAGTCTTCCTGTTAAACCAGCTCCAGCCTACCACATAAGCCACCGCCAGCATCATAAACATGGCCAGAAGAAGCTGCAGTGCCCCTATATTTTTCTGGAGAAAAGATTTATAACGCAGTCCAATCAGACTGAGCCCCGTCCGGTCGGAAGCACTGCCGATTACAGTCACTGCCTCTCTGGGATCATTATAGATCAATTCCTGCCCGAAGTCTTTAATCTGCTGTTCTGCGCTCGCCGAAAGCTTTTCATCACTTATGGCCTTTCTGTTTTCATCCGTAAAGAAAAGAAGGGAGAAGGGATTGTTTTCCCCCTTTTCAATCACCTTTAAAAAGGGATCTCCATCCATATACACCGTCAGGTAATATCCGAGTGTGTGCATAGTCCTGACAAAATAAACCTTATCACCGATTTTCCTGGCAACCCATTCATTGGAAAAAGACTCTTCTCCGGATATGATGCTCTGGTTATAATCTCTTACATCCTCCAGGAGCGAATATTCGAAGCTTCGGAAGGAAACCATCCTTTGTCCGGCGCTGTTATACAGGAAGCTGGCCTGGATCCAGCTGTTTGCCGAAAAACTGTTCTTCATTTCTTTATCCAGGATGGTATACAGATACTCCCTGTTAGCCGTATTTCTTTTAATTTCCACCAATTCGCTTCTTCGGCTTGTCAGATAGCTGGCCATCTGGTTTTCCGCAGTCAGAATCTGTTCGTCAATTTTATCAATCGTCATGGACAAAATTTTCAGATTGGCGTCATTGGCCTGCTTTTCAATCGTACGGTTGGCATACAGACTGATGATGCCAAGCCCCGCAATGATCAGAGATACCACCAGCATTTGTATCCCCAGGCTTTTTCCCAGGGAAATATTACCCAGAATCCGCTTTACCCGTGTTTCCCATTTTTCTTTTTTCATCCTGTCACCCGCCCTGTGAATACGCTGTCTCTTTTCTTTATCATAACAGATCCGGACGGAACTTAGGAGACTATTTTCCCATTCGCACAAAAAAACACGGTTTCCGGGTTGCGTCCGATAATTTATTGGACTTATCCTGAAAACAGTGTTTTTTGTGTTTACGAATCCGTTTATTTATCTTTTTCTTCTGTGGGGTTAAGACAGCCGTTTACGCTTGTATCTTTACCCATTATCCATTCTTCCTTAAACGCTGCGTACTTGATACATCTCCGATCTCCATAGCTGTAAGCCACATGTATCCATCCATCGGAAGACTGCATTATTACCGGATATTCATATCTTCGGTTGCTTATATCATTTCCGCTTCCGATAAAGCCTTCTCCCTGCTCCACCAGCCTGGCTGCCGGCCAGGTTCTTCCATTATCGAAAGAAACGGCAACCGCTACCGGACATCTCTGGCGCGGCCATACGGTTATGTCAGGGTTATCATTCGCACATACCGGATTATAGGCCACAGCCAATGCACCTGACTGTAAACGTATGGCAGAAATACTGGAATTGTTATTCGGCAATTCCGTTCTGACAGGCACACTCCAGCTTTCTCCCCAATCATCGGAATGAGAAATATAGATATTGTCGGCTGAACGGCTTCGGAACAAGGCAAGCAGTCTGCCGGGTTCCGTTTCAATAATATTGGCGTGGACTCTTCCTCTGCTGCCCGGTATTTCCACACTTCTCCAGCTGATGCCATTATCATCCGATATCTGTACTATGGTAATATCACTGCCGTTATGAGTATCATCATTAAAACAAATCCAGTTCCCGAATACCCATCTTCCGTTGCTCAAAATCTGTATCTTCTGTCTGCAGAAAGAGCCTTCCCTGGAAAACATGACTTCCGTCTTTCCCCATGTTTCTCCATTATCTTTAGATATTTTCCTTCTTATTTCTGCGGTATACTGAAGATTGAATTTCGAATCCGGCCTGGCCGCACGAGATATCTGCGCGGTATACATCAGCCAGATTTCTCCTTCCGGCGTCAGGAAAAGCGATGGGTTCTGTTCCGATCTTTCAGCATCGTCCGATACCTTGACAGGAATGCTCCACTGACTCTCTCCGGCTTTGAGACGTGAAACAACGATGCTGATATCCGCATTTCCCTCATTGGAACCGGCAAACCAGCAGCACAGAAGATCTCCCCCCGGCAGCTCCAGCAGATCCGCTGCATGACAGCTCTCATAAGGGTTGGGAATCAGGCTCTCAATCGTATCACGAAGCTTATTGTCATATAATTTTCCATCTTCTTTCATTGTCTCCAAGGTTACATAAGTTCTCGCCATAAATTTTTCCTTTCCCGGCTTACAGCCCTCTTTCCTATCCTTTTACGGATCCTATCAAAATACCTGATTTAAAGTATTTCTGTACAAACGGATATACACATACGATAGGCAGCATGGCAATAACAACCGCAGCCGCTTTCATATTATACTGATTTATTGATACTCCGTTCCTGATTACCGTCTGCATCATTTCCCCGGCCCCGTCGGATGAAATTACCACATCTTTAAGAATCTGCTGTATTACCTTCAGACCTGTTGCTTTCAGATATATCTGGGGAACAAGATACTGATTCCATATATTAACTGCGTAAAAGGTTCCGATTGTTGCCACAATGGGTTTGGAAATAGGCAGATACACATTCCACAGGATCCGGAACTGATTGGCCCCGTCAACAGTAGCCGCTTCCTCCAGTTCATATGGCAGCCCTTCCAGATAGGTTTTGCAGATGATCAGGTACTGGGTATTTATCGCACCGGGCACAATCATCACCAGCGGATTATCAATAAACCCGAACTGGCTGTATACAATATAGGTAGGTATAATTCCCGCTTCAAACACCCAGGTCATTGTAAAAATCCCCATAAGGAGATAACGAGATTTAATCTGCGGCCTGGACAGTGCGTAGGCCGTAATGTATGTTGTCAGCACCCCTGCCAGTGTCCCTCCGGCCGTATACATAAAGGAATTCCTCATTCCCACGGCTATATCCAGCTTCGGATTGGAAAGCACATATTTAAAAACCTCTAAGTTTAACCCTTTCGGCAGAAAAGTCACCTGACCCGCTGCTAAAAACCTGCCGTCGCTCACAGCCACAAATATTTCATACAGGAAAGGATAGATACAGATGAATCCAATAATACACAGGATAAAGTCATTAATGATTTCAAAGAGATCAATTTTCTTTTTCATCTTTGCTCCTCCTTTCTCAGAACAGTCTGGTTTCCGAATATTTGGAAGCCAGCTTATTTGCAGCGATTACCAGAACAAAGGCTATAATTGATTTCAGCATGTTAACGGCTGTACCATAGCTGTAATTGGGGAATCCTGTTGCCTGGAATGCGATCCGGTATACATAAGTCTGGATCACATCCGCAGTCTCATAAACGCTTGGATTATACATTAACAGTATCCGATCCAGATCAACGGAAAAAATGTTGCCTATACTGATAATCAGCATTACTATAATAGAACTGGAAATGGAAGGCAGTGTTATGAAAAACATTTTCTGCCACCTGTTGGCACCGTCCATATCTGCCGCTTCATATTGTTCCGTATCTATGGCCATCATAGCCGCTATATATATAACCGTAGAATAACCAAAAGTCTGCCATATCTGAAGTATAATATACAAAGGCCTGAACCACTGCGGTTCTGCCATAAAAAATATGGCCTCCCCTCCGAAAAATTCAATGATTTTATTTACCAGGCCATAGGATGGGGATACAAGAGTATAAAGAATACTGACCATAATCGCCGATGATATGAAGTACGGAAGGAAGCTGAGCGACTGTACCGCATGCCGTATTTTCTTTATCCTCACTTCATTTAAAAACAGAGAAAAAATAATGGGGAAAGGAAATACGACTACAATAGATAAAATCGCAAGTACAACCGTATTCTTTATCAGTTTCAGCATATATGGATCCTGGAATATCTTTATAAACTGTTTCAAGCCGACCCATTCGCTGCCCAGAATTCCTTTGAATGCGCTGAAGTCCTGAAACGCGATCACCATTGCTCCTACCGGCCCGACCTTAAAACAGATCAAGATAAAAATGCCGGGTAACAGCATAAGATATAAAAGATAGTTTCTTTTTAAATCCTTTTTTATCCGTTCTTTCATCGGTATTTTATGTACCGGGATATCAGGTACCCGCTTTTTTATCTTACCGGCCATACATACACCTCTTTCTTTATTATTCAGACCGGAACAGAATCTCTTCCGGTCTGATTTTATATTGCTTCAGGGCAATGCTGTATCAGTCATTGTAAGTATTCTGATAGGCTGCCAGCTGAAGCTCTTCCATCCTGGTATAACCTGCCGCATCCATTTCGTCCAGAAATGCTTTCCAGTTGTCTTCGTTCAGTTCCTTCGTTCCTCTGATAAATGCGATAATTCCCGCGTCACAGCTGTCTTTCAAAGATGCAGTCAGTGTGGCAAGCTCCTCAGACTGCTCATCCGAATAAATTATGTTAATGCCATATTGTAAATGCTCATCTGTAAAAAGCTTTAACGCCGCATCCTTTACAATTTCTGAGTTAAAGGAATAAAATGCAGTGGTATCAAGCGGTTTGCAGATAGTGAAACGGTCGCTTAAGAAGCTCCATTCCATCTCTCCGTCCGGTTTTGCCAGTTCCTCATCATAGCTGACAATATATTCCTTCTGTCCGTCTTTTTCTTCATAGCTGATGCCTTCCACACCCCAGTTCGCCAGAGTCTGTCCCTCATCACTGTAGAAGTAATCAATAAACTGAATAATTGTCTTGGCCGTTTCTTCTGATGCCTTTGCATTAATAACGGTTGCTCTTTTCTGATTATATCTGGTATCAGTCTGAACCTTCATGGGATTGCCGTCTGTATCGTTGAAAAAGTCCATGATAGCCATATTGTAATCCGGATCATAATTCTTGCCTTCCAGATTAAATGCAGCCGGTCTCGTGTAAAAGTCAAAGCTGATGGAACCGCGTCCTTCCCACATTGCCGCTTCCCAGTCTCCTTCAGAAAATGCACCGGCTATCCATTCGGGATTAATCAGGCCTTCGTCATACCATTTTTTCATGGTTTCCACCATGGTATAAGCGCCATCCGCATGAATGTCGTATCCCAGTTCCACGTTGTTGTAATAAAATCCGTTGGATTCCTCTGCCGATATATTGCTGTTACAGTTAAAAAGGCTCTGGAACCGGAGCGGCGTTTCACGGCCGTTCAACGGATAATAGTTGGGAACATCCTTATAGTAAGCCTTTAAAGTACGCAGTGCTTCTGTAAAATCATCCACAGTTTTGATTCCGGATACATCCACACCTGCCTTGTCAAAATGATCCTGACGGTAAAAAATGAAGCTTCCTTTCTGGATCCCTTCAACCAGAAGTCCATAGATAGAGCCATCCTCATTCGTTACCAGCGATTCATAATCCGGATTTGCATCCAGGTATGCCTTAATATGAGGGGCATATTCATCAATCAGAGGCCTTAAATCATAAAATGCACCCTGGGCTCCATAAATATTGGCCTGATCCTGTTTGCACATGGTGGAATCCGTTAAGGTATTGCTCAATACCATCTGATCCACTTCCGTATAAACATCGTTTTCCACACTGGTGCCTTTTTGATATTCCACAGTAACACCGGTTCTCTTTTCCGCCTCCTTGTACCATTCCAGATCGTTAATCCAGTCCACAAAGGTAGAACGCAGATACATCGTATACGTACCGCCGCTTCCCACATAACCGTCCGCATCACTCTCTTCTGATCCTGTCGTGCTGCTTTCTGCTTCCGTGGAAGCCGCTGTGGTATTCCCTGTTCCTTCCGCTGCCGCAGGTGCGCTTTCCGCTCCTTTGCCGCCGGATCCGCATGCGGTCAGGGATGCTGCTGTCATAGCCAACGCTACAATAATGGAAATAACCTTCTTTTTGTTTCTCATAACCCAATCCTCCTAGTTTGTTATTTTGGCTTCCGCCATACGTATGGCATAATCCATTGCATTCATCAGACTTAATTCATTTGCGCTTCCATCGCCTGCGTGGCCCTCTCCTGTGCCATGATCCACTGAGGCCCTTATAATCGGCAGTCCCAGCGTAACATTGATGCCCGCAACCGCATCCCACTTCTGCCGTTCCTGATTATAGACAAAGCCTTTCACCTTCAGCGGAATATGCCCCTGGTCATGGTACATAACCACCACAATGTCATACCAGCCTCCTAATGCTTTGGAAAATACCGTGTCCGGCGGAGTCGGTTTCCTTTCCGGGATACAAATCCCCAGGGCCAGAGCTTCATCAATGGCCGGCTGGATTTCTTCGATTTCTTCCCTGCCGAATAATCCGTTTTCCCCGCAATGCGGATTCAGTCCCGCAACTCCAATCTTAGGATTCTTAATCCCCAGCGCCCGACAGCCTTTATCGGCTATTTTGATAACCTCCAGCACTCGTTCCTTCTTTACCCGATCACAGGCTTCTCTTAAAGAAACATGGGTGGACACATGCACCACCCGGAGATTTTCATGGGCAAGCATCATGGTGTAATGGGAGGTTCCTGTATAATCCGCATAAATTTCCGTATGTCCCGAATAATGATGTCCGGCTAAATTAATATAATCCTTATTCAGGGCATTCGTAACCGTTGCATCCACCGTACCATCCATAGCCAGCTGAATAACCTTCTTTACATATTGGAACGCCGCTTCTCCGCACATTCTATGGCTTTCCAGATATGCCTTCTTCACAGCCTCCTCTCCCACTTCTTCCTCTATTTCTTTCCAGTCCTTCATGTACAGCCTTTTGGAAACATCTACAAGTCCCATATCCAGCACATCGATCGTTCCAAAAGCAAATACCGCATCTTCCACTTTACGTATGGCATGAATCCGGAATCCATACGCGCCTTCCACCATTGATGCAGCGGCTTCCATACAAACGGCATCCCCGATGACTACCGGCCTGCATCTTTCATATATCTCCGGCTTCATCAGTGCCTTAATGGTGATTTCGGGTCCGTTACCTGACGGATCCCCCATGGTAATTCCAAGAATCGGTTTCATTTAAACTCCTCTCCTACCTGATGCCGGCCTCTCTGCAGTCTTTAAGTACCTGTTTAATCGCTTCCACTCCTTCCCGGGGAATCTGATGAAAAGGACTTCTGCATTTTCCTACCGGATAACCCAGCAGTTCCACTGCGGTTTTAACCACTGTGTTGGGATTTCCATATCGGAATGTATTCCGGAAAGGCCGGATATTATCCTGCGCTTTTCTGGCGGCATCCAGATTTCCAGCTATGAAATTCTCGTATATCGCCGCCATATTTTCAGGAAATACATTCGCACATCCTGCTATTCCTCCTGCTCCGCCTGCCAGCAGATTCCACAGGATAAGAGAATCATTTCCCGAAAGGACACAGAATTTCTTCCCTCTGGTAAGCTCTATATATTGGAGCATATTATCAAAATTACCACTGCTGTCCTTTACCCCCGCAATATTATCAATATCCGCAAGCCGCGCCACCGTGGCAGGAGCCAGCGCATTTCCGGTCCTGGCCGGGATATTGTAAAGCACAATGGGAATATCAACCGCTTCGGCTACCTGTCTGTAATGGATATACAATTCTTCCTGAGATGCTGCCGCAAACCAGGGAGTTATCACCGATAATACATCTGCTCCCAGCGCCTGTGCCTTTTTGCTCATCCTTATCGTATCCTTCGTGGACACACAGCCGGTTCCTGCATATACAGGCACCCTTTCTGCAGCTGTCTCTATTACCACGGAAAGTACTCTTTCCTTTTCCTCCTCGCTGAGTATATAGCCTTCCCCATTGGTTCCCAGCGCAAAAATGCCATGGACCCCACTTTCAATAAGACGGTTTACCTGATTGGCCAGTTCCTTTTCGTTGACAGCTTCCTCCTCATCCATTGGTGTTATGATAGGAGGAATAATCCCTCTGATCTCAGTCATCCTCTTTCCTCCTGCCGCTGATAATTTCCCGATAAATTTTCCTTGCATCCTGAGGTGTTACCTTCTTCTTATTATTGTCAAGAAGTCGTGTCACCTGCATACCAGCCTCCACCAGGCTGTCCAAATCTTTTTCCTCCACATGGAACTGCTCCAGGGTAACCGGTACCTTCAGGTTAGCTATAATTTCTTCCATCCTGCTTAAAACCTTATCCGCCTTATCCCCAGCCCTTATGCTTCGTTCCCCCAGCTCCGTCATATCATAAATCTGAGACAGTTCTTCCAGACAGGCATCTTTATTAAAACGCATAACAGGCATAAGAAGAATCGCATTGGAAATACCATGGGCTATATGATATTTTCCTCCCAGCGGATAGGATAAAGCATGTACGGCGGTCGTGCCGGACGAGGTTATTGCGGCTCCCGCATAAAAGGCCGCCAGAAGCATATTATTCTTTGCAGCTGCCGCTTCCGGATTCAGGCAGGCTTCTTCGATATTACGAAATATGAGCTTCACCGCTTCCCCTGCAAATAAATTGCTGACAGGATTAGCTTTGTTGGAGGTATAGCATTCCACCGCATGGGCCATTGCATCGATCCCCGTTGCTGCCGCAATCGGCAAAGGAAGCTTTTTTATCATGCTCCCATCCAGAATCACATAATCCGCAATCATTGCCGGATTCACAATGCCCACCTTCAATTCCTTTTCCGGTACTGCAACAATACTGTTGGGAGTAGCTTCGGAGCCGGTTCCTGCGGTTGTGGGAATCAGTATAGTATCTGTTTTCTTCTTTCCCAGCAAAGGCTCGTCCAGTAATTCCTTCACTCCGTATTCCTCTGATGCGGCAACCGAAGAAAGCTTTGCAATATCAAGAACGCTCCCTCCCCCAATCCCGACAATCACATCGGCTCCCGATGCTTTGAACTCATCAATGACCTTCTGTGCCTGAGCATAGGTAGGTTCCGAAGGCAGTTCGTCCAGAATAACAATATCCACACCGGCCTCTTTCATATACTTCACAGGTTCATCCAGCAGTCCGGCTTTCTCAATCCCCTTATCCGTAAACACAGCCGCTTTTTGATATCCGCTCAGGATTCCCCGGAGCTGCGAAAGCGCGCCCTCACCGCAATAAACATTTCCGGGCATCCTCAAACAATATTGTGCCGCCATTCCCACCACATCCTTTCTCCCACTTATCTTCTGTTAAATTTACGAGCTTAACCAATAAATCCTCTTCTCCAAAACCTCCTGACTTGGAAATCACTTTATAATGTTTTCCCTGCAGCTTCATATCGGAATATACAACTCCTTTATCCAATTCACAAAGAAGAGAAATCTGTCTGCACTTCACTTTTTTTATAAAATGTATCAGGGTATCTCCGCCGATAACCATAATGGTTGCATCCAGGCCTCCCTTTATTACTTCTCCCAAAATTTCGCCCAGCCTGTCTGCTATGTCAACCCGAGCCTCTTCCAGTGTCCTGTTTTGACTGCCCAGATATTGATTCACACGCTCCATCTCCGACTGTGTATCTATCATGCAGGCGCCTTCACGGACACATGTGCTGATAATACCGGCTATCAGCTTTTTCCCCTGCAATGTATCAAGATATCCCTGCTGCAGCTGCTGTTCCAATGTAAGGGTAATTCCGGATATTCCCGCCTGTTTCGCATATGCTATCTGTTTTTTTGAAATATCATTGATGCTTCCGCACATAATCAGCAGCGGTTTCCTTACGGTCTCTTTTTTTCTTTCATGTCTGAATACAGGCAGATATTCGGTTACTGCAGAAGCAAACCCGGCACAGCCTGCCAATACCCTCAGACGTCCTTTTTCCTGCAGAATCTCTGCTGTCCTCTTTAAATCGTCATCTGAGGAAGCATCAAAGATTGCTATTTGTTTTTCTCCCCTATTAATCTCTAGTTCCTCCGGACACCTGTATTCCCTGACTATATTTTGGTATTCCCCGAACAGTTTTTTTACCCGGGAACAGGTAACCGGTTCAAAGGGATCCTGCCCAAAAACACTTTCTGTAATAGGTATACCGTCAATATAACTCACCCCATTCTTCACAATCCTGTGCATTTCGGGAAATGCCGGCAGAAAAGCAAGAAAACTTTCTTCCGATGCATCCAACACAGCTTTAATTTCCTGGGCTATATTTCCTCTCAGACCGGAATCTGTTTTTTTGTACAAATATGTAATTCCTGCCTCCCTCGCTTTTCTTGCAAGCCTGTAAACCACATCATAAGCTTCCGGCCCCGACAAATGTCTGGTTTCCGTATCCACAATAAAAACTTCTGCTGAAGGATAATCTCCAAATTCCATGTCGGTATCTGTCATGATTTCTGTCCTGGCCCCATATGCGGCGAACTGTATTCCAGTATCCAGTGCCCCGGTAAAATCATCCGCAATTATCAACAATTTTTCCATGACTCCCACCTTAATTTCAAAGATGTTTCAAATCGAAACACTTTTGTTTTATTTTCATTTTCCTGCACTTCCATTACCAATAGAGTTTTTTGTATATTTTATATAAATTATTGGTCTGTTACGCAATGTTTTTATCTAATTTACATTTAGTCTAGCAATTTACTTTCGTTTTATCAACGAAACAAAAGGCAAATAATCGAAATAAGTGTTTTATATTGAAACATTTACCAGAATAAATATCCATTATTCTGTAGTAATATTGTAAGGAGGAAGAGGAATGAAGAAAATAAAAGTACTGGGGATTGCCCCTTTTGAAAGTATGAGCACCCTTATGCTCCAGGCAGGTGCCAAAAGAAATGATATTTCCCTCACTGTTTATACAGGAGATTTGGAAGACGGGGCTGCAATCGCTTCCCGATATACACAGAATGATTTTGACTTTATTATCTCACGCGGAGGGACTGCACAGCTGATCCGTCAGGTAAGCAGCATACCTGTGATAGAAATTACTATTTCCCTTTACGATCTGCTCCGGTGCATCCAGCTGGCGCAGAGCGCGTCGAACCATTATGCCCTTATCGGTTTCCCGAATATCACTAAAAATACCCATTTTATCAATACCCTTCTGAATTATAAAATGGATATTTATACCATTCACAATCAGAAAGAAGCCGAAAAGGTGCTGAAAGATATTGCATCCTCCGATATTGAGGTTATATTAAGTGATTCCATCAGCAACTCTCTGGCAAAGTCCTATCATTTCCGTTCCATATTGATAACTTCCGGTACGGAAAGCATCGATGCCACCTTTGAACAGGTAGTTTCCTATGGAAACATGTATAAAGAAACACTTCACCAGAGCAAAATGTTCCGCTGTCTTTTGGAAACTCATCCGTTTGATGTCTATGTATTCAGTCCCGAAGGGGAAATGATTTACCATTCCAGAGATGATTTATATTCCAGAGAGCTGACGAATATCATGGCAGGGCTTGTCCCCTCCGTCATAAAAGACGGACAGAAAAAGGTATACCGGAAATACTCCGGCATCCTGGCTTCTATTTCGGGATCCCTGAAGAAAATAGACGAGGAAGATCTGATCCAGTTTTATGTGAATTTCAGAAAGGTTCCCCTTTCCCTCCTGAAAAATGGGCTTCATTATCTGGACAAAGAGGAGCTGCTTAATAATGCGGAAAATTTCTATCTTAATACGGCCCCTCAGCAATTCATTGAAAGCCTGACGAAAGATGCCCTCAATTCCCGTTCCCCATTATTTGTCCTTGCCGAAAGGGGAATGGATAAACAGCATTTTGTGGAAATGCTTTATCTGCAGAGCAGTGAACAGAATAATCCTCTGGCCCTGATAGACTGCTCCCGTCTGCTGAACAGCCGGAACTGGGATTACCTGATGCAGGATATGAATTCCCCTTTGAGCGATACCGGCACCACCATTTACATACGGAATATTGATTTGCTTCCGGAGGCGCACTTTAAGGAACTGTTATATACCATCAAAGACACAGGGCTTCACAAACGAAACCGTATTATTTTTGAATTATCCCATAAAGAAAGCACACCCTATCCGGATCGGTTTGTATTTACAAAAAATATTCTGAACTGTGTAACCATTGAAATTCCTCCCTTACGGGAAACAAAAGAATACATTCCTCATATGGCCGGGCTTTTCATCGGTACCTTTAATGTTGATTTCGGTAAGGAAATTGCAGGCTTTGAGCCGGAAGCCCTCAACATGCTTCAGGAATTCGACTGGCCGTTTAATTATGCACAGCTGCGCAGAGTGATCACACGCCTGGGGAACATCACCGAGGAACCTTTTATAAAGAGCACCGATGTCCGAAAAGTGCTGCTGTCAGAGGAAAAAGAAGCCAGGCTTCAGACTTTGGTTCCTTCTTCCTCTGAAAAACATGCCAATCTGAATCTTCACCGCACTCTGGAAGAGATTAATCGTGAAATCGTGGAGCTTGTCGTAAAAGAAGAAGGCGGCAATCAAAGCGCGGCAGCAAGGAGGCTTGGAATAAGCCGCACTACACTCTGGCGCATATTAAAGCTGTAATTTTAATACTCTTATTCATCTGATATTCTGCATTTCCCTGAAGTCAAATGGTTCTCCCGGCAGAAAGAACGGATATCAAATATTACCAATATACAGGCCAGTACAGCAGTCAGAGAATTGCTGGCCATCATGACAATACCCACGCTTTCACTTCCTAACGAAGTGAATCGCTGAAGAATCCATAACAACAAAATACGGAATAAAAACAGCCTGCACACATTGATAAACAGGATTTTCCGTGTTTTTCCCAGACCGTACATAAATGCCATGACTGAAGCGCCTATCCCCCAGGGAACTATGGTCCCCAGTGCATCATAACGAAAAATATTACGGATAATATCCCTGAATTCCGCATTCAGCCCATGGGAGGAGCTGGCATATAAATAGCTGAGTGTATCAATGGAAAGCAGGCTGATGATCAGTCCCGCACTGCCGAAAAGCAAATTGATCACAAAAATTTTCTTAAATGCCTCCAGGGCTCTTGCAGGTTTCCCTGCTCCCAGGTTCTGGCTGATAATAGCCGCACAGCCTTCCTGATATCCGCTTTGGGCATTGGAAAAAATTCCGGTAATATTATTACATATCCCCAACGCTCCCACGGTAAGGGAGCCATATGCACTGCACATGGAATTCACAATAACCTTTCCTGCGGAAAAAGCCGCCTTTTCCACAATGAGCGGAAACGAAATCTTCAGCAGAGGAGCCACCGCTTTGGAATGCAGGCAGACATTTCCCATGGAAAAACGGAAGGAACTCCCCTTTTGGCTTATATTCTTCAATCCTATAACCATTAGAACGGCCTGAGAAATCACGCTGGCTATGGCAATCATGGTAATTCCGCTCTCAAGCACGTATACAAAAAAAGCAGTAAACGCCAGTTTAAGAACAATAACAATCATATTCAGCCGGAAAATACGTTTCGTATTGCCCCTCGAGCGTTCCACTGCAATATATGCATTGTTAAAAAAGGCCACCGCTAATCCTGCCAGTTCGATATTAAAATAGGTGCTTCCCATGGCAATCAGTTCTTCCGGTGTCCGGGCTGCTTTCAGAAGAATGCCCGTAAAAGGAATACATGAAAGCAAAAGGATATCCAGAATTCCCACCATGGCAAACAGATTGCTGACCCGCTGCTTAACCAGGCCATAGTCTCCTGCCCCATATGCTTCGCTGATTTTCAGGCTGCTGCCCATGGAAAGCCCCATCCCTATGGCGGAAACCGTAATATTAATCTGGGAAAGATAGGCTACTGCACTGACAGCTTCCGCATTAATATGGGAAGCCATCAGAGAGTCAAGCATTTTATATAAGGTATTCAAGGCCTGATAAAAGGCCAGCGGGGTCCCTGTCCGTAGCAGCACCTTCCAGAGATTTTCCTGCAGGGCATAGTCTCGGAAAGCCTCTTCCTGCTCCAAAGCGTTCTTTTTCATAATATTACCTCAAGGCGCCCAAGGCCCTCACAGTTTCCCCTTTCCTCCCCGTCTACAGAAACAGTGAGCTTTCTGTTTTCTTTTTCCAGGCAGACCCTGATATCATGCCCCTGAATGGTGAGATTGTTAAGGCAGAAATGTTCCAGCCCGATATCCAGCGGTTCCACAACAATTTTCCCCGGATATACAGATATCCCGGCAATATACTTTACCACCAAATCAATATAATACGAATGGCTGTAATCCACATCGTCACTGATACATTCCCCGGTCATACTGTTATAATGCTCTACAAGATAAGGAGTCTCCCCATCTCCGCCATAATAGTGAAGTCTGGTGAATTTCATAAAATACCGGCCGAAATCCTTATCCCATTCATGTCCTTTTGCCAGGCTCTCTCTGCCTATCCCGTCCAGTATAATACTGTTGGCATAAGGCCAGGCCGGTCCATCCCATATGCAGCCGTTTCTTCCTTTAAAGAACTGCCCCATCCAGCCTCCCTCCGGAGTAAACACCTTACATTCCTTACTTACGGAAGGGAAGGGACAGCCGGTGTCAAATTCCTCTGAGAATAAGGTTTCCATACATTTGACATGATTTTCGTCCGTTATCCCTGCAAAAAATGGAAAAGCTCCCACAATATTTTTTACATATGCTTTTTCATCTGTCTGATAATGCAGGTCATAGAAAAAACCACTTTCTCCGTCCCACATTTTTTCCAGGATATCTTTCTTAATTTCTTCTGCTTCCTTCCGGTATCTTTCTTCCTCCGGATCACCGCAGACTCCGCAAAGATACGCAGTGGCCAGCGTATTCAGATAATGATATACATTCCTGTCCACACGTTTTAAAGGCGTGAATTTTTTATTATCCCGGCAGTCGAGGGGAAAGTCATGAAAATACCAGTAGCTGGGCTGGTATTCCATTCCGGTAAGCTGATGGACATATTGGATGAGCAGAGAATCTTCCTCATTGCCGTATACCTTTTTCCATGCTTCCCTTTGCTTTTTCACTACAGGAAGCGCTTCCTGTGCAAAGGCTTTTTCTCCGCTGACCAGATAATACTGCCACACCGACCAGCCAAAAAAATTGGCATAAGGATTCCCTCTCCCATCTACCCTGGCACAATGGAATTCTCCCGTTTCGTCCTGATTGTCCCGCATGGTATGCAGAATAGAGTTTCCATACTCTTTATCCTGATACCAGCGCAGATCCAGAAGGTGCATGGGTACGCTCAAAGGTATCAGCTTGGAAAATTCCCATCCCTCCGGCTTATACGGAATTTTGCTCATTTTATGGGAACGGCCTTCGCAGAAATATCGTTCTTTTAAATTACCGATCCCGGGTTCCATCATATTATGCCGGAATATAAACCAACGGTATGCCCATGTTTTATCAATCACGGGATTATCCGATATGAATTCCGGCGCTTTATCAAACCAGGATTGATACTCTTTTATGTGAATATCCAGCCCTTCCTTTCCGCTGCGGAATTTCTTACCGATTTCCCTGCAGGCTGATTCCATCCGTTCCGTTTCTTCTTCCAGACAGATTTGTACTGCCACGCAGAGATCCTTTTTTTCTCCGGGAGAGACTGCCCACTCCCTTTCTTTTATCCGCTCCCCATTACAAAAATAAACGGCAGCTAACCTTTTCCCGTAAGTCGTGGGAAAACTGCCGTCCTCCGTACCCAATTCCAAAAAGAGGGTAAAAGGACTGTTTCCTGTATTTTCCCATGTCATACAGGAAACTGCAGTGTCATATATGGTTATAAATTTCCGTTCCTTCAGCCGTATTCCCTCTTTTTCAAAACGTAATGTAATGTGGCTCGGTTTCCATGTTATTTGGGAAGGTTCGTACTCTTTCACCGCAGAACATCGGATTCGGAAAAGGGAAGGGATATTTATTTTGTGAATAAAATCTATCCTTCCGGAAAACCCGGGCTCCACATCCAGATAATCCGCCCAAAGCCTGAGTCCGCTGGCATCCATTAACACTTTTTCAGGATTCGTACGCAGTCTTCGTCTTTTTCCCTCCAGTATCGTATCGATAATCATAGTCATATCAATTACCTCCTCCCTATTTGTAACCATACCGCAGGGCTTATAAATTAGCAAGAAAACGACTGGGCCTATCAGTTACAAAATTAAACAATCTGCCTTCCTCCGGGCGAGATAAAAAACACCGGAGCCGCCTTTTAGTTGCTGTATTTATTCAATTGTGCCAATAAGCCAATCCAAAACATTCATCCGTCGAATGCCTTCATAATCCGCTTCAGGATCTTCATCAAGCGTCAGTATGATTTTGGGATAGTGATCCGTTATTTTTTGAAGCGGCGTTAATTCCCTCTTCAAAGTTGTTTCATCCCGTACGGAAGCGGCAACCTGATAATAAATGGTCTTTTTGGGTTCCATGGCAACAAAGTCAACCTCCAGTTCATCAACTTTACCCACAAAAACATCATAGCCTCTGCGTAAAAGCTCCAGGTATACCACATTTTCAAGTATGTGTCCCACATCAGTGGAACGGGAACCAAGCAGCATATATCTCATACCAATGTCTACTACATAATATTTTTCCAGGGTTTTGAGATATTGTTTTCCCTTAACATTATATCTCTTTGCCTGATAGATAATATAACTTTCCATAAGTGCCCGAAGATACTTTTCAACCGTTTTTACATCGATTTTTCTTCCATCTGAAGTCATCGTATCGGTAATCTTTTTAGTGGAAAGGGGATTTCCAATGTTATCGAAAACAAATCTTGCAATGCTTTCAAGCATCATGGTATCTGAAAATTTATGCCTCACAGAAATATCCTTGACTACGATTGTATTGTAAATACCATCAAGGTAATCTTTGAGTTCTCTCGGCTGTCCTGACAGCTCCAATGCATATGGAAAGGAACTGTTTTCAATATAAGAGGTATATTTTCGTGCAAGTTCACTGTTATTTCCCGTGCTGCCCACATATTCCTTAAATGATAATGGCAGCATTTTTATTTCCACATATCTGCCGGCAATCAGCGTCGCGATTTCAGAGGAAAGCATATAAGCATTGGAACCCGTGATATACAAATCCACATTCTTTTTTATATGGAGACTGTCAATTACCCCTGCGAAATCTTCACAATGCTGTATCTCATCCAAAAAAACATAGGTCATTATATTTTCCTTCAGACGTTCCTTCACATAGGTATGGAGTTTCTTCGGATCACGCAGCTCATAGAAATCATAATCTTCAAGATTAATGGCTATAATCTGTTCCCCCGTTACTCCCTGTTCCCTCAAATAATCCTGATAGATTTCCATTATCGTTGACTTTCCGCATCGACGGACTCCGGTAACCACCTTAATAATCTTTTTGTCCCTGAAAGCAATAAGTTTATCCAAATATTCTTTTCTTTCAATTCTTTGAATGGCCATGATAACCTCCTAAACCCATTTTGTTATATTCTATTCCAAAAACTATTTAAATGTCAAATGTTTTTGGATTCTATTCCAAAAACTATTATTTTTCAGCATTTTTCACCAAACAATTCCAAATGTATTCCCAGAGGCCAGCTATTCTCAATTTTCCGTAAATTACCCACCGGCAACCAGTCTCCCGGTTCCATCCAATATTTCCCCTCTTTATCCATTTACATCTGCCCCCGCCCCTGCTATTGTATAAGTAACAAGAACAACACGACAGCTATTATTTTACCCAGCCAGCTGCCCGCGGCAATAAAGGAGGTTCCCCATGGCCCAGTCACAAATCCTGCAGCAAATCATCACTAATATGGAAAACGTAATCGTAGGAAAAAGAGAGGTCATTGAACTGGCCCTAATCACCCTGCTTTCGGACGGTCATCTTCTTCTGGAAGATGTTCCCGGCGTGGGGAAAACCACCCTGGGAAAGGCTCTGGCTCAGTCTATCCGCTGCAGCTTCGCCCGCATTCAGTTCACCCCCGACACCCTGCCCGGAGACGTGACGGGCATGTCTATTTATCAGATGCAGACCGGGGAATTCCGTTTTATGCCCGGCGTGGTTATGAACGATATCCTGCTGGCCGATGAAATCAACCGGACCTCCCCAAAGACACAGGCAAGCCTGCTGGAAGCCATGGAGGAACGGCAGATTACCATAGACGGGAATACCCTGCCTCTGCCGGAGCTTTTCATGGTTATCGCCACACAGAATCCGGTGGAACAGCTGGGCACCTACCGTCTTCCCGAAGCACAGCTGGACCGTTTTCTGATGAAAATTTCCATGGGCTATCCGGAAAAGGAAAAAGAGGAGGCCGATATCGTCCGCCGTGCCCTGAACGGAGAACCGGTAAAGCAGCTCTCCCCGGTAACCACCAGGGAAGAAATCATAGAAATGAAAAAAGAACTCCGGGATGTCCGGGTTCATGATGATATTATGAGCTACGCTGTGGAAATTGCACGGAATACAAGAAAAAGCAGATATCTCACCCTGGGAGCCAGCCCCAGGGCAGCCATCGCTCTCGTCCGGGCCGCCAGAAGCCGGGCCTACCTGGAAGGCCGCAGCTTCACCACGCCGGAGGACGTAGCCGGCCTTGCCCAGCCGGTGCTTCTCCACCGGCTGATCCTGTCGGCGCAGGCACGTCTGGAAGGAAAAAAAGAAAAGGATGTGCTGCAGGAAGCCATGCGTGCAGCAAAAGTGCCTGTTTTATGAAGAGAAGGAAAAAGAAGGGAAAACGCCTGAAAAACCGATGGGGCAAACTCATTTATCTGCTTTTCCTCATCGGTTCCACAATCCTGGTCAGCTTCCGGGGAGGAAATATTTCCTATCTGCTTTTTTATTTTGCCCTCCTGCTGCCTGTACTGGCTTTTCTCTATTCCCTGTATGTTTTTAATCGTTTCAAAATTGTCCAGGAGGTGTCCCGGGTTGTTGTAAAAGCCCAGGAGGTTCCCTACAGGCTGCTGCTGGCTAACGAAGATATCCTGCCATTTACCCATATCCGCCTGCATTTCTTTTCCGATATGGTCCGTATGAAGCCTGAGGATACCGGTGTGATTTCTCTGCTTCCCCACGAGGAAATCAGGGTGGATACCAAAATGTACTGCAAATACAGGGGAACCTATCCGGTTGGTGTGAAAAGCGTGGAAGTAACGGATTTCCTTGGCCTTTTCACCATTCCTTACCCGATGATGTCACAGATCCGCCTGACAGCCAGACCACGTATTATTCCAATGGAACAGCTGAAAATCGTCCTGCAGGAACAGGATCCCAAAACATCCCTGTTTCCGGTATCCCGCCTTCAGGATCTGCCCGATTATGAGCTTCGTTCCTATATTCCGGGAGATTCCATGAAATATATCCATTGGAAAAATTCCGCCAGATCGGGAGAACTCCTTGTCAGGAAGCAGATGCCGGAGGAACTTTTTGACACTATTCTTATTATGGATTTGGCTCCCGCGGATGGGGCACCGGTATCGAAAGACACTGTGGATGACAAATCCTCCATGGAAAAAAGACTTCAGCGGGAAGATAATATCATAGAAACCGCCCTATCCTTTGTCCACGATTATTATTTAAAGAATATCCCTATCCGTATTCTTTTTATGGAAGACACGCTGCGGGAAATTCTGGTGGATGAAAGCACAGGGTTTGAGCCCTTTTATGATAAGTGTTCCGACCTCTCCTTCACTTCTCCTTATCCTCTGGAAAAAGTATGGGAGGTCTTCCTTTCTTCTGAAGACAGGCCCAATGCCTATATCCTCGTAACCGCTTCCGTCACGGATGCCCTGGCCCGCAGTGTTGCAAGCCACAATGTGGCTGGAAAACAGCTGGCCGGAAATGAAGTACTGCTTGTCAATGTGGGAGAGCTTTCTTTATGAAACCTGGATCGAACCGACTAAAAAAAGCATATGCCCTTATTGCTGCCTCCTGCCTTTGTACCGGAAGCCTGCTTATCCTGAAAAGCTTTTGGGAGCTTTATACAGGTACTCTTACCGCAGGGGCTGCGGATGCTCCTGCTGCCTTCTTTCTGCCCGGACTGACGGAAACGGAAAGCATCAGGGCGGAGTTTTTTTACTCTCCCGGCTGCCTTCTTCTTTTTTCTGCAGTCTGTCTGCTCCTTATTACCTGGTCGGAAGAAAAAAGGCTCCGTCTGCCTGTATGGGGCGGTCTGTTTTTATTGACTATTCTGGCCGGATTATTTGTGTTCCTGCGGAGGCGTAATATTACAGGGATATCCTCTTCCGAGGCCGCAATCCCTTCTGTTAATCCGGCCGCCGCACGGGAACTGTATCTGCTTTTTGTCATCACCGCTCTTTTTGTTCTGCTATGCGGTTTTATGGCTTATATATCGCTGGGAAGGCTATGGCTGAAAGGACTGATCCTGTTGTTCCAGATAAGCATTCTCGTCGTTTATGCAGTCTTCCGGATTTCCTTTTCCAAGCTGGGGATTGCCCTGATTCTTTTCTGCCTGCTTCTTTTTATGGCGGAAACAGCCGCATGCTTTATCAACCGTGGGAAAGAAACGGCATCTGTCTCCCTCAAAAAAGGGCTTGCCTTTTTCTTTTCCCCTCCATCGGAAAATATACTGTATCTGACACCGGTCTTCCTCGCCGCCGCCCTGCTCCTCACCCTGATCCCTGCCGGAGAAAAACCGGTGCGCTGGGACACGCTGCGTTCAATTGCCGCCGTACTGGAAGAAAAAACAAATGCCCTGCTTGTCCATACCAACTATATTTTTTCAGGAAGCAGGGATACCTACGGCCTTTCTTTCACTGGCTACAGCGGTGACGGCAGTGTGGAGGGCAGCCTTTTACCAGCTCCCTCCTCCCAGCTTTCCGTAACAGGCAGCAGAACCAAATCCCCGCTCTATCTCACCGGCACCATACATGATTTTTATAACGGACACGGCTGGGAGCAAAGAGCGCTCGATAAAAACTATTCCGGAGAGGAATATCTGCTGCAATACCAGCAGCTGGAATCCGCATTAGCCCAAAGCAGCCTCACCCCGGAGGAACAGTCCTCCCTGATCCGCACCTGCCGGTTTGAGGTAAAATATGAAGGTCTGAAAACAGAGACTTTATTTTTCGCCCCCTATACCAGTAAATTTGTATTCACCAAAGGCAAGCCGCCGGATACCCGCTATGACAGTCTTGTCCTTCCAAAGGCCCAGGGGGTAGGCTACAGCTATACTCTTTTATGCCTGGATGTGGACTGGGGAAGCCCTCTGATACAGCAGTTTCTCCGTCAGGAAGCCTGGGCCCAGGCACCGGTTTCCGATGAAAATCAGCGCAGACGGGAAGCTTATATCTATCAACATTACACCGTCCTGCCGGATACGGTACCCTCAAGGGTTTATGCACTGGCGGAAGAAATCACGCAGGGCGCCTCCACCGATTACGACAAGCTGAAGCAGATAGAGGCCTGGCTGAGCGGCCTGGCCTATACTACCTCCCCTTCGGTATGCCCCAAAGGACAGGATTTTACTGATTATTTCCTGTTTGACAGTCCCGAAGGCTACTGTACCTATTTTGCCACAGCCATGGCGGTCCTGGGGCGCTGCTGCAAGATTCCCACCCGGTATGTGGAAGGCTATATAACCACCGACACACGCAGGGCTGACGGTCGGCAGGTCTATCTCACCGGAGACAACGCACATGCCTGGACAGAATGCTATATCGACAATGTCGGATGGATTCCGTTCGAACCCACGCCTCGTTACTATGAAGCGGCAGCCGCCGCGTGGAGCCAGCCTGCAGCCCCCGCAGTTTCCTCCTCAGGCCTCCCGGGTCCGTCAAAGCCGGAACCGGAAATGGAACAGGAAACCGCTGCGGAAATCCAGCCTTCCCCGGCTGCATCTTACCTTTCCCTTCATGGAAAGTCCATTATCATATATGCTGGGGAAGTTCTTATCCTTTTGCTGGTGCTGTTCCTTCTTCTGATGCTGTTTCTTTTCTGCCGGAACCGGCTCCGTCATCGTGCCTACAGCCGGCTCTGTGCAGCAGAAAAGCTGGAGGCGGGGATGAAAAAGGCCTTATACCTGGGAGAGCTTCAGGGCATATGGCTGGAAAAAGGGGAAACCTTATCCTCCTATGGCAAGCGTGCAGGCAGCATCCTGGATACTCCTGAGTGTTTGTTTGCCGACATCATTTATTTGTATCAGAGTGTACGTTTTGGGAGTGTACCGGCATCAGAGGAGCAGGTACAAAAAACAGAGCTTTATACACAAATGCTGGAGAAACAGTATCTCAGCGGCTGCGGCAGGATGAAAAGACTGCTTTACCGGCTTAAATAGTCGGGAGAATAAATTTCATTTTGGGTTCGTTTTCCGGATTTCAGTCAGTCTGATCAGGAAACGAACCTTTTCACTTGACAAAACACAATATATAAGATACAATGAATGCGTACACGAGAACGCAAGAATAAATACCATGAGGATTACGAGAATACATTTTTGCAGCATACATATTAACAAATAAAAAGATAAAGGTTTCATATAATATGAGCATAACGACAAAGGATCTCGCCAAAGTCTGCGGTGTTTCCAGAACTACTGTTACAAGAGCACTTTCCGGAACAGGCCGCATCAGCGAAGAAACCAAGAACCGTATTTTGAACATGGCAAAAGAATTGGATTATCAGCCCGATCTCCTTGCCCGCAGCCTGGTTAAAGGAAGATCCATGACTATCGGCGTAGTCTTATGTGATTTAAAGAATATGTTCTTTCCCAGTATCATCGATGCCATGGAACGGGTCGCACGTGACAATGGTTATCTGCTGAACATCACCTTACATGACAACAGCAAGATTTTAGAAGAAAATATAATCACCCAGCTTGCCGGCCATAAAATCGACGGCCTCCTCCTGGATCCCGCAAGCCGTGAAAAAGCACACTACGATTATCTGAAAAAACTTCCTTTCCCGGTTGTTATCATCGGCGGTGATAGACTGGAAGACCTATCTTTTGTTGGTAATAATGAATTTGAAGCTGCCGACAGCGCCGCCAGATTTATTGCAGCGAAGGGATATCATTCCCTGCACTTTGTTTTCCCCGGATTTGAAGGAAAAGAAGCCGATTTTTACGGCGGCCACAGAGAACGGCTGAACGGCGCGCAGGCTGCTGCCGCAGGCTGTAATATGAGCTTTTCCGTCCTTGGTGATCATGATTATATGGAACAGGCGGCCCGGATTACTGCAGCTGCAAAGAACGCAGGGGAAAAACCCGCCTTTCTGTGTTCCGGTGATATTTATGCAGGATATATTATTCTCAATCTGCAGAAAAAAGGCTTCACTGCCGGAGTGGATTATGGAATCATGGGGTTTGACCGTCTGGATCTGATGCAGATGCTTCCCATATCTCTCGCATCCGTTGAAAATAACGTAGAACAGATCGGAAATGAAGCGATCGGCCTGCTGCTTGATATGATTGAAAATGACAGGAAAAAACAGACAATTTATGTGCCTTACCAGATTATTGACGGAACTTCTTTATAATCCTGCGGCTGATAAAACAGTCGTTTGTAAGTCAAATACCCCGCCGCAAGCAACGTGGCATCAAACTTGAAGCACCATGAATGGCAGGATATTTGACCCTCGCGGCAATCGCCAAATAAATACGCTGTCGTACCCGTTTGGTTCGTTGCTCATAGGAATTAATTTCAGGTATCTTTGTAGCTGCGTACACGTGTACGCATCCATATATTACCACTTAAGTAAAGGGAGGCCTGTCATGCGCAAAGCAAAAACATCCATAAACCAAAAAAGAAAACTCATCTCTATCCTTTTTATCCTGCCAACATTCCTTCTGCTTTTCCTATTTATAATAGTTCCTATCCTGTATGGCTTTAAAATAAGCTTTCAGAACTACAATATAGCAATGCCTGCATCTACAAGAACCTTCTGCGGCCTTGCGAATTACAAAAGTGTCCTGTCAAATCCTGATTTCAGACATTCCTTTTCCTGGACACTGGAATTTGTTGTCATCGCGGTAACAGGTACCGTTTTTCTTGCCATGCTGCTGGCGCTGGCACTCAATTCTCCCAAAGTAAAAGGATTTATCGGACGGCTGGTAAAAACAGCATTTATTCTTCCTATGATGCTTTGTCCTTTGATTGTCGCCAATATATGGTACATCATTTTTGCTCCTAACTATGGCCTGGTCAATTCTACTCTTTCCAGAATCCAGATGTCTACCATCAGCTTTTTCGGTGATACCTTCTGGGCCAGATTTGCTGTATTATCCGTGGAATTCTGGTGGGGAACCCCTTATGTCATGATCATCCTTCTGGCCGCACTGACCACAGTCCCCGCCGAGCTTCTTGAATCCGCAGCGCTGGAAGGAGCCAACAAGCTGCAGGTATTTTTCCATGTAACCCTGCCCTGTATTTCAAACTTTGTTGTACTCGTGGTCTCCATACGTCTCATGGACGCCCTGCGTATGTTTGATATCTCATACGCCCTGACAGAAGGAGGACCTGCTAAAAGCACACAGACACTAGCCTATTTCATATATGAAACCGGCTTTAAATATTTAAAGGTCGGAGAGGCGTCTGCCGCGGCTTTCCTGCTCTTTTCCATGATTATAATAATTACCTTTCTGTTTCTGAAAATCACAGATAAGCTGGTCCCGACAGACCTGTAGGAGGTGCGTTATGAAAGATAAAATAGGAAGCTTTTTGTTCAAATTATGTCTGTTGGCGGCAGCGGCAGTATTCCTTTTTCCCATATTCTGGACCTTTACCATGTCCTTTAAGGAACGGACGGATATTTTCACAAATACTCCTCCCCTGTTTCCCCATACCTGGACTCTGCAGAATTTCCGTGAAGTATTCGGGACAAGCGGCGCCTTCACTTTCTTTAAAAACAGCTTCTTTGTTTCCCTGTGCACTACCGTGCTTGTCGTTCTTTTTTCTGCCACATGCGCCTACGGCCTGCAGCGGCTTTCCGGAAAAAGCAGCGAACGGTTATCCGGAGCCATCCTGATGCTTCGAATGATTCCGGTTATGGTAATGACCATCCCCTTCTATCTGCTCTTTAAGCAGCTGGGCTGGATCAATTCCCTTCCTGCCCTGACGCTGTGCTACACCGCCCTTTCCCTTCCTTTGGCGACCTGGCTGTGCATGGGCTTTTACCGGAATATTCCGGACAGTATTTATGAAGCGGCCGTGGTGGACGGTGCCAATGAATTTCAATTATTTTACAGAATCGGCCTTCCCCTAATCGCTAACAGTATTGTTGTAGTCGTACTGCAGACTTTCTTTTTTGCATGGAATGAACTCACTCTCGCCATGGTATTGATCAATAAGGACGCAAACCGAACCATGGCTGTCGGCATCAAATATTGGGCGGCAAATACGCTGGAAACGCCTTATGCGCGTATGGCTGCCGCCGGCATGATCTGCATTGTTCCCACCGTGATCATTACCATCTTCGCACAGAATTATCTGGTGAAGGGCTTTGTAAGCGGTGCGGTCAAGGGATAAATATGATTTCAAGCGCATAACGCGCGGAAAGGGGTACACATGAAAAAGAAAACCTTACTCGCAACATTAACGGCAGCCGCCATGCTCGCAGGGCTGCTCACGGGCTGCGGCAGTCAGCAGCCGGAAACACCTGCACCCCAGGAAAACACGACGCAGTCAGAAGGTTCTTCCGAAGCTTCCGGCGAACCGGCTGTTTCCGCCCAGAATTCAGATGCCGCCAAAGCAGAAGCCTTCGGATATGAACTGAATCTCAATCCGGGCGGGAGCCTAAACGGACAATATGCAGGACAGACCCTCACCGTCTTCTGCTGTACCGGTGAATTTTCCGAACCGCTCCAGGAATCCATTGATGCTTTCCAGAAGCTGAGCGGTGCAACCGTAAACCTTTATATTTACAGTTTTGATGAACTCAACTCCAAAATCGCACTGGCCCTGGCCGGAGATGAAGAAATGGATATCACCTGCTTTGTAAGCGCCTACATGGATACCTTTAACAGTGTGGGGCAGCTGGCAAACCTGACGGAGCTTTCCGGTCAATATGGTTTCCCTGACTATAACTGGAATGGATTCTCCAAAGCACTGCTTGAAAGAACCAGTGATTCTGACGGAGTTTTTGCTGTTCCCTACCAGGTTTGTGAAATGATGGGCTTTTATCGGAAAGACCTTATCGAAGATCCTGCCATTCAAGCCGATTATAAGGAAAAAACAGGAAAGGAGCTGACCGTTCCTGAAACCACAGACGAGCTGAAGGAAATAGCCGCCTATTTTTCGAAAAGCGAAAATCCTGATTCCCCTACCACATATGGATTTCTGTCACAGGGTGTGACTAATGCTGCCATGTGGTCCTGGATGTCCCGCCTGGGAAGCTTCGGAGGAACTATGTTCGGCGATGACTGGACAGCTGAATTCAACAGCCAGGCCGGTATTGACGCCATGAATTATAACAAGTCCCTTCTTTCATACGGTCCGGCCAACTGGAATGAATATGGCTTTGATGAAGTGAACGCCTTGATGGCCTCCGGCGAAGTTTTTATGTGTGAAAACTGGAGCAGCGCTTACCCCTCCATCAATGCAGGAGATATGGCCGGGAAAATCGGCTGCTGTGTTACCCCTGGAAACAGTCCCGTTATTTCCGGCTGGAGCCTGGGAATCAACGCACTCTCCGAAAAACAGGAACTCGCCTGGAAATTCATCGAGTTTGCCACCTCGGAAGATGGCGAAATGACACGGATTGACAACGGTGTGGCACCTGCCCGTGATATAAACATTCAACGTCTCATGGATGCCGGAGAAGATGTGGGTTACTATACTGCAATTACAGACAGCCTGGGCTGTGACAAAACCTGCTGGGGTGATATCTGCCTTCCTTATCTCGGTTCCCAGGGAAGCTCCATCATAGACACCTACACACAATCCATGTATAAAGGCAGCATATCCGCAGAAGATGCCTTAAACAATATGGAATCGGAAATTGATACCGCCCTCAAATCCGTGGGAATCAATCACTAAAGGAGCGACATAATGAATCGTATTACAATTTATCCGGAGCATGTAAAAAACAGAATAAGTCCTTTTCTGCTCGGTCATTTCGCAGAACAGTTTCGCGGGAATATACCCGGCGGCATATATATGCCTGAAAATCCCCTGTCCGATACGGACGGGATGCGGACTGATGTTATTGAAAAGATGAAAGAAGCAGGAGTTACACAGATTCGATGGGCTGGTAATTTCAGTTCCCATTATCATTGGATGGACGCAGTGGGGGACAAACTGCTGCGTCCCGCAAAAATCAATTTTGCCTGGGGCGGAATTGAAGATAATGCACATGGTACCGCGGAATTTATCAAGCTGTGCCGCAAAGTGGGTGCAGAACCTGTAATCGGGGTGAACATGGGCAGCGGCACTCCTGAAGAGGCGATGAACTGGGTGGAATACTGCAATGGTTCCGGAGGCACCTATTATGCCGATCTCCGGAAATCCCATGGCTATGAAGAACCCTTTCATGTGAAATACTGGTGTCTCGGCAATGAAATGTATGCACAATGGCAGTTCGGCGCTTTGAATGCGGATGATTATGCAAAAGAAGCGGTTCATTTCGCCTATGCCATGAAACGGGTTGATCCTTCCATCAAACTGACCGCAGTAGGACTTGAAACTGATCCTGTATGGAATTACAAAACAGTGGAAAAGCTCAATGTCCGGCAGGCGCCCTATGCGCCGGAAGCCGGAGAATACATAGACTATATCTCCGCCCACTATTATCCCATCGGAAACGATAGTGCCTACGCCAATTCCGACTACCGCACCCGCATGACAATGGGAGAATTCTTCCATGAACGCACCATTTTAATGCGTCACGCAATTGAAAATGCCGCCGATGATTCTGAATGCCCGATCAAAGTCGTGTGGGATGAATGGAATCCCATGGGGGAAAGAGATGGAAGCGAATTCACTCTGGAAATGGCTCTATGGTCATCCACCATCTTAAACTCATTTATCCGGGATTCCAAATATGTGGAAATGGCAAATTACACCTTCTTTGTTGGAGGAAACGGTCCCATTCAGGTTACGGAAAAAGGGATGCTGATTCAGCCCGAATTCTATATGATGAAGCTGTATGCAGACCATTTGGGTGACAGCCTGCTTGAAAGCTGGAACGATGTGGAAAAGGTAACCATTGATATGCCGGTAGATCACCGATGGCCCAAATATGGCATGATTCAGAAAAAAGAACGTCAGATACCGCTTCTGGACGTGGCAGCCACGCGCGCAACAGATGATTCTGTCACCGCCTTTGTAACCAACGTCAGCCCTGATCAGGAAATGGAAGCCCTGCTTGAACTGAAGGAATGCAGCCGCACATATAAACGTCTTGCGGTCTCCACTCTCTGGCATCCGGATCTGCATGCAGATAACACGCAGAATCCGGATGAGGTGAAAACCGTTTCCCGGGAACTGCCTCTGGAAAATAACGCATGCCGCATAACCTTCCCGCCGCACTCCATTAATACTGTTACCTTCTTACCGTAACCATTGTTTTGCAGGAAAAGAGGCTGCCCTGAAATATTATTTCAGGACAGCCTCCTGTCGAACTGCAGCTTTATTCCACATAACCTTTCATTTTCAGATAGTCCGCTATCAATTCCACCGCGCCGTCCACACCTGTGGCCGAAGTGTTAATCATCAGGGCCTTATTCCTCTTATCCCCCCAGACTTCATCCGTATAATACTGGTAATAATTCCTGCGGATTTTTTCCGTTTTTTTAATCAGCTTCGCTGCCTTCTGCTTATCCTCCATGGAATACAGCCTCATGATCCTCTTGATTTTATCCTGCATATCCGCATAAATGAATATATTCACCACATCCTCCTGATACTCCAGGATTACATCGGCACAGCGGCCCACTACCACACAGGATTCCTCCCGTGTCTTGTTCAGGATTAAATCTGCCTGCATGTCAAAAAGCCTTTCACTCAGGGTATCCGCATCAAAATCATAGGGGATGAAAGACTCCCGGAAAGGACTGGAAGGCTTTTCATCGTTTTCCATCAATTCTTCCACACTGATGCCGCTTTTTCCTGAAATTTCATTCAGGATATTTTTGTCAAGGAAAGTAAACCCCAGCTTCTCGGCCAGCTTTTCACCCACTTCCCGTCCGCCGCTTCCATATTCACGCCCGATGGTAACCGTTACTTTTTTCTTCATACCGAATCCCTCCTTTTCTTTTCCATGCAATTCCCATGCAGTCAGCTTGTTTATTCCCGCGGGCAACAAACCAAACGGGCAGGCCAGCGTGTCCACTTGGCGACTGCCGCGAGGGTCAAATATCCCGCCGTTCACGGCGTTTCAAGTTTGATTCCCCGTTGCTTGCGGCAGGGTATTTGACTCGGAAACCGGTTCCTCCAAATCGGAGGTACAATGACAGCATTTAACCGCATCGGCCGGTATCTCACTTTTACAATAAGGACAGATCTTTGTAGCAGGCTTTGCCGGTTCCTCCGCCTTTTTGATCTTATCCTTTCTGATTCCCAGTTCCGCCAGCTTGTTGATACCTTTTACCAGCAGGAAGATCACAAAGGCCATGATAAGGAAATTAATCACCGCAGTCAGGAACGAACCATATTTAATATCCACCCCCCTGACGTTGAGTACAAGGTAACTTAAATCCGTATTGGCAATAAGCCCCAGCAAAGGAGAAATCACATCATTTACCAGTGAATTCACAATTCCCTGGAAAGCGGCTCCCACGATAACACCGACTGCCATATCGATAACATTGCCGCGCATGATGAATTTCTCAAATTCCTTTAATAACTTTTTCATTGCATTTCCCCTTCTCATCCGTAAATATTTCTATATAGTTATTTTAGCATATACAAGCTTTTTCTGCCATGCTTTTCAATCTGGCAATAATAAACACGTTACAGTCCAGACCCGCCCGGTACCATAAACGCGGCAAATTAGAGATTGAATTCCATTACGTAATTTTGTATACTTTTCTCATGGACATCGGATGCGGATACCGCACCGAAAATCAAGTCTGAATATAAGGGGGATATCTTATGTTTAAAAAAATTACGGGGTTGGTACTGGGAATTGCTTTGTTCACTATGTGCCCGCTGACTGCAGCGGCTGCGCCGATGGTTCCGGCGCCGTATACAGCGGATCAGCTGGTAGATTTATCCCGCGCAGCTCTCGCAGGGGTTTCTTCTTATCATGTTGACAGTGTCGAATCTACGGAATTTACGTATCCGGCAACTCCTCAGGCGAATTTTTCCTATGTGGAGACCAGCCAGCTCACCGCAACCCCCAGCTGTATATATTATCAGGTTGTGGAAAGTGTTACCACCGGCGGAAGTACCGAGACAAAAACTGTGGAGCGGTATACCTCTTTTGAGGGAAACACTCTGAAAGAATATACGCATAATAACAATCTGCCCTGGGGTTTTCGCTCCCGCCCTGTTACGCAGAAAGGAGTAACAAGCTTCAGCATGCCGGATTCCTTCAGTCTGCTTAAAAAGAATGCCGGCCAAGCCGCTATTCCGGTCTATACAGACGGAGTCGTATATCAGTTTACCGAACAGGCCTCCAAAGGATCCTCATCGCTTGTTTATACTTTTGATGCTGCTTCCTTGCTTCTTATCGCAATACATGCAGAATTTCCGGGTACGCCCGCGAACAATATCAACCGTATGGAGTATGTCATAACCTACAATATGTATGATAATCTGGCGGTTCCGGCAGAAATAGTCAGCGCTGCAATACCTGTTTCTTAAATTTGGTCTAACTTTAATCAGCCAGGGCATAACAAAATCATTATGCCCTGGCTGATTTTTTATTTATCTATATTTTCATGTTAACCATTATAAATGAGTAAATGGAAAGAGTATTATCAATTGGTTATTCCACACTGAATATTTTGTTTTGATATGTAGCAGAATCAACTACGGAAACAAGGCAGTTAAGCCATGACAGCTTCTTCTTAATGCTTCTCTGCAATTCCATCATAATCGTTGTCTTCCGTCTTGTCTCGCAGCCGAAATCCCCTTCCAGAAACAGAATAACCAGTATCTGTTTATTCCCTGCTTTAGCTGCCGGAGAAACAAGAACCTCAGCATACTTCGTTAATTCCTCAGCGGAACTGCTGCCGGCAGATTTGGTATTAGTGCCAATCAATCCGCCAATAGTCAATGCTATTTTCTTAGATACTTCTATGTCCAGACTTTCTCTCCCTGTTGTATTGACGGATGTCTTTGAGGTAGTTACCTTTTTATTATCGTGAAATATTCTCCAGTTATTATCTGCTTCATGTCCTTTGCAATTTTTTATTTCAGTCAGTACCAAACGGCCATCTTCCATAGAGATAAAATCCACTCCTTTGGCCTCCGGCAATTGATTCATATAATTTCTGTAAAAATTGCTGTCATCATATTTTTTGACAAAAGAATCTTCCCTGAAACGAAAATGCAGACCGCTTTCTTCAATTATCATATAATATATCTTGCTCCCTCATGTACAGTGCGTCAAATTCTTCCATTATTGAATTATGCTCCAAATCTGAGACACTGGCGGCTGAAGTATATTGAATTCTTTTATCACTGTCTCTGTACAGCGATATAAACTGAATATCTAAATTTTCAGCATTTAGTTTAGGATACGATGAAATCAGATTAAAGCTTTGCTGTACAAAATAATCATGCGTTGTAATAAAAACCTGTACTCCCATTTTGGCCAACTCCACTATTGCTTCAGCCAAATACTGCATCATTTTAGGATTCATATTCGTTTCCGGTTCATCCCAGAAAAATAATGCGTTTTTATCCAGGCTGCCTGATGCTATGAGATATATAATTGTAGCCAGCTTTCTGTACCCTTCTGAAACCAGGCCCATTTCAAATTCTCCGGCCCCCTTCATTTTCAGGTAAAATTTCTTGTCTCTCTGAATGATATTGCCATCAATAATTTTTTCAAAACTTGCCAGAACTTTATTTTGTTCCGCAGTATTTACACCTTTCTTTAAAGGTCTGTCAAGAAGCTTTGTCAAATCATAGTACATCTCCTCAAAATCGATATGATAATCCTCATACAAAGATTGAAAATGTTCCGTAGCAGATATCATTTCTTTAGGAGGCAGATAGATAGGCTCAAATTTTATGAAATCATTTATATTAATTGCTATATCCGCATGGCGTTCCTGCCGATTTCCAAACCCAATTGATATCTTGCCCTTCTTTTCCAGCCCCAGCGTAAACTCCGTTCTGTTGCTGCCTTGTACTCTGTTTACCAACCTGCCGAGCTTATCTTCATCCGGCCGAAAAACCCCCAGCATTTTTTTGATAATACTATCTTCAATCTGTTCCTGTGTCAGAGTTGAAAATTTTTTTTTACTTAAAGGTTTTAATGACGAATACATCAATTTTAATAATGTCGTTTTACCGGTACTGTTTTCTCCGCTGATAATATTAATATTGGGTGACCATTTAATATCCAGTTTATCAAAAAGCATAAAATTATTTATTTTTAATTCTGTTATCTTCATTCTTTCACCTCTCATCTACTCTATAATATTTTTGACTCTTTTCTTTTTGGATAAACAAATAATCCCTATTTCTATCATTATAGGTTTCCCTTTAAATGAACTAAGGTATAATCAATCTGATTATACCTTAGTTCATGATCGGATACTACTTATTCATATTTCTTTTATCAATCAAGGACTACTAAGAATATTGTTAAGACCGGTTTAGGAACAGCGTTCTCCGTCTTACAACGCCAGCACCGGATTCAGAATATCCAGGTAAACCCTCGCCTCCGGATCTTCCGAAACCACAGCCCCGTCCACCACCAGTTCCAGCCGGTTAATCCCCTGCAAATCGGCCTCTCCCTCATGCACGCCGCCCGTGCTGGTCAGTTCCGGAGAACAGAACAGTTCTTTCCCGTCGCCAAACAGCCGTACCCGCATGGAAATACTTTTATCCGCCCTGTCCCAGATTATCGTTTCCCGGTCAAGTATCTTCGGCATCCACGCGTCCATATCGAATCCATACCAGAAAGAAAGACGTCTGTATTGTCCGTCCAGATCCCATGTAATCCTGGTTTTATTCCCCATACTCAGCCCGCGGCTGTAACGCAGATGATCCACGGCAAGCGGCAGCCTGCCGAATACGGTATCTGCACAGGCATCCTTTTGGGGCACACACCCGTCTGCCGCTTCCAAAACAGACCATGGCAGGTCAGACAGAAGGACTGTCTCTTCAGGCGCCGGATTCCGTACCGCCTGCTCCGGCCGCGGCAGATGCTCCTGCATATCGGCGGCTCCGAATTCCACAGGGTTTCCATCCCCCTGCACATGGATTTCCAGGAAATCATCCTGCCACAGGATATTCACCTGATCCGAAGTCTCCGTCCAGACAGGCCTGTGTGAAAAATACAGCCGGAAGCACAGATTCTTCCCTTTTTCCATATTTACATGAAACAAATATCCCCTGTCTTTCTTTTTTACCACAATATACTGCCACAGAGATAACGCTCCCTGCATCCGCATCAGGAAATCATCCCCTCCCGGAATGCAGAACCATTGGGACTCTTCTTCATTCTCCCGGGAATTCATCACAATTATCAATTCCGGGTAAACAGCATAGTATGCATTTCCATATCCGGTTTCCTGGTAGGCTACTGAAAGGAATATCTGTGCCTCTTCTCTGTCCATTTCCCCTGCTTTTAGCTTTTCCATCCCTTTAAAGACATCCCTGCGGTCCGTAACCAGCGGCAGGTAGAAAAAGCGTGATTCCTTCGGCATGAGTTCAAATCCGTTGCGGATATGGTATACCGGCTCAAAAACCTCACGCAGGATTCCTCCGGTCCAGGCATCTCCCAGCTCCTCAGGACTCCAGCCTTCATAATCGACCGCCATATGGATTTTATTCAGGACCTCCTGTTTATCGGGTATCAGTTTGTGGCTGACTATGGCTCTGAACAAGGAGAGTGCCGCCGTTCCCTGGGCAGACCAGGCAAGTCTTCCGTCCGTGCCTCTTTCTATCAGCCAGCTTTCCCCTTCGCAGGAATAATGGGCTGCTCCTATGGATAAGCCGGTCAGCAGCATTTCCGCTGTCATGCAGGCTGTTATCTGCTGTTCGTTTCCCTGCAGATACCCATGGCATTCTCCCGGACGGTCACGGAAGCCGGCGTCATTCCAGTACCAGTTTTCCGGCTGCACTCCTATTTCACAGCAGGCCCCGTCCATCCAGGCCCCAAGGATGGCTCCGAAGCAGGAATAGGCCCCATGGGCATGGTTCTGCTTAAAGGAGAAAATAAAGTAATCGGAATATTCCCTCATTTTATCCATGAAAAACGGGCGTTTTATCATCGCGGCCAGTTCCAGGTTATTCCGGTTTCCATCGGAATAAATAAAGGGGATTCCATATTTGGCACATAAGGCAAGCAGCCGGAAAAAGTATTCATTCCTCCAGTAGACCTCGTCCTTTGTCCCCAGATACTGCTCCACAAACCCTGTGCTCACCAGGTTCCTGCTGTGCTGCATCACGTATTCGATCTCGCACAGGCTGGTAATACAATACTTTCCAAACTGGGTTTCGTGAGGGCCCAGCGCTCCCAGATGCCACAGATAGCCCTTGGCATCCTCATCCATCATATAGCGGATGACCTGATCCGCCTTTGCCTTATAGGAAGCGATCAGCCCCATTCCGGTATAGGCCTTCAAATCTTCCGGCAGCATTTCCCAGACCTCCGCCGGTTCATGCTCACTGTAATCAAATACGGTAAACCACGGATTCTGCGCATTTATCCTTCTTTTTACCGGCCTTCTTCCATGTTCCATATCGATACAAAAATCCGCTGTCCGTGACCATCTGTCTCCTGCCTTCTCCCTCACTCTGGCAAACCAGCGGCCTCCGTGGGATGGCAGTTCCTCCTTCCGGGGAAAATAATAACCGACCTCCGAATCCTCCAGAATAACGGCTTCCATCTGTCTGGCACCGGAAAACTCTTCATTATCCGCCATCTCCAGAATGTATTCCACAGCCCTGCTGCCCTTCTCTTTGGTCCATTTAAAATGCAGGGCTATATCCGTCAGCCCCTGCCCGGAAAACGGCGCCAGAAAACGGCTTTCCTCTTCCTTTTCCCATAAAGGGAATTCATATTCTTCCAATATCTTCACCTCTTTCAAAGTATCCGCTTTCCCCTGAACCATATCCGGCCATTGCTCCAGGTACAGCGGTGCGTTTTCTTCCAGGGCGTTCACCCGGATTTTTGTGCTGACAGGGAAACCCAAATGTCCCATTCCAATATACCAGGGCTGTCCTGTATAAAAATGATCGGCGCATATTTCCCCTCCCTTTTCCATATAAGCGCTTTCCCCGTCATATGTAATTTCCAGGAAGCATTCTTTCCCGCCGGTATTTTCCGGGTAATCCAGGAACAGTTCATATTCCCGGAATCTTTCCCCTTTTCCTGTCTCCTTCCATGAAATCCCGGCTTTTCTTTCTCTGTTCACCCTGATTTCATAGCGGGTCAGCCCCTCTCCCGCCACCTTCTGAAAGCCTTCCGGTACCAGCGGCAGCTCCGGAAAAGCATAAAAGGCCGCCGTCTCTTCCTGTTCCGTGAAGGTCCGGCTGAAAAGCACCTTTCCCTCCTGCTCCCGGATGACCCCGGAGGTGAAAAGGAGATAATCCTCTCCCTGCAGCTCCGTCTTCCATGCATCCAGGGCTTCCCTTCTGGTCAGTGTCACAATTCGGTTATCCCCCATATCCCCCTTGATACGGTACTGCGGATCCGTATCCGAATAAAACACATAGATATTGCCTTTTCTGCGCCTTAACACACACAAAGGGGAAGCCATGGCCGTCACGATTTCCGCATGATCACCCACCGGCATATGAAAAGGATAGAAAAAATAATCTCCATCCCGTACATTCTCCGCGGGAAAGCAAAGCTCCTCTTCCCCTGCTTTTACCTTCAGACTCACCTGCGCATGGTTTTTCATCGGGTACAGACGCTGATGATTATTGACAAACAGATAGCCTCTGCCGTCTTTTTCACGGACGCAGGTCCGGAGCGTCTGCAAATCTTCCGCATTATCCATCAGCGGTTCGGGAAACCGCGGCTTCATGGCGCACAGCTCTTCCCCAAAATCCTGAAGGAAAAGGGCGAGCAGCTTTATTTCCCGGAAGCTTTCCCGTACCTGTCCGTATTCTCCCACAGGCGCGTTGAAATCGTAATTATATTCCGGCAGATCATTCCAGGAACCTGCAGCCTTCGTTTCTTGCAGCGAACTGTATTTCCCCTTCGGATTCGTTCCGCCGTGATACATATAATATCCCAGCAGGTTGGCTCCGCAGCCGAGCTTCACCAAAGACATGGCACCCGTATCACTCGCGGAGGGCACCGGCCTTCTGTGTCTGGTGGGCTGCAGCCCTCCTCCCAGCTCCGCTGTCAGGTAAGGGTAGTTTCCATTCGCTGTCCGTGCGGTCTCCTTTTTCCCAAAATCGCTTCCTATATTCGAATCATCCCGTTCCGGCGTGAATACGTAATTCCCATTAGGGGGAAGCTTTTCCAGGCTCCTGTCCCAGGGGGCGTCGCAGTATCCTCCCATGACCGGGAGCAGCCCCGCGGTATGGGCGCCTCCCCAGCCGGTAGCGGTCATATAAGGCGCCTTAAGCCCCGCATCCAGGGCCAGTTTTTTCAGAATACGCATATGCGCTTCCCCTTCTTCCCCATCCAGCCCGCCGCAGCAGCCATATTCATTTTCAATCTGTATGCCGATAACAGGACCTCCGTCTTCCCACAGCAGCCCCCGGATCTGTTCCGCCAGTACGGCAAAATAGGTCTTTACCTCCTCCAGATATCCCTTATCATTCGTCCTTGGTTCATAGTCCTTTTCCATGATCCAGTCAGGCAGCCCGCCGTTTCTCACTTCGCCATGGCACCATGGGCCGATCCGCAGGAACACAGGAAGGCCCGCATCCCGCACCGCATGAAGGAAGCCTCTCAGATCCCGGTTCCCGGTAAAGTCATATTCCCCTTTCTTCTCCTCATGGTGGATCCAGAAAATATAGGAAGAGACAATCGTCACTCCGCCCGCTTTCATTTTAGCCAGGGCTTCCGGCCAGAGCTTCTTCGGATAACGGGAATAATGGAGTTCCCCCATAACCGGAAACCAGGGCTTCCCGTTTTTCAAAAGGAAGTCACTGTTATAAGAATAGCTGCTTTTTTCTTCATTCATCCTTTTTCTCCTGCTCCTCTGTCTGTTTGAGAAAAAAGGATACCCTCCGGTAATCTTTTACCTTCCGGTACCCTTTTTTTATTCCCATTTCCGTTCTTATTTTAATTCATCATCCGGCAAGCTCCGTTTACTGTGCGGCAAACGCTTCATACTGCGTCTTCATCGCTTCGGTCACCTTATCAAGGCCGGCTGCTTCCAGCTTTGATTTGAATTCATTGAATTTAGCTTCTGTATTATCCCCGTAAATTCCCAGGGAAAAGCTGTATTCATACTCGTCCACAATGGAATTAACTACGGAAAGCTCCGTGGCTACGGAAGAGGAATCAAAGGTAAAGCCCGCTACTTCGGCGAACAGCTCCCTGGAATCAATGCTCTCGGTAATCGCCAGCCTTCTTTCATCAGTCCCTGCCATAACCGGTTCATCCGCACGGTTCAGAGCCCATGCCCAGCTGTTCCAGCTGTAATTTTCTGCAGCGTCCAGTACCTCCCGCTGTCCTTCTTCATTCAGATCCCAGTGCTCTCCCCGGATGCCTCCCAGCATGGTACGGTTCAGATCCACATCGCTCTTCATATAATCCAGTACAAGTGCGGCCCTCTCCGGCTGCTTGGAATTTGTTGCGATAGCAATCATATCCCCGTTATAACGGCTTCTTGCCATATGGATGTCAGGAGACACATCGTAAACCGCAAAGGTTCCCAGACCCGCCTTCTCCATTTTTTCCCCGGCATCAATAGCGGAGAAGTTCCAGCCGATACATCCGGAGGTTCCGTTTTCAAAATAGGCAGTAGCATCGTTTGTGTCATTAATGGCATCTTTGGACCATACGCCGGCTTTCGCCAGTTCAGCCATCTCTTTGGCATATTCCAGATATAAATCGGAGGTATACAGATAAATGACGGAATCCCATGCAGGAAGCTCTTCTTTATTTTCCGCATTATAGAAATAATCAAAGCCTTCCGTAAAATAGTCATAGCCCTTTGCCTGTAAATAAGGTTCCAGTGTCTGATTTCTGTTGGCATTGGTGTTCAGGGCAATCACACCTGTTTCTCCCTGTACCTTCGCCAGCTCCGTCAAAAATTCCTTAAAGGTTTCCCAGTCCTCAGGCTCGGTGAGACCGTATTTGTCGATCAGATCTTTTCTGGCTACGATAAAGTCATAATTACTGAAGGACGCATTTCCCTTCGGCACCGCATAAAGCTTATCCCCGATTTTTGCCTGTTCCCAGCTTACCTCCGGCTGCTGCTCATAAGTATAAGGCAGATATTTCTGCACGAAATCCATATCCAGTTCCTTAAACGCGCCCTTGGCAGCCTCTTCATTATAATAGCACCAGGATGCGGTATAAATCAGATCCACATCCTCGCCGCCTGCCAGCACCAGGGAATACTTGGTCTGATAATCACTCCAGTTCAGGAATTTGATTTCCAGCGTGGTATTCAGGTTGGGAATCAGATATTTGTTATTGGCTTCTTCCAGAACCTTGTCCATATCCGCCGGCGCATCTCCCAGCACATACAGGACTACATTCTTTCTTTCCGCCAGATCATAGCCTTTTCCGTAATAAGGGCTTTTTTCCGAAATTCCTTCGTCGCTTCCTTCCGCCTGTACGGATTCCGCGGCGGGTGAAGAGGCTGTTCCCTCCTTCGTACTGTCCGGCGCGCTGCTTCCGCATGCGCATAAACCTGCTGCCATCACCGCTGCCAGAAATACCGACAGCCTTTTTGTCCATTTGTTTTTCATAGCTTGCTCCTTTTCTGCGCGCTTTGGCGCACTCCCATTGTGCTTAACCCTTAACCGCCCCAATCGTCATTCCTTTTACAAAATATTTCTGAAGGAACGGATACAATAAAATAATCGGCCCGGTGGCAATCACCGTCATAGCGAGCTTCAGCCCTTCCGTAGGCACCTGCCCCACCTGCATTCCCGTCATAGCCGCAATCCTCTTGAGCGCTTCCGAACTGTTCAGTATGTTCTGAAGCGTATACTGAAGATTCCAGGTTCCTCCGGTACTCATGAACAGCATACAGTTATACCAGTCATTCCAGTAGGTAAGCGCCGTAAACAGCCCGATTGTCGCTATCAGCGGCTTTGCCGTAGGCAGAATTATTTTCCAGAAAATATAGAAATCCCCGGCCCCGTCAACCTTGGCCGCCTCCGTCAGCTCGAAGGGTATCCCCTTCATGAAGCTTTTGGCAATAATCATATTCCAGACAGAAAAAAGGCATGGCAGAATCAGGGAATAAATATGGTTATTAAATTTAAAGAACTTGGAACACATCAGATACCAGGGCACCAGGCCGCCGCTGAACAAGGTGGTAAAGAAGAAAAAGAAGGATATCTTATTTCTCCAGGGAAAATCCGGCCTTGCCAGTACATACCCTGTCATCGCGGACAGCAGAACCGCCGTTATCGCCCCAACCACTGTTACAAAAATGGTAATCCCATACGCCTGCACCAGGGTATCCGGGCTTTTGAAAGCCATTTTATAAGCCTCAAGAGAAAAGTTTTTGGCTGTCAGAAAAAAACTGTAGCCTTCTGTGAGAATCGTACTCTCTTTGGTAAAGGATCCCACCAGCACCAGATAAAACGGCAGTAAGCACACAACGGCAAATACAGCCACCAGCACATAGGCAATTCCCAGGAAAATCCGTTCATCCTTTCCTTTCTTTACTTTCATGTTTATACCTCCTGTCCGCTCCGGCGGACATTCCTTCTATATGGGAAACGTCCTTTGTTTCAGACTTCCTCTTCCTATCCATTCTTGACTGCTGTTATCCTTTTAAAACAACGTGTAATCCGGATCTACCTTTTTCACCAGCCAGTTAACCGACACAATCGTAACAAAACATAACACGGACTGATAAAAGCCTGCTGCCGCAGACATGCCGATATTCGGCGATGTAATAAGCGAGCGGTAAACAAAGGTATCAATCACATCCGAGGTTTCCAGCAGCAGCTGGTTGTTTCCCACAAGCTGGTAAAACATACCGAAATCACCCCGGAATATATTTCCCACAGACAAAAGGAACATGATAAAAATAGTAGGCTTCAGGCCGGGAATGGTAATATACCTTATCTTCTGCCAGATGCTGGCGCCGTCTATGGATGCCGCTTCAAACATTTCCTGGCTCAGCCCTGCAATAGCGGCCAGATAAACCACCGTCCCGTAGCCGGTCTGCTTCCAGATCCTGATCGCCACCATGATGACGGGCCACTGCCTGATCTGCTGGTAAATGCTGAAATCCTCAATTCCAAAATGGGCCAGGACATTGCTCAATACACCGTTCTGCCCGAAAATATTGAGCATAATGGTGGAAACCACCACCCAGGAAATAAAATAAGGAAGAAACATAAAAGCCTGGGTAACCTTTTTAAAGGTTTTCTTCGTTATCTCACTGAGCATCACGGCGAAGCCCACTTCAAAAATAATCCCGAATACAATAAATGCAAGATTATAAAGGAGGGTATTGCGTGTCAGCGCCCACAGCTTGCCGGAAATCTTCAGATATTCAAAATTCTTGAAGCCGCACCAGGGACTTCCCAGGATCCCTCCGTTGTAATTGTAATCCTTAAAGGCTATGGTTATCCCGAACATGGGGATATAACTGAATATCACCACATAAAGCAAAGCCGGAAGCAGCATACACAGCAGCGTGCGGTTCTTTCGTACCTGCCCCCAAAATCCTTTTCTTTTCATTTACACACTTCCTCTCCGGGTCTGTGACTGTTCTCTTGTCTACACCGTCATTATAAGGATTCTGTCTTTCTCTTCTCAATAGTAAAAAGACACACCGTCTGGAATAATTCCCGAAATGATTAGTAAATTCTTAGACTGGTAGTAAATTCTTCCACTCACCCCCGGATTTCTGGAAACCAGGGATTTCTTATGCTACAATGTGCATTATAAAAGATATAGGAAACGTTCTTTTTTCCGGGGGGAATAGTTATGATTCTGTTATTGGTAGACGATGAATTTCATGTAAGAAAAAAGCTTCTGCACAAAATTGACTGGGAAGCGCTGGGCATTGATACCCTGCTGGAAGCGGAAGACGGAGAAAGCGGATACGAAACCGCAAAACGCCGGAAAATAGATATTCTCATTTCAGACATCCGTATGCCGCGGATGGACGGTATCGAAATGGCGGGGAAAATCCGGGAACTGTATCCCGACTGTGTCATTCTCTTTTTAAGCGGCTACTCCGACAAGGAATATCTGCGTTCCGCAATTTCCCTCCACGCCCTTTCGTATATAGACAAGCCGGTATCGCCGGAACAGGTGGTATCCGCAGTAAGGGAAGCGGTTGACTACTGTAATAACATGCAGAATTCCACCGTATTTGCCGCCAAAATCAAGGAGGCCCGGCTGGTGCGGCTGCTCTGCTCACCCAGGCCCGGAGAAGAACAGCTTACTTCTCTGCTGAAGGACTGCGGCCTCTCTCCGCTTTCTTTTTCAGACTCCCGCACCCTGCTGCTGCAGAGTCTTTCCGCCGACGGCATACCGGCCGGGCTCATGGAACATGCGGACGAGCTTTTCGCCCAAAGCGGCCTGCGGTATATTATGGGGGATTATCACGATAACTTCCTGGTCATCCATCTGCTGTCCGGCGAGGAACAGCTGGTTTCAGACCTCTCCCGCCCCTTCCTGCGCTCTCTCCTGCAAAGGCTCTCCTATCTGCTGAAAAACCAGTCCTATTTTATAGCAGTAGGTGTGCTGGCCGAGAATCTGCATGAGCTGTATCATTCCTATCAGTCCGCGGTAATCAGCCTGCAGCAGAATTTTTTCCTGGGAATGAATTCCATCTCCTTCGCAGGGGAATCTGACGCTTCCGGCTATACTCCCGATGATAATTTCCGAAAGGGCCTGTTAAGCTGTGTAAAGCAAAAAGACGCGGAGGGCTGCTTCCGCCTGCTGGATTCCCTTTATGCCGCCTATCAAAGCCACCCATCCGGCCTGATTAGCATGGTGCGGGAAGATTATTATGCCTGCCTCTCCCAGCTGTTCCAGCACTGTCTGGCCCACCGCATCGATTTCCAGTCCGCCAGCAGCCAACAGCTGTGGGACGTCATTTCCTCCGCCCATACCCTGAAGGAGCTTCATGCCATCGCCGTGAATCTGTACCAGTCCTATTTTGATTTTGTCAGAGAAAACAGGGAAGAAGCTTCCGTATCCGGAAATATACGGAGGCTGGTGGAGGAAAACTACGGGAATCCTTCCCTGGGACTGCAGTTCTTAAGTGAAAACCTGAAGCTGTCCCAATCCTATATCAGCCAGCTGTTCAAGCAGGAAACCGGGACTACCATCAACCAGTATATTATTTCCTTCCGCATTGACATGGCGTCCTCCCAGCTGCTGAAAAGTGATCGGAAGATAGCAGATATCGCCTTAAGCTGCGGCTTTCCGGATCAGAACTATTTTACAAAGCTCTTCAAAAAATGTACCGGGATGACCCCGTCCGAATACAGGGGATATGTATAAAAAGAGGTGACTGGAATGAAATTTATCCGCAAATGCAAGCTTTTTTACCTGTATGACATGAAGATGGAATATAAGCTGCTGCTTTCCCATCTCACCCTCTCCGTCCTCGCCATCCTCCTGCTGACCACGCTTTTATACACCAATTCCGCAGGCATCCTGGAACATAAGCTTTTAAATTCCGCGGAGGCCACCTCGGAAAAAATCATTTTGTCCCTGGAAAATATCATCCAGAAATACGATAACATGACCTACAGCTTTTCCATGATGGAAACGGTAACGGATATCTATTCCCATCCCGGCCCGGATTACGATTACAGCAGCATACGCAAGGATCGAACGGATTTTGAAAACGCCATGTTTTCCTGTATTCCCGTGCAGATACGCAACTCAGTCCCTGACTGCGATATCCGGGTATATTTCCAGGATTCCTTTCCCTATTTCAATAACGCCAGCCGCTATTTCACCTATTCCTCCATCGAAGAAGAGGACTGGTTCAAGCGGGTATACAGCACCTACCGACAAAACCGCTCCTCCTTTTTTATCCTTTCCTCCCAGGAGCTGTCCGGGGAAAAAAGTGAGGATACCCCTTATATGTCCATCGCGCGGGTTATGCCGGATAAAAATTACTACCCCTCCCCCCTCGCCATTCTGAGGCTGGATTTTCCGGAAAGCTATCTGAACGAAGCCATCAACCCCAATAATTTCGACAACGCGCTCACCTTCCTTGTTTCCGACGAAACAAACCGGTTGGTCTCCCTTTCCAGCGCCTCCACGGAATCCCTTTACCGTGAGCTTACCCTTTCCCGGCCTGTCCCGGACAGTGACACCCTGGATTCCTGGCACAGATACCGGCTGGATGGCACCGATTATTTCGTTATCCGCCAGACGCTGCCTTCCTATCCGCTCACCCTGATCACCATGCTTCCCTCCAAAAGCCTGTTGAGCGAATACTACCTCCACCGGAACTTTACCTTCCTTATCGGCGGGATCCTGCTGGTTTTCTGCCTGTTTTTATCCACCGTCCTTGCCAAAACCATGTCCGGACGTATTATCCGTCTCACTTCCCGCATGAAGCAGGTAAAGAAGGGGGAATTGATTTCCCTGCCCTCCTCCATCATCCAGGGAAAAGATGAAATAGGAGAACTCACCAGCACCTATAACTACATGATTCACGCCATGGAGGACTTGATCGAAAAAGAATACCTTCTCGGCCAGGAGACTAAAAATGCGGAGCTGAAAATACTGCAGGCCCAGATAAATCCCCACTTTCTCTATAATACGCTGGACATGATCCAGTGGTTTGCGGAAGAAGGCATGCTGTCCCAGATCGAAGAATCCGTTTCTTCCCTCGCCACCTTCTACCGCCTCAGCTTAAGCAACGGAAAAGAATTTATTTCCCTCCGGGAGGAAATGGAGCATGTGCGTTCCTATATCCGCCTGCAGAAACTGCGTTTCCCGGATACCTTCCTGTATGAAGAGGAACTGGACGAAGGGCTGCTCGATTATCTGCTTCCCAAAACGACCCTGCAGCCTCTGGTGGAAAATGCCATCACCCACGGCCTTCAGGAAAGCAAGCGGATACCCGGACACCTGCTCATTAAAATAGAAAAGGAGGAAGGAAAAAATATCCGGATCAGCATCCTGGACGACGGTGCCGGGATGAAGAATCCCCCGCGGCCTACCCCGAACAGCGGCACTTCCCGGGAAAACAGCGGGCACGGCTTCGGCATTCCCAACGTATCCTCCCGTCTCACCCTGCTTTACGGGCCTGGCTATGGAGTGGTCTTTGAACAAAATATCCCGGAAGGAACCATTGCCATCGTGCGGATTCCTATCCCGGAAAGCGTATAGAGAAAAACCTTCCTGACAGATAAACCTCTCCTGTGTTATACTGAATCTAGTTTACTACCGATGAAAGGTCCGATTTCCATGAAGAATAAACAACTCCGCCTCCTTCTGCCGCTATGCATCCTGTTATTATGCTGTCTGGCAGGTATCCTCTGCTTCTTTCGCAGCCGCGCACAGGAAACCTTCCTTCAGCTGTCCGAATTAAACGAGGCGGCCAAGGAGGAAAAAGATACAGCGGTCAATCCTTATTTTGACTTAAGCGTCCCAACCTATATAACCAGGTTTCAGGACACCTATTTTCTGGTGGACTGCTACCATGATGAAATCATCTACAGCGATTCCCTCTCCCGGCCGTTAAATGAATGGGATGTCATGACCGATGAAATCAGCCGGGGACATACCATCGCCAGTGACGGAGAGGTCTATCTGGCAGACGATACGGAAAACCACCGGATCCTGGTGTTTGAAAAAGAAGACGGGAAATTCCTCCACACCCAGACTTTTTCCGATATCGGTGTCCGGCCCCATTATATCGTTTATGATGAGAAAACCCGCTGTTTTTATGTTCTAAGCTCCATGACCGGGGAGCTCTACGTTTTCACCAGGGAAAAGGATTCCACCCGGATGGCGCTGAAGGATGTCCGCTCCATCGAAAAGCTGAATGGGATCTACGTCCGCTCATTTACCATTATGGGAGATGAAATATACTTTGTTTCCGGCAACTCCACCATTATCCGCGCCCGCCTTAAGGATCTGAAAATCCTGGAGGAATATCCCGTCCCTCCCGAAATTGCAGGCATGGTGCAGCTGACTAAAATCCAGGATTATTTTTATATAACGGTCTCTACAGACGCGGATTTCAACCAGGATTACGCTACCTTTATCCGGACAAAGGATCTGCATTCCCTGGCCGGCGGGGATTATGAGGATATCTATTCTTATTTTATCGGCGGGGGAACGCCCTACTATATCACCTCTTTTGACGGCCATTATTACCTCACGGAGCACAGGCTCCCCGGTCATTCTGTGTGGCAGTTTGATGTGGAGGATAATGAGATTGTAAATGTGATATCGGTTTACTAAGTAAATCTGGCCTGCGAAGCGGATATTTCAAGATATACCGCAGCAATTACCGGTATCGAATTTAATTAGCCGAAAGATAAAACCAGCCTCATGCCTTCCCGTCATCAAAAAAGGAAAAACGCATGAAGCTGGTTTATTTATTCCGCTTAATTTTTCAGTGATTTCCAAGTACATCCTTCAGCAGTTCTTTCCCCTGATAAGCGGTTCGCACTTCCTCAAGCATATCCCTGTAAAAAGCTGCCGCCGCCTCTCTTCTCTCCTTTGCCAGCTCTTCTCCCCGCTTTGTAAAGAAACGTGAATACAGCTTTTCCAGCTTACGCCTGTATTCCCTGAAAAAGCTTTCTTCCTCATCCTCCGTACCATCCGAAACAGAACCATCACTTTGAAGGGTATAGAGCGGCTGCCCCATCTTCCCTTTATAAAGCAGGGTTCTGGCTATGCCGACCGCCCCCGTCACATCCAGCTTATCCGCGTCAAACAATATTTTGGCTTCTATGGATTCCGGCGGATTGTCCGAACGGTACCGGTGGGCTGCAACAGCCTGCTTCACCCGCAGCGCCCGTTCCTGCGTCCAGCCGGCACCCACCAGAAAAGCATACGCTTTATCGCCGCCGACCCGTGCATGGCAAAGCCCGGGATTTTCAAACTGTTCTTTTCTTCCGATATCATGCAGCAGACAGGATGTTATCAGAATTTCATAATCCACATCCGGCTCCGGCTTTGCTATCTCCAGAGCATAATACAACACCCGGTATACATGCTCCTTATCATGGGCGCTGTCGTTCATACAGGACAGCATATAAGCTTCTGTTTTTTCATAATCCTTTACAGTCATACCCTTCTTATCTCCATTTTCTCCCATCTGCCAGTCCTCCGCCTATCTCTCAGCCACGCCTTCCGGTTCCTGCACTTTCGCTTCCCCTGCCGGCCCGTTGACAATCATGATTCCTGCACAGACCAGAAGCAGGGCCGCCACACCCGCAAGCCCGAAAGCCTGTCCGCTCTCTCCCAGGAAAATGGCGGAAAGCAGCACTCCGAATACCGGGTTCATAAATCCGAATACCGCCACTCTGGCTACCGGATTATATTTCAGGAGGATTCCCCACAAAGTATAAGCTGCCGCGGAAATAAAGCCCATATATAAAAGCAGCAGCCAGCCCGACGCGCTTACGGCCCCCACATGCACGCGCCCGCCCATGGCAAGCCCGAAGCCTGTGAGAAGAATTCCTCCGCAGAGGAACTGGTATCCGCTTAAGGTCACCGGGTTCTCCTCCTGGGAATACCTTTTAATCAATGCGGAAGAAAAGGCATAACTCACCGCCGACAGGAATATAAAGCCTTCTCCCAGAAAGGATAAATTCATGTCCAGGCTGCCGCCGCTGACATTGATGAGCACGACACCCGCAAAGCCCACCAGACAGCCCAGCACTTTTTTTACCGACAGCTTTTCCATATGGAATACGGCTACTGCCACTACTATGGAAAGAAATACATTGGAAGCTCCGATAATGGAAGATTTAACCCCTGTGGTATGGGCCAGGCCGATATAAAAGAAAATATACTGGCCTACCGTCTGTACCATGGAAAGCTTGCCGACCATAAGCAGGTTCTTTTTTGCAGGCCGCAGCCATTTTCCCTGAAGCAGGCTTCCGAACAGAATCACCAGGATACCCGCCAGGGTAAACCGCATTCCGGCGAATACGATCTGTGAGGTGCTGTCCGAAGCTCCTATGGAAAACAGGCTGTAGCCTATTTTAATACAGGGAAAAGCGCTGCCCCATAAAAAGCAGCAAATAAGGGCGCAGAAAAATACCACGCCCGTTTTCGTCATTTTCGTTTTTTCAGAAGAGGAATTCATTGGCCAGAGGCTCCTTTTTATCATTACTTACTTTGTCTGTCCCGTTTTTTGCCGCAAAGGCCGGGACAGCCATTCCTTTATACCTTACTTCCTTTCTGCTGATTTTGCAAGCCGCTTTTTATCTGCTGCTGCCGTTTTTTCAGCGGCTGCCATTTTCCTGTAATCCAGCCTTCCGATACTGTCTGCCCTCCGCCTTCTGCCGCAGTACCGTCCCTGTCCTGTTTTTTCTTTTAAGCGAACTTTCCCGTATAAAGCTGATAATACTTCCCTTTTTCCTCCATAAGCTGTTCATGGTTTCCCCGTTCAATAATCCTTCCCTGTTCCATAACCATGATGCAGTCAGCATTTTGGATGGTAGACAGCCGGTGGGCTATCACAAATGTCGTCCGCCCCTTCATCAGTTCATCCATGCCCCTCTGTACCAGTTTCTCCGTCCGGGTATCGATGGAGGATGTGGCTTCATCCAGGATAAGTACAGGCGGATCCGCCACCGCCGCCCGGGCAATCGCCAGCAGCTGCCTCTGTCCCTGGCTCAGGCTTCCCCCGTCCCCGGTGAGAACCGTCTGATAACCTTCCGGCAGACGCCGGATGAAGCCGTCGGCATTTGCCAGCTTCGCGGCAGCCCTGCATTCCTCGTCGGTGGCCTCCAGACGTCCGTAACGGATGTTATCCATGACGGTTCCCGTAAATAAATGTGTGTCCTGAAGGACAATTCCGAGTGAGCGGCGAAGATCAGCCTTTTTTATTTTGTTGATATTAATATTGTCATAGCGGATTTTCCCGTCCTGGATATCATAAAAACGGTTGATCAGATTGGTAATCGTAGTTTTTCCTGCACCGGTACTTCCCACAAAAGCAAGCTTCTGTCCGGGTTGGGCAAACATTTTAATGTTGTGAAGCACCATTTTTTCTTCATCATAGCTAAAATCCACATCATCAAAGGTTACATCCCCTTCCAGCTTCGTATAAGTTACTGTCCCCTCTGCCTTATGAGGATGCTTCCATGCCCATATCCCCGTACGTTCTCCGGCCTCGGCAAAAGTGCCGTCCGGCAGCTGCCGTGCATTTACCAGCTCCACATAACCGGCATCCGTCTCCGGCTCTTCATCCAGCAGCTCAAAAACCCGCCCTGCCCCTGCCATGGCCATGACAATACTGTTCATCTGCTGGCTGAGCTGGGTAATGGGCTGTGTGAAGCTTTTGTTCAGAGTCAGGAAAGAAACAAGAGTCCCCAGGGTCAGGCCCGCATAGCCGTTCAATGCCAGGACTGCGCCCACAATGGCACAAAGTACGTAGCTGATATTTCCCAGATTGGCATTAACAGGCATCATGATATTGGCAATCCGGTTTGCCAGATCCGCACTGTTTCTAAGCTCCCCGTTTATTTCCCGGAACCGCTCCAGGCTCTGTTTTTCATGGCAGAAAACCTTCACCACCTTCTGCCCTTCCATCATTTCCTCAATGTAACCGTTCACACGCCCCAAATCCGACTGCTGCTTTACAAAATACTGTCCCGACAGTCCGCTGAGCCTGCTTGTGGCAAAAAGCATGACCCCCACCATGAACAGAGTGACCAGAGTCAGGGGAATATTCAGGAGAATCATACTCACCAGAGTCATAACCACCGTAACAGCAGAATTAATTACCTGAGGAATGCTCTGCCCCATAAGCTGGCGCAGCGTATCCACATCATTGGTGTATACGGACATGATATCCCCATGGGCATGGGTATCAAAATATTTAACCGGCAGGGATTCCATATGCGTAAAAATCCGGATACGGAGATTTCTCATCGTCCCCTGACTGACATTCACCATAATCCGGTTATAGCCATAAGCGCATACGATTCCTGCTGCATATATAACAGCCAGTGATCCCAGCGCCTTCAGCAGAGGCGTGAAATCGGGATTCCCTGTGTTTGTCAGGGGAAGGATATAATCGTCTATAAGCGTCTGCATAAAAAGCGTTCCCTTCAATGTACATAAGGCAGCGGCTATGATGCAGATAACGACAATCCCCAGCTGAACCCCATACTCTTTTATCATAATCCCAAGCAACCTTGCTATGGTTTTTCCCGGCTTCTGAAGTTTTCCGGTTTTCACAGGAGCCGAAGCCTCCTGCATTTCTTTTTTCTGTATTTCAGGCATAAACCGCACCCGCCTTTCCTGTTTCTTCTATGCCAGCCCCGGGCTGCTGATCAAAATCTCCTCCGCCTCCCGTCTGTCCTTCATATATTTCCCGGTAAATAGCATTGGATTCCAGCAGTTCTTCATGACTTCCGAACCCGTTCAGTTTTCCGTTGTCCAATACGGCAATCCGATCGGCATCCCGGACGGATGAGATCCGCTGGGCAATAATCAGTTTGGTGGTCCCCGGTATTCGTTCCGCAAACGCACTCCTGATTCTGGCATCCGTTGCCGTATCCACTGCGCTCGTCGAGTCATCCAGAATCAATATCTTAGGCTTCTTTAAAAGCGCTCTGGCAATGCAAAGGCGCTGTTTCTGCCCGCCTGATACATTGGAACCGCCCTGTTCCAGATAAGTCTCATAGCCATCCGGGAACCGGTTTATGAATTCATCGGCACAGGCCTGACAGCAGGCCTCCATGCATTCCTCCTGTGTGGCATTTTCATTTCCCCACCGCAGATTTTCCAGTATTGTCCCCGAGAAAAGAACATTTTTCTGAAGAACCACCGCCACCTGATTCCTGAGCGCTTCCAGGTCATAATCCTTTACATTCCGGCCGCCCACCCGGACCGTGCCCTCCGAGGCATCATACAGACGGCTCACCAGATTGACAAGGCTGGATTTACCGCAGCCGGTGCCGCCGATAATTCCAATCGTTTCTCCGGAACGTATATGCAGATCGATATCCGTCAGCGTTTCTTCCCTCTCTTCCCCCTCCAAACCTTTTCCCGCCTTATATGCGAAGCTCACATGGTCAAAATCAATCCTGCCGTCCGGAATTGCTTTGACCGGATTCCGGGCATTTTCCATATCCGGCACCTCTGTCAATACCTCCGCAATTCTCCTGCCGCTGGCCGCGCTCATGGTCATCATGACAAAAATCATGGACAGCATCATAAGGGACATCAATATACTCATTACATAGCTGAACATGGATGTGAGCTGTCCGGTGGTCAGAGCCCCCGCTACCACAAACCTGGCTCCGAACCAGGAAAGAAGAAGAATGCAGCCGTAAACCACCAGCATCATCGCCGGATTGTTGAAGGCAAGAATCCCTTCCGCCTTTGTAAACAGCCGGTACAGGTTCTGTGCTGCCCGGGTAAATTTCTCATTTTCATAATCTTCCCTTACATAAGATTTCACAACCCGGATGGCAGAAACATTTTCCTGGACACTGGCGTTTAAATCATCATATTTCCTAAATACCACATCAAAAATGCGCGTGGCATGGCTCATGATGAAAAGAAGCACTGCCGAGAGCACCACGATAGCCGCCACAAATATCAGACTCAGCCTCGCGTGGATGGCAAAGCACATGACCATGCTGCATATCAGCATAAGAGGTGCCCTCACCGCAATACGCAGAATCATCTGATAAGAATTCTGGACATTGGTGACATCCGTAGTCATCCGGGTAACAAGACCGGCAGTACTGTATTTATCAATGTTGGAAAAAGAAAAGGTCTGTATGTTTTCATACATTCCATCACGCAGGTTGCAGGCAAAGCCGGAAGAAGCCCTGGCGGCAAATATCCCTGCCAGCACACCCGAAGCGAGGGACGCCGCTGCCAGAACCAGCATCAAAATGCCGTAACAAGAGTTAATATGTAAAGGGTTGTTTCTGCCACCTAATACATATGACTGCGGCTCATTTGTGGTGAATTGAAAAGCAGTTGTAAGAAAGGAGTCAAAAAGCCTTATAACCGCTGGAAATCAACACAAAAGGAGCTGAATTTTATGAAAACTATCTTTGAAGAAATGGGCGGTACATACCGTCAAGTGGGATATTATTTCATTCCCAACATTACTTTGCCGGATGACGGCGAATATCAGATAGGCAAATACGGGCGTATGCGCCGCAGCTATCTGAAAAAGTACCGTAAAATACTCTACAACAACTATGTGCTGGAGGGAACGCTGTTCAAGCATTTAGCTGAAATCGATCAAGTCTGCAACGAGCGCATTGAAAACATCGTTTCAGCTATGGCAAAGCAGGAAGGCGTAACTGAAGCGTTCAAAGCGGCTGATCAAATAGAATGGGTGCGCCGTATGAACAGTATCCGTAACCGTGCGGAAGAAATCGTTCTGCACGAATTGGTATATGATCTGTAAACCTGATACAAAAGCCCCACACTTCTGACAATAAAATCGGAAGCGTGGGGTTTCCTGATTTATTTTGTTTGTTTGCTGTTTTCTTCGATATTTGCCACAAGACGGTCGAAATCACTCTGATATGTTCTGTCCTGCAAAACACGGAATTTTTCAAATTCACTTTCTGCAAACGCCTTTGCGATGGCAGCGGTCACCTTGCCTTTGTCATGTAAAATATCTTCTTCGTTGAACTGGAGGAACGCATCCAAACGATTAACCCAATCCTGCATATACATGATATTTCCTCGCCGTGCCTGTCTTTCGGCATAGTCCAGATACATTGTCACGATCTCATTCAGATTTATCATTTCTTCTTCGTTCAAGTAGTTTTTGGCGATTGAAACATCAGACTTGCGAATACGCCCCTGCGGAGCATTTTTCCAAGTTGTCAAGCCCATGTTTGGTTTCGTGCTATCGGCTCGTCCATAAACAATCTCAGCCGCCGTATGATGAGTGACAGCGTAATGAAGCTTATTCTGTACTGTGGCAAAAAACTCTTTTGTAACAGGACTGTTCACATCATAGTCAGCACTGCACTGGGAGTAAATGTCCGTGATTTTTTGATAAAAACGGCGCTCGCTGGAGCGAATATCACGAATACGCTCCAACTGTTCCTCAAAATAGTCCTTACCAAAGAGGTTTTCTGGTTCTCTCAGTCGTGCATCGTCCATCACATAGCCTTTAATAATAAATTCTTTTAATACTCGATTTGCCCAAATGCGGAACATCGTAGCCTTTTTAGAATTAACACGGTATCCGACAGCAATAATGGCATCCAGATTGTAATAGCTTGTATTGTACCGCTTGCCGTCTGCCGCAGTTGTTTCCATTTTGGAAACAACTGCTTCTTCCTGCAATTCGCCGGATGCAAAAATATTTTTCAAATGTTTTGAAATAGCCGCCTTTTGCACTTCAAATAATTCTGCCATCTTTGCCTGCGTCAGCCACAAGTTTTCCTGATATAAAAGGATTTCAACCCGAACTTCACCATTATCAGTTTTATAAAACAGGATTTCCCTTGTTTCATAAGGAGTTAGCCCATATTCTTCGTTCATATCCATTCCATTCCCTTCCTATTCTTCACTTTTGTTTCTCGCTCTGCTTTTGTAAACATTATGCTTGTTCTTGCACTGCGGGCTGCAAAATACAGCACTTGGTCTGCTTGCGACAAAAGCTTTGGTACAATGCCTGCAAAGCTTAATCGGGTTTTCGCTGTCGGTCAGCATAAAGCTGAACATCATCTGAACTCCAAGCATGAGAGAGTGAAAATCCCAAATAATCGTCGGCTTATCCAAAAGGGCTATATGATAAGTTGGAGCGATGCCGCCAAATGCCGCCATGCTCTGCTGCATCATCTGCCGGGTTTCATCGTTCAGTGTATCATAATCCTCATAATAAAGGAAACTGTTGATATAGGTAAACGCCCAGTCGATGAACTGCTGTTTTATCCATTCATATCGCTCCGCATATTCCCGCTGAAAGCTCATGTTGACCGCCATCGGCTTATCTGTCATGGTCAAAGCCAGTGCCATCATAACACGGTCATTTTGGATGTTCCACATGGACTCGATACCACGCTTGATCACATCCAATTTGTCAAATGGAAAGAACAGTGCCAGATATTTTTCCGTGGACATAGTTTCTTTTTTGATAAAGTGGTTTTTCGGCAGATACACCGCCTCATATTCCATAAAGTTTGGTGTGGTAGGTAACGCAGTCATCAGTCCAAACAAGCCGTATTTCACCGCAAATTGCTGGATAGCCTTCTGAATTTCGGCATCCGGCTTTTTGCTCATACCCATGCGTCCTATGTTGATGGCATCCAATACAATTTTCTGATACTCTGCCAGCGGATCATAAATACTCGGTTGCGCCGTTTTGGTGGGCGTGAGATACAGAGTTCCGTCCTCTGCCGCCTTCCATTCATATTCACTATACCGCACCCAATTAGAACTGGTGCGTTCAAAAAGGTTCTTCATTTTCTCACCCCTGTTTCCAATCACTGATACCATATTTGGATAAAAGCTCTTTTGCCTGTTCCATACCGCTTTCCGTAATATATACCGATTTGGAACGGGACGGATGATTTCCCTGCCGGATATAGTCTGCATCGTCCAATTCGTTCAGTATATCAAAATCGTAGCCTTTCCATGCATAAAAATCGGTTGCTTCGTGAAACTTTTCTCTCTGTGTAAAGCGGGAGAGGTATAACAGCATCAGTGTTAATTCCCTCATTGCTTCTTCTGCTTTTATATTTCCCATATCAGTCTATTCCTCACTTCATATTGTAACCTGAATAACTCTGTTTTATATTATCGATTATACGATTTCTATTCCCCTGAATCAATCTCCATTCTGGATTCTTCTAAAAAATCTTTCTCCAATAAGGTCATTGGCTGTTGCTTTTCTACCTTATCCAAAAGTGCAGGAAGCAGCTTTTTTCGTATCTTTTTGAGCATCGTGCCACGCACCTTGCGGATGTTCCGGTCGCTTTGATTCCGTATTTTAGCGATCCTTATTGAGCTAAACAACCGGACAGCACAGAGAAAGAGCAGCTCTTTGTGTTCCTCAGTCAATTCCCAGAGAATTTTGGATAGGTATTCTTCCGTTACAAGTTCATGTATATCGTAAGGACAGTAGAAAATTGCGTCAATGAAATCACCTTTTCGTATCTGCTTTTCCAGCACATCATTTAGCGTATCCGGAAAAAAGAGTTCATTGGCAGATGCCCCGTAATCAAGAGGAACATCATCGCCGCTTCTGCTGAGTTCATGATAGCGTTCCCTACGCTCCCGATTAGCGTCCAGCCTGTCCCACCATGCAATCACATTTTCAAACTCCCGCTGTGTTCTGGCGGAATCCTCCAATCGTGCAAGGGCTTCTGCCCGCAGTTCTCGTTTGAGCTTCTTACGCTCCAGTTCTTCCTCGTCAGTACCATCCTCAAAGGGATGTTCCTCGGCGTCGGCTTCCAGTTCTTCGATGAGCTGTTTTTCTTTTGTAATCTGCCGTCTGACCTGTTCGGATAATTCGGTTTCTTCGGTATCTGTATCATTGTCAGCAAGAACAACTTGGTTCTTCCGCTTCCTTCGCTTCTTTTCGGGAAGATCGTCAGCGGGTTCTTCTTCCTCATCGTCCCAAAGGGCGTTTTCATTTTCTTCGTCATCGACTATGTAATCGGAATCGTCCGCTTCATATTCATCTTCATAGTCAGTATCTTCTTCATAAAAACCGTCATGTTCATATCGTTCGGGATCGTCAAACACCGCAGACACCTCCCTTCAAAAATATTTTTGAAATTTTTTTGGATTCTCCATAAAAACAGTTCCGCTAAGTACCCTGTATTTCTCCTATAAGTGAGGATGTAACCTATTTTGCCTGTTATTAGATTACTTTCGACACTGAATGAAAGGAGGAAACCGCCTATGTCAAACAATTATCGTGAGCTGACGGGCAGGGAGAAGCAGCGGATCAAGAAGCTGGTTACTTCTCTCTGTGCCAACTACGACAAAGAGTACGGCTGCCTGCCATTGGATTGTGACTGTCCAATGTTGGGTATCTGCTTTACCAACAGCGCACTATGCAGATATTTCCGCAAGTCTGTCCTGCCGGAAGATGCAGGATTGGAAGCCGTATTCACGCAAATATCGACCACTCATTGTAAACAATGCGGCAAGCCGTTCCCAACTGACGGAAAACGGGTGTACTGCTCACAGCGCTGTGCCGAAGAAGCTCGCCGTAAGCAGACAGCAGCAAGGGTGCGTAAGTATCGGGAGAAACAACAACAGATGTAACGCTTTTGCCCTCGGAAAGCCTTGTGCCGCAAGGCTTTTTTGAGGGCATTTCTGTATTGGCAGGGTGTGAATACCTTTTGCTCGATTTTAACCATGCAAATGGTTACACCGTGCCGGAACTAAACCTATTATACGAAAAAACAATGAACATTTCAACACGGAGGTAACTGCCTATGGCAAAAAACGAGAACAGTAATTTTTCTTATATGACTCGCCGCATTGGCGGCACCACCTATAAAGTTAAAGTAGTATTCAGTGATACAGAGAAGGAAACGATGGAGGATAAAATTTTACGGATGATTCGCAATGAAACGGTTACAACTGGCGGAACTTGTGGTATAATAGATTCACCACAAATGAGCCGACAGTCTGAAAGGAGCGCATCATGAGCGTAAAACAGACTGAAGGAAAAATCACAGCTTTATATGAAAGGCTGTCCCGTGATGATGACCAGACTGGTGATAGCAACAGTATTGTCAATCAGAAAAAATACCTTGAAAGCTATGCCCATCAGAAAGGTTATACGAACTGTCAGCACTATACCGATGACGGTTGGAGTGGAGGAAATTTTGAGCGTCCCGCTTGGAAACAGCTTATTGCAGACATCGAAGCGGGCAAAGTTGCTCATGTCATTGTAAAAGATATGAGCAGGGCGGGGCGTGATTATCTGCAAACAGGCTTTTACACGGAGGTATTCTTCCGTCAGCATCATGTTCACTTTGTGGCGATTGCCAACAGCGTGGACAGCGACGATCAGAACAGCAATGAGTTTGCCCCGTTCCTCAACATTATGAACGAGTGGTATCTTCGTGATTTGAGCCGCAAGCAGAAAACAGCGATCCGTGTGAAAGGCGAATCCGGCAAGCCTACCACCAACTGTGCCATTTATGGCTACAAGAAAATGCCGGGTGATAAGTACAGTTGGTATATCGATGAGGAAGCCGCTGCGGTTGTCCGCCGCATTTTCCGGCTGACCATCGAGGGAAACGGTCCTTATGACATCGCCCGTATCCTCTATGACGATAAGGTGGAAACTCCTGCGGTCTACGCCGCAAAGCAGGGGCGTGGCGTCTGGAAAAGTAAAGAGGAATTTCCCAACCCTTATAACTGGAGTGGTTATATCGTTGGGCAGATTCTCTCCAAGCCCGAATATATGGGGCATACGGTCAATTTCCGTTCTCACAAGCAGTCCTACAAGGACAAAAATCCGGTTATGAATCCGCAGGAGGACTGGCTAATTTTTGAGAACACCCACGAAGCGATTGTAGATAAGGAAATGTGGGAGCTTGCACAGAAACTGCGAAAGACACCGAGACGCCACGATACGCTTGGCGAAGCCAATCCGCTGACTGGACTTTTGTTCTGTGCTGACTGCGGAGCGAAAATGACCAATCACCGTTCCAAAGGCGGTACGAAGAGCAATCCCTATCCCTCTGATTTTTATGATTGCTCCGCCTACACATTGGCACATCAAAAGCGCACTCATGCTTGCAGCGGTCACTATATTCGGACAAAAGCGGTCAGAGAGCTTGTTTTGGAAACCATCCGAACAGCCAGCGCCTTTGCCATCGCCAATCAGGATGAGTTTATGAAAAAGGTGCGTTCTGCTTCTCAAATCAGACAGGCGGAAGTCGCAAAGGATACCAAACGCAAGTTGAACAAAGACCGTAGGCGTATTGCCGAGCTTGATACCATTATCAAAAAGCTCTACGAATCTTTTGCCATTGGGCGCATTACCGATGAGCGCTTTGATACTCTGCTTGCAGAATACGAAGCGGAGCAGAAAGCTCTTGTCACATCTGTATCGGATGCAGAATCGCATCTGTCCTCTTTTGAGGAAGATACTGACCGTGCGGAGCAGTTCCTTTCACTGGCAAAGAAGTACACCGACTTTTCCGAACTGACTACTCCAATGATCAATGAGTTTATTGAAAAAATCATTGTCCACGCCCCGGAAAAGATTGACGGGGATCGGGTGCAGGAGGTTGAGATTTATCTGAAATTTATCGGACGGTTTGAACTGCCCGAACCGGATCTGACACCGGAGGAGATCAAGCGGCAGGAACAGCTTCGCAGACACCGCATCAAGAGCCGGGAACGCTACCAAAAAATCAAGGCTGGTGAGCACGCAGTTGGTCAGACATTTCAGCTAATCTGTAAATGCTGTGGTGAAGAATTTGAATCCAAGCGGTCAAATACTCTGTTTTGCAGTCCGAAGTGCCGTACTAAATTTTACCGTCAGGAAGCAGCGGAAAACCGAAAGCGGGAATGTGTCTGCGAGAACTGCGGAAAAACTTTTACCGCTACACGGAGAGATGTAAAATACTGTTGTGATGATTGCAGGACGGAAGCAAACCGCAGGATGCAGAAAGAACGCAATGTTGCGAAGCAAATAAAAAAGAACGAACCAGTATTGCTTGATGCCCCGCCTATTAAAGAAAACGGGCAAAAACAGAAAACAGCATAATAAATGACGCTGAAGGCGACTTGTGAGAATAAAATCTCATGAGCCGCCTTCTTTGCGTTTTCAGCCGGATACGGCAGAAAGGAATAAAACCTATGACAGAAAATGAAAAGAAGCTTTTACAGGCGAAGCACAGATTGGAAGAAGCCGAGATGCGTGACCGACAGAAAGAGCGAAAAGCACGGACACGGCGGCTGGTTCAGGAAGGTGCGATTTTAGAGAAAGCATTACCGCAGACAACACAGATGACTTTGGAACAGTTGGAGGATTTTTTATGCGAAGTATTCAAACCAATCCGATGATTTTTATGAGCGACCGGCTATCGGTCGCTTTTTCTTTTTCCCGAAGGGCGCACTTACTCACCACCTGCAAAGCAGGCGGTGGTATCCCTCCCGTTGGTCGGGCTCGTGCGCTCTTCACGAACTGTCTTTCAGACAGTTCTCCAGAGGGGGCAGGCAATGTCGCAAGCGAACATTCCCTGTGCAGTCGGCTCTATATTTGCTCTATCAGCAAAACGATGAGGTGGCATATTGCCACCCCATCTCGCCGCCTGCCTGCGAAAACCTGCCACTGGCAGCTTTTACGCAGTTATGGGTATCGCATTCTCGGCGACACCCATTTTCTCTTTTCAAAAGAGAAACAGAAAGAAAGGACGGTGAAGCCAAATGGCAATCTATCATCTGGAAGCAAAAATAGTCAGCCGTGGTGCAGGGCGAAGTGCAGTCGCTGCGGCAGCGTATTTAAGTTGTTCTAAAATACTGAATGACTATGACGGGATTCAGCACGATTACACCCGTAAAAAAGGTCTTGCCTGGCAGGAGGTGTTCCTACCAGAGTTTGCCCCATCAGAATGGAAAGAACGGAGCGTGCTTTGGAACGCCGTGGAAGAAAATGAAAAGACAAAAGACAGCCGCCTTGCCCGTGAATTTGTGGTCGCTTTGCCGATTGAGCTGAACGAAACACAGTGGGAAAAGCTGCTGTCTGATTTTATTTCTGGAACCTTTGTAGATGATGGTATGTGTGCGGATGTGGCAATTCATGATCCATATCCTCCCGGTCACAATCCCCATGCTCATATCATGCTGACAGTGCGCCCGTTAGATGAAAAAGGAAACTGGAAATATAAGACACAGAAGGAATATCTCTGTGTGAAAAATGGAGAGGAACAAGGATTTACTGCGGATGAGTTTAAGACGGCACAGACAGAGGGATGGGAAAAGCAATACCAGTATAAGGTAGGAAAGAAAAAGGTTTATATGACTGCTTCTGCTGCTGAAGAAAAAGGCTATGAACGGGTATCGAAATATCCCAAAAGCACGAAATACGGCAGACAAAATCCTATTGCTGAGCGTTGGAACAGCGAAGAACAACTTGTTTTATGGAGAGCAGCGTGGGCGGATGTAACGAACCGCCATTTGGAGCGTGCTGGACACAAAGAACGCATTGACCACCGCAGCCATGCAGATCGAGGCTTGAGCGAACAGCCCACCATTCACGAGGGTGTGGTTGCAAGAGCATTGGAGAAAAAGGGAATTGTTTCTGACCGCTGTGAGTTAAATCGTCAGATTAAGGCAGACAATGCGTTGCTCCGTGAGCTGAAAGCAACGGTCAAGAAGTTGATTCAGGTAGTTAAAGCATCTGTTCCTGCTCTTGCAGAAGCAATGGAGTCCTTACGGGCGAACATGGTTATTTTTTGCTATCAGATTCGCTATGCCGGTTTTGGAAAGCACAAATTATCGGAAAGCCTGAATGTGCTGAAGCCCGACTTAGAGCGATATTCCGTACTGGTACAGCAGATTAAAAATACGACCAAAGAACGGAAAACGCTGCTTACAGAAAAGAAAGCGACACCATTTTATCAGTTTGTTGCTCATAATGATTTGGCAAAACAGATTGCCGAACTGACGGAAGATTTAGAAGAACTGAGATCCGAAAAGACGATGCTCCTCAGTTCATTTGATTGTAGTGAGGATACTGGAATTGCTGAGGTTAAAAAGAGTGTTTCGGCTATGGAGGAAAATTTGAAACGGCTGACAAAGCAGGAAGAAAAATATGCTGCTGAGTTGGAGGAGGCCTTAAAGCAGTTCTCAGAATTAAAGGAGCAGGCAAAAAATGTGGATTCGGCAGAACTCTCAGAACAGCGGATCGTCTTACAGGGAGAGAAGATTCAATCTGCCACTTCCAAGATCAAAGCGGCATATGGAGAAAAATTTGATCCGCTTATCCTGTTTGACAGCAAGCGTGATGTTTCTGAATTATTGGGGGAAAAAACAGAAGCACGCTCTATTCAAGAACACCTGAAGCAAAAACAGCAGCCAGAAAAGCAGCAGAAAAAAGCCAAATACAAAGAGCAGGAGCGGTAAAACACTGCTTCAATAATAAGAGAAAACCTTTGTACAATTCTTTTTATGCTTTATTTTGGCAGGAAGTTGCATTATAATATACGCAAATGGAAAATACCAAAACAAGGAGGAACAGGATATGGGAATTCTAATCTCAGTAATTACCATTACTCTGCTGGTGCTCTGCTATGTCAGGATGTATAACCGTCTGAAGCGGCTATTCGTCAAGGTGCAGGAAGGGAGTGCAGGCATAGATGTTGCTTTGGAAAAACGCTACGATATGCTGTCAGAAGAAATTGAGGCAGTAAAAAAGTATCTGACGCATGAGTATCAGATCTACACCGAAGTCACATCTACCCGCGCGGGGAAAGAACTGAACGAAAGCATATTTCAGGAAAAGAAACAACTGTCTGAGGAAGCGGTCAAAGCGATCAGCGAGACGATTGCCGAACAGCAAAAGCAGATGGAAACAATCTGGCGGCAGTTGGAACAGCAGCGAGGGCAGGATCATTCTTTTGGAGCGGAAACGCCGGGGATGGGGGACGACGGGCTGATCGGACATCAGGTAAGTCTGGATCGGAAACTCGGCTTGCTTACTTCCGTCCAGCAGGGACTCACCGGGGTCAACTCTGCCATCAATGCACTGGCTGAGCAATACCCAACCCTTTATTCCTATGCGTCCATGCAGCATTTCCAGCAGGATATTTTTGATGCAGAGGAACACTTACAAGCGGCGAGACGGTTGTACAACTCTAACGCATCTTTGTATAACCAGAGAATTAACACATTTCCCTACCTGCTTTTAGCAAAACTTCATGGCATGAAAGAAGCGAAGTTCTACACTGTGGAAGAAAAGAAAAAAGACTTTAAGCTGCAGTTTTAAGAAGAAAGGGGAAAAGATGTATGAAAATGGTGGAACAGAATATCAGCGGTGTCAAGCTGGAACGGTTGCGGCAGAACGCTGTTAAAAAACATAAAATCCTGCGGAAACTGTTTCCGGTATGCTTGATTTTGTTTATAGGATTGACATTGGTAAAAAACCGATTTTTGTTTGCCTCCATCAGCGAATATGGATGGGGAGATCCGGCAACTCAGGGAGCCTTTTGGATGCTGGTAGGAAACCTGATGCTCAGCGTGATTTTTGCGGGTGTCATTTTTGGTTTTTACTATATGCTGGTCTATAAAAAAGCTTATGACCTCTTTTGTATCAATTTCAAAAACAAATATGTGTTGGACACTCTCCGACAACTGCCGGATTTTTCCGAATTGCGCTACAATGCCGGAGGCGGTCTTTCTTATGAGGAAATGAACCGTTTAAAGTTAATCCCCGGAGGTCAGTCGGTCTTTTATCAATCGTCGGATGAACTGTCCGGCAAGCTGGATGGAGTTCCCTTCCGGGCTGTCAATGTCTGCACTGGCGAAAAAGCTTCCGCAAGAAGCTCTACCCCCAAAATTCTGTTTGAGGGACAGGTCATTGTTTTTTCCTGTTTTGATAATCGGAAGATCAGTGAGGGTTTTGTCCAGGTGTTTTCTAAAAAAGCCCTGTCTAAACTCAGGGAAACCAGAGTCCCGCTGCCAATTCAGACAGAAAACAGTGTATTCAACGAAAATTTTGCAGTGTTTGCAGAGAACGAGCAGAATGCTTTTTACATCCTGACACCCCAGGTGATGGAGCAGATTACAGCTTTTCAGGAAGCTATGGAAGGAAATGTTTATCTTTCCTTTTCTGAAAAATCCCTGTATGTAACTTGCAGCCAGCTTCGCAATCCTTTTCATATTTACATCGACATCCCTGTTGAAGAACAGCGTCAAAAGATTGCTGGCGATACGGCGATTCTCCGCAGTGCAAAGGAAATTCTCATCAGAGCCGGACAAAGCAGTCCGAAATAAGAAGGCAGTCCCTGAAAGGAGGAGGATATCATATGGGATGCATGATTGTGTTCGTTATCCTGCTTGTTATTGGAATAGGCATCCTCTGTTTTCTGACAGGGGATATGACGGCTTTTATCGCCCTGGCCGCTACTTTAGTCATAGGGCTTGGTCTTGCCGGTATTCTGTATCATATCTATAAATCGAAGCAAAGACGGATGGAGAAGTATAATCCCCTATCCCCTACATTGCGCTGGATGAATGCCGCAGGGTCGATCCTGATTGCAGCAAGTCAACATACAAATTTTCATCTACTGGCTGGCTGGCGGTACAATAACGAATTTGACCGGGAAAGTATTAAAACAATGCTGTGGGATTATTGGGGCATTCAAGGACATGAGACAGCTATAAAGGAAATGCGCAGCCTGATCGACGAGGGAATGCGTGCCAGCTATCGGAGGAAAATGGAACTCTTGTCGCATAAATATAAGGATGCTACAGAAGTCCAGCTCATTGAGGAGGCCCGCAAAACTAATCCAAAAGCCGATGAAGATAGCTACCTGCCGAAAATGCTGACAGCATGGCGGCGTTATGGGGAAAATGCCCTGTTAGGCTGGGATATGGGACGCTGCGCATATATCACGCAATGTTGCTATCTGGCAGGCTACATCAATATGAAGGAAATGTTGGATTTGTGTGTAGATGCTGGGACAAAGGCGCAGGCTTTTTTTCAGAACTGGGAAGAAATGATGGAGAGCTATCTTCTGGGCGGACAATTTTGGAAGCATGAGGATCAAAGCAATCCAAACTCCATGACGGCAGAACGCTGGAAGTTATATGAACAGCTCTGGCAAGGAAGAAAACCCTTCCAGAGCTCTCCATACCTCGCTGTCCCGTTCGACCAGCCCCTCTCCAAAGAGGTTATTACCAATGAATACGGTATTCTGCCGGAATACCAAAAATATTATAATCATGGATAGTTCGTATTCATTTTGGGGTATGGGAAAGGCGCGGCCTGTCTGCCGCGCCTTGGTGGGTGGTGTTCGGTTTTCCGTTTCTGGCTGGACAAAGTGTCCAGAGGTGGGGGCGTGTAGTGCTATTTGCTGCTTTCTTCTTTCCAGTCACTTAAAATCAGTTCAAAACTGTCTGGATAAATATAAACGTTCTCAAAATATTCATAAAAATCTTGATGCGCACCAATATTATAATTGAGATAATCGTCCTCATTGACTACTTCATAGTTTTCTTCTGATAGATAATAGACACCTACATCTACAGAATAGCCCATCGCCTGTATCTTTGATGTTAATTGCTGCATATCTGTGTCTTTTCCTACTGTATCATCTTTCGTATAAATCCAAAGAGAAACGACCGGGTTTCGTCCCATACCAAAAGTTGTGAGTAATTCTTCAGCCGTAGTGTTTTTATCAAAGTCAGGAGATGGGGTGTAAGGTGCAATAAATACTTTGCAATCATCGTAAATTTCCTGCACAGTAGGCGCTAAAATAGCTCGCAAATCTTCTCGTCTTAAATAGACAATATAGTTGTCTGTATATGTCTGCGCTTCCTCCGACCATCTCAAACGTACATATAGCCCCGGAAATCGTGTGGATTGAATACTTCCGTACTCTGTCGCAACAAATTCATCGCCATACTTCTCGATGAGGTATTCCAGCTTTGGGTCTGTACGGGAATGGTACATATAATCTGCGATCTGCTCATGGAGCGGACGGGGCGGGTGCAGCTTGACCCGAACGATCCCCGCCGCCACAAGAATAACCGCCGCCGCGCACAAAAATATCACGAGCCGCCTTTTTCCTTTGTGGGTCATCGTCTCTCCCTCCTTAAAGCCTGTGCTTGGTTTATGGTAATTGCTCTTTAGTCCCTGCTGGCTTTCTTACTCCAATAGCACATAACATTGTGACTTTTTTTGATACTCTCATCCAATCGTTCAGAATAATCAACACACATCTCTGTCCCCATCGCAAAAAATTTAATTTCTGCCACTATACACAGCCCCAATATATTCTGTTTGGTCAACTGGCAAAAAGAATTGCAAAATTCATTTGATATATTGGCATCTAATTCCGGGAAATAAGATGTGTCGAACCATAATTCAGTAGAAAATACTCCATTTTCAAAGTATTGCCTTGCTCCAATGATATAAGAGCCTGCTTTTCCATCGAAAGAAACGACTTTGCCATTTAATACGCACCGTTCAATTTGTTCATCATCTTGCGTGTAAAGCACATCTTCTTTTGTTGGCAGCCAGCCATTCCAAACAATACATTTTTCTGAAAATTGTATCTTGCCGACAATAGGAAATATCGTTTCGCACATTTTAATGCTGGGATATTTTTTGCTTGCAATGTAAACTTCAAATTTCGCAGCCATTTTCCTCAAATTCCTCCCATCATTTAAGAATTTCATTATTGCAGATCTGGCATCCAAATGTTGTCAGCAGTGTATCATGTCTGGAGCATCGTGGAAAATTTGGGGGATCACTTATCTGGTTACTCAAACAAATTACATTGTCCATATTTCGGTTGCTCCATATCACGTTTCTGTCCCATTTGAGGTGAGAGTGGTGTTAAACTTCCAATTTTATTTTATCATTATTGCTGGGAAATGGGAAGTATCTTCCTGTTTACCGCTCCATATCCCTGTCCCGGTGCTGTGTCTGCTCCTGCTGGCGGCGTGCGCTGTCCACAACAGATTTCACCCGGTACAGCTTCATCAAATTGTCTTGGATAGGTTTGTGCTTTGCGTAGTCCCTCTGGTACTGGTATTGGCTCCGTTGCTGTCATTAGCGGTGTAAGAAGGGAAAACTTACAGAGAAAGCCTTGTTTGTTATATGTTCCATGAATCTATTATATTTCGCAGAAATTATCCTTGACAAATCTCGTCTCAGTATACATTTTTCATATTTCCTGCTTCTATTCCTTTATCTATTATCTTTGCCGTAACAAAAGGAATGAGCACCTCCATCAATACTTCCAGCGCCGTAAAAAACGGAGTGAGCAGTGAAGCCTTTTTATATTGTTTTACCTGTCCAAGCAGTGTTTTAATCATAACGTTGCCTCCTGGATTTTCTGTCTTTCTCCTGCTGTTCTTTCCCATGCGTTCAGGTTTTCCAGCATTCTGTCGGTCAGCTGTGACAGCTGCTCATAATCCGCTTCGGAAAATCCCCGGTAGATACCTTTCATGAAAGCTTTCATTTTCCCATCCAATTCCTGCTTCATCTGCCGGGCTTTATCAGTGAGCCGGATATGCTTCAGCCGATCATCCCCGGATGATGTCTGCAGGATGATATAGCCCTTCTGCCTTAATTTTTTCAGCTGCATGGAAACAGCTGCCTTGGATATTCCCAGTTCCATATGTAAATCCCCGGAAAACATTTCCTGTCCGGCTTCCTCCGACAGCAAAAATATAAGTACTTCACTTTGGGCAGCCGTCAGATCATTTTCCATAAATATCTGATCGATTTTCACAGAAATCAACAGACTTAGTTTTTTCATGCGGCGCAGAATATTATCTTCTCTTATCTCTTCCATCTCCTATCCTTTCTTCCATTTATTCCATTGTTTTGCATAGACCTACGGTCTGAAATATTACAGCTTAAATATTAACTAGTTAACTATATTTACAAGTTATACAACAAAACAAGTGGAAAGTGAAATCAAAAAATGTTATTATTAATAAAAGAATTTAATTAAATTCTTTTATAGATAGGTAAAAAGGAAGTATCATTATGAATACGATTCAGCTGGAATGTTTTCTTGCAGTATCCGAAAATCTGAATTTTGCACGTGCCGCGGAACAGCTGCATATTACCCAGCCTGCCGTAACCCATCAGATCCATTCTCTGGAAACAGAGCTGAATACCAGGCTTTTTGTCCGCACCACACGATCTGTGGAGCTGACACCCGCAGGGTTTGCATTTATCAGTGATGCCAGTGACATTCTGGGACGTACCCGGGCTGCGAAGGCACGTTTTTCCGGCGGCACTCCCGGACAGATATCTGAGTTTTTTATCGGCTGCCTTGGGCTGCCGGAGCAGAACCTGATCCCTCCCGTCCTCCGAAATCTCAAAAAAGATTTTCCCCAACTCCATCCGATCATCAGGCAGGCTCCTTTACCCCTCATGCAGAATCAGATTCTGGAAGAAACCATCCATGTATTGTTCGGCTTTGCGGAAGAAACAGAAAGAATCGGAGAACCTTTTCCTGTTTTTTCAAAAAAGACAGGCATTTTTGCCATACTGGCAAAAACACCTGTCTCCTGTATTCTTTCCCCGGAGCATCCTCTTGCCTCCAGAGAAAGCCTTTCCTTTCATGATTTGAAAGAGCTGAGCATTCTGGCCTGTGAACCCCGCCATACTCCTGCTGTCATTTCCTCCGCCATAGCTCCCCTGATTGGACAGCGGTCTCTGGAAAATATCTATTTTTGTGATAACCTGTCCTCCATTTTCATACTTGCCAAAGCGGGACTTGGCTTTTCCCTGGTACCCGATATTCCCGGGCAGCGGGATCCCGGACTTTCTTACATTCCTATGGAAAATATTCCTCCTCTGCAATTTGGGCTTTATTATAAGAATCTAAGTACACATCCGGCATTGAAACGGTTTATTGAATTGATGCAGGAGGAGTTTAAGTAAACTCCAGGGCATCACACAGTTTTTCCATTACTAATTTAATAACAGTAAGTATAATTTTAAACAGAGCTATTCTGTCTCCGCCGGATTATCGGTAAAGTTTTCCTGTTCCTGAACTAATGATTCCAACTCCTGTTCTTTCTCTTCCGAAGTTTCCATGCTTTCCATCTGCTCCGTTTCTATCGGATCCTCTATTGATTCCTGTTCTGTTTCCTTACTTTTTTCTTCGGACGGCTGCCGTGAAACTTCTGTATAATCATCATAAATATGCGGGATGTACTCCTTTTGAGACTGCAGTATGGCATTTGGGGATCCTATTTCAGCTGTATCCGCATTATATACAATATGCACTTCAATAATCTGGCCGTCAACAAATCCGCATCCGGCCGCCCATCCTTCCGGCGTTGCATTTGTCTTTCCGCATGACAGCTTGTCATATGTATGGGAAGACATTTTATCACAATTGCAGGGATCTCCTACAAAATGTTTCGGACTCCTGTAGATAATCCCCATACCGCAATCAGGATGCATAAAACGGGAATTTTCATGTACATCCCAGTTATCATTCCGGGAAGTATGTGTCAGTCCCAGACAATAAGGCTGACACGTTGCTTTTGTATAACAATTTGCCGAATGCTGATGATAGAGCCTGGTGGTAAAGCAGCCCTCGCCATTAATCGCATCTCCCGTATGATAATGGTATGTATACTCTATTTCTCCCGGCACCTGTTCTGCTCCGATTACTATTTTCTGAGGCACTGCAAGAATTGCCTGCTGCAATTCAGCAAAAGCCGCGTCATCGGCAACTGTAACATTTTTAGTGAGCAACGCAGTTGCCAACAGTTTTTTACCGTCACTCACAGATTGAAAAACCGATTGCAATGAATTATCCAGATTATTTAATCGGATATCCATTTTTGACTCCATAGAATCAATCCGCTCTGTAATCGCTTCCCTGCCGCCGGAAATTTCTTGTTTTACAGAAGCAAAATATTCTATATTATCTCCGGCCATTGATTCCAGCTTTTGCATTACCTCTGCTTTACTGCCTGCAATTGCCAAGGTAACAGCATTATAATTCTGTCCGACATTTGCATCTACTTTCTTCAAGCCCTCCAATACCTCTGTTTTTGTATCTGAAACCTCCTGATTAACAATCGTCACATTATCTTCTATTTGCCGGAATCCACTGCTTAAATTATGATTTATATTTTCAAACTGCGCTTTTAACGTATCGGTCTGTGTCTGAAGAGATATAAGAAGGGTGTCAAAATTTGATGTATTCTCTTCCGAAAAGGAAGCATTTAGTTTTTCTAAAACAGAAAGCAGTTCTTTATGTTTTTCTTCCCCTCCGGTTTTCACAGAAACAATTAATTTTGTCAGTTCCTCATGAGTTTTATCAACAGATACATTGATCTCTGTGAGATTGTTATTAATACCCGTAAACTTTTCAAGAATTGTCTCCATCCGTGATAAATCTGTATTATTAATATCCTTCAATACATCCATTATCTCCTTTTGGGTACCTGTTATATCGTTATTTACCTGATCCAATTGTTCCATCAATTTTTTGACTTCATCCGATAGGTTTTGTTCCAATGTATCCCTGCCCTGTGTCAGTTCTTCATCGCTTTTCTTTTGATTGATTGTTAAATCAAGTATTTTATCCCTATTCCTTTCAACTGTTTCTTTCAAATCTTCTAAATACGCAGTTATTGATGTTAAATCTTTATTCATTTGATCGAAAAGAAGGTTCTCTGTGGTGGAGATACTGCCGTTGATTTGCTCCTCATCCTCGTTTATCAGATGTGATAATTCCGAATCTAACCTGCTTTCTGCCAGAAAGGTTGTCATATCGGCAGTTTCCGTTTTGCAGCCTCTGTCCCTGTATATGGCAGAAATACAAAGAAAGCCGAGGAACAGAATGGCGGCAAATGTAAGCATTAAAATAAATTTCTTTTTCTTCTTTAATAATACCGTTTGAACAGTTTTTTTCATTTATGCTCCTTTTCTGTACTTATGTACGTAAATGCTCAATCCTGAAAAATCAGAAAAGTGCTTTGGTTAAATAAGTTACTTCATTCCATTACATGGTTGAATTGATGGAGTTATTTGCCCCTGAGGCGGTTACCAAACGGTTATGATAGTATGTCCGTTTGATACATTACTTGCGGGAATAAATAATTAAAGGGGGGAGGGGTAGTAAAATGCATATGCAGGTGATGGTACAGGCCGATTATAAAGAACAAGAAATGGAAGAGATGAGGATTAAGGATATGAAGAGTACTAAAAATAATCCAGATAAAATACCTGAAAATGAAAACCTTTATTGTGATAGTTGGATTTTGATATTGAATAGAGACATCAGAAATTCATTAGTGAGGAATAACCGTTTACAAGATTATTGATATCGAAGAAAAGTATTAGAATAATTATCTTATTTAAAAAGCCATCATTAATAAATATGCAATACTTGATTACATATTTTTAAGCAAAATTTTAGTTCAGCCTGCCATATCTTTTCCATAGAGCGGGATATCCGGCCTTCAGGTGTTTTCTGACATACCTGTCTGCTCCATGAATTCCCCGACCGTTTTGGCTTTGACCGCTTCTATGTGCCATTTTTTCAGAAGCGAAAGATCGGATTCCAAAAGGATTCTCTCCCGCAGTCCGTCTGGTATTTCGCCCAGATTCTCAAGCAGATCCAGTACAAACTCTGCTTTACCTTCTGCTTTGCCTTCTTCTTTGCCTTCCGCTTTCCCGGTTTCCCTGCCTACACTGAATTCATCGGCACGGATTTTTTTCATTTCTTCTTCTTCGTTGTATTCAAATATCGACATCGCTATAACCTCCGCTCTCTGCGCGGATAAAAAATCCGCCAGTATGTCATTTCGGATACATTCCGTCACCGCCCGCTCTACTGCTTCCTCTATATCCATCTGTGCCGCATATTTCCGGATACATTCCACAAACATACAGTATTCCCTGAGCGTTTTACATTTTTCCATCAGCTCCCGGTTTTTCCCAAGATTAATGTTAAGCATCGTTACCGTTACTTCCAGTTCGGGGGAGGACACCTTCTTTTCAAAGGCATCAGACAGCCTTAACAGCCTTCTTTCCGGCTGTTCCTGCGTTCCATTATAAAATACCACGAAACGGGGAACCGGGATTTGTACCAGCTTACTGGAATAGAGGGTCTTCCCTACCACATACTTTTGCAATTGTCTGGAAATGTAAAAGAGATCCCGAAGCGGCATATTCGGGTTAAAGGACGACTGATGCTCATATAAACACATTTCCGAATCAAACAAGAATGATACATCATTCTTAAATCCCATATAGATTGCGTTTTCCAGCGTACAGATTTCCAACTCGCCGGTGTTTTCATATACGGTTCCATTAAGAGCGTTGTATAGCTCCAGGAGTTTCTCCCTGTCATTATACAGCATACGGAAAACCGTATCCTTGTGTTTTTTTACCACATGAAGTTCTTTTTCTTCCATAGACTGTGTTTTTTCTATGGATGGCTTTTCTTCCATGAAATGCTTTGCTTCCATAGACTGCTCCTTTCTGCAATTGTGTGCAGGAAGCCGTCTGATAGAATAAGGGCATAATCACCTTCCGTTCAGCAGCTCCTGCCTGTTTAAAATGGATTGTAAGCATAGAGTTTCTGAATAGAATATAGAAAGTAGATGGCGTATAAGCCCGGATTCATAGAAAATTATGCTTGTATTTACTTTAGCATATTATTACCCATACTGCAACTATAAATTTACTTTTGAATGTATTTTTTTGAATATATTTATTGGCTGAGAAGACATATCCCTTACGGGATATGCCCCCATTTTTCATACTGTTTATCATTCTTAGAACCCGATATTAAAGAACTCTAAAACTATACTCCGGCACCGCCTTCACTCCCTTAAGCACACATCCCTTCTCCACCGGAAGATCATAATAGACCTGATTTCCATAAGGATTAGGAATCGGGCAGTCGCTGGAATAAACCCTGATAACCAGCTCACTTGGATACCCAAACCGTTTCATCGCAATATGCCATTTTTCACCGGTGGTAAACCAGTCATCCGCCAGCTTCCCGTCCAGGTAAACCTCTGCCCTGTCCCCCGCATAATCCGCTTCCAGATATAACTGGTGAATGTTATCCACAGGCACCGCTCCCAGCTGTATCAGATATTCACAATATTCCCTCTGCTCCCCTTCCCATCCGGAGCCTTCCAGGGCTTTCATCTCCACAGGTACCTTCACCGGGTTGACACGTAAGATTTTCCTTTCCGGCTCTCCCGTACTTTTATAGCAAAGCACCTTCTCTTCTTCATGGACAGTTAACAGGCAGACCCTGCCCTCCTTCTCAATGAGACAGCTGTCCGCATGCTCCAAAATATAAAGGGTGTCCCCCAGCCTGCAGGCCCGGCAGGCCTGATCGGAAGTGAGCGTCACCACTTCCCCTTCCTGTCCTCTCCACTGATAAACCGGCTCTCCATCCGTATAGAAGAAATAACGGCTGCCCAGACGGCACAGCAGAAAAGCATTTGTTTTTTCCAGAAAGCCGTTCCCGCAGGGAAGCGCAAAGGGAATAATACCGCAGGCGCCGGATTTTATATACAGAGAATCCAGCAGCAGTTCTCCTTCCGGCAGCTCCAGCTTTACCGCTGCGTTGACATGCTCTTCCATAACACGCTTTCTCTGATGGTTATTAATAAAAAGAAATCCTGTTCCCGTTTCCTGATTTATCCGGGCCGTCGTCCGCAGGGTATGCATATCCTCCGGCGATTCCGGCTGCTTTTCCGGAAAAAAGGTGTCGCTTCCCGCCAGCACTTCCCCGAAGTCCTCCAAAAACAAGTGCAGCCTGCGAAGCCTGCCATAGCTTTCCTTCACCTCTCCTGATTCCCGGATGCAGGTCTGGAAGTCATAGCTTTTCACTGGAAGATCATTGTTATAGCCTGTGGCCCTGGATTCCTGGAGGGTGGTATCCTTTCCTTCCGGATTGATGCCGCCGTGATACATATAATATCCCAGCAGATTAGCCCCGCTTCCCAGCATACAGAGAGCCTGGGCCTCAATATCCTCCGGATAGGGACAGGTCCTTCTGTGGGAGGTTACCTGCAGGCCGGCTCCCAGCTCCGCCGTAAGATAGGGATTTTTATGAATGGAAAAGGTAAAACTCTGCAGTTCCTGCTGTAGCCTCATCTGCATGCTTTCCTGACTCTTCAGGTCCGAACCGATATTTTCATCCTGCTTGTAGGAAGAAAAGATGAAATTGGTACTGGCAGGCATTTCCTCCACATGTTCCGCCCAGGGTGCATCCACATAGCCTCCCAGCACGGGAAGCGTTTCCCCGTCCACCACAATTCCTCCTCCCCAGCCGGTAGAGGTATAATAAGGGGTTTCCAGGGACGCATCCAATGCCATTTTCTTCAGGGTGCGCATATGTGCCATGCATTCTGCCACGGAAGAAGGGCCTCCGCCGCAGTGACCGTACTCATTTTCCAGCTGAATGCCTATTATGGGGCCGCCGTCTTTTGCCATACGGCCTGCCGCCTGTTCCCCTATTTTCTGATAGAACCGCCTGACCTCCTGCAGATATACCGGGTCGTTGCTGCGAAGCCTGTCTGTGCATTCCTTTACCAGCCAGTCGGGAAAACCGCCGTTCCTGCATTCTCCGTGAGCCCAGGGGCCGATACGCAGCCACACCTGCATACCGGTTTTTCCGCATACATCCAGAAATCCCCGCAGATCCCTGCCGCCGGTAAAATCCCACTCGCCTTTGCGTTCCTCATGATGGATCCAGAAAACATATGCAGCGACAATGCGGATACCCCCTGCCTTCATTTTCAGGATCTCTTCTTCCCAATCCGCAGGCTCATAGCGGGAATAGTGAAATTCCCCCATGACAGGGAGAAAACGCTTCCCGTTTTTCAAAAGGCTCAGGTTATCCACCTCATACAGGTTCCCTTCCCTGTCTTTTCCACACATCGGCAGCTTAATCCTCTCTTGCTGCTGCCCTGTTACTTTGATTATGTTGTCCATATCCTTACCGCCCCCTCCTTTTGCCTTTTATACTTACAACACTATTGTATTTAAGCAGGAAAGTCAATATCGGGTCTGAAAAAGGGCCGGTATCCCGCATCACCACGCGGATACCAGCCCTTCTCCCATTATTCTCAGTCCTCCAGATACATCTCCCGAAGCTGCTCTCTTTTCTCTGTGCACAACCCCATTTCTTTTTCCAGAAATGCATCCATTGTGCCATAGCCATCCTCAATCGCCTGAAATACGCTGATAAGATAGCTTTCACGTACCTGCATCAGTTCCCTGAGGCAGTCAATCAGCTGCGGGTTCTGCAGGCGTTCATTCAGTTCTTCCAGACGGCTCTCCACCACCTCTGCGGTAAAGGTATTCACCATCATATAATCCGCCAGAATGGTTTCACGGGGTATTCCCAGCGCGGAAAGGAGCAATGCTGTCCCTACGCCGACCCGGTCCTTGCCGGCGCTGCAGTGCCAGAGGACGGCGCCTTCCTTCTGATCGAGAAGAATCCCGAAAAACTTCCGGTACTGCTGCCTGGAAAAAGGATCCATGACAAGATTGCGGTACAGTCCTGCCATGTATTCCTCCGCCGCCTTTTCACTGGTACTCATCTGCTGTACCAGCAGCTTCATCATATCCTCTTCTGAATCCTTCTCCCGGGTGATTCCGATAGCCTGGTCGCTGAGAATGGGATTCTCCACATAGGCTACACCGGGAAGCCGTGGATCCGGCGCCTCCGTGCGTTCCTGTCCGGTGCGGAAATCCACATCCGTACGCAGTCCGTAATCCTCTGTGAGAACCTGCTTATCTTTTTCTGTCATGCCTGACAGCTGTCCGCTGCGTATCAGCCTGCGGGGACGGATTTTCCTTCCGTCCGCTGTCTCAAATCCGCCTAAATCTCTGGTGTTATGCAGTCCCTCCAACGGGATTCTTGTGATCTCTTTCATCCGGCCTCCTGTTCCTTTTTCTTGTTCATGTTCCGCTTAATAACCTTCAGTCTGGTAAATTCTTCTCTTTCCTTTTCCTCCAGGGCATTGCTGATATCCTTGACAAGCGCCGTATAGGTGGGAATTGTTATATTCTTCAGCGCGTTGGCACGTTTCTGGGTTTTACGGATGTTCATTGCCAGACGGTACGCCGCATTTTCCACCATGGACAGCTTGATCGTCAGCTCCTTTACCTTCAGGAACCCCTCCCTTGCCCTGTCCACAGACTCCCTTGTGCTGTAAAAGCCATAACTGGGCCCGGCCTCATCCGGCGTATATTCCACCTTGGGGATTTCCGTTCCCATGATGCTCCTGGTTTTGATCCGGATGGAGCTTTCTATCGGCACCGCATGGGATATTTCCTGCACATAATGGATTCCTACCTCGATGTTGGCCTGCTGAAGGGCTTCATAGGCATTGGTAAAGGTATCGTTGATTTCCGACTGGATAGCCTTTGCCTCCTCGTTCAGGTTCATAAGCTCCCGAATGAGGATATTTCTTTTTTTATCCATCAGCTCATAGCCCTGTTTTGCCAGCTCCAGGGAATTTTTCACCATGATCAGATTGCCTTTGGTAGGAAATATATTACTCTCTGCCATGCGCTCACACCCTTTCCTTTACGCCTTCTCCTCTGCGGGATAATATTGCTCCAGAACTTTTGTGTTGACACGATCCAGTTCTTCCCTGGGAAGCATATGCAGCAGCTCCCAGCCGATATCCAGGGTTTCCTGAATGGAGCGGTTCTCATCCTGGCCCTGGCCCACAAAACGGGACTCAAAAGCCTTTCCGAATTCCAGATACCTTTTATCCAAAGGGGACAATTCATCTTCCCCGATAACGCTTGCCAGCGCCCTGGCATCCCCCACCTTTGCATATGAGGCAAAAAGCTGGTTAGCCACATCCTGGTGGTCCGCCCTCGTATAACCTTCTCCGATACCGTCCTTCATAAGACGGGACAGGGAAGGAAGCACATTGATGGGAGGATATACGGATTTGCCGTTCAGCTCACGATCCAGAACGATCTGCCCTTCCGTAATGTATCCGGTAAGATCCGGGATAGGGTGGGTAATATCATCGTTTGGCATGGTAAGAATGGGGATCTGTGTAACAGAACCGTCCACGCCGTCCACGATACCCGCGCGTTCGTAAATAGTCGCCAGCTCACTGTAAAGATAACCGGGGTATCCTTTTCTGGAAGGGATTTCCCCCTTGCTGGAGGAAACTTCACGCATCGCCTCTGCAAAGGAAGTCATATCCGTCAGAATAACCAAGATATGCATATTCTTTTCAAATGCCAGATACTCCGCCACGGTAAGGGCCACCTTGGGGGTAATCAGCCTTTCCACCACAGGATCGTTCGCCAGGTTCAGGAACATAACCACATGGTCGGACACACCGCTTTCCTCAAAGGTGCTTTTAAAATATTCCGCCACATCATATTTTACACCCATGGCGGCAAAAACAATAGCAAATTTTTCGTCGGAACTGTCTCCCAGAGAGGCCTGACGCACAATCTGTGCCGCCAGCTGGTCATGGGGAAGACCGTTTCCGGAAAAAATAGGCAGCTTCTGCCCTCTGATCAGTGTGGTCAGCCCGTCGATAGCAGAAACGCCTGTACGGATATAGTTACGGGGATATTCCCTCCTTACCGGGTTCAAGGGCTTGCCGTTCACATCCGCTCTTTTCTCAGCCACGATTTCTCCCAGATTATCAATAGGTTCTCCGATCCCGTTAAAGGTTCTTCCCAGAAGGCTTTCGGAAAGCCCGATTTCCATGGGATGACCGGTGAAACGGGTATGGGTGTTCTGAAGAGACAGGTTTTCGGTCTTTTCAAACACCTGCACCACCGCTTTATCCTCATTGATTTCCACCACGCGGCCCAGCTTGCGCTCCGGCAGGCCGCCGTTGTCCACGGTGATTTCCACAACCTCATCAAAAGAAGCGCCCTGTACGCCTTCCAATACTACAAAAGGGCCGTTCACGCTGCTTAAGCCCAAATATTCAATTGCCATAATGCGCCTCCTTTATGCATTTCTGGCAATGACATCATCATAAAACTTATCAATTGCCTTTTTATAATCATCAAATTTATCCAGACGGTTGTTTTCCACATCGTACTTAATGGAGATCACCTTGTCAAATATGGAATCCTCCCGCAGCACCGACATGGGCATTCCCATGGATACCAGTACTTTGGATTTCTGGTACAGATAAAGAATGGTTTCCATCATCAGCTTCTGCTTTGCCAGAGGCACACAGGTATCCTCGGGATGGAATGCATTCTGCTGCAAAAAGCCCAGGCGGATGACCCTGGCAATTTCCAGCGTCAGCTTCTGATCATCGGGAAGGACATCCCCGCCGATAAGCTTGACGATTTCCATCAGGCTGCTTTCCTGGGTCAAAATGGATACCAGCTGGTTTCTGTTGTCGATAAAATCACTTCCCACATGATCCGCATACCAGCCCGCCAGATCCGGCAGGTATTCGCTGTAGCTGGACAGCCAGCTGATGGCGGGGAAATGTCTTTCATGGGCGAGCCCCTTATCCAGTCCCCAGAAGCAGCGGACAAAACGTTTGGTATTCTGCGTAACCGGCTCGGAAAAATCACCGCCCTGCGGGGATACCGCACCGATGATGGATACGCTTCCTTCCGTGCCGTTTAAGTTCTGCACCATGCCGGCCCGTTCGTAAAAAGCTGACAGGCGGCTTGCCAGATATGCGGGAAAGCCTTCCTCGGCAGGCATTTCCTCCAGACGTCCGGAAAGCTCACGAAGAGCCTCCGCCCAGCGGGAGGTGGAATCCGCCATAATAGCCACGTGGTAGCCCATGTCTCTGTAATATTCCGCCAGCGTCACACCCGTATATACGCTTGCCTCACGGGCCGCCACAGGCATGTTGGAAGTGTTGGCGATCAGCACCGTCCTGTCCATCAGAGGATTTCCGGATTTAGGATCGATCAGTTTGGAAAAGTCCTCCAGAACCTCTGTCATCTCATTGCCGCGCTCCCCGCAGCCGATATAAATAATGATATCCGCATCGGACCATTTGGCGATGGAATGCTGGGTCATGGTTTTACCTGTGCCGAACCCTCCCGGAATCGCCGCGGTTCCTCCTTTGGCAATGGGGAACAGGGTATCCAGAATCCTCTGGCCTGTTACCAGGGGCTGGGACACGGGGAATCTTTTTGCAGAAGGGCGGGGACGCCTGATGGGCCATTTCTGGACCATAGTCAGATTGATTTCCGTGCCGTCCGCCTTCTGGAGCACGGCAAGGGTATCCTGAATGGTATACTTTCCATCCTCCGCGGCGCTTATGATATAGCCTTCCATTCCTGGAGGCACCATAACCTTATGCACAATGGCAGGTGTTTCAGGCACTTCGGCTATAATAGTGCCTCCGCTGACCTTATCCCCTTTTTTTACCGCTACTTTGGTATCCCATTCTTTGTGGATATCCAGAGAATCCACGGCAAAGCCTCTGCTGATATAATCACCCGAAATCCGGGCTACTTCCTCCAGAGGCCTTTCAATACCGTCAAATATATTGTTAAGGATACCGGGCGCCAGTGTTACGGATAAGGTGGCTCCGGTTCCCGTAATCATTTCCCCGGGCTTCATTCCGGAGGTTTCTTCGTAAACCTGAATGGTTGTAAATTCCTTCGTCAGGGAAATGACCTCTCCGATCAGCTTCTCTTCACCGGCATAAACCATTTCTCCCATGGAAAAACCAACATCACCCTTTACCGTAATTACAGGCCCGTTAATTCCATATATCTTTCCTGTTTTTTCCATCACAAGATCTCTCTTTCTGTCTTAAGATACGGCCTGTCAAGCCCTATATCTGAAATACGAACGTTTCTTCCGCTTCTTTCAGCTTCGTTTCAAAGGACTGATCAATCAGAATATTCCTGGAACGGATCAATGCGCGGATACCGCCGCCGAACCCGTATTTGCTTACCTCAACCGTCGTATTGGTCATGGCTGCAAGGGAATTCAGCTTGCCGGAATCAGCAGGGTCAATATAAATAAGCACTTCATCCTCTCCGGCAAATTCCTTCGCCTTCCGGATTTCCGCCACCAGATAATCCTGATATTCCCTGGTGTCCATGTAGCGCTCCAGCTTATCCCTTACCTCCGTAAAAAGCTTCGCCTTCAGTTCTTCCGAAAGCCCGCTCACTCTTTCCCGGATCTGCAGCTGTGCCCTGGCAATTTCCGCGTTCTGTTTCTTTTTAAAGCTGTCCTCGGAAAGCTTCAGCTGCAGCGCCGCCTTCCTCGTGCTCTCTTCCTTATGCTCTTCAAAAGCTTTTTCCAGCGCATTGGTATAATCCTCAAGAACCTTCGCATTTTTAGCGTTGGTGCTCTCTGTCGTCACATCCAGGAAATGTTTTAACTTTTCCTCAGTTGTCATAAAGAACCTCCCTATTATAACTTGATACCGATTGCTTCGTTCACATATGCCGTAATGAAATCCGATCTCCGGCCGGTACCATGTCTGTCAGGTATCTCCACCACCAGCGGCACTTTATAATTCAGCTTCACATTGTTGACGACATCCGGGAAATCCCTCCCGAATTTTTCCGTGAGCAGCAGGATTCCGATTTCCTTATCGGCAAGCACCTTGTCGATTTCTGCCTTCAGCTCCTGCTTTTCATGGACTACCGCACCTTCCACCCCAGCCAGCCTCATGCCGGTATAGGTATCAATGTTATCGCTGATAAGATACATTTTCATTACAGTTTACCAAGGATCATGAAGGCGATGATCAGACCATAAAGGCAGACACCTTCGGCAAGACCTACAAAGATGAGGGACTTACCAAGGATGGAGGAATCTTCACTGATGGCGCCGAGCGCTGCGCTGGCCGCACTGGCTACGGCAATACCGCCGCCCACGCAGGAAAGGCCGATGGAAAGGCCTGCCGCCAGATAGCCCAGACCGGTAGCCATGCCGCCTGCCGCTGCGGTAGCTGCCGCTGCCGTATTAGCCGCGTCCGCTGCGGATGCCTGGCCTCCGAACATCACAAGGCCCGTTCCCAGCATCAGGCCAAAAAAAGCAATGGCATTCACTGCCAGGGATACTTTATATCTCTTCTTCGTTCTTTCTCCTTTAAAATACAAGCGGAAGGGTACCACAATACTTAAAATTAATGCTGTGAAAAGTAATACTTTTGCCATGATAAATGACCTCCTGTTAATCCTTTATTATTTTTTATATGATTAATTACTCTTTGCTGTTTTGGCATAAGGTGTGAATTCCCTGCCGTCACCCTTATAGAAACGGCTGAAAAATTCATAATACTGAAGACGCAGTCCCTGTATCCCCACAATCAGGCCTTCCATTCCGCAGACAACCAGGTTGCCCACAATAATGACAATTATATTGGGGGTTCCTCCGTTTTCCGCCCCGGCCAGCATCAGAACCACCTGCATCATGGCCGCATGGCTCACGGCAAAGGCGCCGATACGCACAAAGGAAAGGGTATTGGAAAAGTAGCTGAGGAGGACTTCAAACATCTCAAAAAAGGCCTGCACCACAAACATCCCTTTTCCTCCCTCGATCAGTTCCTTCTTTTTATTCAGCTTATTGGTCAGCGGCTCCTTGCAGGCTATCACCAGCAGAGGCACCGCAAACATCACCACAAGCACGATTCCTGCCGGAAGGGAATGCCCCGTCATAAAAAGCACCACCACCGCGGCCACGGCTCCGTAAAATACAAGTCCTGCCACGCCGTTGGTATCAAAGAGCGCTTCGCCCAGCTCCTTTGCCCGCAGGCTGTTGATGATATGGAACACCATCATCAGGAGAACAAGGCCCATGCCGAGGGCAACCGCCACCACGAATACCGTATTCAGATTTCCTATGAAAGGAAGTGTGGTCATTGCTTCGGTGGGACGCAGCCAGAGAGGTTCTATCACGTCTTCAAAGCCGAACACACTGCCGAAGCAGAAACCGAAAATGGTGGAAAAGATACCGCAGCTGCCTACGATGGCCGCAAGGTTGAGTTTTTTAAACTTATACAGAAGCATGCCGCCCACAAACAGGCACAGCCCCTGCCCCACATCCCCGAACATAGCTCCGAAAATAATGGAATAGGTTATGGCTACAAAAATCGTGGGATCAAATTCCTGATAGTTGGGAAGCCCATACATCCGGATAAACATTTCAAAGGGTTTGAAAATCTTCGGGTTTTTCAGCTTGGTCGGCGGCTTGCGGAACCGGTTCTCCAGGCTTTCGTCCTTACCGTCCTCGATCATACAGAAAATATCCGCATCCCCTTCGATTTCTTTCTCGAATTTCTTCGCATCCTCCTGCGTCATCCATCCGCAGAGGATAAAGAAAACCGTATCCTTCGCCTTGGTAAATGCCGCCAGACGGCGTACATCGAAATATTCGGAGCTCTCCGTAATCGTCTGTGCAGCAGACAGTACTTTGGATTTCTGCGACTCCAGCTTATCCTGGAAGGTATCCTCCAGTTCCCGGAGCTTACCGTCAAGCTCTCTTTTTCTGGCGGTCAGTTTATCATAAGCCTCCTCTACGGTACCCTCATAATCATCATCGATGAAGGTCCTTTCAAAGTGGAGAGAAGCATATACGGCGTCAACCTTCTCTTCTTCGGCTGCCGGTACAAAATAGACACCCCAGATATAATTCTCATCTCTTCCGCACTCATCGAATATGGAACAGATATCGTCCATGAGATACTCCTGCAGCTTGGAATAGGATTCCACAGGAATCTTGCCGAACCGGAACTTGATATGTTTGAAATGGAGAATAGAAGCGACATCATAATGCAGGTTCTGGAAGGGCTTGATATTCGTCAGAAGGTCTATTACCTTCTTCCTTTCTTCTTCCAGGCTGCCTTTTGCCTTTTTGCATACATCCAGCTCCTTCCAGAGCTCTTCAATCAGGGATACCGCCTGCCCGGCGTCCATCCTGTCATATGTCTGCGAACGCTGCGTTCCATCCGTCAAACGGGCCGCAAGCTCATCTGCCCTGACCTTTACATCCCGATAAGGATTGCTTTCCGCACAGGGCGTGATATTTTTCAGCTCTTTCAGCTCTGATAACGTGTTCTCCAGCTGGATTTCGTACCGGCAAAGATATTCGGAGGCCACTCTGTCTATTTCTGCCTTTGGTCCGATAATACTGATAAATTTCATTTTTTCTATCACTGCTCACACCTCCTAATCAGGCATCACCACCCGCCGAACGGGTCAGGACGCCAGATATTCTTTTATTCGGTCTGCGGGCAGACCATACCGGACGCATTCGATTACCTTGATTACCTTATTTACCTCTTGTTCCTTCTCATATAAATAGGTATCCAGGCAGGCAACGGAATAAGCTGCCGTCCGCATATTCAACTGATGCACCTTATCCATCAGCCTCCCGCATATTTTTTCCAGCTGGGAATTATCCGCTTCCTCAAGGAACCTGCCATAACCGGTATCCTCCAGGATGTCCATAAATTCCTTGATACTTTCCGCCTCCACCAGCTGCTTGACCTGACCGGTGGAAAGCCGGTAGTGGATGGGAATCAGAAATGCATAAATATCCGCAGGAGCCATATGGTAATATTTCTTGGCCCGGTTTATCCACTGCATATTCAGGGTATCCGCTTCCAATCCTGCAGAACGCTGTATAACCATCAGATCCTGTTTTTTCAGATGCTTTTTCACATCCTGCCAGAGCTGTTTGAAAAAAAGCATATCCAAAGCGGCTTCATAATCAAACAGATTGGCGCCGCCTGCTTTATTCACCATAGCCAGCGCCTTTCCGTAAGGCGTATCCTGCAGCAGGCCGATGAGGCCCTCCACACTTTCCGCCCCCATTAACACATGGGGATCCATTAACGAATGGCGTTCAAAAACAGCCCGGTAAGCCGACAGATCAATCTCCTCCAAATCCTCCTGGCTGTCTAACAGGTACCGCAGCACATTTTTCAGAAAAATCACTTCATACCTCATAAAGTAATCATCCAGAAATACTCTTTGTTCCAAATCAGCAAAGCGATATAGCTTGCCGAAATCATAATAAAGAGACTGCTTAACCAGCGCTTCTGCCGCACCTCTGTGCAGATGCGTTTCATCCCTGTCCCCCAATGCCTTCTCGTAGGAAGGAATCTTTTTCAGATAGGAAAGAACCTCAGGCACGCTGTGCAGATCACTCATTTCCCGGAACTGCTCCTGGGAAAGCAGCCGGCCCCTCATGGCCTTTACCTTCGTGGAGAGTCCGCTGTAACGGAATAAACTCATAACACTTCGTCCTTTCAGCTGCGAACCATTTCATTAAGGAGCCGGTCGCTCAGCTTGCCATGCTCTTTATCATACTTCTGCTGCAGCTTCTCCAGAAGCTGACCTGTCTCTTCCTCAAGTCCTGCCAGCGCTTCTTCTTTTTCCTTCATAAGCCTGTTCTGCAGCTCTTCCAGTTTTTTGTTCGTATCAGCGGACAGGGCCTCGTCAAAATCCTTCGTCCTGGCTTCCATTTCGGCAGAAATCTCTTTTTTCCTCACTTCCACCGCGTCATTCATCCGGTTGGCTGTATCTTCAATCTCCGCCAGCCTGCTGATCACTTCATCTACGGCTTTTTCCATATACTACCTCCTGCCTTCCTATCAGCAATATGCCCCTATCATTTAATTTTTGTCTGTCATATTGCCAATGCTAATTAAGTATACCACTCGAAAAACCAATCCACAATATACATAACTCACAAATAAACAATGTTCATTTTGCTATTCCTTGGCAATAAAAAAAGCGTCTGGATGCCGATTCCTGACGCCTTTTAGCTCTTTTTCCATATCCCAAATTATCTCCCATTTTACACCCATTGCTCCTCCTGTCTTTCCTGGCTCAGGAAAGGAGAGATGTTGTATCATGCAGAAGATAGTCAGCCATTCTCGCAATAAATTCCGAATTAGTAGGACGTTTTCCTTCTGTCTGACAATAACCGAAAAGACTCTTATGTACCTTTTCATCGCCTCTTTTCCAGGCCGACTCAATTGCATGTCTGATGGCGTGCTCCACTTTCTCCGCCGTTGTCTTATGCTTCCTGGCAACCGCAGGATAAAGCTTCTTGGTAATTCCGTCCAGCTCTTCCATATCCTCCAGACAAATAGCAAGCGCAGTCTTCAGATACTGATATCCTTTCAGATGTGATGGCATTCCAATTCTGGAAAGCAAACGTTCAATACGACTTTGTGATGAACAATTCCCCCTATTGTCCGCGTATGGAGCTCCGTAAGATAAAATGATCTGAAGTTCCTTGTCCTGTCTTAGTAATTGGGTAAGTTGAAAAATGTGTGACTGATTGCAATCAGCCACCGATACCCACATACAACTCATAATGTTTTCTCCTCTCGTATCATTCCCCACAAAATTGTATTAACAATTAAATGTTACTACTATATTTTATCAGATTATTTTTATTTGTAAAGGTAATTTATGGCACAATTTAAGAAAAATTTTATGTTTTTTGTGCCTTTCATGGCACATAAAGGAATAAAAAGGAAGAATGCAATAACGATAACATACAGACTTATCATTCTCTCAAAGCCTGTTCTTCACAAATACCCGCACATTCATGGAGGAAATTATATGGATTACTACGATACGGAAAACGACAGTCCAGATCTCGCTGAAATCATAATGTCCCGAATATCCAGCCAACTCTCCACCCACAACTGGTCCCTTAAAATTCTGTCCGACAATTCCGGCGTCCCCTATGAAACGATCAAAAAAATAGCCAACGGCAAAATCTCAAACCCATCCCTGAAAAGCATCCTCAAAATATCCCTCGCCTTCGGCTGCACCATAGACTACCTCGCAGGAAAAGAAATCTCTCCCCGACCTTCCGATCATTCATAGTTTCAGTCCCCCAAGAACCAACCGAGCGGCCTGGGGCATTGACCTTCGTCCGGCTTTCGGCTCCGGCTTTCGGCTCCGGCCTTTCCGCAGAGACAGCGGCCCAACAAGGTTCCTGTTCGGGCAAACGACTTTTAGTCGTTTTTGCTCTCGCT
>OLRD01000076.1_pt1 | contig 87848 bp, 75 predicted proteins | sample 1672051 | NCBI WGS metagenome assembly OLRD01 (sample SAMEA3136640, study PRJEB25190) | human gut metagenome | biome: human gut; feature: human-associated habitat; material: faeces | place: Austria | collected 2013 | reverse complement strand
GCGGCCGCACAGGGAGACAGCGGGATATCATCGGGCACAGGCCGGGGGAGGCCGACAGACGGAAGGCAGGGCAGAGGCAGGGCCGATATTTTTTATCTGTACCCTTTACACAAAGCTTACAAACTCATAACCATATCCTGCTTTTTTCTTTTGGACAAAACAGGTATCATTGCAATTGCAAACGAGATAAAAACAGTTGTAAAGGAGAAAATTATTATGAAAAAGAAATTTGTAGCAATTGCGGCAGCAGCCACTCTTGTGATGGCGGTACTCGCAGGTTGCGGTTCCACAGACACTTCAAACGTTAATGCAGCGACTGCCGCATCAGAAGCTCCCGGCAGTGAGGCAGCTCCGGAAGCGGCATCCTCGGAAGCAGTAAGCAGCGAAGCACCCTCTTCTGAGGCGGCAGCAGATTTGAGCGGAAGTATTTCCATGGCTGGTTCCACTTCTATGGAAAAGTTCGCGAATGCCCTGGCTGAAAGCTTTATGGCTAAATATCCCGGCGTAACCGTAACCGCTGAATTTACCGGTTCGGGAGCAGGTGTTGAAGCGGTTACCGCGGGCAGCGTTGATATAGGAAATTCTTCCAGAAATCTGACCGATGATGAAAAGGCGGCAGGCGTGGCAGAAAATATTGTAGCCATCGATGGTATTGCAGTTGTTACGGATCCGGCTAATACTGCAGCAGGTCTGACAAAGGAACAGCTTTCAGGGATCTATACCGGAGAAATCAAGAACTGGAAGGATGCAGGCGGTGAGGATCAGGCTATCGTAGTAGTCGGCAGAGAAGCTGGTTCCGGCACCAGAGGGGCATTTGAAGAGCTGCTTGATATCGAAGATAAATGTGCATATGCTAATGAACTGGACAGCACAGGCGCTGTTATGGCAAAGGTTGCAGCAACTCCCGGAGCTATCGGCTATGTATCACTGGATGTCATTGATGATACTGTGAAAACTCTTGCTGTGGACGATGTTGAACCTACTGTTGATAATATTAAGGGCGGCAGTTATCTGTTAAGCAGACCTTTTGTAATGGCTACCAAAGGAGAAATCTCCGAACAGAGCGATGCAGTACAGGAAATCTTCTCTTACCTGGCTTCCGATGAAGGGAAAGCACTTGTGGAAAGCGTTGGATTGATTGCAGTTGACTGAGCTCAACAAACATAATAACGGTAATATTCAAACCCTGCGAAAGCAGGGTTTACCTTGCGAAAGCAGGTCCCTATAAGGATAAGGAAAATCATATGAAACAATCTTTTTCAATCATAGGAAGCAGACAATCAAAAACGGCAGTGGAAAAAACTGCTCAGCTAATTTTTACCGTTTGTGCTTTTTTTGCCGTACTTGCAGTTTTCTCCATTACCATATATATGTTGATAAACGGTACCCCCGCGCTGTTTAAGGTAGGGTTAAAGGATATTCTGTTCGGAACCGTGTGGAAACCGACAGCTAAGGATCCCAGCTTCGGTATTCTGTATATTATTCTCACTTCCATAGTAGGCACCACTTTGGCTATTCTGATCGGAGTGCCGATAGGTGTTCTTACAGCCATTTTTCTTGCCGAGGTGGCTCCAAAAAAGCTGGCGGCGGTGGTGAAGCCTGCGGTAGAGCTGCTTGCCGGTATTCCGTCCGTTATTTACGGTCTTTTAGGGATTATGATATTGAATCCCTTGATGTATAAGGTGGAAACGGCGCTTTTTAAAGGTTCGGAAACCCATCAGTTTACCGGCGGCGCCAACTTGATTTCCGCAGTTATCGTATTGGCTATTATGATTCTGCCTACGGTCATTAATATCAGTGAATCGGCTCTGCGGGCAGTTCCTGCCCAGTATAAGGCCGCTTCCCTGGCATTGGGCGGTTCCCATATACAGACCATATTCAAGGTGATCCTTCCGGCGGCAAAATCCGGCATTGCCACAGCGATTGTATTGGGCGTGGGGCGTGCCATCGGTGAGGCAATGGCCATTACCCTGGTATCCGGAAGCTCGGTAAACCTTCCGCTTCCCTTTAATTCCGTGCGTTTTCTTACAACCGCAATTGTAAGCGAGATGGGTTATGCATCCGGCCTTCACAGAGAAGTTCTGTTTACAATCGGTCTGGTATTGTTCGCCTTCATCATGATTATCAATACCTGCCTCACAAAGATTCTCAAGCCTAAAAATGTGGAAGAGAAAGAAAAAAGGGTGAAGAGCAGAAAAAGCCAGGTGGTAAAGGCAGAGATTCCTGACAGCAGCGTGGGAGTAGCGGCTCAGAGCAAAGCCTGAAATAACCGGTTGCCCGGAACATGCCGCCTGCGGCACGGAGGAATAGGAATGGATCAAAGTATATTGATAAAAAGGGTCAGGATATCTGACTATATTATAACAGCACTGATTTATGCGGCGGCATCTCTGTCCATATTATTGCTGGCTGGAATTGTGTGCTATACCTTTGTAAAAGGGGTATCCAGCATCAGCTGGCAGTTCCTGACAACGGTGCCCAGCACGATTAAAGGAACCTTCGGTATTGCGGGAAATCTGCTGAATACCTTATATATTGTTATTATTACCCTGCTGATAGCCACGCCTGTTGGCGTAGGATCCGCGATCTATCTGAATGAATATGCCAAGCCCGGAAAAATAGTGAGTACGATTGAATTTACCACAGAAATCCTTTCAGGAATCCCCTCTATCATTTTCGGCCTTTTCGGTATGGTATTTTTCGGAACGACCCTTGGTTTTGGATACTCTATTTTGACCGGTGCACTTACACTCACACTGATGGTGCTGCCCCTCATCACCCGGAATACCCAGGAGGCATTGAAAACCGTGCCTGAAAGCTACCGCAGCGGTGCGTTGGGAATGGGCGCTACCAAATGGTATATGATACGTACCATTCTTCTGCCTTCCGCCATGCCCGGTATTATTACAGGTATCATTCTGGCTGTGGGAAGGATAGTGGGAGAGTCTGCCGCCCTTCTGTTTACTGCCGGAAGCGGCTATCTGCTTCCTAAGAGCGGCATGGGATTCCTGCATAAAATCCTGGAATCCGGCGGGACTCTGACGATACAGCTGTATCTGTGTATGTCCAAAGCGCAGTACGGAGAAGCCTTCGGCATTGCCGTGGTACTCCTTGTTCTTGTGCTTGGCATCAATATGCTGACCAAGTATTTGTCCGGAAAGTTTAATGTGGAGACGAGAGAATAGTAAGGGTGGAATCCCCTGATGGATACACACGTAACTCATATGCCCGGCAAAGCGGGCAGACAGGAGCAATGATGGAAAACGCAAAAATCAGTACAAGAAAATTGAATTTATATTATGGTACGAACCATGCGCTGAAGGATGTGGATATGGATATCAGCCCGAATGCCATTACCGCTTTTATCGGTCCCTCCGGCTGCGGGAAATCCACTTTTCTGAAGACCCTGAACCGCATGAACGATCTGGTGGACGGAGTGAAAATAAACGGGGAAGTCACGCTGGACGGTGAAAATATATATGATGAAAAGGTGGATACCACACTGCTTCGTAAAAAGGTGGGTATGGTATTCCAGCAGCCGAATCCGTTTCCCATGAGTATTTATGATAATATTGCCTATGGCCCCAGGATCCATGGAATAAAAAATAAATCACAGTTAGATGAAATTGTGGAGGAAAGCCTGAAGGGTGCGGCTATTTTTGATGAGGTGAAGGATCGGCTGAAGAAATCCGCGCTGGGACTTTCCGGCGGTCAGCAGCAGAGACTGTGTATCGCAAGAGCTCTTGCCGTACAGCCGGAGGTGCTTTTAATGGATGAACCGACGTCGGCGTTGGATCCGATCTCCACATTAAAGATAGAGGATCTGATGGAAGACCTTAAGAAAAAATATACGGTTGTGGTAGTAACCCATAACATGCAGCAGGCGGCCAGGGTTTCCGATGAAACTGCATTTTTCCTGGTGGGTGAGGTTGTGGAAAAGGATTTGACCGGAAATATTTTTTCAAGGCCAAAGGACAAGAGGACAGAGGATTATATTACAGGCCGTTTTGGATGATTGCAGGTGAAACGATATATATAATTGGCTAATAAGGAAATGCGAGGAGCAGGATTATGACAGTGCGAACGATTTATCTGGAGGAGTTGAACAGCCTGCGCAAAAGCGTGGCTGAAATGGGAGAAGCCGTTGAGGCTTCTTTTGATATGCTGCTGACGGCTGTGGACAATAAGGATGAGGATCTGGAGATGCAGATTATCCGGGGGGATCGGGTGATCAATGACATGGAAAGAAGCATTGAATCAAAATGCCTTTCCCTGATAACCCGGCAGCAGCCTATTGCAGGGGATCTGCGTATGATATCGGCTGCCCTGAAGGTGGTAACGGATATTGAGCGTATCGGAGATCAGACTGCGGATATTGCCGAACTTCTTCTGCGGCTGAAGGGATGTGATCTGGATGCTTATTCCAGGCATATAACCGGTATGCTTCAGGTGTCGAAGGAAATCGTCCATGATGCGGTCCATGCCTTTGTAACCCGAAGCAGTGATGCGGCAAACGAGGTAATACGCCATGATGACGTAGTGGATTCCCTTTTTGCCAAGGTTAAGGACGATCTGGTTTACATGCTTCAGGAAGGCGTAGACAATATCGACGCCTGTGTGGATGTGCTGATGATAGCCAAATATCTGGAACGAATCGGGGATCATGCGGTTAATATTGCGGAATGGGAAATTTTCCAGGAAAGCGGATCCATCAAGGATATTCGTCTCATGTAAAACAAGAAGAGAACAAAGCTGAGGGCAGTACAGACTGCCCTGCCGGAAAGCTGCCCATTAACGCCGCAGCTCCTGTTCTCTTTTTTGTACGATGAATTTGACATATAAAATCAGGGCGATCAGAAAGACGACACCCAGGCTGTTTGTAACCTGCTGGGCATACAGGGTCTTTCCTCCGATACTCCAGCCAGCCTGCTGAAGAAAAGAAAGAAATCTGCCGGCCACAAAAGACACCAGAAACCCATAAACGCCTCCAATGGAGGAGAGGATGGAAAGCTGCAGAGTCCTTTTTTCTTCATTCAGAAGCTCCAGCTGGATGCCGAACAGTCCGATACCGGCAAAGCTCCAGCCCACCGCCGAAAAAATGGTGGCGGCAATGGTCATGGGATAGGCGTTGGAGGGAACGGAAACAGCCATAAAGGCAAAATTCAGCAGGATGCCGATCAGGGAATATTTATACATATAAGCCATGCCAAAACGATCCCCCATCCGCCCCACAACAGGAGTGATGACGATCCGGACCAAATTTCCGAAAAAACCAACCAGCATGATAAATGTGAAGGGAAGGTTCAGTTCTTTAATCTGGTAGCTGGTATTAAAGGGAGAGGATGTATAAAAAGCGGTGAGCCATAACAGGTTGGTAAAAAAAGCTTTGCGGAAATCAGAACTCCGGAAGGCTTCTTTTATTTCTGCCTTCAGTACGCCCTTTTGTTTTTTAGCCTGGTTTTCCATATATTTTTTTGCCAGGTTGCCGTGAAGCTCCTGTCCGGCGGCATTCAGTATGGCGTAACGGGGCTCTTTCATACGGCTGAAGGCGCAGAAATTAATGAGGACAAGGATGAAAATCAGCATCCCGTTCAGGAGAAAGCCTATATGCTGGCGTTCTCCGGCAGTACTGTCCATAATCACGCCGGCGCCCAGCATAACAGTTACTGTGACAAATACGGCCACAGCGTCTTTTTTGGAGAAATAGCTTCCCCTCAGTTCCATGGGGACAAGGCTCGCTATCCAGTCCTGTGTGGCGGGAGTCCCGATTTGAGACCAGGCCTGGGCAAGAAAATACCCTGCAACGATAAGGAACTGCTGAATATGAAACGGCAGCGGAAGCAGGGGGACAAAAAAGATCAAAGAAAAGAACAGCTTCTGCAGTACGGTGATACAGACAAAAAGCTTTCTTTTTTTCAGTTTATTAATCGGCTGCATGGTAAAGAGCTGAAACAGGGCAGCCAGGCTTCCCATGGATGTGATAACACCGATGGACGCATCAGGAATATGTACGGACAGCATTAAGGAAACCAGAAAGGTTCCGCCTGCCAGCTGGGCAATCGTCTGATTGGCGGAATCACCCGCAATGAAGTTTTTCCGGCTTTTTTCATAGTCCCCTTCATTTTCGGGAAGGGCCATAAAATAAATCCTGCGCAGCCGCCCCAGCAGCCAGGTGAAATCAAGCATAATTTTGCTCATAAAATACCCCATTTCCGCGTCCTGCGCGGCCTTCCCAAGTACTACCCTCAGCCTGATATTACAATAAGGAAGGCCGGAAAAAAATGTATTATCTTAGTCAAATTGATGTATTTTATTGCTGTGCGGAAGAAAAAACCAGAGGCTGATTTCGGAAATTGACAGGGAACCGGATACGAATTAAACTGATAGGAAAAGGAAGAAACGATTTAAGTTCTTCAGGAGGAAGGGTATATGAAAAAAATGAATTCGGCGGCGTTAATCGGGCTTGGCGCTATGGGAGCTTATTTTGCGCCCCGGCTTTATGAGGAATACGGTGAAAATTTCAGGGTTATTGCCGGGGGTGAGCGGAAGAAGAGGCTTATGGAACAGGGGGTGTCCATTAACGGCGTAAATTATCATTTTCCAGTTGCCGATCCGGAACAGGCCGGAGAGCCCGCCGATCTGGTGATTATCGCGGTAAAGGGCTATGGCCTGGATCAGGCGGTAAAGGATATCAGAGGCTTTGTTGGTGAAAAGACGGTTATTCTTTCGGTGCTAAACGGGGTTGACAGTGAGCAGAAGGTGATTGATGCATATGGTGAAGCTCATGTGCTTTATTCCTATATGAGGGTTTCCATAGTGATGAAGGATGGCTGCACGAATTATGATCCTGCGCTGGGAAGCATTCATTTCGGAGAAAAAGAGAACCGGGAAGGCCATTATTCGGAACGTGTTATGGCCGTAAAGGATGTTTTTGACAGGTGTGGGATTACCGGAATTATCGATCCGGATATGGTAAAGGGCATCTGGTTTAAGTTCATGTGCAATGTGGGAGAAAATCTGACCTGCGCCCTTCTGGGAATTCCGTTCGGGGCTTTTCAGAGAAGCAGCCACGCCAATGTTATACGAAAGCAGGCTATGCGGGAAGTGATGCAGATTGCCGTAAAACAGGGAATTGATTTGAGTGAAGAGGATATGGAAAAGCAGGAGGAAACCCTGCGCGGGCTCCCTTTCCTGAATAAGCCATCCACACTGCAGGATCTGGAAGCGGGGAAGAAGACGGAGATTGCCATGTTTGCGGGAACGGTAATGGAGTACGGAAACAGACTGGGAGTTGCCACACCGGTGAATGAACTGCTTTACCATGGTATCTGCGTACTGGAGGAGAAAAACGAAGGTTTGTTTTAAGGCAGGGATGGGGGGAACATCCGGTAAATACTAAAAGAGTATGTTTGAGGTAGGACGGGAAAAATTTCGTGACAGGAAGAAGTCACGTTATTTTTCCGTCCTGCCTTTTTAGTGCTTTTACATATATGAACCGGAGAACAGGATTGTATGCTGCTGTCCGCCTTTAAAATCCCGCTCTCGGGCTGCTATTTACCTTTAAAATCCCGCTCACCCCCTCTCACTATTGTAAAATAATAAATATTTATTGTAAATCAATAAAAATATATTGACTTTCAATGAGAATGATGCTATTTTATGGAAAAGAGGCATTAAAGTTTTGCAGGCTCACTTTCATGGCACAGTGCTGCTGGGGCACATACGAAAGGCTTTGGGAGAAATAAAAAAATGAAGACAAAAGGCAAAGTGGTTTTTCTTCTTGGTATGCTGGTTTTAACCGCATCGGTGCTGCTGGCGTACCGGATAAGTGAAAGAAACTCCTATCTCAGGATAATACGGGCCAACTGGCAGACAGACCTGCCTTATGGCTGCAGGCAGCTGTACGAGATTGACAGCGGAAAAAGCTTTCATGGAGACGGGGAACGTTATCATGTGTTCCTGTATGATGAAAGAAAGGAACAGCCTGTTCTGGAGGACGGGAGTCTTTTGTCCGGGGCTTCAAAGGAGCGGGTGATTGAAATACTGGACAGTCTGGGAGCCGATAAAGACTGGTACCCGTATTTTGAAAAAGTGACAGGGAAAAAAATTTACAGGAAGCAGGACGGTTCTGTCATGTACCTTCTCTATGAAGGCGGGGAAAGAAAGCTGTATGTGGTTGAATATTTTTTATGAGCAGGAGGAAAGAAGAAATTATGGGAAATAAGCTCACACGCTTTACCAAATTAATGCTGGATGTCATGTTTTACGCGGGAATAGTGGTGACATTGACGCTTCCGGTTTCCGTTAAAATTTATGGGCAGATCAATTCCTATTTTGCCCAGTATTATGTCCATATGATTATTATGTTTGGGATTTCAGGGATATTGGCCGAATTGATCCTGTATGAGCTGCGCCGGATTTTCCGTACCGTTCTGGAAAATGACTGTTTTGTCCGGGCCAATGTGAAGAGCCTGAACCGGATGGGGACCTACAGCTTTCTGATTGCCCTCGTTACGGCCGGCAGGCTGTTCCTTTATCTGACACCCGCGGTGATGATCATTATCCTGGTTTTTGTCATTGCGGGGCTGTTCAGCAAGGTACTGAGTCAGGTATTCGATCGGGCTGTGGCTTATAAGATTGAAAATGACCTGACAATATAGGAGGTGGAAAATGTCCATAATTATTAATTTGGATGTAATGATGGCCAAAAGGAAAAAGGGACTGACGGAGCTGGCCGGAGAGGTGGATATTACACTGGCCAATCTGTCTATTCTGAAAAATAACAAGGCAAAAGCGGTCCGGCTTTCCACCTTAAATGCAATTTGCAAAGCCCTGGAATGTCAGCCCGGAGATATCCTTCAGTATGTGGAGGATGAGGAAGAAGACAGTGGGAGCAACAGCCTGTAGGAGGTATATATCATGGATTATGGCAGAATGGATTCGGTAAACGGGAATTATACGGCAGAGAACAGTCATATGGCGGAGAATAATCCGGCGTGGGCGGAGCAGGAAAGAAGAAGGGCGGAGGAAAGAAAAAAGGAGGAGGAAAGAAGGCTGGAGGCGGACCGGAAAGCGGCGGTTATGCGGGGCGCCTTTCCATTTTTCGGATGGGCCAGCGCGGTTTATGCCCTTTTTTATACGTTCTGTCTGTACAAAAATGCTTCAGGGATTACCTACCCTTTTTTCGTCGCAGGAACCCTTGCTTATTTTGGCTTATGTACCAGAAAGTCAGGGGTTCCATTAAAAAAAGACAGTATCTTTACCGTTGTGAGCATGATACTGCTGGGCATATCCGTGTTTCTCACAGACAATGTAAGTATACAGCTCATAACAAAAACAGGAATTTTTCTCCTTACCCTGAGCCTGATGCTTCACCAGTATATAAATGACAGTCAGTGGAATTTTTCCAAATACCTGCTTTCCATCTGTCAGTGTCTGCTGGAAACGATCGCCTGTGTGGGACGCCCTTTCAGTGACGGCGCTGTCTGGAGGCAGAAAAGGATTCAGGAGGGAAAAAAGGATGGCAAGGGACGTTATGTCGCATTGGGACTTCTTGTGGCAGTCCCCCTCGGGCTTTTTATTCTCGCCCTTCTGGTGAGCGCGGACGCGGTATTCCGGGATCTGTTCGTACGCCTTTTCCGTCATATCAATATAGGGAGCATTCTTCTGGTTCTTTGTATGCTTGTGCTGGGCTTCTTTGCTTCCTACGGCTTCATGGCTATGCTCAACAGCCGGGTTATTAAGGAAGAATGCAGGGAAAACAGGAATCAGGAGCCGGTGCTGGCTATTACCTTTACCTCTGTACTCGCCGTTATGTATCTGGTTTTCTGCAGCATCCAGGTGGTTTACTTATTTATGGGACAGATGAGACTGCCGGAGGGCTATACCTATTCCTCTTATGCCAGACAGGGCTTTTTCCAGCTCCTCGCGGTATGTATCATAAACCTGATCATAGTGCTTGTATGCCTGGGATTTTTCAGGGAAAGCAGGGTGCTGAAAGGGATACTCACTGTTATTTCCCTTTGTACCTATATTATGGTGGCATCCAGCGCATACCGGATGATTTTATATATTCAGATCTGTCAGCTTACTTTTCTTCGTATTATTGTATTATGGGCCTTAGCGGTTACGGCTCTGGTATTGGGCGGCATTATTGTCACAATTTTCAGGCCGGGTTTCCGCCTTTTCCGATACTGTGTCACTATAGTCACGGTGTTTTACATCCTCCTGGCATTTGCGAAGCCGGATTACTGGATCGCAAGGTATAATATGCAGTTTGTGGATTTTACCGCCGTCAGTGAAGAGCCGGCGGAGGACAGCTACAGGGACTTCTATTACCTGAGCCATCTGTCAGCGGATGCGGCGCCCATACTGGCAGCCCCGGAAAATTATGAATTCCTGAAAAATAAGTCCTATTCCATGGAGGAATATTTTTCCCGTATGGAAAGAAAATCAGAGGGAATGGGAATCCGCGGTTTTAATGTCTCCCGTTACCTTGCCGGGAAAGCAATCGATAATACAAAGAAATAATTGTTTAAATTTTTCTTAAATAGTATATACTCCATTGACACCTGACCGTTTAGAGCGTAATATAATTAGGACACAGAATTTTCACATTTGGGAGGAAATAAAGATATTATGCGTATGAAAAGAATGGCAGCAGCAGTTGTGGCAATGGTTACCGCACTGGCACTTACGGCATGTGCAGGTGGATTTGATGCCAGCAAGTACGTGAACGGCGTACTTAACAATATTTATCTGGGAGATTCCACGGGATATATGGAATTGGTAGACATAACGGCAGATGAGGCCAAGGAAGAATACGAGCAGGGAATTGGCGTAGAAGCAGACTTTTTCCTGCAGTATTACGGCCTCGACAGTGTATCTGATGATGTATATCAGCAGATCGTAGACATGTATAAGCAGATTTACAGCAAGTCCAAGTTTGAAGTAAAGGATGCTGTAAAGAACGGTGATGATTTCAACGTTGAGGTTGTTGTCAGCCCTATCGATGTTATTGTGAACAGCGAAGATGCTATCAGCACAGCAGTGGATGATTTTGTAGCCAATGCCAATCCGGATGATTATACCGATGATCAGGTGCTGAACGATGACCTTGCTAAGCTGGTTATAAAGGTTATCAATGATAATATGTCTAACCTGGGATATCAGGCAGAGAAGTCCATCATTGTTAAGGTGGAAAAAGATGCACAGGGCTATTACGGACTCAGCGATGATGCCATCAGCCTGCTGGATCAGGATATGATTGCCTACTAAGAAGAATTATTAATTACATAAAGAAAGCTAACGTAACCGTACTCTTTTTTTAAGGGCACGGTTACTTTTCTATAGAGAAAACAGGGCGCCGGGCGGCGCAGAGAAGGAGCGGATATGGAGAAATTCAGCGCCGAACAGTTCATTAATTTTTTAGGAAAGATAGAAAAACTGAAATCAGTACCCAGGCATTGTGTGACGGCGGACGGTGTTGTGGAAAATGTGGCGGCCCACAGCTGGCGAACTGCCGTAATGGCTTATCTGATGAAGGATGAGCTGGAGGATATAGATACGGATAAAGTCATCCGCATGTGCCTGCTGCATGATATTGGTGAAGCGGTGACGGGTGATATCCCCACATTTGAAAAAACGGAGGAACATGAGGAAGTTGAGAAACGGGCCGTGGATGAGCTTTTGCAAAGCCTGCCCGGGCCTCTGTATCAGGAAATTACAGTCTTGTTTGAGGAAATGGATGCGCAGGAAACAAAGGAAGCCAGAGTCTATAAGGCACTGGACAAGCTGGAAGCTGTCATTCAGCATAATCAAAGCGATATCCGTACCTGGCTGCCTCTGGAATACGATTTGCAGAAAACCTATGCAGCCGAGGCTGTAAAAGGTTTTCCTTTTCTGGAACGGCTCCAGGAGGAATCCGTAAAAGAGACCGAAAGAAAAATAGAAGAATATTCCAGAAAATAAATGAATCAATATCCAAACTTTTTTCAGGCACTGTCCATCTATAGTATGAAAGGAAACGTTGTACAACGGTCCAATCGTAAAAGCCGCTGTTCATCCGGGCTTTGACGATAATGATAAGGGTAATCCAATCAGGATATATGCCCGCATACAGGAGGATATAACAATGAAGCAGGATATTTATGACCTGACAGTGGCCTATATCCTGGAAAACCAGGAAAAATGTTATCGGCTGGCCTACAGTTATGTACAGGACAGGGACAGTGCTTTGGATGTGGTGCAGAATTCCATATGCCAGGCATTGGAAAAGTGCTGGGGACTCAGGAACCCGGCGGCAATGAAAACATGGTTTTACCGGATTGTGGTGAATGAGGCGCTGCAGTACCTTCGCAAAAATAAAAAGGAAATCAGCACCGAACCGTCGGAAATAAGAGAAGAGCCCTATCAGGAATATGGCTTTGAAAAAGCAGATATGGACTCAAATGAGGTCTATGAAGAAATACAGAAGCTTCCGGAGGATATGAAGACAGTGATCATCCTTCGTTTCTATGAGGAGCTGAGCCTTCAGGAAATTTCCGAAGTGACGAAAACCAATTTAAGTACGGTAAAGTCACGGTTGTATGCCGCTCTTAAAAAACTGCAGAAAGGTTTGGAGGAGATCAATTATGAGAAAGCCTGAAGATGGAAAAAAAGTATATGATAATATAGAAATACCGGAAGAATTAAATAATGTAGTAAAGGATGCCATCCATTCTATGGACAAGGGAAAATCCATAAAAAAGCATCGTACGCACAATGCCGTAAGGATCTTCAGGTATTGTGGCACAGCCGCGGCCGCGCTGCTCGTATGCATGACAATAGGCCTGAACACAAATGAGGTTTTCGCAAGGGAAATGGGCGAACTTCCCATTATCGGTTCCCTCGCCAGAGTGCTGACTATACGTTCCTATCACGAAAAAGATGAAGGCCATGATATTACCGTAAACGTACCGGAAATACAGCTGGACGAAACACAGACCGGTGATGCGGATGCGGGGAAGGAAACCTTTGTAGGAGATATCAATCAGGAAATACAGACAATCGTGGACGATTATGTGGCCGACGCAAAGCAGAAATTTGCAGAATACAAAGAAGCCTTCTTTGCCACAGGCGGAACCGAAGAAGAATGGGGAAACAGGGACATTGCGGTTAATGTGGATTATGAAGTTAAATATCAGCAGGGAAACATCCTGTCCATGGTATTGATCACAGATGAAGCCTGGGTATCCGCATACGGAGTCCGTTATTATTACAATCTGGATTTGTCTCAGAACAGACAGCTTACCCTTCAGGATCTCCTGGGTGATAACTATGTGGAAATCGCCAACGAAAGCATCATCCGTCAGATGAAGGAAAGAGATGCGGCAGACGAGAATGCGGTTTACTGGGGAATCGGAAAAGCAGCAGATGACGGTATGATAGATGGTTTTCAGACCGTAGACGAAAATACCAGCTTCTATATCAATGCAGACGGCAACCCCGTAGTGTGCTTTGAAAAATACGAAGTAGCGCCCGGATACATGGGATTTCAGGAATTTGAAATACAGAAGCCTGCCAAATAAACAAGCCTGCTTAATCAAATAAACAAGCCGGATGCTGTGTCCGGCGTCCTCCGATGGAAAGGACGCCGGACCATAACATCCGGCTTTTTGTCTCCGTCCGTAATCCTACGCGTTCTTGTTCTTTTTTGCCTTCTTCTGTTCTTTTTCTATAGTATCCAGAACAGAATAGAGCAGATGCCTTACAACAGAAGCCAGCGGCCATATCAGCCAGCTGGTGGACCAGGAATGGAACAGAAAGCTCCATATAAAATAAATACAGGTAATGAGCGGCCAGTAAACGGAAAGAATCAGGGAAATCGTCTGACCGGCCTGGCTGGAAGAAACAGAAGCTTTCTTTTTCTTTTTTCCCTCTTTTTTCTTTTCCTGCAGAAGTATTTTGTAAATATCCTCTTCCGATCCTGCGGTAATAAAGAGATAAACGGCGATGGAAATAAATAAAAACAGGAAGAAAATACCTATGGTACCGCCGTATTCCTCTCCGAGGGAAGTGCTTTCCCCAAGTTGTGACAGGGCTATGAGAGTAAAGGGAGCTAATACACACAGCACAATGCCCACTGTGGTAATTACTGCGCACTGGGGCTGGAAATTTGCCTGCATATCGGCTACAGAGGCCTGAAGAGAGGGACTTAAAATCAGGTTGGAGTGTTTCAGGAACTTATACTGTTCAAGCCGGCTGCTTCCGTAAATGAGCATGCCAAGACCCGCAGCCAGACAGAGAAAAAGAGGAAAGAGAGTAAAAACAGCCTCCAGTCTGGATAAGCGGGCAAGCTCCGGCCTGACGGAAGAAAACAGGCCGTTTATTAAAATCATTAATGCCGGCCCCATGATACATAAAGAGGTTCCCGCCCCTGTCAGACGGCTATATCTCCGGGTATCCGAAATAACCTGTTCCACCTGCTCTCCGGATAAAAAAACGGCTCCGGAATTATTATCTTCATAGCTTTCTTTTTCTGTATTTTGGGCCGTCTTCAGTCCCAGCTCTTCTAGCAGTTCATCTATATTGCCGAATTCGGAAATAACGATTCCGATGGCTTCATTTTCTGATTTTCCCTCGCTTTTCAGCTCTTCGTATTTATCCTCCATGGTGTGGAGCATATCATTCTGCAGCTTCATGATCTCAGGGGTCCCGGGAAGCCGGGCGAACATATTTTCAAGATAAATTCGTATGGTATCCATAAATCGTCCTTTCTTACAGTCTTATGAACTGTTCTACTACTTCCTTGGTCACTTTCCACTCTTCACATTTTTCCCGGTAATAATTCCGGCCGTTCTCCGTTATCTGGTAGTAGGTACGCCGCTTTCCGTTGGTTTCGTCTCCGTAAAAGGATTCGATATAGCCGTTTCTTTCCAGCCGGGTAAAGGCGGAATACAGGGTCGTTTCTTTAATAATGTACTTGTCTCCCGAGCGCTCTCTTATGTGTTTGGATATTTCATATCCATAGGAGGGACCGTCCAGAAGATGAAAAAGAATGAAGGTATCATTGTAGCCGCGGATGATATCACTGCTTATCAATTCATCAGCTCCTTTTTATTCCGACGGATAAGGAAAGACTACTCCGTCTGACGTACTATGTCTGTCGTAGTAATTACAGTATAGCAGATTATCATACGATGTCAATCATTTACAAGCCTTTTACAAAATTTTGAATTTGGTGTGATAGTTGCCGGAGAAGGGGGTTGTTATAATTTGAGTGCTTAAGAAAAGACAGCAGAAGAAAGGAAGGGCGGCATGCTCAGTTTACAGCATATTAAAAAATCTTATGATGGTGTTCCTGTACTGCAGGATATTACGTTGGATATTAAGGATGGGGAAATTGTATCCATATTGGGGCCCAGCGGATGTGGAAAAACTACGCTGCTCAATGTGATCCTGGGGATAACTGACGCGGATGAGGGAAAAATCCTTTTCCATGAGGAGGATATCACCCATGAACCCATGGAAAAGCGGGGTTTTAATATTGTTTTCCAGGATTATGCCCTGTTTCCCAATCTGAATGTATATCAGAATATTACATACGGCCTGCGCAACAAGCCGGGCATCTCCTCTGATGAAGAGGTGAAGGAGCTGATCCGCCTTCTGGGACTGGAAGAACACCTGGATAAGAAAATCGATCAGCTTTCCGGCGGGCAGAAGCAGAGAGCGGCGTTGGCGAGGACGATGGTGATGAAGCCCCGTATTCTGCTGCTTGATGAACCGTTAAGTGCGCTGGATGGTGTGATAAAGGAGTCCATCAAGGATCGGATAAAGACGATAGCCAGGGAATACCATCTGACAACAATCATCGTAACCCATGATCCGGAGGAAGCGCTCACGATTTCTGATCGTGTGCTTATTATTAATGAGGGCGGTATTTCCCAGTATGATGAGCCTGCGGAAATCATCCATCAGCCCCAAAACAGTTTTGTCCGTAAATTCATACTGAATCAGCTGGAAATCAAGAGGAACAATATCTATTCCCTTTTTAAAGAAAACCCGAAAGAAAGCTATCTGGCTATTTGAGGGAGCGGGGAATGAAAAAGAAAAATAAAGAGAGTAAGATTATTTTCCTGATTTTACTCATTCTATTCACGGTGTTCCTGATTCTTCCGGTTTTCCGGCTTCTGCTGAAATCATTTTGGGGAGAGGAAGGGCCTACGCTTGCCCATTACAGCGGCGTAATTTTTTCCGGCGGATTCGGGAAGGCGCTGGGAAACAGTTTTCTTGCGGCATCGGTCAGCGCGCTGATAACCACAGTCCTGGCTTTTTTTCTGGCCTATACGATCAATTATACCAATATTCCCCGTTGGATGAAGGGGATGATCAGGGCGGCGGCCCTTCTTCCCATGTTTCTTCCTACGATTACCTATGGATTTGCGATCATATATTCCTTCGGTAAGCAGGGGCTTCTTACCAGGCTGTTCGGCAGGCAGCTGTTTAACATATACGGCCTTAACGGGCTGCTTGTGGGTTATGTGATTTATACCCTGCCCATAGCGTTCATGCTGATTCATAACACGATGGGATACATAGATAAAAAATTCATGATTGTATCCCGTGTCATGGGAGACAATGGTTTTTCCACCTTTATGATGACCATCGTAAGGCCTCTTCTGGGAACGCTGGCCGCTTCTTTTATCCAGGCCTTCTTCCTGTGTTTCACGGACTTCGGGATTCCGGCCTCTGTAGGGGGTAAATATGAGGTGATAGCCTCTGTCCTTTATAATCAGATGCTGGGAAGCATTCCCGATTTTGCAAGGGGAGCGGTGGTGGCCATGGTGATGCTGGTGCCTTCCGTAATAAGCATAGCGGTGCTGCAGTTCCTGGAAAAATACAATGTGAGATACAGCAGGATATCCACTATAGAAATCAGCTGCCACAGGCTGCGGGACATAGCCTGCGGTGGTGTGAGCGCCGCTATAATCCTGTGTGTATTGTCTGTTTTTGCGGTTATTTTCATTGTTCCCTTTATATCGGAATGGCCCTATGATATCCGGTTTACCATGGATCATGCAGTCAGTGTTTTGGAGGATGACGCTCTGTCCGGGGTGGTGAGGAATTCACTTGTGGCAGCCCTTTTTACGGCAGTGGCGGGAACCCTGGTGGCTTATGGAAGCGCTTTGGTAACGGCAAGGAGTACTGTGAGTAAAAGGCTGAAGAATGTGATTGAAGGAATCGCTCTTGTGACGAACACCATTCCCGGAATGGTAATCGGCCTGGCCTTTCTTTTCAGCTTTTCCGGCACTCCGGTCCAGAATACTTTTTTTCTTATTGTTGTGTGTAATGTGGTGCACTTTTTTTCCACACCGTATCTGATGATGAAAAACTCCCTGGCTAAAATGAACGCATCCTGGGAGACAACTGCAATGCTGATGGGGGATTCATGGATAAAAACTATCATCCGTGTGGTAACGCCAAATGCGGTTTCCACCATACTGGAAGTATTCAGCTATTATTTCATCAACGCCATGGTAACGGTCAGCGCCGTGATTTTCATTGCGGGTGCAAGGACCATGGTCATGACGACAAAAATAAAAGAACTGCAGTATTTTAATAAGTTCAATGAAGTTTTTGTGTTGTCATTAATGATTTTGTTTATCAACCTGATTGCCAGGGTTCTTTTTCAGGCCCTGGCAAACGGCAGGATAAAAATAAAGCAGAAAATGAGGGAGTAAAGATGAAAAAATGCAAGAGACTTGCGGCAGTGGGATTGGCTGCGGCTGTGGCGCTGTGCACTTTTACAGGCTGCGGAAAAAGTGCGGCGGATGAAAAGGTGATTATTTATTCCAATGCGGACGACGAAGCGGTTACGGCCATGAAGAACGCGCTGGATAACAATGGTTTCCGGGATCAGTATATTTTCCAGTCCTTCGGAACCTCCGAGCTGGGAGGAAAGCTTTTGGCAGAAGGAAGCAATATTGAGGCGGATCTGATAACGATGAGTACGTTTTATATCAACAGCGCTCAGGAACAGAACAAGATGTTTAAAAACCTTACCTTTTCGGTAAATACACTGGACGAGTTTCCTTCCTATTGTGCGCCGATTACCGCTCAGGAAGGGGCAATTATCCTGAATACGGAAATGATGAAGGAAAATAATCTTCCTGTCCCTGCATCCATAAAGGATCTGGCGAATCCGGAATATGCGGGCATGATTTCTGTGACGGATATCAATTCCTCCTCCACAGCATGGCTGCTGATTCAGGCTCTGGTATCCGAATATGGGGAAGATGGGGCGAAGGAAGTATTGACCGGAATTTATGCCAACGCGGGGGATCATATTGAGGATTCCGGTTCTGCTCCTTTAAAGAAGGCGAGAGCGGGAGAGGTCGCCATCGGTTTCGGATTACGGCATCAGGCGGTGGCGGATAAAGCCTCCGGCCTTCCCATTGATTTTGTGGACCCGGCGGAAGGAAATTTTTCCCTTACGGAATCGGCAGCCGTAGTGGACAAGGGAACACAGAGCAACCCCAAAGCTATGGAAATGGCAGAATGTATTATTAATAACGGCAGGGCGGAGCTGCAGGCAACCTATCCGATCCCCCTTTATGAGGGAGAAGCGGAGGATACGGAAAATAAATCAGGCAATCCCAGGGTTTTTGGAGAGACGCTGACCTTTGAACTGCTGAAAAAACATCAGGAACTGTCTGACAGCTGTAAACAGAAATAATCCGTATTTGTTAAGGTACGGAATATCACAATAACTCTACATATTAGTAGTAAAATGGAAATGGAGAAATATATGAATCACTATAAATTATTAACCCCGGGCCCCCTTACCACGACGGATACGGTAAAACAGGAGATGCTGTTTGACCATTGTACCTGGGACGATGACTATAAAAAAATAACCCAGGAAATCAGGGCAAAGCTGTTAACGCTTGCCGGAGTATCCGATAAGGATTATACAGCGGTGCTTATGCAGGGAAGCGGAACCTTTGGCGTGGAATCCGTGCTTACCAGTGTGATTGGCAGGGAGGATAAGCTGCTCATTGTCTCAAACGGCGCTTATGGGGAAAGGATGGGAGACATTGCGGAGCATGCTTCCATTTCCCGCCTGATATATAAGCAGGCTTATGATAAGGTTCCCGATCCGGAGGTCATCGGTATGCTGCTGGAAGAAAACCCGGATATCACACATGTTTCCATGGTCCACAGTGAGACAACCTCAGGGATTCTCAATGATATTGCGGCGGTGGCCGGTGTGGTAAAAAAAGCGGGAAAGACTTTCATTGTGGATGCCATGAGCAGCTTCGGAGGCGTGGATATTCCTGTGGGAGAGCTGGGAATAGATTTCCTTATCAGCAGCGCAAATAAATGCATCCAAGGAGTTCCCGGGTTTTCCTTCATTATTGCAAACCGTGAAAAGCTGATGGAGAGTAAAGGCAAGGCCAGAAGCCTTTCCCTGGATCTGTATGATCAGTGGGAGACTATGGAAAAGGATGGAAAGTGGAGATTCACTTCACCCACCCATGTGGTGCTGGCCTTTGCCAGGGCATTGGAGGAAATGGAGGAGGAAGGCGGCATTGAGGCCAGAAACCGCCGGTATACGGATAATAACCGTCTGCTTATCCGAAGAATGAAGGAGATGGGGATTTCCCCTTATATCGGAGAAGAATATCAGGGCCCGATTATTACCACCTTTTTTTATCCGGAAAATCATTCCTTCACCTTTTCTGAAATGTATGAATACATCAAGGAAAGAGGCTATGCCATCTATCCCGGAAAGGTGACGGAGGCGGAAACCTTCCGGATTGGAAATATCGGGGAAATCTATGAAGAGGATATCAATAAACTATGTGATATCCTGGGAGAATTTCTTCAGACAAAGGAGAAAAGAGCGGTATGAAGAAGCTGGAAGCGGTAATTTTTGACTGGGCGGGAACTACGGTGGATTATGGGTGTTTCGCCCCTGTACAGGCTTTCGCGGAGGTGTTTAAAGCATTCGGAATCGAGCCGACCATGGAGGAAGTCAGAGAGCCCATGGGAATGCTTAAGCGTGACCATATAAAGACTATGCTTGCCATGCCCAGAATCCGTACTTTATGGGAAGAAAAATACGGAAGACCATCTGGGGAGACGGATATTGACAGCCTTTATCAGATGTTTGAAGGAAAATTAATGAGTATCCTGGAGAATTTTACCGATATTAAGCCCGGCGTATTGGAAACGGTGAAGATTCTCCGCGAAAAAGGAATTTCCATTGGTTCCACAACCGGCTATACGGACGGAATGATGGAAATTGTTGTGAAAAAGGCGGAGGAACACGGCTATAAACCGGATGCCTGGTTTTCGCCCGACAGTACCAATAAGCTGGGGAGGCCTTACCCGTACATGATATACAGAAACATGGAGGCCTTTGCGGTTTCCTCCGCGGACGGAGTCGTAAAAGTGGGGGATACGGTTTCCGATATCAAGGAAGGAAAAAGTGCAGGTGTATTCTCCATAGGAATTATCGAAGGAAGTTCGGAAATGGGACTGAGCAGGGAGGAGTATGACAGCCTTACCGGAGAAGAAAAATCCCGCAGGGCGGTACTGGTCACTGCGAAATATGCAGAGGCGGGAGCGGATGCAGTCATTCACAATATGTGGGATCTGATTCCGCTGCTTAAAAATATATTTATTATCGAATAAGAAGATACAGGCTGAAAGGAAAAACTTCAGCCGCCCTGATTTGAATGCGCCAAGCGCGGATGGGAGCGAAATGGATTATAAAAGAACGATTCTGGTTAGTCTGCCCTTTATGGCTTTTATGACGTTCTGGTCTGCCTATGACGGGATTATTCCCCTGATGCTGAAAAATACCTTCCACATCGGAGATACGGTAAGCGGTGTGGTTATGGCACTTGACAATATTCTGGCGGTACTGCTGCTTCCCATATTCGGAAGCCTGAGCGATAAAACAAAGAGCAGGTATGGAAGACGTATGCCCTATATCCTGCTGGGGACGCTTTTTGCGGTGCTGGGTATGCCGCTGATTCCATTGGGAGATTATTTATATAATTTCCCGATGTTTATCATAGGGCTTGGTGTGGTTTTACTGGCTTTGTCCAGCTACAGAAGCGCGGAAGTGGCGCTGATGCCGGATGTGACACCGAGCCCATACAGAAGTAAGGCCGATGTATTGAATTCGCTGAGTGCCACGGCGGGAACCATGGTAATACTTGCCTGTATTTCCCTTCTTGTCCCGGCGGTGAAGCATCCTGATTATATGGCTGTTTTTGCAGTAATTATGGTTCTTATGACGGCATCCGCGCTCATCCTTTTCTTCACGGTGAAAGAGCCGGAGGCGGTGGCACGCATGCAGGAGGAAAGCCGGAAGCTGGGTGTGGTCTATCAGGAAGATACCGTTAGTTTCGGGGGAAAGGAAACGCTTCCTGCAGATGTGAAACGTTCTCTTCTTGGAGTGCTGGCCTGTGTTTTCTTCTTCTTTTTTGCCTATAATGCCACGTCCAGTGCATTGAGCAAATATGCGAATGTGATGTGGGGAATGGAGGGAGGAAGTTACGCTACGCTGCAGCTCGTTCCGGTTATCGTAACGCTGTTCGCTTATCTGCCGATGGCAGGACTGGCAGTCCGAATCGGCAGAAAAAAGACGGTGATAGCCGGAGGCCTGTTATTGATCATAGCTTATGGAGCTTTGTTTTCTTCAGGGAAGTTCTCTCCCGTTTTATATGTATATATGTCCATGATAGGTATTGGCATGGCGGCAGTATCCATCAATGTTTATCCTATGATTATGGAAATCAGCACGCCGGAGACAACAGGGAAGTATACCGGCTATTATTATACGGCAAGTATGACGGCCCAGATACTAACACCTGTTTTATCCGGGGCTGTCATGGAATTTATCGGTTATCGCTACCTGTTTTTATACGCTTTTATTTTCGGGGTAATCACTTTAATTCCTCTGCTTTTTGTTCATCACGGCGATGTGATGAAAATGGAAGAGACGGCACCGCAGCCTACCGGCCAGATGTCCGGCGGCCTTCAGGAGAACGGCGTTTCCTCTTCTTACTCCGCTTCATGAGAAACAGCACCAGAAGAAGGGAAAGAATATTGGAAAGGACAATTCGGAGTATCTGAAGCTCGTCAGCTCCGGTATCTGTGACAACATGTAAAGAATTACTGATAAAATTGTTGAAAAAATGTTCAAAGATCCCGGTCCAGATTGTTCCGGTGAGAGTGACGCAGAGACCCCATTCAAAACCGAGAATTCCGGCCAGTATGATATAACCGACGCCCATGAGGAAGGCGGCCCCCAGCGTGAGGCTGCCTTCTTTGAACCATACTGCAACGATAACAAGGTGCCAGATACCAAAGAGCAGAGCCTGAATGAAGTTGGCGCTCCGGGTGGAAAAAGCCCTCCGGCCCAGCTTGAAGATCAATCCGCGGAAAAGTCCTTCCTCCGCCGTCACATTGATCACATTTCCAAGGATACAGATGAGAAGTGCGGAAAGGGAGATGCCGGTGACTGTTTGATCGGAAAGAGCGAAGTTGGAAATATAAAAGGAAAGCCGTGGTGATTTTCCCATGAAAAACAGTATGAGGAATTCGGCTAGATAGGATATCGCAAAGGTACTGAGCCCTAAGGAAAATCCGAGAATAAGCCCTTTTTTTATGCCCTTTAGACGGAAACCGATGCTTCGCCAGGAGAGCTTTCGCTCCACAAGACATTGGGAAATGACAAGGATGGCAAAAATTTTGCAGAAGATATTTTCCGCCAGGAAGGTTTCATCCGTTTTGAGCACAAGGAATTCAAAATCCTTGGCGGCGGAGCACAATATAAATACGAATAAAATATAGAGGATTGAGCGCTTTTGTTTTCTGGTTATCATACCGGCTCCTGTTCCGATACTCCTAACAGCTTCTTTATCTGATGATAAATACCTGTGAGCATCTCTTCTGTAATTGGCATCACTTCGCTGCACATTTTCACCCCTTCTACCATAAAAAGGACAGCAGAAGCGGCTTCTCCCGGCTCTTCCAAATGGAATTCTCCTGTCTGGATTCCATAAGCAAGAAGCTTAAGGAGGAGTTCTTTTCCCCGTTCATACTGGGCTGACATAAAGGAAGGGGATTGCGTTTCCCGGTTTTCCAGGCAGTATTCATAAATAGCGCCGCAGAGTCCCGGTTTCCTGTCCTGTACTTCTCCCAGTTCAGAAAGCAGGTAATCCTTCAGCAGCCTTCCGGCAGAGGTATTTGACTCCATGCCTTCCTTATGGTGAAGCCTTCTGTCCTCCTGGAAGCTTTGCAGCAGATCGGAAAAAAGGGAGGACTTATCCTTATAATGGCGGTAAAGACCGCCTTTGCTTAAACCGCTGGCCCGGCAGATATCCTGCATAGTGACGGCTTTGTACCCATGCCGGATAAACAGGGGACAGGCGCTGTCCAGGATATGCCTGCGGGTCATGGTACCTTTTTCACCCATGGGCAACACTCCTTTTTAAAAAGCGACTATGTGGTCGCTTTTCTTTTATTATAGATGCCGGAAACATAAAAGTCAACCTGGAATAAAAAGTTCTTTGACATGCAGAAATGCAGTGTTTACAGGGATTTGCAGATGTTTTGCGGGAAAATGTTATCTGTAAATCGTCATTTTGCCGATTGCCAGCCAGCAAAAGGTCCGTTACTATAAGAGAAAAGGAAGTTCTTTTCCAGCAGGCCTGATTTGTATATTTTTATTTTCGGTGCAGAATCTGCTGCGCCATTGATTCTATTTGCTGCCAGGGGGAGTTCCCTGCAGGGCAGTGATCTTAATTGCCGGTTCGGCTGCTTTCCGTCATCCGTATGCACAGCTCCTTTTTGGGTGGTGTTCTGCTTTGAAGGATGGCAGATATGCAGAAGGTATTCTGTGCCGGTATCTGTTAAAGGAGGCATATCTGTGCAAAAAAAGAAGGGTATGAATGTGAAGGGAAAACAGCTGCTCAGGAAGCCGGCTTTTTTCTGTGACTTGATAAACGGAGGCCTTTTTAACGGCAGACAGCGTATTTTGCCGCATATGCTGAGGGGAATGCCTGAAGTATTAGGGTACAGTTCTGATGACAGAGGAAAAAAGCAGGTCCATCTGGAAAGAATACCGGATGTTATTTACGCTGCAGGGAATGAAGAGGATTATCTTCTGCTTATGGATGAGAACCAGCAGCAGACGGATTTTTCCATGCCCTTAAGAAATATGCTTAATACTGCCCTTGCCTATATGCAGCAGAAAAAGCAGATAGAGGAGCTTCACAGACAAAGGCATGATTTAAAAAGCGGAAGTGAATATCTGAGCGGGTTTGCAGAGCAGGACAGACTGCATCCTGTGATATGTATTATTTTTTACCATGGGGAAATCCCGTGGGAGGGAGGCACGAGCCTTTATGACATCCTTCGGTTTCCGGCTGGGTTTGATGATATGAAGCGGTTATGTCCGGATTTTCCCATGAACCTGATTCATGCATGGAATGTGGAGCCGGAACACTTCAGAACGGAGCTGAGGGTCGTTTTTGAGCTGCTGCCCTATGCGGCGGATAAGGAAAGGCTTCAGGAATATGTACGGAGCCATCCGCAGCATTTCAGAAATCTGACGGCAGAGGAATGCGACATGCTGGAGGTATTTATCGGAATGAAAAATCTGGGGGAAACAGAGCGGGAAGGATACAGGAATGACGAAGGAGGTTACGATATGTGCACAGCATTGGTGGAATTAAGGCAGGAAGGCCGGGAAGAAGGCAAACTGGAAGGGGAAATAGTAAAAATAATATCCATAGTCAGGAAAAAACTCCGGAAGGGTAAATCGCTTTCTGTCATTGCGGAGGAATTGGAGGAAACGGAGGAGACAATTGCACCGGTTTTTGAATTGGTAAAGGCTTATCCGGATACTTCCGATGATGATATATATGCGATGTTAGGAAAATAGTGCTGAAAACGGTGCACAGGCCCTGATCCACTCCGGATGTAATTCTGATCCGGTTTTGCCTGTGGGTAAAGGGTCTGTGCAGACAGGTATAGGTCATGGAGAGTGGCGGCAGCAGTCTATTCCATATAACCGCCCCTCATGGGGGAAACGGCATGCTCCGAATAAATTTTCAGTACGCCCTTTTTATATTTGGGCTCTCTTGGCTGCAGCTTTTTCCTGCGTTCTTCCAGGATCTGCTCCACCTCTTTGGCAGAAAGCTCCTGACCTTTTATACCGATGATTTCCAGAATCCGTGCCGGGATATCAATATGGATGAGATCGCCTTCTTCCACAAGGGCGATAGGGCCTCCCTGGGCGGCTTCCGGAGAAACATGGCCGATAGCGGGACCCTTGGAGGCTCCGGAAAAGCGGCCGTCTGTTATCAGGGCAATGGATTTTCCCAGCTCCGGATCGGAAGAAATGGCTTCCGTGGTATAGAACATTTCCGGCATTCCGGAGCCTTTAGGACCTTCATAACGGATGAATACGGCGTCACCCGGATGAATGCTGCCTGACAGTACGGCGGCAATCGCATCCTCTTCACAGTCAAAGGGCTTTGCCTTAAGCACTGCCTGGAACATTTCCCTGGGTACGGCGGAATGCTTTACCACGGAGCCTTCCGGTGCCAGGTTGCCGCGCAGGACAGCCACGGTGCCGTCGGTCCCGATGGGAGTGTCAAAGCTGCGGATGACATCAGCAGGTTTTAAATTCCACTTTTCCAAATAGGAATGACATGTTTCATAAAATCCATTGTGTTTCAGTTCTTCCAGATTTTCTCCCAGCGTTTTTCCAGTAACAGTCATGACATCCAGGTGCAGCATGGATTTGATTTCTTCCATGACGGCAGGAACGCCTCCGGCATAGTAGAAGAACTGGGCCGGCCATTTACCGGCCGGGCGGATATCCAGCAGATAATGGGCTCCCCGGTGCATGCGGTCGAAGGTGTCGCCGTCAATTTCAAAGCCCAGTTCATGGGCCATTGCCGGAATATGCAGCAGGGAATTGGTGGAACCGGATATGGCGGCATGTACCATGATGGCGTTTTCAAAGGACTTCATGGTCACGATATCGCTTACCTTAAGTCCCTGTTTGGCAAGCTCAATTACCTGTAATCCCGCTTTATAAGCCATTTCCTTTAATTCCGGACAGACAGCGGGCATCAGAGCGGAGCCGGGAAGCATCAGGCCAAGTGCTTCCGCCATGATCTGCATGGTGGAAGCGGTGCCCATAAAGGAGCAGGCGCCGCAGGAGGGGCAGGCATTGTGCTTATAATAGGTCAGCTTTTCTTCGGAAATCTCACCTCGCTGGTACATGGCGGAGTAAGCGCCTATCTGTTCCAGGGTGAGCAGATCCGGTCCGGCATCCATGACACCTCCGGTGATCACGATGGAAGGCATGTCAAGCCTCGCCAGGCCCATCAGACAGGCGGGAACGGACTTATCACAGCTTGCAATGAAAACCCCGCCGTCGAAGCCCGTGGAATTTCCGTGTATTTCGATCATATTGGCGATCATGTCACGGTGTGCCAGAGAATAGTTAATTCCGTCATGTCCCTGAGCGATTCCATCGCAGATGTCGGTAGTATAATACCTGGCACCTCTTCCTCCCGCGTCTTTTATCCCGCGCATGGCCTCTTCCACAAACTGGTTCAGATGGGCACTTCCCGGATGGCTGTCGCCGAAGGTGCTTTCCACCATGATTTGGGGCTTCTCCAGATCGGCTGCCGTCCAGCCCATACCGAGCTTTAGCGGATCATTTTCAGGGGCCAGGGCCCTGACACGCTGGCTGTTCCATTCCTTCATAAATTATTCCTCCCATTTAGTTGTTCTTTTGTTATTCGCTATATGCTGATTCTGACAGAATCAAGACATCAGATGTCTTACTGTATTTATCCTATCATTTCCCTGAAAACAGAACAAGTCATCCTATGTACATTCTACTTTTTGCTATTATTATATAAATCCGGCTGGATGAATTTCACAATTTATTATATTCTTCAGCCGAGAAGAGGAGAAATTTCTTTGAATGATAAACAAAGAAGAACAAAGTCATCAGATGATTTCGGCTTTGTTCTCCTTGTCCACAGCATATTTTGTGTTTCGCATCCATACCGGTTTGAAAATGGAAGAAATATTCTTACGTTTCTTCTCTAATCAGCCTTTTAATCAGCTCCCGATTATAGGTCAGATGCATCATCATTGCGGTTTTTGCCCCTATGGTATCATGCTCTGCAATGGCATCAGCAATAGCCCGGTGTGTGCGTACGGTTTCATCGGTAAGCTTTTGATGGGTTATATTTACGAACATCAGGACGGCAGTGTCAATAATGGGCACCAGCTGTTTTACCACTACATTGCGGGAGCATTCGGCCACGCAGGAGTGAAAAGCAATGTCCTCGTCAATATAACTTTCTCCGTCATTGATCCGTTTCTCTATCTTCCTGCACAGGAGATCAAGCTTTTTCACATCCTCCGGGGAGGCATGAAGCGCTGCCATTTCTGCAATTCCCGGCTCAAGCATGATACGTACGTCAACCAGATCGAGCGCCAGCGCCATTTTATCCTCCACAGCCCGCAGGCCCAGAGGATCCAGATCTGCGGGTGTGGTACTGATTACATAGGTTCCCGAACCCTGCCGTACCTCCAGGACTTTTCTGGAAACAAGAAGTTTTACCGCTTCCCGTATAGTACTGCGCCCTACGCCGAATTTTTGTCCCAGTTCGAATTCGTTGGGAAGCTTGTTTCCCACAGGGACAGGGGTACTCAGGATATAACGGAAAAGCTGATCCTGTACCTGCTCTGCCAGAAGTTTGCTTTTTAAGTTGGAAAATTCGTCCATGTTCTTATTCCCTCTGTATCATTTATGCTTTTCCCGACTGGAAGAATGCTGGCTCAGCATCTGTATCCGGGTCTGCAGCTGCAGTCCGTCGGAACAGGAGGCCTGTATCCGGCAGCCTTCCGGAGCCTGGATACAGGCTGTAAGAGTACTGCCGCTGCGGGTCCAGCGGATGGACAGGAGACCTCCTGAAACAGGAAGGGTACCCTGACATTCCGTGAGGGGGAGGTCATGGAAGACCAGTCGGATTCTATTATTTTCTATACCGGCAACACCCAGAATATCACGATAGAAGCAATGAAGGATATGAGAAGCAAATCCGTGGTTGCAGCTGGCGTAATCTCCGGTATTTTCCCATAAAGTGCCTGTTTTCAAAGCCATGTAGTCAAAGTATTCCCGGGACTCCTTTAAAAGCTGGGCAGGCCTTCCCGCCCTTGAGAGGAGTTCCATGCGCAGATAATTGCCGATAAAAGCATTTGCGGGCCAGATTTGGGGATGGAGTCCCCGGGCTGTCCGATCAGGTCCGAAATCTTCCAGAAGACGGTTAAAAAGATCCGGGTAATCTTCTTGTTCGGCTGTCCCGAAAAAGAACGCATAATATTGACAGACCTCCGTTGCATCAGACTGTCTGACCAGCCTGCCGTCTGCACGCAGCGCATGATCACAGAACCATTGGCCGTCAAAGGACTGCTCCCGGATTTTACAGCGGATCCGTAAACCTTTTTGGCGGTATTCCTCCTTTTTATACAGCCTGGAGGCCGCAAGAAGGGTGGCGCTGTAAAGCATATTGGAGGGATAATTGACTCCGTCCGTGAGTTCATTGGCTTTGGACCATTCTACAAAGACCCAGCCGGGGATGTTTTCCAGCAGGCCGTCTTCATTTTCATAGCGGGCCATGAAAGCCAATATACCGTCCACACGATTTTTTAAGGCAGGGATCAGGGAGCTTTGGGGACTTCTGCCCTGGTACTCGTATAGTTCAAGGATAAACCAAAGCGCCCAGTTGGCGATATATACACCATCGGGATGGTCGGAGGGATAACACATGGGTATCATCCCTTCCGGAAGATATGGGAACTGTTCCGGAAGCAGATAGTTTTCCAGGAAATTATCTTCCACAAGATGGTTTCCGGTCAGATCCATTTCCACCCGTGCGGTAAAAAAGCTGTCACACAGCCAGCCGGCCCGTTCTCTGGAAGGGCAGTCCATGTAAAGATCGGGGGCATTTTGTGCAAAGGTTTCCCTGCCTGCCTCAAAAATCCGGTTAAGGGAATCGTCGCAGGCTGAAAAAGATGCCTGGGAAACTGCAGGGTTTTTCAATTCACGGATATAGATATCCCGGATGTTAACGCTACCGGAAAGGACCATAGGTTTGAGATAACGGCAGGTATATGGCTGGATGGTTTCCAGACAGTATTTTCCGGGTTTCAGTTCCAGGCTGACGGCATTGACGCAGGACATCCGGTTATAGGAGACGTCTCCGTTGAGGAGGACCTCATCAAAGGTGATATATACCCTGGATGCCTGTGTGCATTCCAGACAGATACCGATAAAACCGGTAGTATTGCGTCCTGCGTCGGCAATGAAGAAGCAATGCTCAGAGAGCAGCCCTCCGTCATCAAGGGAGGATGGAGACTGTCCGGAGGTGAGAGTACAGGTTACACAGCCGTCCATGACAAGGGATACCTTTTCCTCCAGTTCATCCAGGGGAAAACCATGAAGAGTATCTCCGATTTCAAATAAAGAACGATCCTGCCAGACGGGAAGATCTGCCTTTCCGGAATCAAAGGTACCTTCAGCGATAATTTTGTTTATTTGAAGTACCGGGAAATCAGGCCAGGGAACCCTCCTTTCCAGAAGCTGTTTATCCTCCTGTCTGCAAAGAGGCTCTCCGGATCCGCAGGTACCTTTTTTCCAGTCATCGAAACCCTCTTCCAGACGGAAAGCTTCAATAAAAGGACGCTGGAAGCTGTAACGCTGTACCTTCTGAAGACGTTCCTTTAATGTATGGGCCCTGAAATCACCATCTGCGTCTGTAAACCTGATTACTTTATCATCACACTGAAGCTCTGCCTGCAGAAAACCCGGCTGCTCCACTATATAAAAGCTGTTTACATAAAAACTGATCACCTCAATGGTCAGAATATTATTCTCCTGCAGCAGGTCGGAAGGGATTGCTATGCGATCCACCCGGAAATAACCATGTGCAGCCCTGGCGGGACCATGACCAAGGAAACTTCCGTTCAGGCAGGCCCGGTATATACCGGATGAAGCTATGGACAGCACTAAGTTATTGCCGGAAAGCTCCCGGGAGTTAAAACAGCATATAAAACCAACTCCGCAGTTCTTTTCTTTTTCCCTGCCGGTCAGCCAGACCGGTCTTGCATTTTTAAAATATGTCATATCATAACTCTCCTGTCTGTATCCGGCATGTGCCGGGATCGCTTTGTATGTATGCAATGGGCGGATTGTCCGCTGCATGGTATGGGATCAGTATAGCATATAGTACGGAGACATTTAATCAGTAATTTGGTTTCCCTGCCAATATATTTTTCCTTTTCTTATTGTAACTTTTATCATCATATTATGCTATAATCTAGGAAAGCTTTTGTAAGGAAAGAATTCCGGAACTGCTGAATTGTCAGGAGGGGAAATATATATTTTTTATAATACTGAAGGGAATATAAAAAAGGTTTCTCAGGGGGCTGAAATGAGACTGCTGAAAAAAATAACAGACATGGAAATATTAAATAAAGAAGGGATAACGGAAGCAGAACCTAGATTTGCCGCAAGGGCTGTCATGGTTAATGACAATAATGAAATCGCGGTTATGTATTCACCTGTTTTCCATTTGTATTCTCTGCCGGGAGGCGGAATTCAGGATGGAGAGAACAGACGGGAAGCTGTGAAGCGTGAGGTATTGGAAGAAACCGGCTACTTGTGCGAAATAGTCCAGGAATTGGGATATGTATATGAAAACCGGGCACATTGTGATTTTGTACAGTACTCATATTACTATGTTGTTAAAACAGCGGGACTGCAGGGGCAGACTAATCTGGAGGAAGATGAAAGAAAAAGCGGAATGCATGTACAGTGGCACAGTCTGGAAGAAACGATCAGATTGATAACCGATCCGGTACATGATACCGTTCAGAAAAAATTTATTCAGGCTAAAGATAGAGCCGCATTGGAGGAATTCCTCCGAGTAAGAAAGACTGATTAAAAGCTGCTGTCATGAAAAGGGGGAAATGATTATGCCATGTCCTGAAAAGTTCAGAGAATCACTTGTAAAATTCAATGTGGATGCATCCATTATTGATCAGATCAATGCCGGTTTTGAACAGGTAGTAAGCAGTACTCCGAAAAAAATTAAGGCATCCTATTTTAAACGTGCCATAGATATTATGGATGAAAAAGTGGATGCCGGTAAAAAGAGGGATATGCTGGACTGGAATGCGTGCTGTAAAAGCGGCGCCAGGGAAAAAGCATCCAAAGCCTTTGCCCGTGAAAATAAGGAGCTTCCGTGGAAGGAAAGACTGGCAAAAATAAGGGAAGAGGACTATATGGGAACCCCCATATTAAATGAGGACGGTACGATCACCGTTCATGCGGTATATTACAGGGATGGAGACAAATATGCATGCTCCTGCCCTAATTTCAATAAGTTGAAAAGGGATTATCCTGTCTCAAAGACCTATTGTTTTTGCTGCGGAGGGCATTTCCGTTTCCATTATGAAATCATGCTGGGTTTGAAACTGAGAGTGAAAGAGGTGGTTTCCTCACCATTGGACAGCGAAGGGGAAAAGCCCTGTGTTTTTATTATGGAAATAATAGGATAAATGATACGGAAGGGAAAATAAAATGAAATTTCATGAGTTCGGCAGTAAAAAAAATCCCCACATTATGCTGATACACGGAGGGGGAAACGCATGGTGGAATTATCTGCGTCAGGCGCGGGCGTTATCAGATCGTTATCATGTGATACTTCCGACTCTGGATGGACACGGGGAGGAATATGCCCTCACTTACAAATCCACGGAGGATTCTGCGGATAAGCTGATGGCTTATATTGAAGAAAACTGCGGCGGACATCTTTTTGCGTTGGGAGGAGTATCGCTTGGAGGGCAAATCGTGATGGAGCTGTTATCCAGAAAAGCGGATATAACCCGGAAGGCCATCATAGACGGAAGCCTGTGTTTCCCACAGCCGGGCATGGCGCGTTACTGTATGGCTGTTATCCGGTTCGGCAGCAGGTTTATGTTCAGTGAAAAGGCCTGCCGCCGTCAGATCAGGTGGATGCCGAAGCTCCTTCCGGCCAAAATGCAGTATCCTGAGGAAATACAGGCATATTATATCCAGGACATGCCCCGTGTCAGAATGGAATCTCTGGAAAATATGTACCGTACTTATATGGCTGAGTACAGGCTGAAGGAAAGTGTCAGGGATACGACTGCGGAGGTTATGTACTGGTATGGGGAAAAGGAAATGAAGTGTGTAAAGGAATCGGCGCGATTATTCCAATCCTTTGTGCCGTCCTGCAGAATATATGAAGCGAAAGGTTATAATCATGGTTATCTTGCCATTTATCTGCCGCAGGAATGGCTGGCTGTGGCAGAACCTTTTTTTAATGAGGTTAAAGAATAGTTTCTGTTGGTTTGCCTATACTATTCCTGAGGTGAGAAAATGGATAAAGACAAGCAGGAAAAAATAAACCAGAAGAAAAACAATGAGAAATTCAACAGCATAACACAAAAGGTGAAGCCGGAGAACCAGAACCAGTCGCATAATGTGCGTTCCGAAGCGGTGGAGCCCAAAATCCGGCAGGTATAAGCATCCTTAAGAGGATGCTTTTTCTGTGTCCTTTTATGGAGGAAAGTGGATATCCGCCTGAAAACATAGTATAATGCCTGTATGGAAAAAAGATTTTTAAAGGGGAATACATATGACAAAAAAGGAAAAAGTAACCCACGTTTTAAATATGCTGGATAAGACATATGGAACAACGAAGGAGGGCTTTTACCATAACCATGACTGGCAGCTGCTGACAGCTATTATGCTCAGTGCCCAGAGTACGGATAAGCAGGTGGATGAGGCGCTGCCGGAACTGTTCGGGCATTTTCAGACCGCGCAGGCTGTAGCGGAGGCGCCGGCGGAAGAAATCGAGCAGTATATCCGTTCGGTAGGTTTGTATAAGAATAAAGCTAAAAATATCAAAAAATGCTGTGAGCAGATCGTCAGTGAATATGGCGGAAAGGTGCCGGATAAGCTGGATGAGGTGCTGAAGCTTGCAGGAGTCGGAAGAAAGACAGCCACTCTGTTTCTGGCTGATGCCTATGGGATTCCGGGGGTGACAGTGGACACACACGTTTTCCGTATTTCCCGCAGACTGGGCTGGGCGGAGGGAAAAAATCCGCAGCAGGTGGAGCAGGAGCTGATGAAGGTGCTTCCAAAGGAGCACTGGAACCGGATAAATTTTCAGCTTATCTATCTGGGACGGGCAATCTGTACGGCCCGGAAGGCACGGTGTCAGGATTGCCCGCTGCAGGAATGGTGTGAAAAGAAGGAAGTCGATTAATTATGTATTCTGGGGGGCGTCGGAAAGCTGGGAAAGAATGGAACGAACATCGTCCCCCATTTTAATCATAGCTGCGGTGGTGGGATATTCGATGCCGTGGACCAGCCCGTTTCGGGCGTTCCGGAGAGCCACCACCTTATCCAGGCTTTCTTTGCTGAGTACTTTCATCCGTTTCAGGCTGTTGACATTAAAGGTGCCTCTCGCCTTGGGATTGCTTTTCAGAGTGAGACGGCCCAGTACGGTTTCCAGGCTGATCCAGGGCTTCATGAAATATTCCATAGCCTGGAACTGATCCTTTGCCAGTTTCTCTCCGGGAGCGCGAAGCTCGCGGTAGAGGTGATAGCGTTTTTCATTTCCGCAGATTATCTGGTCAATGAGCTGCTCCGTGATGGTGCGTTTGTCGTTAACCAGCTTTGTGGATTTCAGAATCGGTTCCAGTTCCTTTACGTTGGCTATTTTCAGCCGTCCCATCAGACGCAGCAGAAGTTCCACATTCCCCATACGGGGTTCGATATCAAATCTTTTGTATCTTGTACTCAGATAGTTATACAGGTAAGCCGCCAGATCGTATTGGTTATTGAATGCGGTATTTTTACTCTGAATTCTCTCGTTTCCGGCGGCCTGAAGGCGTTCCAGGGCGATTTCACCGCTCAGGACCAGCCCGTTCAGCTCATCCAGGATAGAAAGCTCCTCATCGGAAAGAGTACCCTGGAGCGGCTTATAAACCAGATCATGCTCCACCTCCGACCAGGCATGCATCAGGACGGACGCCACCTGTATTTCAAGACGGACCGGCGCATATTTCAGCTTGCTTTTTTCCAGGGATTCTTCTTTCATGCTGGCCCGATAGTGTGTGGCCCAATAACCGGAAAAACGTTTGTTATAGGAAGGCTGTTTGGACTGGACAGGAAACTTTTTCGTCTCCGCCACTGCAAAAAGGTTGTTGATGACTCTGTCCGCTTTTGCCCGGTCACCGGGGAAATAAAGGGAGACGCGCACGCCGGAAAGATCGGCGATGTCAGCATAAATTTCACCCATATTCTTATAGGGAGTTTCTCGTTTTTCATTCCGCTGGGAGACCTTGATTTTCAGCCTTCCGGGGCTTTTGGCACGGGATGTCACCATGGCGCGGATACCGGAAGAACGCAGGGAATCTTCCAGCATATCGGCCGCAATCCGTCCGGCCGTTTCATAAAATTTTATTTTTTTCTTGTAGTTTTCAATAAATTGATTAATCAGATCCATTTCTGTTTGCCTCTTATTCTTTTGGCAGGGTATTCCGAAAAGTATTATATATAGCTGAATTGTGGGAAACTGCCCCTTCATCCTATCACAAATATAAAAAAAAGTATACGATCGAAACGTTCTTATACAGATCTTTATAGAATCTTAATGGGAACTAAATAAAGTTTTATTTTTCATGGGGTATGATTAGAATACAGATAATAAAATATGTATGTTTGAAGCTTTAGGCGGGAGGATATTTTTATGCTGTTTTTGATGGATTTGGCGATTGGCGCCGGCAGCGGGCTGGTGCTTTCGGTTCCGGTTCTTTTATGGCTGGAGAAAAAAATACAGAAGAAAGAGGAAAAGAAGCCCTGGCATACGGCAGGCGTGCTGCTGTTTGCGTTTTTGCTGGCCGGAATCATTACGGTAACAGGGGTTCCTGCCATATACCATTTTCAGTTTGATGCGAACATCAATATGATTCCCATGGTTGATATTTTTACTGATTTCAGCCAGTATTTTAAAAACATGCTTCTGTTCGTGCCTTTTGGTTTTTTGCTTCCGCTGCTTTGGAAGAGGGAACGGCTGGTGGAAAAGACAGTGAGTATCGGGTTCCTTTTTTCGCTGTTCATTGAACTGATACAACTGTTTTCTTTCCGGGCCACCGATATAGATGATTTGCTTATGAATACCCTGGGGACATGGGTGGGATATCTGTTATTTAAAGTGATTTTGAAGATAATGCCCGGGCTGTGTGAACGGTTCGGGGCAGGAGAAAAGCCGGAAGAAGGCAGCTTATGGGGGGAAGAGGACGGGCAGAATGGTAAAGGTGCGGAGGAACGGGAGGAATCCCCCGCCGCCCGCTATGAAATGGAGCTTTGCTTCGGAATTATCCTTTTTCTTATGCTGACCCTGCAGCCCCTGCTGTCAGGGGCTTTATGGGAGCTTTTGTATCATTGAGCTGAAAGCTTCCGGAATTAAAATACCCGGGTAGTCCATTTGGTGCAGTCCCATACATCGGTGACCAGATCTTCATAAAATTCCGGTTCATGGCATACCATGAGAATGCTGCCTTTATAGGCCAGTAGAGCCCGCTTCAGTTCTGCCTTGGCATCCACATCCAGATGATTGGTAGGCTCGTCCAGCAGCAGGATATTGGTTTCCTTGTTGATGAGCTTGCACAGCCGGACCTTTGCCTGCTCACCGCCGCTTAATACTTTTACCATGCTCTCGATATGCTTTGTGGTCAGGCCGCATTTTGCCAGGGCGGAACGGACCTCGTACTGGGTAAAGCCGGGAAATTCCTGCCAGATTTCCTCGATACAGCTTGTGGAGATATCAGGGGGCATTTCCTGCTCAAAGTAACCGATGCTCAGATAATCTCCCTGTTCCACATTCCCGGAGAGGGGAGGGATAAGGCCAAGGATACTTTTCAGGAGAGTTGTCTTTCCGATTCCATTGGCTCCGATCAGGGCAATTTTCTGTCCTCTTTCCATGGACAGGTTCAGCGGCGAGGATAACGGCTCATCATAACCGATGACCAAATCCGAGGTGGTGAAAATATAGCGGCCCGGGGTACGTGCTTCTTTGAAATGGAATTCCGGCTTCGGTTTTTCTCCGGATAATTCAATCACATCCATTTTATCCAGTTTTTTCTGACGGGACATGGCCATGTTCCTTGTGGCTACACGTGCCTTATTACGGGCCACAAAATCCTTCAGATCGGCAATTTCCTTCTGCTGCTTGTTATAAGCGGCTTCCAGCTGGGATTTTTTCATGGCATAGACTTCCTGGAATTTGTCATAATCCCCCACATAACGGGTCAGAGCCTGGTTATCCATATGGTAAATTAGGTTGATGACGCTGTTCAGGAAGGGGATATCATGGGAAATGAGGATGAATGCATTTTCATACTCATTCAGGTAGCGTTTCAGCCATTCGATATGTTCCGCATCCAGATAGTTGGTAGGCTCGTCCAGCAGCAGGATATCCGGCTTTTCCAGCAGCAGCTTGCCGAGAAGGACCTTGGTGCGCTGGCCGCCGCTCAGCTCGGAAACGTCACGATCCAGCCCGATATCGGACAGCCCCAGGGCGCGTCCCACTTCCTCCACTTTGGAGTCTATCATATAAAAATCATGCATGGTGAGCATATCCTGTATGGTTCCCAGCTCTTCCATATACACGTCCAGTTCTTCCGGGGAAGCCTCTCCCATTTTCTCACAGATTTCATTCATATGAGCTTCCATTTCAAAAAGGAAGGAAAAGGCGGAAGCCAGTGTTTCACGGATTGAGGTGCCTTTTTCCAGCACCGTATGCTGATCCAGGTAGCCTACCCGTACATTTTTAGCCCACTCCACTTTCCCTTCGTCAGGCTGAAGCTTTCCGGTGATTATATTCATAAAAGTGGATTTTCCTTCTCCGTTGGCGCCGATAAGGCCGATATGCTCTCCCTTGAGCAAACGGAAGGATACATCATGAAAAATAGCCCTGTCCCCAAAACCATGGGAAAGGTTTTCAACATTTAATATGCTCATGCAGGTTCTCCTATTGCCGGGGTATCTTGGTTACGGCCGGCAGAAAGCCAGCCGACGCAAGTATACCATAAGAACACCGCATTTTCCAGATCTTTTATACATTCTAATCCGGATTGGAAAAGCGTTCCCATTTACGGAAGGTGAAGAAGCACAGGAGGGCTCCTCCCAGTGCGACCAGTACCCAGACTGCGATGGTGTAAAACCAGCCGAAGCGTTCGGAGATAGCGCCGAAGGCATAGGTGGAGAGAGAGCTTCCTATGTAAGTGGAGGCGTTCAGTATGCCGGATATGGTAGCAACCCGGCCGAATCTGGCAAAATGCCGGGGAACCCGGCTGATGAGCAGCAGATTAATGCCGTACATGCAGCCTGTGATGAGGGTCATCATCGTGATACTGAACACGGGCAGGGACTGGTAAAAAGGAAGCAAAAGGAGAGAGGAAAGCGTTCCTATTACAAAAAGGATACCCGCGGTAAAAAGCTCATTATGCAGTTTCTGCAGCAGCCATGAGGCGATGGTGATGCTGAAAATACTGAAAATCGGAAGTACCGCCGTTGTGAGGATGGACAGGGAAGTACTGAGTCCGAAGGTTTCCGTAATATAAGCGGGCATCCAGGTGGTAATCCCGTCCCGGAGGATCCCATGAAGGATAATGGCCAGAAGGATGGGAATGAGGGATGCCTGGAGAAACAGGGCAGGCAGTTTTATTGTATAGTCCGTATCCATTTCCACATTTAAGGCGGAAACCGTGTTGGTTCCGTCAGACTGCAGTCTGGTAAAGCTCAGCAGCCAGAAAAAGGCCGTGGCGATACCTAAAAGGCCGGGGAAAATAAAAGCCAGCCTCCAGCCGGAAATAAATATGCAGACAGGCGCGAGGACATATACGGCAATCATTCCTGCGGAAGAGGCAACGGATACCTGTACGCAGCATTTTTTATAATGCTCTTCATCCAGACCTTCTGCCATCACACGTACGAGCGGAGGCCAGAGCATGGACTGAAAAAAGCCGTTAAAGCACCAGATAGGGATGATGACTTCTATCCGGGGAAAAAGAGCGGCCAGCAGATTGCAGACAGAGGTGGCCGTCAGGCCGGTAAAAATCATATCCCGGGGGTGGAAACGGTCTCCCATAAAGCCGCAGAGAAGCTGGCCGATTCCATAGGTGATAAAACAGCCGGTAACCGGAAGTCCGGCCAGGCTTTTGCTGATATTCAGGGAACGCTGGACCTCAGCAAGGCAGGCAGCGTAATTTAGACGGGTGAGGTAGCTGACAAAATAAACCAGGCAGCAGAGAAAGCTTAAAAAGCGGATATCACGCCTGGAGGTTAAACGATTGATCATATCAGGCTTTTTCCCTCCCATTCCCTGGCGGGCGAGGCTCCTGAAAGCCGGGTTATTGTGGGTGCAATATCACAGATTCCGGCCTGTTCGAAACGGGAACCGGGGCAGAAATCCGGACCGATGCAGATAAGGGGGATAAGCATATCTTCTTTTTCCAGGGAACCATGTGTACGGTCGTGCCCTCCGTGATCTGCCGTGATTATAATTGTGTATTCATCCATAAAGCTTTCCGTAAGCATTTGTATTTCATCCAGGGACTGGCGGCAGGCCTGTAGGTATTCTTCGCCCATCCAGCCATACTGATGTCCTGCGCTGTCGGTAAGCCCCAGGTAAACGAATGCGAAATCCGGTTTTTCTTCCCTGATAAAGGAAAGGGCGTTGGCCGTTACCATTTCATTTGCCTTTTCATAAGTATAGACACCGCCCGATACAAAATAGCTGTAAGCGAGTGAGGAAGGACGGCTTAAGTCCCGCAGCTCTTCCCAATTATAGAAAAAAGCACAGGTTTTACCGGCGGCGTTCAGCTGCTCACAAAGCCCGTTCACCGGACGTACCTGGGGAACATAGGTGTTAGTGAGGATGCCGTGACGGCCGGGATCAACACTGTGGAAGAGGGACATATGGCAGGGGAGTGTAACAGAAGGATAAACCGTTTCTGTTTCCAGGCAACAGCAGCCAAGCTCGGTAAGACGGATTCCGTAAGGATGGCCGCAGGCCGCCAGAGCATCGGGACGCAGTCCGTCAGCCAGGATGAGGAGTACTTTTTTATTCATGGTTCGACCTTTCCGCCTGCGTACCGCAGGACTTTTATAATATGTATCGGCCCTGATGAAAGGGGCGTCAGCATTTCGTAATCTGAAGTCCTGCTTTTCTGTAGGCTTCGGCTATTTCGTCCGGCAGACCTGAATCGGTGAAATAGAGGAAACGGGGATTGAGATCGCAAACCTTCAGGGCTGCACAGGTCTCAAATTTTGAACTGTCCGCCTGGACAATGATCTGATCGGAAATAGCAATCAGTGCTCTCTGTACCGCTATCATTTCATGAATATGATCACTTATGCCGAAATCCAGGGAGACAGCGGAAGGGGCCAGAAAAAATTTGGATACATGCAGCTGCTTTATCATGTCCAGCGCCAGATGCCCGTAGAAGGTTTTTTCACCGGGCATATAAAAGCCGCCGGTCAGGATGGTCTGAAAGCCTTCTTTGCCGGATAAAATCTGGAATACCTCCAGGGAATTGGTGACGATGGTGAGTCTGGAAAAGCGTTCACACAGCAGGGAAGCCAGCTCAAAGGAGGTGGAACCGGTATCGAGGGCAATTCTGTCTTCCTCCTGAATAAAGGGAAGGGAAGCCAGAGCAAGTTTTCTTTTTTCCTCCCGGTGCTCTGAAACACGGAAGGAAAGGCTGGTATAATTCTGCATTTTATGAACGGTGACGGCTCCGCCGTGCACTCTCTTTAAGGCCCCTTGTTTTTCCAGATATTCCAAATCCCTTCGTATGGTTTCAAGGGATACCCGGAAGGTATCGGTAAGCTCATTAACGGTTACGGAAGAGCGGCGGTTGAGCATTTCCGTAATTTGTATTCTTCTTTCATTTGCAAACATATACAATCATCTCCACATAAACACAACTGTTTCCACATAAATGTATCATCCTTCCACAAAACTGTCAAGATGTCATGTTAATTCTAAGTGAAACTTTCTTTAAGATTTTATGTATTTTATTGTAATAAGAAGAATATGCGTTTATTATGAGTGGAAGCTGGAAAGTCAGACATAAGAAAAAGCGCTGGAATGTGGGAAATACAGGATTTAAGCAGAGATAGAAAGGAGCAGATATGAAATTCAGAGAAGACGGAACCTTTCATATATTACATATAACCGATATTCAGGAAATACCGGAGGTGGCGGAAGATACATTAACCCTGATGCGCAGGGCGCTGGATGCGGCGAAGCCGGATCTGGTGGTGTTCACCGGAGATCAATTAAAGGGATACAGCAAAAAATTCCGTAAAAAACCCGGGCAGGTGGAAAAAACCATTAACAGGATCATGGAGCCTGTTGTCAGCCGGGGAATCCCCTTTGCGGTAACCTTTGGAAACCATGACGAACAAAGCGGGATGACCAATGACGAACAGATGGAGATTTACCGGAACATTCCCGGATGTGTGGACTGGCTGAACAGCCGCGGACAGGAAATCCTTCATGGGACGGAGGAGGGGACTTTTGCCGTCGGAATCCGGAATTTTGAAGAAACGCAGACTGTTATGGCGGTTTATCTCATGGATTCCAGGGGAGACGCTCCCGGGGGCGGATACCAGACGCTGAATCCCAGGCAGGTATTCTGGTATAAGGGCGCTAGAGATACCTTTGAGCAGGAACATGGCAGACTGATTCCGGGGATTGTATTCCAGCATATTCCCATGCCGGAATATTACCGGCTGCTGAAGAAGACTGATAAGAAGACAAAAGGGGCGGTACGTACCTACCGTACCCATGCCAATGAATATTATGTGCTGGATCCGGAAAAGTACCAGAGCGGCAGCTTCAAGGAAGCGGTGAGCATTCCTGATAATAACGCAAGGGAATTCGAGAGTTTCCGGGAAAAAGGGGATATTTTTGCAGTATACTGCGGTCATGATCACAGGAACAGCTTTGTGGGAAACTGCGGCGGCCTGGATTTGGGCTATACACCGTCCTGTGGTTTCAATGAATACGGCGACGGTGTGAACCGGGCGGCCAGGGAGTTTATTTTCCATGAAGAGGATCCTGCCGCATATGAAACAAGACTGCTTACCTATAAAGATCTGGTTGGAGGGAAGCCTTCCCGTCCCTTTCGGGATTTCGCGTACAGCCACATCCCTGCGACGAAAGAGGAGGCTGTGGCAAAAATAAAAAAGTATCTGCTTTTCACCGGACTGGCTATAGCAGGGGTTCAGGCGGTGAGGAGCGTATATAAGAGAAGGAAAAAATAGTCAGAAGGAAAGGAATTATAAGGTAATAATATAAAACTGCTTAAAATATAAAGGGTATTATGGTAAAAATACTTTAAACAATACGGAATATTGACATTTTGATTGTTGCCTTATAATTCTCTAATCCTTCCCAAACACATATTTCCATAAGCTTTTCGGACTTATTCTTACAATTCATTTTCCATTCTATTTTTATTCAAAAATATTGACGTCTCCAACCAGCCACTCCATGGATACATTCAAAGCCTTTGCAAGGATACGCAATTCAGCATCACAAACATGACGCTGATTTTTTTCAATTCTCGAGATAATCAATTTGGTCATATCTTCAAAGCCCAGCAGCTGGATTCTCATGGCAAGTTCCTCCTGCGTTATTGGCGGCTGCTGGAGTGCCCGTCCCAGTCTGACGCGATCTGCACATATATTTCCTTTAATTACAAACATGCTTTTTGTCAATTATGTCACCTCCGGAGTATCTAGTCTATATATTTTATATATTTTTATTTGATTTTATTTCAAAATAAGATATAATACTGAATAGACACGATACAAAATATCTAGTTTAGATATTTTGTTAAAATTTTTTTGTTGCAATAGTTACAAGACAAATCGTTTGAGATAAGGGAGGATAGATAGGAAGTTAACATAAATATCATACCCATACCCTTTGGCGGATATGTATTGGGTCAGGGAGCCTTGGAACAGAGGTATGGGGAATATGCACACGGATATGTGAAAAATGTTGAAGTAAGACATTAAATTAATTATGTAAAGGGAGGAGGAATTGTTTATGGCGGTGAGAACAACCGGGGAAAAGGGAAGGGTTATGAAAAACCAGCCGAATGCTAAGAAAAGTATGGGGAAAAGGATATCTGTGGAGGTGAAAAGGCACTGGCAGTTATATCTGATGCTGGTTTTGCCTGTGACCTATCTGATTATTTTTGCCTATCTCCCCATGGGAGGGGCAGTTATCGCGTTTAAGGATTATTCCATCCGTGGAGGAATCTGGGGGAGCGAATGGGTGGGCTTAAAACACTTCAAAAATTTCTTTACCACACCGGATTTCAAGAATTTAATGACAAATACACTTGCTCTCAGCCTGTACAGCCTTATAATCAGTTTTCCCATGCCTATCCTGCTTGCGTTGGCAATCAATGAAATGCGGGGGAGGCATTATAAGAAAGTAGTTCAGATGGTTACATATCTGCCTTATTTCATATCGACAGTAGTATTGGTCGGGATTATGCAGAATATTTTTTCGGTCCGGACAGGGCTGGTCAACAATATTATCATGCTGTTCGGAGGGAAAGCAATTGATTTCATGGGAAAGCCGGGGCTTTTCAGAAGCCTGTATGTATGGTCGGGCGTCTGGCAGGGAATGGGGTACAGCGCTGTTATATACATTGCGGCACTTGCGAGCGTGGATATTTCTCAGACAGAGGCAGCCATTATTGACGGTGCAGGCCGTTTTGCAAGAGTGTGGAATGTAGATATTCCGGCGATTATGCCGACGATTGTAATTCAGCTGATTCTGGCGGTAGGCAGTATTATGAGCCTGGGTTTTGAAAAGGTATATCTGATGCAGAATCCGGTGAATATGCAGACTTCTGAGATAATTTCCACCTTTGTGTATAAACGGGGACTTATTAATTTCCAGTATTCTTATGCAACGGCAGTGGGACTGTTTAATTCTGTATGTAACATGGTTCTGATAGTGCTTGCAAATATGTTTTCCAAAAGGGTAAATGAGACCAGCTTGTGGTAAGGAGGCGGCTATGGCAAAGACAATAAAAAAGAAAAATGCAACTGTCCGGTATTATACAAAACCGAAGGATTACTTATATATGGCGCTTGTCCACATATTATGCGCCGTATCTGTAATCTGTATTATGATTCCATTGATTTATGTTGTGGCGGCTTCCTTTTCATCACCAAAAGCGCTTCTTTCCGGCCAGGTTTTTCTGCTGCCTGTAGATTTTACCTTGCGCGGTTATAAAATGCTTCTGCATCATGAACTGCTTGTAACCGGATTCTGTAACTCCCTTTTATATACAGTGGTGGGTACTGTGATTAATCTGGTTATGACGGTGCTGGCGGCCTATCCGCTTTCACGTAAGGATCTGGCTATCCGGAATCCGATCATGCTTTTATTCACTTTTACCATGCTTTTTAACGGCGGGATGATTCCCACTTATATTCTGATTAAAAATCTGGGAATGCTGGACAGTATCTGGGCACTGGTGGTACCGACCTCTATTTCGGTCTGGAACCTGATTATTACCCGTACCTATTTCCAGTCAACAATTCCCGGGGAAGTACAGGAAAGCGCCAGCGTGGATGGCTGTGATGATTTTACCTTCCTGATTAAGATTGCCATTCCTCTTGCAAAGCCGATCCTGGCAGTTAATGTCCTGCTGTATGCGGTAGGCCACTGGAATTCTTATTTTAATGAAATGATGTATCTGAGTACAAATACCAAATTCCCTCTGCAGCTGGTTCTGCGGGAGATTCTGGTTAATATGGGCACGGCAGGCATGACGCTTGATGTAACGAAACAGCTTGAGATGCAGGAAACGAAATACCTGCTGCAATATTCAAGTATTATTGTGGGTTCTGTGCCGGTTATGCTGCTTTATCCCTTTGTTCAAAAATATTTTGTAAAAGGAATTATGGTAGGGGCGATTAAGGGATAGGACAAACGGGGGTTATTATTGGAACGTTTCATTTTTAATTACGGGAATGGAATGTTTCAAAAAAAAATATAACAAGGAGGATTTGTAACTATGAAAAAAAGAGTATTGGCCTTGCTGTTATCTGCGTGTATGGTATTGGGTATGGCAGGATGTTCGTCCGGGAAAGCAGAAACCGCTTCGGACAGCGGGGGAGGTGGAGCCTCAGATGCGGCGTCCGAAGCTGCTGCGGATGCTTCGGGACCGGAAGGGTTTAACGCTACCGGCATGCCGATCATGGATGAGAAAATTACGCTGAAGGTATGGATTGAAGGAGGGGCGGATATTGACTGGGAACAGAACCGGTTTGTAAAAGAGATTGAAGAAAAATCGAATATCAAGATGGATATTATTTCAACGCCTTTGTCTGATGCACTCCAGAAGAGAAACCTGATGCTTGCCAGCGGGGATTATCCGGATCTTATTCTGACTGACTGGCCAACGGTATTTACAAAGTCGGATGTTATGCAGTATGGGGTTAAGGAAGGGGTTTTGCTTCCTATTACAGATTACGTTGATAAGTATGGCAAAAATATAAAGCGTATTTTTGATGAGAATCCAAACTATAAGAACAGTTGTATTGCGCCGGATGGGGAAATTTATGGATTTGCGCGTTTCTCAGAGTGCTATCACTGCAGTGCGTATCCTAAGATTTACCTGCGTCAGGACTGGATGGATGCCCTGGGACTGGATATGCCTGAAACTACGGAAGAATTGAGGGAAGTATTAAGGGCTTTCGTTAACGATGATCCCAATGGAAACGGAAAGAAAGATGAAATCGGAATGATCGGAGCTACTACCTGGAATACGATGGTTGAATATGCATTAATGGGTATGTCTTTCCAGACCGTAAAACCGGACTTCTGGCTCAGCCTTGGCGCTGATGGAAAAACGGTGGAATTTTCCCCATCGACAGATGCTTACCGTGAAGGGCTGCGTTATATTAAGAGTCTTTATGATGAAGGACTGATTGATGGTACTTCCTTTACCCAGAAGGATGACCAGATGGCACAGACAATCAGGACAGAACCACATGTGGTTGGAATGTATGTCTGTGATCATGCGGGTATGGGTTATGACAATAAGGATCCCAAAGAAGCGGAGAATTATCAGATTCTGATTCCTGTGGCAGGGCCGGATGGTTTCAGGCGCCAGGGCCAGAATGCGTTTGAGGGTGAGATACAAGGCTTCCATGCGGCAATTACAGATGCCTGTCAGTATCCGGAAGCGGCTTTCCGCCTGATTGATGAGTTCTTCTATGATGATGATTATAACATGGAACGTATGTATGGAGAACGAGGGATTGGCTGGGATTATGCCCCGGAGGGAACCAAGAACGTATTTGGCGGAGAAGCCAGATATGTTGTAAATTCTGTTTCTGAGGATCAGAGTGCAGAGATTAAGAAGGGCACGATGGGTGTGGGGCCGCAGGCGGATCTTGCTTCTTTCCGTCTTTCCATGCTTCCGGAGGCGGAAGATATTTATCAGTCCGGAAATTATGAGCAGCGTATTACTCTTGATACCCAGAAAGTAGAGCAGTATATTCCGGAAGAAAGACTGGATTATACCGTATACATTCCTCTGGATATGGCGGATGAGTATGCGGAAATCCAGACGAATCTTAATAACTTTGTCCGTATGGCTACCGTTCAGTTTATTACAGGTGATCGTGACATCGAATCCGGCTGGGATCAGTATCTGAGTGAACTTGATTCTTACAGAGTGGATCGCTATATTGAAATATATAAGACGGCTGCCGGCAGATAAATACAGATAAATCGATCAGGCTTCCGGAACCTTCCGGGGCCTGATTGTTTTTTGCGGCAGCAGACATTCTTATGCTTGGGAAAAGGAAGGAACAGTATTATGGAATTATGGTACAAAGAACCGGCATCCTATTGGGAAGAGGCTCTTCCGCTGGGGAACGGAAGGCTGGGGGCAATGGTATGGTCGGGGACGGCTCAGGAAAAAATCTCATTAAACGAGGATTCCCTGTGGTCTGGTTATCCCCAGAGCCATGATATATCCGGAGCGGCGGAATACTATTTACAGGCGCGCCGGCTGTCCATGGAAAAGAAATATGAGGAGGCACAGGCGCTCCTTGAACAGAATGTGCTTGGGGAATATACGCAGAGCTATCTGCCGTTAGGGGAACTGACGTTGGATATGGCACATCCTGAAGGAGAGATACGGAATTACAAAAGGGCATTGGAGCTTGAGAAGGCGCTTTCCAGACTGGAATATTCAGCAGGGGAGATTAATTACACGCGGGAAATGTTTATCAGTGCGCCGGATCAGGTTATGGTGATGCATATTTCAGCCGACAGGCCGGGTATGGTTTCCCTGAAAGCTGGTTTTTCCTGTCAGCTTCGCACAAAAGTGTCCATAGAAGAAAACAGGATGATCCTGGATGGAATCGCTCCTTCACAGGTGGATCCTTCCTATATTGATTCTCCGGATCCTGTTATTTATGAGGATGCTCCGGATAAGAAGGGAATGCAGTTTTGTGCAGTGCTGGAGATTGATTCTGAGGGCGGGGAAATGAAAAGGCTGCCGGAGGGACTGGAGGTAATCCATGCGGACAGTGTTACCCTGTTTCTGGCTGCCCGGACAAGCTTTAACGGTCCGTTCCGGCATCCGTTTCTGGAAGGAAGGCCTTATAAAGAACCCTGCTTCGCCGAACTTCAGGCTGCCCGGGAAAAGGGATATGACAGGCTTCTTGAACGGCATATAGAAGAATATCAGCAATATTTTAACCGGGTTTCCATGGATCTGGGACCGGGAAGAGAGGAATTGCCTGTTCCGGAACGGCTTGCTGACTGGGATAAGGATGTGGATCCGGCACGGTTCACCCTGCTGTTCCAGTACGGGCGTTACCTTCTAATCTCCAGCTCCCGTCCGGGAACGCAGCCGGCTAATCTTCAGGGAATCTGGAATCAGCATCTTCGCGCCCCATGGAGCTCTAATTATACAGTCAACATCAATACGGAGATGAACTATTGGGGAGCGGAAACGGTGAATCTGCCGGAAATGCATGAACCTTTATTCGATCTGATTCGTAATCTGAGGATCAGCGGAGGGAATACAGCCCGTATCCATTATAATGCCGGAGGCTTTGTATCGCATCATAACAGTGATATATGGTGCCTTTCCACTCCGGTGGGAAACCGCGGCAAGGGTACGGCAGTGTATGCTTTCTGGCCGCTTTCAGCCGGCTGGTTAAGTGCGCATGTTTACGATCATTATCTTTTCTCAGGGGATTTGGATTTCCTGCGTCAGACAGGTTATCCTGTCATTCATGATGCGGCACGCTTTTTCCTGGATGTCCTTACTGAAAATGAGGATGGCGAGCTTATTTTTGCACCGTCTACCTCTCCGGAGAATCAGTTTATTTATCATGGCAAAGTATGTGCAGTCAGTCAGACGACCACGATGACGATGGCGATTGTCCGTGAAGTATTGGAGAATGCTGCGGCCTGCTGCAGGGTACTGGGAATCGATCAGGAATTTCTTGCAGAAGCGGAAGAGGCGCTTGGACGTCTTCCTTCTTACCGGATCGGCTCAAGGGGCGAACTGCTCGAGTGGAATGAAGAGCTGGAGGAAAACGAACCGACGCACAGACATACTTCCCATCTCTATCCTCTATATCCGGGCAGACAGATTTCTTTGGAGGAAACACCTGAATTGGCGGAGGCCTGCCGCCGGACACTCGAACTGAGAGGAGAGGAAAGCACCGGTTGGGCGCTTGCCTGGAGAATCTGTTTGTGGGCCCGTCTGCATGACGGAGAAAAGGCTTATGGGATGCTGAAAAAGCAAATGCGCCCTGTGAACGGCAGCAATCCCATGAACTATCAGCAGGGGGGAGGCTGTTATCCCAATATGTTCGGCGCACACCCTCCCTTCCAGATTGATTCCAATTTCGGATCCTGCGCAGGTATCGCGGAAATGCTGATGCAAAGCACGGAAGAAGTGATCGATCTGCTTCCGGCGCTTCCGTGGGCTTTTGGAACAGGTATGGTTTCCGGACTGCGTACACGTGCAGGAGCGACGGTCGCTGTCAGCTTCCGGGACGGCAGGCTTGAAAAAGCGGAGCTGAAGGGGACGATGCCGCAGGAAAGGGAACTGACTGTCTGTTATAAAGGCAGGAAGAAAAAAATAATCCTCGGAAAGGGAATGCCGGTCAGCTTAACGGAGGCGGATTTCTGACAATTATGCGTAAAATTTTCCTGTGAATCTCCTGTGGCGGGGCAAAGGAAATTTATACAATTGTGTCAGAGGAATTGGGGAAAAGAGTATAGATTTAAGGCGCTGCGTGAAGAAATTCCGCAGTGTCTTTTTTTTATTTGTAAGAAACTTGTAAGAGTTTTGATGGAATTTTAAAAAGATTTGTCCGTTAACATGAAGTAACAACAAAAAAGAAAGGACAATCAATTTATGAAAAAAACAGCCGTGAGTAAAACATTGGCGCTTTTTCTGTCGGCCGCGCTGCTTTTTGCGGGCTGCGGCAAAACGGGCGGAGAGCAGGAAAGCGTGGGAGATATGGCCGGAGGCGGCGATAAAACCATGGGAAGATATGTGGAGGAAGAAATAGGCAGACCGGAAGAAATGGAGAGAAATGGAGGAATAGTCCGGCTTGCGGATGGTACCCTTCAGATTTTTGACTTTAATCAGGGCCCCTTTGTGTCTCAGGATGAAGGAAAGACCTGGACCAAAAAGTATGATGACTGGTCAGGTATGGTGGGTGAAGGCTATTTTATGAATGCTGCTGCTGCAAAGGATGGAAGCCTTTTCCTGGTATACAGTACTTATGATGCGGTGTCTTCTGAGGAAGGGGAAGAAGCATCTCAGGAAGAGGTGTCTGATGCGGAGCGCTCCGAACAGCCGGACACGGAGCCGACGGAGACAGAAGATACCGAAGTACAGGTGGAAGAGTCCGACATGTTTACAATAGACTGCCATTATATGTTTGTTTCTCCGGAAGGAGAGACTCGTGAGATTATGCTCCCTTTTGATATGGATAACTATGAGCTTATTACAAACTGCTGGTATACACCGGACGGCAGACTGCTTGCCAGCCAGGGAGGGGCCATTTATGAGATAAACCAGGAGGATGGTTCTCTGACCGTGCTTTTTGAAACAGATGGGGATGCGGATACAGCATGCTTCTCCGACACACAGATGGTGGCCTTTACAAATACGAAAGCCTATCGGTTTGATTTGGTAAAGGGGGAGCTGATGGAACAGGATGAGGAGCTTGATAAATTTATCAGCGGCCTGACGAACAACGGTGAAAAAGGGGTTTACTGGACCAGCGGCAATTATAGCTTCCTTGTAGCGATGGATAAAGATAATACACTTTATCTGGCCTGTCAGGACGGCCTGTATCAGTGTACGGCAGGAGAAAGCCCGAAGCAGCTTCTTCAGGGAACCCTCTGTTCCATGGGAGATCCTTCCAATGGAAAATACGGAATGCTTGTGGAAGACGGTCCGGTATTCCTGGTTCTTTTCTCCTCAGGGTTATCCCGTTTTACCTATGACGAGACAATGCCCGCCACCCCGGACAAAGAGCTGAAGGTTTACAGTCTTAAGAAGGATCAGACTCTGCAGCAGGCTGTTTCCGCTTATCAGAAGGCTCACCAGGATGTTTTTGTAAAATATGAAGTGGGTATGTCGGGAGAAAACGGGCTTACAGCAGAGGATGCTATTAAGGCATTGAATACGGAGATTATGGCAGGAAACGGGCCGGATGTAATTATGCTGGACGGCCTTCCCATAGAATCCTATCTTGCCAAAGGAATGCTGGCAGACTTAAGTGAAAACCTGAAGGCAGTAGAAGAAAAAGAGGAATTTTTTGATAACATTACCCGGGTATACGAGGAGGATGGGAAAATATATGCCATACCTACCAGATTCCGGATTCCTCTTCTCATGGGAAATGAGGAGTTTGTGTCAAACATACAGGATCTGTCTTCCCTGTCAGCCGTTATGGAAGAAATGAGAGAGAAAAATCCGGAAGGAAGCATTTTATCGGCATATACGCCGGAAATTCTGCTGAAAATGCTGGCAATCGCGAGTGAACCGACCTGGAGTAAGGAGGATGGAAATCTTCAGGAAGAGACGGTTAAGGAATTCCTTACACAGGCCAAAAAAATTTATGATAATGAAATCAGCGGTATTTCTGATTCGGAAAAGGAAGAATTCCTGAATTCCGTCAGAGGTTCGGATGACAGTTCGGGTACGGCGGAGGAAACAGCGCTGGATATTTCCTGGAGTATCCTGAATTTCCTGACCAAGTCCCAGGCACAGCTTGCTATCGGGGCATCACAGCAGGTAAGCCTGGACTTTACCAATGTAATTTCCGTTCCCAGGGTTAAGCCTGAGGTAGTATATAAACCGCTCTCTCTTCAGGCTGAGAATGTATTTCAGGCTGAGTCCATAGTCGGCGTGTCCGCTAAGGCTGCGGAGCCGGAAATGGCCAGGGAATTTGTGGAAATGCTTTTATCCTATAATGTGATGTCTATGCAGCAGGAACCATATCCGGTGAACGCAGCCAGCTTTGACAGTTTCTTTGATACGGATATGGAAGGGGATGGCGCATTTGGCTCTATGGGCATCAGCAAGGATGACGGCAGTGTTGCAACTCTGGATTTATATTGGCCAAATGAGGAAGAGCAGAAGGGACTGGAACAGATGGTGAGAAGCCTTAAAACCCCCTACCTTCCCGGCAGCCCTATAGAACAGGCGATTCTGGAAGCAGGTGTATCCGTACTGGAAGGAAATATGAGTGTAGATGAAGGAGTGGCGCAGATAAAACAGAAGATACAGTTGTATCTGTCTGAATAAAAGAAAATGAGAAAAAGAAGAAAGAAAAGAAAATCCGCATATCTTTTTTTCCTGCTGCCCAGCTTCCTGGGAGTGACCCTGTTTGTATTGGCGCCCTTTGCAGATGTGGTCAGACGATCCTTTGTTACGGCAGTAACCGGAGAATTCAGAGGCTTTGAGAACTATAAAATGGTCTTTGAGACAAGGGCCTTCCGGATGGCGGCAGGAAATACGGCGCGGTTTATTCTGGTATGCCTGCCGCTGCTGATAGGGCTGGGACTTATCATTGCTTATTTTTTAAGCCGTTTTCCCCGGATCCGCTTCCTTAAATCCGCTTTTTTGTTCCCCATGGCCATACCGGCGGCTACGGTAGTACTCATCTGGAAGCTTGTATTTGATAAACAGGGTTTTCTTAACCTTGCGCTGACCAGTCTTTCCGAAAGGCTGGCCGGCATGGGTCTTGTGGAAGCAGCAACGGTTTTTCAGACAGACTATATGGGGACAGCTGCCGCCTTCTGGGTGTTGGTTTTCAGCTACATATGGAAAAACCTTGGATATACGGTTGTGCTGTGGCTGACAGGCATTCTTTCCATATCTGAGGAAGTGCGGGAAGCGGCACGGGTGGACGGTGCGGGAGAATGGAAATGCTTTATAAGAATTATTATGCCTAACCTGAAGCCGGTTTTATATACCATAACAGTGCTCTCCTTTTTGAATACGTTTAAGGCATTCCGGGAGGCGTATCTGGTAGCGGGCTCCTATCCGGATGAAAGCATGTATCTGCTTCAGCATTTGTTTAACAACTGGTTTACCAAGATGGATTTTGACAAAATGGCGGCAGCGGCGGTATGTATGGGGCTGCTGTTATTTGCCGCAATTATGCTGCTGCAGAAGCTGTGGGATGAAGGAGATTGACGATGACGGGATTTTTATATGGACATCAGGGAAAAAGAAGGAAGCTGAAACGTGCAGCGGGCCGTATCTTCAGGAAAATGCGGGAAATAGTTATTTATGCATTGCTTGTCCTGATCGGGCTTTTTCTCTGTTCCCCTGTTTTGCTGCTGTTATCCGGTTCCATAACCGGAGATTATGAATTGACCCAGGCGCTGAAACCGGCCCTCCTGGAAGGAAGCGGATTTATATCATGGGACTTCATTCCGGAGTTCCCCACGTTTGCATCATTTCGGAAACTCTTATTTTATTCTCCTCAGTTTTTTATGCTTTTCTGGAACTCAATAAAAATGGTGCTTCTGATTCTGGCAGGACAGCTTTTGGTTTCGGTTCCGGCAGCCTGGGCCTTTGCAGTATATAAGTTTCCATTCCGGAAAATTTTGTTTACGCTCTATATTGTACTTATGCTGATGCCTTTTCAGGTGACCATGCTTTCCTCCTACCTGGTACTGGACAGACTGCATATGCTTGACACCCAGGGGGCGGTGATCCTTCCGGCGATATTTTCCACGTTTCCCGTATTCCTTATCTACCGGGGGTTCCGAGGTGTTCATCCGGGTCTGCTGGAGGCGGGAAGAATGGATGGCGCGGGGGAACTGAGGCTGTTTGTAATGATAGGACTGCCCCTGGGTTCATCGGGAATTCTGTCCGCGTTCGTCCTGGGATTTTTGGAATATTGGAATATGATTGAACAGCCGCTTACCTTTCTGAAAAACAAGGCCCTCTGGCCTCTCTCCCTGTATCTTCCTGAAATAGGGCTGAACCAGGCCGGATTTGCTTTCGCGGCATCAGTGGTCACTCTGATTCCTGCCCTTTTTATTTTCCTCCTGGGACAGGATTATCTGGAGCAGGGAATTGCGATGAGCGGGCTGAAGGAATAGATTTTCCGGACGGAGATGAAAGAGGAACAGGAGAAATATCATGGATTTTATACGGAAAAAGAAAAAAATTCTTATTGCAGGCTGCATATTCTTTGGAATTATGTTTTTATGCACCCTGCTTTCCAAAGGGATATATGGGGCCAGCCTTCCGCAGGTGGAAACGGCTGTTCCGGAAAAAAGAGCCATCGGGCATACGGTGGAAGCGGCGGGAAATATCACTGCGGGCAGAGAGCTTGCGGTAGATGCGGTGAGCGGACTGAAAGTAAATCAAATTTACGTCGATCTCGGAGACAGTGTTTCCGAGAATACACTGTTGTTTGATGTGGATCAGGAGGATCTCAAGGAGAAGATAGCCGAGCAGGAGCTTGCCATTAAAAAACTGGAAATGAGCAATGAACAGGCACGGCAGCAAAAAGAACTCGATGCGCAAAAGGATCTGCTGAACCAGAACCGTTCCCTGGAGGATTATGCGCTCGCAGATACGGAAGAAAACCGTAAAATCGAACAGGCAGGGGATTCCGTGGCAAAGGCGGAGGAAAAGCTGAATGATCATCTAAACAACCAGCCGAAACAGACCTCCGATGAGGACAGAAATAATAAAAAACAGGAATATACGGATTGGGAAAGCCGAATGAAGGATCTGCAGAAGCAGCAGATTAGTGCATCTTCTGAACTGGAGTCTGCAAAATCTGCGGAAGAGGCGGCACAGAAAGCTCTGGATGACTATATTGCGGCCCATGGCAGCAGCGGCAATACGGGATCCGGGACAGATGGGGGCCAGGCAGCGCCCGAAGAAAGTCAGCCGCAGGAGAGCAGTACCGCTCCGGCTGCGGAAGGGGATGTAAGCGGTAATGATACCGGAGGCAGTACAGACAATGAAAACTCAGATGATACTTCTTCCGGAGGAAATCAGGGCAGCGGACAGTCCCAGGATTCCGGTGACAATAATTCCGGAAATAATGGAAATAACAGTGACCCGGAAAGGGAAAAACTGGAGGAAGCGCTGAAAGCGGCCGTATCCAGAAGAGAAAACGCGCAGAAAAGGCTGAAAGAAATAGAAGATGAGCTTGCAAAAGGCGATGTGGATGCGAAGACAAAGCCGGATTATACAGGGGAAGATTCTGCCTGGGATAACTGGAAGAGCACCAAAAAAAGCCTGGAGGATTCTGTGGACAGCGCCAAACAGGATCAGGAGAACAGTGTCTGGGATAAGCTGGATGCCATGCTGGAAGCAAAGCGTAAGGTGGAGGATTCCAATCTCAATGGGGATCCGGATCTGACGATAGAAATGAATCAGATGGAGATCACCTACAGGAAAGAAATTCTGAAAAAGTATACACAGCTGGAAAATAACGGGGGACAGGTTTTCGGGGAAGATAATGGTATTGTAACTAAAATTAAAATTTCACCCGGAGAAATCATACCCCAGGGAGCATCCATTGTGCTGGCGGATTTGGATGAAAGTCTGAAATTCCGTGTTATCCTTACCAAAGAAGAAAAAAAGTATGTGGATATAGAAGATACGGTAACGCTTAAGCTGGGAAACAGCGGAAAAACAGTACAGGCGCAGGTTGCTTTCATTGCGGAAAGTGAAAGCATGCCGGGAAGCTATGAGGCTGTTGTTTACCTTCCCGAAGGTGTCGGAACAGTAGGGCAAAGCGGAACTCTTGTGGCGTCCTCCCAGTCGGAAAGCTATCCGATAACCATACCGGCAAAAGCACTTCACGGTGAAAATGAACGATATTATATTTATGTGCTTAGAAAGCAGCAGGGGATCCTGGGAGAGGAACTGGCGGTAAGCCGGGTGGATGTGAATGTGCGGGATAAGAATAATAAATATGCTTCCATTGAAGAAGGAGCCATAGATGCGGAAACGGAGATTGTGGTGGATTCTACGAAGGAGCTTTCGGAAGGGAAGGTGGTGAGGTATGGGAAACAATAAGTTATTGGTAAAAAAATCTTTTGACAAATCCCTTTCCCCTTGTTATTATTAGTGCAGTAAAAGAAAGAGAGGTATTTTTGTGTTAATTGCAGTCAATGTGAGGAAGATAAGCAAATAGCGATCAGGCAGAAGCGGAGAGATGGTTTCGGCTTTCCTTCTGTAAGTCTGCCCTGATGGATTTCCGAACAGGCTGCGTTTACAGATACTGTTATCTTTATGACGGCATAATCCTGCTTGCGGGATTATGCCCTTTTTGTTATATGCCGTGCGGACGGCATATGGAAACAGGCTCCCGGACAGGATTTATATCCGGGTTATTATGGAGATCCACAGGGTAAGTCTGACCCTGTGGATTTTTACGTTTATGGCTTCCTCAGTAAGGAACAATGAAAATGAAAATTATAAATCTGGAGAGAATAGAATAAATGAATGATATGAATGAAATGCTGGAATTTCAGCAGATAAAAGAAATGTTAAAGGCGTATGCCATGACGGAAAAGGCAAGAGAACGTCTGGAAGCGCTGAAACCTTATCTGGATCAGACAAGAGCGGAGGCGGCTGTACGTGAAACCACGGAGGGAAGACGGGTTCTGGATGCTTTTGGAAATCCTCCCTTTTCAGAAACCGAGGGCATACGGAAAACAATACAGGAGGCACAGGCGGGCATCCTGCTCAATCCGGATCAGCTGGAGGAAATCCGCCAATTTGCAGTGATGTCCATACGCCTTGTGAGATATCTGCAAAGATGCAGAGAGCTTGCGCCGGGACTGGCAGGCTTTGCGGCCGGTCTTCAGGATCTTTCCCATCTTCAGGACGAAATTGAACGCTGCATCCGTGGGGGAAGGGTGGATGATTATGCCAGCAAAACCCTGCGAAGCATACGGCAGAGAAAAAACCAGGCGGAAGAGCAGATAAGGGCAAAACTGGATTCCATGCTGCGCAGCTCGAAAAGTTACTTTTCCGAAAGCTTTGTTTCCAACAGAAACGGCCATTATACCCTTCCTGTTAAAAAGGAATATAAAAATAAATTCCCTGGTACGGTAGTGGATGCTTCCTCCACCGGGGCTACTTTCTTTATTGAACCGGCAGCAGTTTCCAAACTCCGTGAGGAAATAAATCATCTGGAAACAGAAGAAGAAAATGAAGTTAAGATTATTCTGTATACCCTGTCCGCGCTGGTGGAGGATAACCGGGAGGCCATTACAATAAACCTGGAATATATGGAAGAGCTGGATTATGTATTTGCCAAAGGAAAGCTGAGCGCCGGCATGGAGGCCAGGGAACCGGCACTGAATACCAGGCGTTATATAAAAATCAGAAACGGAAAGCATCCCCTTCTGAAAAGTGAAAGTACGGTACCCTTGAATATAGAATTCGGAGGGGATACAAAAGGCGTTATAATTACGGGACCTAATACAGGAGGAAAAACAGTTGCCCTGAAAACGATAGGCCTGCTGTCGGTTATGGCCTGCTGCGGTCTGCATATTCCCTGTGAAGATGCGAATTTGGCCATGAATGCGGATGTTTTCTGTGATATCGGGGACGGACAGAGTATAGCTGAAAATCTGTCCACTTTTTCCTCCCATATAAAGAATATTATCCGTATTTTGGAGAAGGCGGATGAGGAATGCCTGATATTGCTGGATGAACTTGGCTCAGGGACCGATCCGGCGGAAGGTATGGGCATTGCGGTCGCCGTGCTGGAAGAGCTGCGGAGAAAAGGCTGCCTGTTTGTGGTAACCACCCATTATCCGGAGGTAAAGGAATATGGTGAGAGGGCGGAAGGGGTTATCAATGCCAGAATGGCTTTTGATAAGGAAAGCCTGAAGCCGCTCTATCGTCTGGAGCTGGGCGAGGCAGGAGAAAGCTGTGCCTTTTATATTGCCAGACGGCTGGGAATGTCGGAGGAAACACTGCAGATGGCATGGAAAGCTGCTTATGGAAACGGCGGACAGGAAAAGAAAGCTCTGCCTGATATAACGGAAGATAAAGAAGGGGCCCGGAAAGAGAAAAAGGAGAACCCGAAAAATAAAAAAATATCACGCATCCGTTCTAAGGAAGAGGAACAGAAAGCCGGGAATCAAAAGCTGGAAGATATTAAAAGCAGATTTCATGTCGGGGACAGCGTTATGGTATATCCCCAGCGTAAGCTGGGAATTGTCTTTGCCCCGGCAGACGACAGAGGTGATGTGGGTGTCCAGATTCAGAAAAGAAAGCTTCTGGTAAATTACAAACGTCTGCAGCTGAAGGTAGCCGCCAGTCAGATGTATCCTGAGGATTATGATTTTTCCATTATTTTTGATACGGTGGAGAACAGGAAAGCAAGGCATCAGATGGAACGTAAGTATGTACCGGATATGGAAATTAAATATGAGAAGGAAGCAGATGAAAAATAAAATGAAACCATTAATATTTCAATAATATTTTAAGTAAAAAACTAATAGTTATTTAAATGACTAAGTAATACAAAAGACGGCCATGAATACGGCCGTCTTTTGTATTATTAAACGAAACCATACTGTTTCGGTTTTACAGTTTTTTTACCGGAAGTGCAATACACCCTCCGGTAAGGGTATCCGCACCGAAATTAACAGACGGCGCCAGCTCCGGCGCATATGCATAGCCGAAACGTTCCGGACGGTAAGTCTGGCTTGCCTGGAATACGGATTCAATGGCAATGCAGTAATCCTCTTCCTTTTCATAAGGAGGGGACTGGAAATAAAGATAATCGCAGGGAGGCAGTGACAGCAGAGTGCAGCCTTCCGGTACTGTAATATCTATATCTTCGGGCAGTTCCACTCCGGCAGCGGTTTCTGTGGTGCCTTCCGGATGAAGGGAAGGGGGAAGGGTCATAAGAGCTGCCGTTTCCAGCCGGTTGGGAATGCTGTTGAAAAGGCCTTCCCATTCACAGCTCATTTCCTCGCAGAATGAAAAATAATCATGGGCCTTTTGAGCATACATAACAAGAAGCTTACGGGCCGGTTTATGGATGACTGTGACAGTGCATATGGATTGGGAGTTCTCTCTTTCCTGAGGGGTGTTTGACTGATTTTCCATTTCTTGTATCTCCTTTTGTTTTAGATAGGAGTAGTAATGCTGAATGGGATATTGAACAAAAAGCGGAATAGGGACCTGGCCATGGCGGTAACGGGACGGAGTTGTGCCGAAAAGCTTATTAAAAGCCCGCGTATAACCTTCATGGCTTTCAAAGTCCGTATCCAGAGCGATATCCAGTATGGTGGAATCCGTTTTAATCAGAGATTCCGCGCTCGCGGTCATCTGTACCGCCCGGACATATTCTTCCGGTGTTTTATCCATAAGCTCCTTAAAAATACGGCAGGCATGTCTCCTTGAATATCCGGCGGCTTCATATAACGCATCCATCGTAAAATCCGCATCCATACAGTGATCCCGGATGTAGTTCTGCATTCTGGCCGCAAGTTCAACTTTTTCCCATTGCATGTTGTGCTCCTTCGTAAATCAGAATAACAGGTAAAGAGAGAAGATTCTTGACCTGAATGGACAAGATTCTTTTTGCATTACAATTATACCAAATGTTCCGGGGAATCCATAGAGAAAATGTTTTATCTACGCACTATTTGGAAAGATACCTGAAGGCGGAGAAGAAAAATATTCCGAGGAAAAGCTGTCGTGATGGGGTGAATTATGTTATATAATAATTCTATTATATTTTTGTAACTCAGTATTGGTTGAAAAATTGTTGATAGTGCTAATATTACCGTTCATAGTTTCCCTGTGCTGTATTATCGTTTCCTCTGCCGGGAAGACCCGGCCAGAGGAAACGATAATACAGCACAGGGAAACTGTGCACCTTACGGACAGAGGGGGATAAAATGAAATGGTTTTATGATGTAAGGAAATCACTGCTGGGAAGGCTTATTCTCAGCATTCTGATTATCTGGATTCCATTCACGGCATTTGTGCTGGGCGGTCTGGTGATTGTAAGCAGACATCTTACGAAGGAAACGATAAATAACCAGACAGATAAAGTGAAGTATTATTCCGCCATTATCAATGCAGACATCGAAAGAGTCATGCAGTCCATGTATCAGCTGTGCGGAAATAAGGCAATTGTGGAGTTTACGGGAAACTGGAAGGGACAGGTGGATTATCCTTCTTTCCTTGCATATCTGGAAGCCTATAATACCATTAAGGAATACCGGAATATAAGCATGTACATAGATGATGTATTTGTTTATCTGCCGGATTCCAATGAGGTGCTCAGCGCCAACTACAGTATTATTCCGGCGGACGATATTTTTCAGACCATGAAAAAGGACTACTTAGAGAATGAAGTCTCTTTTTTCCATTTTGATGATGCGCTATATTATATATCCCAGGGCAGCAATTCGGTCATGGTGGGAATAAAGGTTTCTCTTTTGGATATCCGATACACCCTGCGCGGATATGAAAGTGAAGAGAATTATGATTATTTGTTTGTGGATTCGGAAACAAAGGAATTATTGGGAAGGCCGGAAACCGTATCAGAAACAGGAAGGCAGGTATATGAGAAGATTGACTGGGAGAAGTCGGAAACACAGGTACAGAAGGTAGATGGCAGCAAATATCTTATTGATCAGATTGGAAGCAAGGCAAACAGATTTTTGATTATTGTTTATATGAACCGGGCAGTTGCATACAGGACGATATATATTCTGTATTGGATATGGGCGGCAACTTCAGTGGTCCTTCTGCTGATGCCTGTTTTCCTGACTATAGTGATACGCCGGATCATAAACCGGCCAATGGAAAAGCTGAGCCACGCCATGAAGCTGGTGGAACAGGAAAAATATGATTATAAGCTGGAGATGGATGAATCCAAGGAATTCAACTATGTTTTCGCCAGATACAACCAAATGACGGAAAAGGTTAAAAATCTGATACAGGAGGTCCTGGAAAAACAGCTGCAGGTAGAACAGGCAAAATATAAAGAGCTCCAAATGCAGATAAACCCGCACTTTTTGTTTAACAGCCTCTATATGGGATATCATATGGCAAAGTCCGATGACTGCGAAGCCGTGGGCGATCTGTGTATGTATTTGGGAGACTATTTCAGCGTGCTGACCTTTGCATCCAACGAGTTTATTTCGATAGACAATGAGCTGAAATTTATAAATACATATTTAAAACTGAATCAAATGCGTTTTGGTCAAAAGCTGAATTATCGGATTCATGCGGAAGAAAGCCTGGGGGATTATACAATTCCTCCTCTGCTTCTTCAGCCGCTTATAGAAAATTCCATTATGCATGGGATGGAGAAGTGTACGCATCCCTGTCTGATTGAGATTACAATTCGTGAAAACGGAGACAGAATTGATTTTTCCGTGGAAGATAATTCCGGTGTGATAACACAGGAAACGATTGATAAAATCAGACAAATTATATCGCTTGATAAAATGCCGGATACCTATTTTGGATTATGGAATATACAGAACAGGCTGACCAGGAACGGGGACTGTAAGGAAGGGCTGTATCTGGAAAAATCAGATAGCAAAAGCACCTCTGACAGCACTATTTCCACAGAATACTCTATTTTCCGGATATCTTTTTCCATCGCAAAGAGGAAGGAGCATTATGTATAGTTTACTGATTGTGGATGATGAAGAAATTATTTTAAACGGAATCAAAGATGCGGTGTCTTCCTCCGCTCTGCCCTTGAAGTCTGTGAGGACGGCATCTTCTGCAAAAGATGCGCTGAAAATGCTCATGAAGGATCCCTGCGATATTATTGTATCGGATATCCGTATGCCTGATATGGACGGACTGGAAATGGCGGAACAGGCGAAGCGGATATGGCCGGAGACAAGGATCATTTTTCTCACCGGATACCAGGACTTTGAATACGTAAGAAAGGCGCTCAGGCTTAACAGTGATGATTACCTCTTAAAGCCGGTGTCTGATGAAAAATTAACAGAAGTGATCGGCAATGTGATTTCCAAGCTGGACAGCCTGTGGATGGAACGTTTTGACTTAAGATACAGAAAAGCAGCGGAAACAGAAAAGACATCCATAAATCCGGGAAAAGCAGTATATTTCCTGTTTATTGCCTATGAAGCGGATCAGGCCAGAATGAGCGGGTCAGAGCTTCATAAAAGCCTGTGCGGAATGCTGGAAAGGTTATTCGGACACTACTGCAGCGCACTTTTGTTTGAAAAGGGAGAGAATAATACAATTGTATGGCTCCAGCCTGTCATAGAAGAGGAATATTGGGATAAGGTGTGTCTGAAAACGCTGGAAGAGCTGCAGAGCTTTTTCCTTGAACACCTGGATATAAGGATGTCGATCGGATTGTCACAGAAGGCAAGGCCGGAGGATTCGGAACAGTTAATAAAAAAGATGAAAGAGAAATGCCTGGGAAAGGATAATTTCGGATGTCTGTTTATTTTAGACGCTGAAGAAGAAAAAGAAAACAGCAGTGAAAATTATGCGGTTAAAGCCGTTCAGACTTACATCCGCAATAATCCCGAAAAGGATCTGTCTTTAGGCGCGCTTTCCGACAGATTCAGAATTAATCCCTCCTATCTGTCCAGAGTGTTCCATCAGGAGACCGGAATTCCCCTTTCGGAATTTATAGTCCGGATCAGGCTGGTTCTTGCGAAGAAGCTCTTAGCGGAAACAGATATGAAAATTTATGAGATAGCCCAGAAAACAGGGTTTGAAACACCAGGGTATTTTACCAAAGTATTTAATAAAGCAGAAAGGATATCTCCGAGAAATTTCCGGCTGAATGTAAGTAAAGATAAGGCAGAAAAGTAAAATCATTACCATTTCCCCTGTAAAATTGTTGTGATACCATAATAACAACAAGTGCAGCGGCCGATGCACAGGGGCGTAAAGGCGCCCGTATGAAAGAGATACTGTCTTATGTGGTAAATCAATTTGGAGGGTGAAATAGTGAAAAAGAGAAAGATTACCTTTATTCTGCTGTTATGTATGATTATGGCATCTCTGGCCGGCTGCGGTAAATCGGCAGCGGAAGAGAATGTGAAGGTGGAAGGTCCAAGCAGTGATGCGGATAAAATGAAAAAATATGACCCGGAGATAACCCTTACCTTTGCCAAGGCCGAGGTCGTGACGAATTATCCGGAAGGGCAGAATGCACAGAATAATGCCATGTACCAGATGTGGGAAGATGTCATGGGAATTAAAGTGGAAAACTCTATTCTTTGTGCTTCCAATGCCATGACGGAGAAATTCCAGCTTGCGGTAGCTTCGGATGAGATTCCGGATTTCGGTATTGTGGATGCAACCACTCTGGCATCCTTAATCAAGAATGATATGGTTACGGATATGACCGATATTTATAAGGAATGGGCTACGGATAATCTGAAGGAAGTGGCGGGCCAGCAGGACAATGCCCTTTTTGCCCCGACCGTAAAGGACGGAAGATATATGGCAATACCGGTAGCCAATACAGTGGGAGACAGCTATCCTATTCTCTGGATGCGTAAGGACTGGCTGGATGCATTAGGGCTGGAAGAACCGAAAACCATGGAACAGGTATTTGACATTGCGGAAAAATTCGCGCTCTCCGATCCGGACGGAAACGGAAAGGATGATACCTATGGTTTATATCTGGATAAAGACTTAAATGGGCTGGATTTCATCATGGCTGCCTATGAGGTTTACAGCAAGGATGAATATTGGGTAAAGCAGGAGGATGGAAGCTTTATAGCGGGCTGTACCGCTCCTGATGCCAAAAAGCCGTTGGGCGCCCTGGCAAAGCTTTATGAAGAAGGAGCCATTGATCATGAATTTGCCGTGAAGGAACAGAGCAAAGAAGAAGAATTAATTGCTTCAGGGCAAATCGGAATCTATATAGGTTACTTTTACAGCCCTTTGGGAGTGATGAAGGACAGTGTGGCGAATACAGGGGCCGACTGGGTTGCTGTTCCCATGCCGGCAGCAGAAGGCTATTCGGATTATAAGCCGGGTGTCAACCTGAACGTATATGGATATATTTATGCGAAGAAAGGGATCGGCAATCCCGAGGCAATTGTTGTAATGCTGAATCATCTTTGCGACGGATATGCCGCACCCTGGCTTGCTGATGGAACAAGCGAATTTTATGAGAGGTATAATGAACTGGCCTCTGATCCGGAAATCAGCCAGGCGGGCGCCAACAATCTGATGCCTTTCCAGATGGCCGGAAATATCAACTGGGGAGAAAAGTTTACGGAAGCCATTGCGGCCGGTGAAGAGCATGTGGACGGGAAGGATGCGGATTTCCAGAATGTAATCAGTACGGAGCTGCCTGCGGAACTCTCCTGGGCATGGAAAAAGGTATATCTGGAAGGCTATCTGGTGATGGATCTGGATAATGTGCGGTACAGTGATTATACCGGAGCGCCTACCGAAACAATGAGCAAAACACAGTCACTTCTGAAAACACAGAAGCTTACCGATTATATATCCATTATTATGGGAGATCAGCCCGTGGATTACTTTGATACCTTTGCGGAAACGTTTAACAATATAGGCGGAGCAAAAATCGGAGAAGAAATCAAGGAAGCACTGCAGTAATTTCTTCAAAAATGGCGGTGGTGTACAGGAAACACTGCCGCCGTTTTTGTATGGTTTTCAATTAATTATCGAGGTGACGCAGATGAATAAGATGGAAAGACTCAGAGTTAACTGGAAAAAGAACTGGCAGCTTCATTTGATGCTTTTTCCGGGGATACTGCTGATTTTGTTATTTAAGTATGTACCGCTCAGCGGCATACTGATTGCATTTAAGGATTTCATTCCCAGAAAAGGAATTTTTGGTTCGCCCTGGGTCGGTCTGGAGAATTTTGAGTACATGTTTTCTCTTCCGGATACCATGCGGGTTTTATGGAATACACTGAAAATAGCCGTATTGAAAATAGCGATTAATTTTCCCATTCCCATAATAATTGCCATCCTTTTGAATGAAGTAAAAAGCCGAAAATTTAAGAAAAGTGTCCAGACAATTATCTATCTTCCCTACTTTATTTCCTGGGTTATTTTATCGGGAATGATACTGGATATTTTTTCTTTGGACGGTGTGGTAAACCAGATATTAGGAAATTTCGGAGTGAATCCCATATTTTTTATGGGGGATAAGAAACCGTTTTTAGGGCTTCTTATCGGAACGGATGTATGGAAAAATTTTGGCTACGGTACGGTGGTATATCTGGCCGCCATTACAGGGGTGGATGAATCTCTCTATGAGTCCGCTAAAATAGACGGTGCAAGCAGATGGAAACAGATTCTGTATATAACCCTTCCCAGTATTGCCCCCATTGTAATGCTGATGATGATTCTGAACCTGGGAAATATCCTGAATGCTGGATTTGAACAGGTATTTACATTGTACAGTCCCCGTGTTTATGAAACTGCCGATATCATTGATACCTTTGTATACCGGATTTCGCTGGTGGAGGCCAATTACAGCCTTGGTACCGCGGTCGGTCTGCTGAAATCGGTTGTCAGCTTTCTGTTAATTGTCAGCAGCTATAAGCTGGCGAATAAATACAGCGACTACACAATCTTTTAGGGAGGAAGGGGCAAGATGAATAAAGCAATAAAAAAATACACGTTCCGTGTTATTAACGGCATTTTCCTGGCGGCGCTTGCGGCTCTGTGTCTGCTTCCGATCATACATATATTAGCGGTATCCTTCAGCAACCAGGCAGCGGTATCGGCGAATCAAGTTGGTCTTATTCCCAGGGGATTTACTTTTGCATCCTATAAAATGGTGGCTAAAAGAAATGCATTCTGGCAGGCCTTTGGAATTTCTGTGGAGCGAGTTATAATAGGAGTTATCATTAATACGGTAATCACAGTATTGATGGCCTATCCGCTCTCGAAGAAGGAGAGTGAATTCCCGGCAAGAAAGATTTATGTATGGCTGCTTATTTTTGTCATGATCTTTGACGGCGGACTCGTGCCTAATTATATATTGATAAAGGATCTTAACTTATTTGATACCATATGGGCGCTGGTATTGCCGACTGCTGTTCCTATTTATAATATTATACTGACCATGAATTTTATGAAACAGCTGCCGGGAACGATTGAAGAAGCGGCAATGGTTGACGGGGCCACTTATTTTCAGAGGTTTATTAAGTTGATCATTCCTTTGTCGAAGCCGGTCATTGCCACAGTAACCCTGTTCAGCTTTCTGAACCATTGGAACTCCTGGTTTGACGGCAAGATCTATAATAATCAGACTACGAATTATCCGCTGCAGACCTATTTGCAGAATCTTATTTCAAACTCAGATATGACCAATGCCGCGGAAGCGATTGAAAACGCATTATCAAATGTAAAAACACTGCAGGCGGCCCAGCTTGCGCTCACTCTTCTGCCTATTCTTTTGATATACCCCTTCCTGCAGAAATATTTTGTAAAAGGCATTACTGTAGGGGCGGTAAAGGGTTAAGCGGCAGCGCAGAGGCAGCAGGGGAATGGCAGCAGGAAAAACAGGTTTAGGGAGGTTAACGGAATGGCTGATTTTTTGGTTTCAGATTTTTTGGATTTGTTATATGAGGATTTAAGAAAAGATTTTATGTCTCCTTTACAGGTGGGGAAGGAACGGTGGGAAAGCTATAAGGCAGGAAGGCTTTCAGAAATCAGACAATTATTGAGAATTGATCTGCTGGAAAACAAATATGAAGAAGCTCTGGATTATACTCTTTTGGAAAGCCATAAAGAAGACGGAATCACCATAGAAAAATATAAGGTGGAGCGGATAAAAAAACTGTCTCTCTGCGTTTATGTGCTCCGTCCTGATACAGGAAACGGAAAGGCTTTATTATATCTCAACGGGCATGATCCGAGAGGGGCAAAGGGAGTATTCGGGGCAGAAGGCCGGGTGAAAGCGGATGGTAATTCGGAAAAAGCGCTTTCCATGGAAATGGCAGCCATGGGCTATCTGGGGTTGGTACCGGAGCTGTTTGGCTTTGGGGAAGCGAAGAGAAAGGATGCGCCGGAAGGGACGGATGCCTGCGCCAGCTGCTCCATGCTGGCACCGCGCCTTTTGAATTCAGGTATGAACCTGGTGGGTATCCGCGTGTTTGAAGCCATGAAAACATTGGATTTTGCGGAGAAAGCATTTGCTATCCATTCCTTTGGCGCCTATGGAATATCGGGCGGAGGGCAGGTGTGCAATTATGCGGGAGTTCTGGATGACAGGATTGAAGCCGTTATGATTGCCGGATATCCGAATCTGTATAAGTACAGTATCCTGGCAATGGATCATTGTATCTGCAACTATGTTCCCGGACAGCTGGAGGCGGGAGAGAGCCATGAGATTACCTCGCTGGCGGCTCCCAAAAAACTGCTTACCATAAACGGCAGAAAGGATCCTATTTTTCCTCTTCAGGGAAGCGTGGAAGCCTTTCAGCTTTTGGAAGCCGTATATGAAATGCTGGGTGTGCCGGAGCGTTACAGCCATGTGCTGTTCGACGGCGGACATGAAAATTCTGTCACGGATGTATGCGGGTGGCTGAGGGATAATTACTGACAGGAGGAAAAGGGATGGAAAAGCGGCTGAAAGAGGTATTAAACAGGGAAGAAGGAAACTATATCCTTCCTTTTTTCTGGCAGCATGGGGAAGACGGCGGAAGGCTGAGAGAGATGATGGGCGCTGTTTATTCTTCCGGGATAAGGGCGGTTTGTGTGGAATCAAGGCCGCATCCCGATTTTGCCGGTCCGGGCTGGTGGAGAGATATGGATATTATTATGGACGAGGCGCGGAAAAGGAATATGCGTGTCTGGGTTCTGGATGATGCCCATTTCCCTTCCGGATACTGCAACGGACTTGTTGAGGAGCAATCGGTCTATGCAAAACGTTATCTGGACCATTATACAATTGATGCGTCAGGTCCCGGGTCAGGAACCTCTTTTTTCCTGTCCATTGACGAGGGGGAAGAATTAATCGGTGTTGTCGCCGCCCGGAGAAAGGGCAGAACGGCGGGAGAAGTACAGGAACCCGTGGATATCACGCACAAAGTAAGGGGAAAGGTATTATATTGGGACATTCCGGAGGGCTATTGGAATATTATCGTCATAAAAAGTACATTTTCCGGCAGTGGAAGAAAAAAATACATTAATACCATTGATGCGTCCTCCGTCCGTTTCTTTCTGGACGTGGTTTATGAATCCCATCTGGAACATTATGGGGAGGATTTCGGCAATACTTTTGCAGGCTTTTTCTCTGATGAACCGGAGCTGGGGAACTGCCTGGGAGAATATGGGCATAATGCGGCAATCGGCCAGCCTGATATGAAGCTGCCCTGGGGAGAAGAACTCTTTGGGATGGTGAAAAGCTTCTGGGGAAGCGGATTTGCGGTACGGCTGGCAGCGTTATGGAACCAAATGGGGAATCTCACCCCACAGTCCAGATATGAGTATATGAACATGGTGACCGATTTGTACGGCGGGAATTTCTGCGGTCAGATCGGAGAATGGTGCCGGGAGCATGGCGTGGAGTATATCGGCCATGTGATTGAGGATAACGGAACCCATGCAAGGCTTGGCCTGGGGACAGGGCATTATTTTAAGGCGCTGTGGGGGCAGCATATGTCCGGCATCGATGTGGTTTTGCAGCAGATACGTCCGGGCTATGATAAGATGGATTTTTATCATATCGGAGGGAAGGGCACATATAACGGGACTTTTTTTCATCACGGACTGGCTAAAATGGGGGCTTCTCTCGGACATCTGGATCCGAAGAAAAAGGGAAGAACCATGTGTGAGGTCTATGGTGCTTATGGATGGAGCGAAGGGCTGAAGCTGATGAAATGGCTGACGGATCATATGCTTGTGCGGGGAGTGAACTGGTTTGTGCCGCATGCATTTACTGCCGCCCCGTTCCCGGATCCTGACTGTCCGCCCCATTTTTACGGATGGGGAAATAATCCGCAGTTTCCCTGGTTTTCCTGTCTGTGCCATTATATGAACCGGATGAGCCATCTTTTAAACGGCGGAACGCATATTGCGGAGATCGCCCTTCTTTATACGGCGGAAACGGAATGGATGGGTTCCTGCCAGCCTTTTGAGGAGATCGGCATGCTTTTGGCGGAAAACCAGATCGACTACGAGGTGGTGCCAATCGGTATTCTGGAAACCTGTGAGGCTGCGGATGGGAAAATGAGGGCAGGGAATGAGGAATTCAGCGTTCTTATTGTTCCTGATTGTGAATGGATACCGGAAGAGCTGGAACAGTGGATTGTATATGCGGTGAGAAACGGGCTTCCGGTACTGTTTGCGGGACGACGGCCCGGCGTGATGAAGAGCGGGTGGCGCCAGGCGGAAAGTTTCAGCGGCTGGAAAGAGATGCACAAAGATGTGCAGGGGATGGATACTGCTGCAGAACAGCCGGAAGAAGAGAATGGGAACCTCAATTATGGATACGGAGATAATACGGAAAATCTGATATGTATTGAAGGAGACGGGGAAAAACTGCTGGAAAATCTGGAGCGCTTTGTGGATCGAGATATACGTTGTGACAGGAAGGTTCCCGGACTCAGATATTATCATTACAGGCAGGACGGCGGCGAATTTTATATGTTCTTCAATGAAGATCCTGTGATGCAGGTACATAGCTGGGTTTCTGTACGAGGGAGCGGAGAATGTCAGGCCTGTTGGTATAATGCCTTTGATAATGTTCTGGAACCTGCTGTGAGAAATGAAAAAGGGGAAGTGGAGCTGAAGCTGGCGCCGGGTCAGGCCGCTATGCTTTATCTGGGAACGGATACAGATTTGCCGCAGCCACAGGTTTACAAGATTGGGAAGAGTCTTGTGTTGGAGGAAGACTGGCGGATTTCCTTCCGGAGATATGATGAAAAAGATTTTGGCAGCAGTAAAAAGGCCGGAAAACTCTATAATATTACAGCTGCCGAAGAAACAGAAGATTTTTCCGGTACGCTGCGATATGAAACAGATCTTGAATGGAATCCGGATACAGACGGTGAGTTGCTGGAGATTGATTTTGGAACAGTATATGAAACACTGGAAGTCTGGCTGAATGATGAGAAGGCTTCGGTCAGGATTGCGCCGCCCTATTGCTGTACCCTGCAAAATTTACGGAAAGGCACGAACAGTCTGACCGTATATGTTGCAAATACCCTCGTTCATAAATACAGAGATTCCTTTTCGGCCACCATGCCGATTGAAGGAAGCGGTCTGCTGGGGCCTGTAACGGTGCAGGGATACTGGAAGTAAAATACCCGATCTTTTTACAAATAAGGGAATCATAGTCCGATATGATTCCCTTATCTGCGGAATTTCGACACATATTTTGCAAATATGTCCGTTCCGTTGTCAGTTACGTTTAACCAGTCCCTGCTCCGTCAATTCATAGGTAGTATCAACCACCTCTTCCAGGTACTTTCTGTCATGGGAAATGCTGATTATCGCACCCGGGTACTCTTTTAGTACCTGTCGGATGACAGGGCCGGAAAGCGGGGAAAAGTTCCGTGTTGGTTCGTCCAGAATGAGGACATTGCAGCCGTCCAGGCTCATTTTGAGAAAAAGGAGCTTGGCCTTCTGGCCGCCGGAAAGCTCCCGGATGGCATGTGACATTTCATCTGCGGTATAGCGCATGCTTCCCAGGTAGGTTCGGATAGTGGTTCTTTCCTCCTTATCGCCCCGGGAGGAAAGAAAGTCGACAGGGTTCTGCTCCAGATTCAACAGTTCTTCATAGTCCTGGGGCATATAGGCCGCCTTTAAATCAGGGCGGGCAAGAAGCTCCTCTGCGATTTGTTTCAGCAATGTTGTTTTTCCGGCGCCATTGCGTCCTACAATGCCTATTTTTTCCGGTCCGGTTATACGAAGGAAAATAGGGGAGGCCAGAAGGCGTCCTTCAATCATAAGCCGTTCCTTCTGGCAGTCGAGAACTATTTTGCCGTTTGGAATCCGGGTTTCCGGAGTTATTTTTACAAAAATCGCTTTTTCTGCATCAGGCATTTCCGTCATATCTTCTTTTTCCCGTTCAAACCGGTGTTCCTGTGCTTTTACCGCCTTCATTTTTTTCTTAAGCAGCTTGGCTGTAAAGGGATCCTGGCGTGAAATATTATTCTGCTGTGACTCTACCTTCTGTTCGATCTGCCGGAAACGTTCCATTTTTTTCCGGTATTCCCTGCGTTCGTTTTGGGCCTGCTGCTCCTGGCGGAGAAAGGAGGCCTCCCGATTCGAGATATATTCCCGGTAGGGCATCCTCACGATCGTATGTCTCGGCTGCGTTTTCCGCATAATCTGTTCCAGATGGATAATCACATTGGCGGTATGCTCAATGAGGGTTTCATCATGGGAAACATAGAGGACAGGCTTGCCGCAGGTATTGATAAACTGCTCCAGCCATTCCAGGGTTTCGATATCAATGTCGTTGGAGGGTTCATCCAGCAGATAAATATCCGGCTGGCACATCTGCAGGCCGGCGATCTGCAGCTTTACTTTTTCACCTCCCGAAAGTGTGCCGCACAGCTGGTCGGAGTAAAAAATATCCTTGGGAAGCCGAAGCCGGGCGGCGATAGCGGCCAGTTCTCCCGGATTCCTGTCTGAAAAAGCAGGAATGGACGTGCAATAGGTATATATGGTCTGCTCTTTGTATTCCGGAGGGAATTCCTGTGGAAGATATCCCATGAGTGTACCCTGGGTAAGGATTTCTCCCGTGTATTCCACGTAGCTGTCAACCAGCCGGGAATCATAAATCAGCTTCAGCAGTGTGGATTTTCCGTTGCCCTCCTCACTGATAATGACGGCCTTATCACCTGAATTGAGGGAAAAAGTAAAATGATCCAGAAGCGGTCTGAGATCCTTTTTGTGTGTTATGGAAAGATTTTTTATTTGCAGCATAATGCATCATCTCCTTACTCAAACGGAGCCTTTGCCTGCAGCGGAAAATGGAATATAAAAAATCCACTTTCCGTTTATTACCGGAAGTGGATTAACGCATAAATACCATAAAAACACGCCGGAAAGCAAAAGCTTTCTGCAGCGCACGTATAATCAATGATAAATGCTCACAATCCGAATTTTGGCAATAAACATACAGCAGGTATTATCCCGAATCAGGAAATACCCAAAGGCTTATAAAAGTTTATTGAACAGTCAAAGCCAGGCTTTGGCCGTTAAAGTTCCAAATTCAGATTATTTCCGCATCTTTTCACCCTTTTCTTGTTAAAATTGGAATCAGCAGAGCCGATTCTCCATTACTATAGCATGGGGAATTTCGTTTGTCCAGTATATCTTTTTTCAGGAACAGTTCGTTCCGCTTAATTGCGTTTTATTATTTTCGATGTATTGTATGTTTTTATATGATTAAGGAGGAAATCTGTCTCTTCAGAAAATACGATATTTCCTGTAAAGCTTACATAAAGAACCAGGAGGTTGGAACCAAAAACAGGTAAGGGGCCGTAAATATGGCGAGAGAAAGCGCCAGCTTTTTACGGAGGATCTGATCCGGAACTGCTTTTCTCAGACAGAAATGATAATTGAAGAGAAAAATACAGCTGCCGCTGATGAGGATACAGAGGATCGTCCAGAGGAATGCCGCGGGGGTGGAGAGAGGATTATAGGTAACGGCATTGGTCAGATTATTGTACCACCATTCTGTCAGCGGAGATCGGTAGTCCAGAAAGGAATCGATGATATTCACCAGGAACATGAAAAAGGTTCCGATAAAATCGGAAATAAACCCGAAAACCCATATTTTCCAGACAGAACGTTTGATGATTTCTTTTCGCCCGGAGATCTTCAGGCAGTGCATGGTGATAAGAAGTACGGCAAGATCAATCAGAAAGTTGGCAGGGAGTATTACAATCCAGGTAGAAGGAATGAGCCACAGCAGCCAAAGCGGAAAAATCATATTGTACAGGATGATATTTTTTGAAGATTTTTCGGAATAAACTTTATAAATATTATGTAAATTACTTAAATGTCCTTTCATTATTAATCTCCTTATCGATTTAGGCTAAATCAGCAGTTATCAAAACAGGGCGGACACAGCATCCAGTATTCCTGTAAAAAGCAGTGCGGGCAGCATATTTCCCACCCGGAATTTTTTTCCGAAGGCAAGATTGATTCCTACGCAGAAGATAAGGACATTTCCCACAAAGGAAAGGTCGGATATGATCTGGGCGGTAAGGACGGGTTCCAGGAAACGGGCAAAGAGGGTGATGCTGCCCTGCCATAATCCTACGGGGAGAGCGGAAAAGACGGCTCCTTTTCCATAGGAGGAGGCGAATACGAGGACGATAATACCATCCAGGACAGCTTTTGCGGCAAGCATGGAATAGTCTCCCCGCATACCGTCTTCCAGGGCGCCCACGATAGCCATTGCTCCGACGCAGATGACCAGGGATGCGGATACAAAGCCTTCCACAAACTGGCTGTCATTTTTCCCGCCCGCCTTTTCCCGGAGCCACTCTCCGAAATGGTCCATCCATTTTTCTATTTGTATCCATTCCCCCAGAAGGGAACCGAGTACCAGGGAAGCGATCAGCAGCATGGTGCCTGATGTTTCCAGAACGCCGTTTTCTATGCGGTACATTCCCTTCAGCGCGCCGGATATACCGATGAAGATGGTGCAGACACCTAAAGCCTGCATGAGTATTTGCTGATACCGCTCTTTAAGGCCGCCTTTCAGAAGCATGCCTGCGCCTCCCCCCAGAATGACGGCGGCAACATTGATAATCGTTCCGATTCCTCTCATAAAATTCCCCTCGTGCCGGGCAGTTTATTCTGCCGGCTTTTTATTCTGTCTTTGAATGATTAGTGTTTTGAACTTTACATTTTACTTTAACATAAGTGAACGTTTTGCTCCACAAAAAAATAAATGGAACACGTCTGACACAGCAGTCTTTTTACAGGTGGTGCTGCATTCAGCTCTTGCAGCGAAACAGACACTATTTACTTATTAGGGTAAAAAATATAAAAATCACCGCACACCAATAATCCGGGTGTACGGTGATTTTATCATTCTATGCTTTTATCTGTCCTTCTCAAAAAGTTATTCAAAGGTAATGGCTACCTTAAAGTCCCCGTATTTTCCTGTGGCATAATCAAACGCGGTTTCCCATTCTTCAAGGGAAAAGGTTTTGGACACCACACCCTCTGTTTTCAGGTTCCCATTGCTGATGTTTTCAATGACAAAGGGATAACAGTAAGGGCTGAGATGGGAACCCAGGAGATCCAATTCCTTTCGATCTCCAATAATGGACCAGTCTACGGTAGTCGGTTCCCCGAAAACGCTGAATTCCACGAATCTTCCCAGCTTGCGGATCATTTTCAGACCCTGCACCACACTGGAAGGATGTCCAGTTGCTTCTATATAAATGTCGCAGCCGTAGCCGTCGGTCATATCCAGTATTCTCTGTACCACATCCTCCCTGCCGGGATTGATGGTTATGTCGGCTCCGAATTCCCTTGCCTTTTCCAGCCGGTTGTCGGCCATGTCCAGGGAGATTAATTTAGATGGATTTTTCATCCGGGCATAAGTGATCATGCCCAGTCCCAGCGTACCCGCTCCGGAAATGACAACCACGTCTTCATTTCCTATCTGCGCCCGGTCTACGGCGTGCTTGGAACAGCCATAGGGTTCAATCAGCAGAGCCTGATTAAGAGGCATATCCTCAGGAACCCTGGATATCACAGAGGTTTTAGGATATCTCACATATTCCGCCATTCCGCCGTTGTTGGTATTCTGGAAACCGAAAATGGAATGAGGCTGGCACATCCAGTATCTGCCGCTCTTGCAGAACCGGCATTCTCCGCAGGGGACGATCTGGTCTGCTGTAATCCGGTCTCCCAGGGAGAAGCCTTTCACCTGAGAACCCATTTTAACGATGCGCCCTACAAATTCATGGCCCGGTATAAAGGGAGGCTTTACCCAGGGAGCTTCTTTTTCGTCTCCCCAGAACATGGCCGCTCCGTGCTGGCATTTCAAATCCCCTGCACAGATGCCGCAGCCTTCTGTTTTGATTATGATGTCGTCCTCCCCGCATTCGGGAACAGGATAGGCGGTTTCCAGCCGATAGTCACCGTTGCCATAGGCTACCAGCGCTTTCATGGTTTTAGGTAAATCATTCATTGAGGCATTCTCCTTTTTTGAAAACAAGTACTGTCAGTCGTTAAGGATAATATCTACGGAATCGCTGAAGGTTTTCAGTGACTGATCAATATCCTGATTATCCAGCATGATAGCCTGGATACATGTTCTGAATTCTGCAATGACGGGTGTCAGGTTGGCGATACGATAGCTGTCATCACCATACTGAAGGGCATCATAAGCGATTTTGTAGTTGTCACTTTCTTTCCAGAGATTCTGAATGGCGTCGGACTGTGCCATTGTTTTGGTGAAAGGAAGATAACCGGAGCCGATAACAAAGGCAAGGCCGCCCTTTTCGTCTTCAATAAACCATTTCATGAATTTCCAGGCTGCATCCTGTTCTTTGCTGGCAGCCAGGATACCGAAGCCGTTTCCGCCGGTAGGCATGGATTCGATTTTGCCTTTTACCAGGGGAGCTACCACATATTCAAAGGAATCACCGATGGTTTCCCGTCTGGAGGTTATGGCACCTGAAGAATTGATGGTCATGGCTGCCATGCCGGAGGTAAACATCTGGTTATCCTGATCGTTGGCGGGATCGTTGTAATACAGGGCGCCGGAATCCTGTAAATCCTTCATGAAGCTGAAAGCTTCTTTCGCGGTTCCGTCATCCAGGCATCCCAGCCCGGTCTGATCTTCGTTGAAGAACTTGCCGCCTGCCTGCTGGATCAGGGCGAAGAACTCCCACTGGTCAAAAGGAACAGACAGTCCGTAGCGTTTGGTTTCACCGTTTTCCACGATGGTGCATTTGTTGGCAACCTCCTTCAGTTCATCCCAGGTGGTGGGGATTTCACAGCCCATCTCATCCAGGACGGTTTTGTTGATATGAAGGATCTGAGCGGAGCGGCCGAAAGGAATGACAACAAGCTTTCCTTCATAATAAGCGTCATTCACGAAAGCGTCAACAAAATCTTTATCATCCATTCCGTCCTTCTGCATGTGGGGAAGCAGATCGGCAAACGCGCCGTTTACGGCAAGCCTGCCCACATTGTCCTGAGCTACCTGGAGGATGTCGGGGGCATTGCCCGCAAAAATAGCCTGTTCCGCTTTGGCGGCGGCTTCCGCGTAGCTTCCCTGGAAGGTGGCGACCACTTCCACTTCATTCTGGGAGCTGTTGAAATCCGAAACCATCTGGTTGATTAAATCCCCGTTTGTACCGGACATGCAGTGCCAGAATTGTACGGTTTTCTTTTCTCCCGAAGCCTGTGTACCGGCGGCGCTTTCAGCCGCTTCCGGTGTTTCGGCTGCTTGGGCGGAATCCGTTGCCGCCGGAGCGGGCGCAGAATTTTCCGTGGAAGCGGGAGCCTTGCCGCAGCCTGCGAGAGCGGCAGCCAGAATGGAAACCCCCATTAACATACTTAAAACTTTCTTTTTCATAACCATATCCCCTTTCGTATTGTTTGGTTTACTTAATCCCTGAATAGGCAAAGGATTTCATAATTTGTTTGGAAGCGAACAGATATACCAGCAGTACAGGCAGAACCAGGATGGCGTTTCCTGCCATGACGATCTGCCAGTTGGCCATACCTTCCATTTCCTTCAGCTGTGCGATAGCCACCGGAAGCGTCCGGTACATATCCGCATTGGTCATGACGAGCGGCCAGAAATATTCATTCCACTGTCCGACGAAGCTAAAAAGTATAATGGAAGCGAGTGCCGGCTTGGACATTGGCATCATTATCTGCAATATCACCCTCCATTCCGATGCGCCGTCCAGCTTTGCCGCTTCTATCAATTCATTCTCTACCTGCATAAAATACTGTCTCAGTAAGAAGATAGCGAATGCATTTGTTATAAATGGTAATATCTGAGGAAGCAGGGAGTTTATCAGCCCCCATTTGGACATCATCAGATATACAGGTAAAAATGTGATCTGTGTGGGCATCATCAGCGCGATCAGGATGCTGCCGAACATGATTTTTTTCCCCTTAAATTCATATTTCGCAAAGGCATAGGCCGCCGGAACCACCACCAGCATCTGCAGCAAAATGACGCTGAGCACCACGATGATGGAATTTTTCAGATAAATCCACATGCCTCCGGCCGGGCCGGAATGCCAGGCGTCCAGATAATTGTGAAATTGAAGGACTGCCGGAAAGAATGTGGGCGTAACCCGGTTTACTTCATCTATCGTCTGTAAGGAGGTGGAAATCATCCAGAAAAAAGGCCACCCGAAGATAAATAAAAGAAACAATTTCATGATTACGCCGCCGGTTTTAATCAGTCTTTTTTTGAGCCGCATAATAATCCTCCCTTTTTGCTTCCTGTAACCTATTGGTAATGTACCTTCCTGGAAAAGCCCCAGAAGTAAATGACTGTCAGTATGCTTACTATGATGAGCAGAATCACCCCGATCGCCGCACTGTAGCCGATCCGCAGATTCAGAAGAGCTTCGGTATAAATGCTGTAAACCAGCGTGGTAGTGGCATTGTTGGGGCCTCCCTGGGTCAGGATACGCACCGTATCAAAAACCTTAAAGGAGCTGATCGTACGGATTATCAAGGTGAAGAACAGCTGGGGTGAAATCATGGGAAGGGTGATCTTGAAAAAAATAACCACTTTATTGGCATGATCCAGCTTTGCGGCTTCATAGAGGGATGCGGGCACGCTCTGAAGGGCTGCCATAAAAATCAGGGTGTCATATCCCACGGCCTTCCATACCGATACCAGTATGACGGAAGGCATTGCGGTGGAGGAGCCCGACAGCCAGGAGGATGTGGGCAGGCCCAGCTTTCTTAACAGGAAGTTAAACAGTCCGAAATTCGGTTCCATCATCCAGAGCCATATCAGAGCGATGGATACAATGGATACCACATGGGGACAGAAGACAGCGGCCTGTACCAGCCGGTTCAGCTTTGAACTTTTTTCGCTGAGCCATACCGCAAGCAGCAGGGCGATTGCCGTAATAATCAGGACTACGGCTATAGTGTAAACCACGGTGTTGTTTAAGGATTTGTGAAAATCCGGCCTGCTCAGTACCTTTCTGTAGTTATCCAGTCCTATAAATCTGCTTTCGGAAGGATTGAGCATATTGGTGTTCATGAGGCTGAGCTGTATCAGCTTAATTATGGGATAAATGGTAAAAAGAAGGATTCCGGCCAGAGCCGGAGCGGTCATGATGTATGGCCTTATTTTGGTGGCAAATTTCTTGTACTTCATACAAACATCCCCTCCCTGGTGCTTAACACCTCGTTTCCCTGTACCACCTTGACACCCCTGTCTCTCAGCTGAACAATGAACGGGGCGGGTGTACGCCAGTCAGTCACAATACCGTCCAGATCGGATACGGAAGCGATGAGCCCCAGAGAATCGTCTCCGAATTTGCTGTAATCCAGCGCGATATAGTGTTCCTTGCAGGATGCCATCATGAGCCGTTTCATCCTGGCCTCCTGCAGGTCCGGTGTGGTGAAGCCATGCTCCAGGGTAAGGTGGTTCCCGCTGATAAAGCCTTTGTCAAAAAACAGGGTCTTCATCATTTCTTCCGCATAGGCCCCCACGCAGGATAAAATCCGGTGACGGAAGTTGCCGCCGATCACGATGACGGAAATATCTTCCGCTTCCGAAAGCTCCATAGCGATATTGATGGCATTGGTACCCACCAGTATTTTCCGCTTGGAGCCGCTGCGTATCACCCGGGCAAGCTGTGTTGTGGTGGTGCCGCAGTCGAGAAAAACCGCATCCCCGTCACTGATACAGTCGTAAGCCGCATAAGCGATGGAAAGCTTTTCTGCCGTATGCTTCCATTCTTTTTCCTTGTGGGAAAATTCATTCAGGGATCCGTAAGCGCTTATGGCGCCTCCCCATGTCCTTTTCACCAGGCCTTCCTGTTCCATGGCTGCCAGAAGCTTCCTGACGGACACATCGGATATTTTGAAGGCTTCGCTTAGTTGGGATACGGTAACGGAAGACTGGGTATCGAGTATCTTGATGATGAATTCTTTCTTTTCCTGCGTTGTCATTTTAAAATCTCCCAAAACGAAACATTTAATGTGAAATTTAATTACGAATTTCGTAAATATTTGTTTTGATTCTAGCATCAATGAGTTTTGATGTCAATTATTTACAAATATTATATTAATTTCGTAAATAATTCATATAAATTGACTTCAAAAACTGTTAATAATTTCAATTGACTTACTAAAAAAGACCTTTTATACTACATTTATTGTTTTGAATATAAAGAAAAAAGAAAACATAAAGTTTCGAAATGAAATCAAACCTTATAAAAGGTTTCGTTTTAAATTGCTTTTGAAAAGGAGAAAGAAGATGAGTCCATATGCAACAAAGGTGCTTGCCTTTGACCTGGACGGAACCCTGACACAGCATAAGTCTCCCCTGTCACCGGAATACAGAGAGCTCCTTTGCCGGCTGGGAGAAAAATATACGCTGCTGATGGTGGGAGCCGGTTCCTGTGTCCGTATATTTAAACAAATGAGGCGTTTTCCTATTGAAATCATCGGCAATTACGGGATGCAGTATGCGGTTGTAAAAGAGGAGGCTTCCCATCCCCGGATTGTGTTGGAGAGAGATAACCGGGCGGAGGTGGACAAGGCGCTTGCTGTCAGAAGGGCGGATGAACTCCGCAGAGAGCTGGGATATACCTCTTATATGGGAGATACGATAGAGATTCATGAAAGCGGCATGCTCACTTTCCCCATATTGGGGACGGCAGCGCCTATCCAGGACAAGCTTTCCTATGATCCGGACCGCAGCAAGAGAAGAGCGGTTTATGACCGGGTGGTGGACAAGTTCCCTGAATATAAAGTGTATGTGGGAGGTTCCTCATCCTTTGACATCGTTCCCCACCCTTATGCCAAGCTGTATGCGCTGGATTTGTTCTGCAGGGAGAGGGGGCTTTCTCATGAAGAAATATGGTATTTCGGGGATGATTACGGGATTGGAGGCAACGATGAGGATGTATTTTTATCGGATGTCCCTTTTCAGTGTGTCGATGATTACCGCACCATTCCGGAATACTTAAAACAGTTTTTATAAAATAGGAGGACAATACTATGATATGGAATCAGTCGGAAACAAATATCTGGGTGGCGGGGCACAGGGGGAATCCCGCGGAGTGTCCGGAAAACACGATGGCTTCTTTTCGGAATGCCATGGAGGCAGGCCTGGACATGATTGAACTGGATATACAGATGTCGAAGGACGGCGAGCTGGTTATCATGCATAACCTCACCGTGGATCAGACAACGGACGGCGCCGGGCCAATCCGGGAAATGACTCTTAAGGAAATCCGTTCTCTGGATGCCGGAAGTAAATTCAGCGGTGAATATCAGGGGGAAAGGGTTCCTCTGTTTGAGGAATTCCTTGAACTTACAAGGAAGTACCCGGATATGACGTATGATTTTGAATTGAAGGAATATCCGACAGCAGGGAATGAGAGCCGGGCATACGAAACCGCAGATCGGGTGATAAGCCTGATTGAAGAATACGGTTTAGGGGATAAATGTGTACTGAATGCCTTCAGCGCCGTGCTGCTGCAGTATATTCATGATAAATATGAAGGCCGTTATAAACTGCATGGGTATTATCCCAAATCCCTTCTGGGTACATGGAAAGACAGGGATCCTTATGATATTTTATATTGCGCCTGTGTCTGCGAGGATTTCACCAGGGAAAATTTCGGCCGATTGAAAGCGAAGGGTATAGATACCTGGGCCGGAACCCGGTTCAAAAACAGGGAGATGGCAGAGCTGGCCCGCAGCTGCGGCGTTACTTTGATTACCTGCGACAATCCGCGGGAGGTCATGGGGATCCTGCGGGAGATGGGACTGCATAAATAGTTAGATAAAACAGAACAATTTATCTGGCAGCCGGATAGAAAACGCAGGAACAGGGAGGGCCTGCATAATCTTTCCGGTTGCACAGATCCTTTTTTTGATCTATAATTAAAGTACTTTTGAAAAGTATTAAAAAGGGAGGGCAACTTATGGCAAGTACGATTACTGTCAGGGATATGAACCAGGAAATTGTAAGAAGCTGTATGAAAGGGCTCGGCCCGGTGAGCAAGAGCAGCCTTGCCCGTAAAACCGGACTGAGTTTTCCAACGGTAAGCAAAACCGTAGATTTGTTATGTGAATCAGGAGAAGTGGAGGTGGCGGGGACGGAAGGTTCCAGCGGCGGAAGATGTGCGGCGCTCTACCGGCTCAATCCCATGTATGCGCTGTACCTTCTTCTGGCTGTGGAAAATGACAGTGTACACTGGAAGCTGAAGGATCTGGAGGGAAACAGCCTGACTTCAGGAAGCACGGAAGGAGACGGGGAGGTGCTGGCGGTTCTGGAAAAAAAGGTGGAGAGCATCCGGCAGCTGTATCCCAGCATGAAAGGGATTGTTATCGGCGCGGCAGGCATGGTTTCCGGCGGGAAAATTCTTTTGTCGGGAGGGGAATGCCAGCTGGTGGGAATCGATCTTCAGGCGTATTTTTCCAACCGGTTCGGCCTTCCGGTACGGGTGATCAATGATATGAATGCGGTAGCTGCCGGACGCTGGAGCTCGGACGGGCAGAAGGACAACTGCTGTGTCTGCGTTTACCTCGGCAAGAACGGCATGGGCGCCGGCATAGTCATTAATGGAAACGTTTGGCAGGGAGCGAGTGATTTCGCAGGGGAGCTGAGCTTTCTTCCGGATATGCCGGGAAAACTCCGTCCCCAGGACAAAGACTTTGCCCCTTCCCGCATGCTGGATGCTTACCGTAAAATCATCCAGATATATGCCTCCATATTGAATCCCCAGCGTATCATCCTGTACCGCAATCCTTTCCTGGAGGGCGTTCTGGAAGAGCTTTACCAGGAATGCGAAAAAATCATCCCTGAGCACTCCATGCCTTTGCTGGTGATATCCGATGATTATGAAAAGGATTATGAAAAGGGACTTATGGTAATCGCCGGTTCCTTATAAAAAGAAAGGGTAATAATTTATGAAAAAACATATCATATTCGATGTGGACGGAACTCTGCTGGATTCGGAGGAAGCGGTTCTCCTGTCTTTCCAGGAAACCCTTTACCGGAAAACAGGAAAAAAAACAGATATCAGGGATTTGAAATATGCCCTGGGGATTCCCAGTGAAGCGGCCTTAAGGCAGTATGGCTTTCCTGAGGAAGAAATACCGGAAATCGTGGATTTCTGGGGGGATCTTACTCCTGATTACCGTAAATTTATCAAGGTTTTTCCCGGAATCAGGCCGCTTCTGGAAAAGCTCAAAGAAAACGGTGCCAGACTGGGCATAGTAACCTCCAGAAATGCGGAAGAATATAGACGGGACTTTCTTCCCTTTGGCCTGGAGGGCTATTTTGATACGGTTATCTGTGCGGATGATACCCTTATTCACAAGCCTTATGGTGAGCCCGTGAAGGAATATCTGCGCAGGGAAAATGCCCGTGCGGAGGATGCGGTTTTTATCGGCGACACTGTTTATGATATGGACTGCGCGACGGACGCGGGAGTGGACGGTGCGCTGGCTCTCTGGGGCTGTGCCTCACCTGCCCATATCAGGGCGGACTATTACCTGTCCTGTCCTGAGGATGTATTTTCTTCCTTTATGCTGGAGCCAGATCCCCTGAAGGAGCATAAATGGCTGAAATGGGCGATGGAGCTGCAGTTTATAGCCCAGGCGGGTCTTACTTATTCCCGGGATCGTTTTGGCCGGGAGCGTTTCCGCAGAATACAGGAAATTGCTGCGGAAATAGTGAGCTGCAATACACCTATGGACTTTGAACAGGTTGACGGACTGTTTGCCGGGGAAATGGGTTATCAGACCCCCAAGCTGGACAGCCGGGCGGCGATTATCCGGGACGGAAAAATCCTGCTGGTTCAGGAAATGGATGGCACGTGGGCCATGCCGGGAGGCTGGGTGGACATGGATCAGACAATAAAGGAGAATACCGTGAAGGAGGCGGGAGAAGAGGCCGGAATGCTTGTTGCTCCGGTGCGGCTGGTGGCAGTTCAGGATCGAAACAGGCATAATAAGCCTCCTTATGCATATAATATCTGCAAGGTATTTATTTTATGTGAACCGGTGGAAGGAGAATTTGAAAAAAATATAGAAACGCTGGGGAGGGAATGGTTTACCCTGGAAGAACTCCCTGTTCTGTCGGAAGATAAAACCACAAAGGAACAGATAGCCATGTGTTTTGAAGCAGCCGCTGACAAAGATTGGAAGGTTTTGTTCGATTGATATTTGTTGGTAATAAATGGTATAAACATATATGTTTTTAAGAATAAGCACAATAAAATAAGCTCATATTTACGGGCAATTGGCTTTGACAAGACAATACACCTATGGTAAACTTATATGATAAAAAAGTGGGTAATTATGCCTAATCAGGATTACGGTAGAGGTGGCACCTTGGATAAATATGAGTACAAAATACGGGCAGAGGAAATCAAAACACTGATTTCCCAGAAGAAATATGTGGATGCGGCAAAGGTAGCGGATACAATTGACTGGACAAGGGTAAAAAGCGTGATGATGCTTTGTACCGTCAGTGATTTGTATAAGGTGAACAGAAGATTTGAGGATGCCAAGCTGCTGCTGGAAATGGCGAATGAGCGCCATCCGGCAGGGAGAATGATCATTTATTCCCTGTGTGACCTGTCAATCAAGATGGGGGAAGTCGTACAGGCAGTGGAATATTATAAGGATTTCACGCAGATAGCTCCCAATGACAGCGGCAGATATGTCCTTCAGTACAAGCTGTATGAGGCCCAGGATGTGGGGCTTGAGGAACGGATAGCCGTGCTGGAGGAACTGAAAAAAAGGGATTACAGGGAAAAATGGGCGTATGAACTGGCCTATTTGTACCATCGTGTGGGACTTGCCACCAAATGTGTGGAGGAATGCGACGAGCTGATCCTCTGGTTTGGGGAAGGCAAATATGTCATGAAGGCCATGGAGCTGAAAATGCTGCATCAGCCTTTATCTCCTGCGCAGCAGCAGAAATATGAAGCATATATGATGCGCAAGCAGGGCCTTCGGGTGCCGGAGCCTGAAGATAAACAGGACAAGAATTCGGAAGGACGGAAAAAGGCCGAAGAGGATGATATCCATGTAAAGCCTATGGATGTCGGGAAGTATAATACCATAAACCTGCAGAAGGAACTGGCTAAAAGCATGGAGGAACTGATGCTTAACGGCCGTCAGCCTGCCGGGGATCCGGTATCTCTTCAGGAGTATCGCGATCAGATGGCCGGGCAGGAGAATTCCTATGCTGACCAGTCCTATGATATAGAGGCTGAGGATACCGGAGAAATGATTCCCCAGGAATATGATCCGGCTCAGTATGGGGAGGAAACCTATACTTATGAAGATTTGCCGGCCGCAGCAGGGCCGGAGTATCCGGAAGCGCAGATGCAGCCTGAAGCTGCCGCCGCGCCCCAGCCGGATTACTACGCTGTGCAGGAGGAGCCTGCCGCAGCTGTACAGGAGCCCGTACAGGAAAGCTCAGGAAATCCGGATCCGGATCTCAGCAATTATCTTTCCCAGGAATATGACGGGCAGATAGGCCTGGTGGTGCCGGACGGGTACCAGGTGGAGAGACAGATCACCGGCCAGATGAACATTGAAGATATCATGAAAGAATGGGAAAAGATGAAGCTGGAAAATGAGGAGAAGCGCCGCAGGCAGCTGCAGCAGCGAGTCATGGAACAGACAGATTCTCTTTTCCGCGATTTTGATAAAACTGCCAGAAAAGGCGTTCTGGAGCGTCTTCAAAAGGAAGAAAGGATTCCTGTGGAACGCAGGCGTCCTCCTGAAAATAACGTGATTTCCGCTCATACCAAAATCTGGGCGGCTGAAGAAGTGGAAAATGCCATGAAACGGACCGAGGGAGCGGCTGCGGCGGAAGCAGCTGCAGCAGTGACGGCCGCTGCCGTGGTTTCCGCGGCGGCCGGAGCTGTTCCTGAGGCGGGAATGAAGGAATTATCAGGAACTGCCGGAAGGACAGCGGAGGAAGCAGCGCAGCCTGTACCGGCGCCCGCCGTTTCTCAGCCCGTACCGGCAGCTCCGGAAGCAGAGCCGGTATATGAGGAGTCTTCCGCGCCTGAACCGGTTCCTGCCGTAAGCCGGACGGCGGATCCGATACCTGAAGAGGAACCGGAAGACAGACAGCCTGCTTACATAGAAGAGCCGGAGGATGCCGCATATGAACCGGAACCGGAGATGGATGAAGACGCCGGGCCGGAACCGGAAGAAGACCTGGAAAACACACAGGAAATGAATGCCCGCCTGGAGGAGGAACGCCTGGAAAAGGAAATCCGTTCCATGAGCAGGGAAGAAAAGCAGCTGTTCGCTTCTTTTGTACCCACCAGGGGTGCTATGAAGAAGCTGGTCCGTGCGCTTGACCAGCTGAGCCTTGCCGCGTATACAGGCAATCTGATCATCACGGGGGATCCGGGTTCGGACACTTTGAACTTAGCCAAAAACATCGTTAAGGATGTACGCGCCAAGGATCATAATTTTTCCGGAAAGCTTGCCAAAATTGAAGGCGACGCATTCAATAAAAAAGACGCCGGCGAGCTGGTTGTTAAACTGGCGGGCGGCGCACTTGTCATTGATAATGCAGGAGAGATAGACGATGAGGGGGCGGGAAGGCTTATGGATGCCCTGAATCAGGAGCAGACAGGCATCCTGGTGATACTCATCGATACAAAGAGAAATATAAAGAAACTGATTTCCGCCAATCCGGAAATGGAGTCCTTCTTTAATGCCAGGTTTGACATCGAGGCGTTGGATAACGGTACGCTTGTAGCCTATGGCTGTCAGTACGCGAAGATGCAGGAATATGCCATCGATGAACTGGGCAGGCTTGCCCTTCATACCCGCATTGAAGATATGCAGACCAGCGATCATATCGTTACGGTCAATGATGTCAGGGATATTGTGGATGAAGCCATTGACCATGCCAATCGTAAAACGCCCAAGCATTTTATGGATGTCCTCCTTGCAAAGCGCTATGATGATGACGATATGATTATTCTGCATGAAGGGGATTTCATATAGATATAATCCAGGCCGCTTCTGGCGGCGGAAGAGAGGTAAAAATGGCAGGTGTAGCAAAAACAAAAAAGGCGGAGAAGGTCTTTATCTCCGAAGCCGACGAGTATCTGTTTGCACAGGGGACGCATTATGATATTTACAAAAAACTGGGGGCGCATCCGTCTGTGGAGAATGGAAAGAAAGGAATGTTTTTTGCAGTTTGGGCGCCTCATGCCGAACAGGTACATGTTTTCGGTACATTCAACGAATGGGAGGAAAACCAGTACCCCATGAAAAAAAAGGGGCCGGGCGGAATTTATGAGCTTTTTATTCCGGGGGTAAAAACGGGGGAAATGTACAAGTTTCTGATTACCACTCCGGACGGGCGTAAGCTTTATAAGGCGGATCCTTTTGCCAATTATGCGGAAAAAAGGCCCGGAACGGCCTCCATTACTACGGATATCTCCCATTTGAAATGGAGCGATTCCGCCTGGATGGAGGAACGGGACGGTAAAGATATGAATAAGGAGCCCATGGCAATTTATGAATGCCATATCGGTTCCTGGATGAAGCATCCCTGTAAGGATGAGGATGGTTTTTATAATTACAGGGAGTTTGCGGACAGGCTTGTTGCCTATCTGAAGGATTTAAAATTCACCCATGTGGAGCTTATGGGGATTGCGGAGCATCCTTTCGACGGTTCCTGGGGATATCAGGTGACCGGCTATTATGCGCCCACCTCCCGTTATGGGACGGCAGAGGACTTTGCCTATCTGGTAAATACCCTCCATCGCAGCAAAATAGGCGTTATTCTGGATTGGGTTCCTGCCCATTTCCCCAAAGACGCCCATGGTCTGGCTGAATTCGACGGGGAGGCATTGTTTGAGCATCCCGATCCCAGGCTGGGAGAGCATCCTGACTGGGGGACCAAGATTTTTAATTATGGAAAGAATGAAGTGAAGAATTTCCTGATTGCCAACGCTCTTTTCTGGATTAAGGAGTTCCATATCGACGGGCTGCGCGTGGATGCGGTTGCCTCCATGCTTTATCTGGATTACGGCAAAAAGGACGGGGAATGGGTTCCCAATAAATTCGGCAGCAATAAGAATCTGGAAGCCATAGAATTTTTCAAGCATTTTAATTCCGTGATCAGGGGAACCTTCCCCGGGGTAATGACAATCGCGGAGGAATCAACAGCCTGGCCGATGGTGACGGGGCCTATTGATAAAGGCGGCCTGGACTTCAGCTTTAAGTGGAATATGGGCTGGATGCATGATTTCTGTGAATATATGAAGCTGGATCCCTATTTCCGTAAAAACAATCATTATTCCATGACCTTTGCCATGAGCTACAACAGTGCTGAAAATTATATTCTGCCTCTGTCCCATGATGAGGTGGTGCATCTGAAATGCTCGATGGTCAATAAAATGCCCGGCCTGCGGGCGGATAAATACGCTAATCTGAGGGCCGGATATGCTTATATGTTCGGTCATGAAGGTAAAAAACTGCTGTTTATGGGACAGGAATTTGCCCAGGAAAGGGAATGGAGCGAGGAAAGGGAGCTTGACTGGTACATGCTTCAGGACGAGCTCAACAGCGGTATGCTGGAATATGTAAAGTTCCTGCTGAATATGTATCGTAAATATCCCTGTCTCCATGAAATTGACAATGACTGGAACGGGTTTGAATGGGTAAATGCAGATGATGCGGAACGCAGTACCTACAGCTTTATCCGGAAAGCCTCCGATGGAAAAAATAATCTTCTCTTCGTGCTGAACATGACTCCGGTGGAGAGAAAGGATTACTGCGTCGGCGTACCCAGGCGGAAAAATTACAGGCTGGTTCTGAACAGTGACGATAAACAGTTTGGAGGAAACGGAGCGGAAATCCCGGCATCTATCCGGGCCACATCAGAACCCTGTGACTATAAGCCTTATCGGATTACCTTTGATCTTCCTGCTTCAAGCGCATTGGTATTTGTATTCTGACATGAATAAAAAGCACGGCTTTCCGGGAGAGGACAGCTGTGCTTTTATGTTTCGAGGATTGTACAGGCCTGGCGGAGGGCATACTATTATCAAACCGCCGCCGGACAGTCCATTTTTATCCGGAAACCGCCTGTTCTGAGGCCTTGAGGCTGGCAGCCTTCTGCAGAAGGTATTTGTATCTTTTCATGACTGCGTTCTGCTCATATATATAACAGTCAATCAGGTCGGGATCTGTGACATAATCAAAACCTGCATAGGCGTTCTCCAATTCACATTTTGTCTTCTGTATATCCAACATCAGACTTTCCTGATAAGTAAGGGGCTTGTCCTCTTTGTTCACGCTGCCCTGGCTGAAATGGAATTTCATGAATCATCCTCCTTTGCCTGATTTTGCCAAATGAATACTTTGTAAATAAGTATATACAGGAAAAAGGAAAAATATGCATGTTATATTTTTTATTTTTTTACATATTGTGTAGAAAGGACAGACCGATTTGTCCGGCGTGTGCAGAAAAAGAAAAACGCCTGTCGAAACAAGTCGGGAACGGAGGACGGATGGATAATATGAACGGAATTTTAATGATAGGCATTAGTTTCGCTCTGATTTTACTCATTGCAGCCATGCGGAGCAGGACGGATCTGCTGATTAATTTTATCATGCGGGCGGTGCTGGGAACCCTGGCTATCTACTTTATTAATATGTTCCTGGGTTCTCAGGGATTTTCCTGGCATGTGGGTATCGGGCCGCTCAGTATCGTGGTATCGGGATTCCTGGGGCTGCCGGGGATTGGGCTGCTGTATGGAATCAATATCTGCTCTATGCTGTGAAAGGCGGCGGGTCCAGTCCTGTGTCCGCGCTGGCTGGCGTTTGTCTCCCGGAAGAAACAGAAGGCGGCCCTGCCCCGGACAGATATCCTGTCGGCAGGTGCTGATATACCGGACATTCCGATGAGCCCAGGGCATCCGATGCGGCAGGTGGGG
>OLRD01000074.1_pt1 | contig 88608 bp, 76 predicted proteins | sample 1672051 | NCBI WGS metagenome assembly OLRD01 (sample SAMEA3136640, study PRJEB25190) | human gut metagenome | biome: human gut; feature: human-associated habitat; material: faeces | place: Austria | collected 2013 | reverse complement strand
TGCTCTTCCGATCTCAAGCCTATTTTTGAATTTTTTCCGACTTTTTTTGTAAGTGCTTGCAATCCGTGAAAAAACTGCTATACTTTATGCAATGATTTTCGGCAGCACTGTGCGAATACGGAGCTGCTTTCTGTTATTTTAGAAGGAGTTATGTTTATGTATTGTAAAACCTGCCGTCAACCGCTGCCTCACGATGCCCGCCGCTGCCCAAACTGCGGCGCACCTGTTGAAAACACCGTTTCGCAAAGCGGCGCACGGGATTTCACCGCCGACTACGACCCGCGCGATATTCAGGAGAATCGCGGCTGGGGCATTCTTTCCTACTTCGGCTTTTTGGTACTCATCCCCATTTTCGCTGCGCGCAACTCGTATTTTGCGCGTTTCCACGCAAACCAGGGGCTTGTGCTGTTTCTTTTCTACGCGTGCTATTCGGTGCTGACGCGCATCATCACGAACATCTTAAACCTCGCGCTCGGCTTTATACCGTTTGTGCCGGGCATGATCTCCGCCGCGCTGCAATTTATCGGCATCATCTTCTTTGTGCTGATGATCCTCGGCATCGCAAACGCCGCTTCCGGCAAAGTAAAGGAGCTGCCGTTCATCGGCCGTATTCGCCTTTTGAAATAACCGTACATAGGAAAATACCCTGCGGAATTTTCTTTCGCAGGGTATTTTTATACGCGAATTTCGCAAAACCGTTGCGCACAAAGTCGATATATGCTATACTGCGTAAGGAAAAATTCAGCGTTCGGCGGATTTTAATCAAGCGGCAACGCGGGGGAGCGCCCGATTTGCCGTGCCGGACTGCTTTCACATAGCGATGGGACTCCGTGTTTCGGATTGAGAGGAAGCAATTGAGCTTCGACCGCCCGGCCTGAATTTACATTCGGGCGCGCTTCGCTATGTGCATTTGTGCGCCTCTTTTAAATATGGGTCGGAAACGCTTATATTTAGAGAGGTACAAAAAATGAAAAGAGAACACATTCTGAAAATGGTCATGCTTGCAATGCTCGTCGCCATCGGCGTCGTCATTTCGCCGATTTTGCGCGTGGAGGGCATGTGCCCCATGGCGCATCTCATCAACATTGTCTGCTCCGTTTTCCTCGGTCCATGGTATTCCCTGCTGTGCGCCACGCTTATCGGCATCATTCGTATGACGCTGATGGGCATTCCGCCGCTTGCCTTAACCGGCGCGGTGTTCGGCGCGTTTCTTTCCGGCGTATTTTACCGTCTTTCGGGCGGCAAGATCCTTTGCGCAGTGCTCGGCGAAGTGTTCGGCACCGGCGTCATCGGCGCGCTGGCTTCTTATCCGGTGATGACGTACATCGTCGGGCGCGAGGGGTTGACATGGGCTTTTTATATTCCGTCGTTCATCGGCGGCACGCTGATCGGCGGCTCCATTGCGTTCGTGTTCCTCATGGCGCTGCGCCGCAACGGACTGCTTGCGAAATTCCAGCATGATTTGGGGGCGAAGGTCTATGACACCACAGCTGCAAAACGCGCTGCTCAAAGCACGAAATGATCTGCGCGAGACGGCGCCGCTCATCCACTGCATCACGAATCCGATTGCAATCAACGACTGTGCGAACGGGATCCTCGCCGTGGGCGGAAAGCCTATCATGGCGGAGCATCCCGACGAGGTGGAGGAAATCACGTGCATAGCGGGAGCGCTCGGCGTAAACATCGGCAACATCACAGACGCGCGCTGCACCTCCGTTTTGACGAGTGCCAAGGCGGCGAAAACGGCCGGTGTGCCGGTCTCTTTTGACGCGGTGGGCGTGACGTGCAGCGCCCTGCGCCGCGACCTGACGCACACGCTGCTGCGCGAGGCCTGCCCGGAAATTTTGAAGGGCAACGACGCGGAAATTCGCGCCATTGCGGGCGCGCATTTTGAAAGTCGCGGCATTGATGTTTTACGGACAAACACGGCGGAAACGATTGAAATTGCAAAAATGCTCGCCTCTACCCTGCACTGCGTGGTGCTCGTCACCGGCAAAACGGACATTATCACAAACGGCGAAACAACTGTGCTGTGCGAAAACGGCACACCACGCCTGTCGCTCGTCACCGGCACGGGCTGCATGGTACACGCGTTGTGCGCTTCATACAGCGCCGTGACGGATCCGTTTACGGCTGCGGTTTTAGCCGTTTCCACCATGGGCATCTGCGGTGAGCTGGCCGAACGGAAATCCGAGGGGCTCGGGTCGTTCCGCATCGCGCTTTTGGACGCACTCTCGCTGCTTTCGGACGATGATTACACGCGTTTATTAAAGCTGCACGAAGTTTAAAAGAAGGAGTTTTTCTATGAAATTCGATCCTACCTTATACCTTGTGACCGACAGCACCGGCCGCACGGATGATGACTTTCTTTCCATCCTCGAAAAGGCACTCACGGGCGGTGTGACGCTGGTGCAGCTGCGCGAAAAAGAGCGCGGCGGCGGTGAATACCTGCGCCTTGCGCACCTTACAAAAGCTGTTTGCGACCGCTACCGTGTGCCGCTTATCATCGATGACCGCGCGGACATCGCCATGGCGGCAGATGCGGCGGGCGTACACGTAGGTCAAAGTGATCTGCCCGTCTGTGAAGCGAGAAAGCTTTTGGGTGAAGATAAAATCGTCGGCGCAACGGCAAAAACCGTGGAGCAGGCGCAGAAAGCGTACCGCGAAGGCGCGGACTACCTCGGCACGGGCGCGATCTTCCCGACGACCACGAAGGTGAAAACCGTGCTGACGCCGGTTTCGCGCCTGAACGATGTCTGCCGCAGCGTGCCGATCCCGGTCGTGGCCATAGGCGGTTTAAATGCCGGGAACATGGATGTTTTGAATGGCAGTCCCATTGACGGCATAGCGGTCGTTTCGGCCATCATGAAGAGTGCAGATCCCGAAGCTGCCGCGCGGGAGCTTTTCGCGCGCGTGCGGGTGATTAAAGAGAATAACCGCTGAAAGTCATAGAATGCTACACTTTGTGCTGATTTCACAAATTGAAACGACATTTGGCGGTGAAATCTTTTCCGAAATGACACACGGTTTTTACGCGCGGTTTATTGACTCTGCGTTTTACCGGTAGTATGATAATGGTAGAAGCAAAATTCCCCATAATTTGCGTACAAGCCTCTTTTTATAAATCCACACCTTAAACGAAAAAATCACCGAGTTTTTCCTCGGTGATTTTTTCGTTATAAAGCGTCGACAAAAAGATTTTTCGTTCTTTTTGCCGACGCTCTCTGTTTATTCTTAAAAGCTTTTACAGCGTAAACGTATACGTGCCCGCGGTGAGCGTCATTTCTTCCGTGGTACCGTCTTTTTTCGGCAGGTAGACTTCCGCTTCGGCGTCAAACGGGATGACGACGGTGTACGTCACTTCGCCGTTATCCTCGTACTGCCAGCCGGTTTCATAGTAGCCTGCGGCGGTATTGACCCTGGCTTTTGCCGCGCCGAGTCTTACATCGGGCTGCGGGCGGATGACGGCCTTTTTATAACCGGGCACGTCCGGCACGGGGTTCAGGCCGCAGACGTTCTTATACACCCACTCGAACACCGCGCCGTAAGCGTAGTGGTTCATGGAGTTCATGCCGATGCCGCTGATCTTACCGTCCGGATTGACGGAGTTCCAGCGCTCCCAGATCGTTGTGGCACCCATGTTGACCTCATACAGCCAGCCGGGATTTTCCTCGTTCAAAAGCAGCGTATAGGCTTCTTCATTCGCGCCGTTATCGGAGAGCGCGCGGCACAGCACAGGCGTGCCGAGGAAGCCGGTCTTCAGCTTGCCTTTATTCATCGCGAGCAGGCCGCGCAGGGTTTCGGTGATCTTCTCGCGCGCAAACTCCGGCGCAAGCCCAAACGAAAGCGAAATGGCGTTGCCGGTCTGCGTTGCGGCCGCGCATCTGCCGCCCGCCGTGTAGAACTCGCGGCGGATGGCGTCGAGAATTTCGTCTGCACGCTTTTTGTAGACGTCGTACTCGGTCGTTTTGCCGAGCGCGCGTGCGGCGTTTGCAACGCACATGGTGCTCTTATAGTAGTAGGCGGAGCACAGGAACGTGATGTCCGTGCCGCCGAGAACAGACTCGGGATTGAAGCCGGATTCCGGGCCGTCCAGTGCGAGCCAATCGGCAAAGTGGAACTCAATGCCCGGCCACAGACGCGTTGCGCCGTGCGCTTCGTCGTAGCGGTAGATCCAATCTGCCCACAGCTTCATGCTCTCGAAGCCGTTTTTGAGCACGCTGATGTCGCCCGTTGCAATGTAGGTTTCCCAAGGGACGATGGCTGCGGCGTCTGCCCAGCCGCAGTGACCGCCGCCGTTTGCGAGCATTGGGTTTGCTTCGCCCGGCTTGCGGCTGATGAGCAGCGGGGCGACATCCGGCACCTTGCCGTCGAGGCGCTTCTGTTCCTCCAAAAGGTCTCGGATATACTTCGTATAGAACGCGCCGCAATCCATGTTGTAGTTCGCCGTGGGGCAGAACGCCTGCGCGTCGCCCGTCCAGCCCATGCGCTCGTCGCGCTGCGGGCAGTCGGTTGGCACGTCGAGGAAGTTATCGCGCTGGCTCCAGACAGAGTTCAAGTACAGGCGGTTGACCTTCTCGTTTGCGGTCGTGATCTCGCCGGTCTGCTCGAGGTCGGAATACATGGCCCACGCCTGAATATCCGTGATGCCGGTGAGGTCTGCCACGCCGGAGAATTTGATGTAGCGGAAGCCGTAGAAGGTCGCAATCGGTCGAATAAAGGCTTTTTTGCCCGTCGAAATATAGCGGTATTCGGAAAGCGCAGTGCGCAGGTTATCGCGGTAGAAGCAGTCATCCTGCAACAGCTCGCCGGTCTGCACGCGCAGCTCGACACCTGCGGGCAGGTCGGCCATGAACGTGAACCAACCCGTAATGTTCTGGCCGAGGTCGAACACAAGCTCGTTTTTCGGCGTGGTGATCTGCTTCGGGGTGATGATATGCTTTGCTTTTACGGGCAGCGAGAGGCGCGCGGAAATTGCGCCGAGGTTCGTCGTGGTGTTGCGCTTCACCGGCTGCCAATTTGCATAGGTGCAGGACGGCGCGCACCAGTTTTCGATTTCGAGGTTCGCATCGTAGCGCTCGCCGTCGTAGATGTTGCCGAACGTCAGAGGGTTCGGCGCGCACTGCCAGCTTTCGTCCGTGACGATGACGGTCTCGCCCTGCGTGGTGGTGACATGCAGCTCACCGAAGAGCAGATATTCATCTGTGTACATGTTGCAGGGTTTTCCCGGGAAATTCGTTTCGTAATCGCCGACGACGCCGTCAAAACCAAAGCGGCCTTTCGCCCAGCCGTTGCCCAAAATGGCGCCGATGACGTTTTCGCCGGTGTGAATGAGGTCGGTCACGTCGTAGGTCTGGTACTGAATCCAGCTGTCGTAGGCGGTGCAGCCGGGGACAAGATACTCATCGTTCGCCTTTTCGCCGTTCAAATAGAGCTCGTAGATGCCGAGACCCGTGAAGTATGCGCGGGCAGAGAGAACTTCGCCGGTGATCTCAAACGCGCGGCGCATGTACGGGGCGGTGTCCGGCGCAAGGCACGGAGAAATACGCTGTGCCGTGAACGGCTCGTCGAGCTTTGCGGTCTCGAACCACGCAGTGTCGCTTGTGGCCGTCTCACCGTTATCGCCCATAACGGTAACGCGCCAGAAGTAGCGCGTGCGGGGCTCGAGGGCGATTTCCACCGGTACACCGAGGGACGACGCGGTTTTGCACGCGCCAGTATCAAAGATAACGTCGGCAAAATCCTCCGTTTTAGAAACCTCCACACGCGCCCAAAGCTGCTTTTTCGCTTCGGTATCCGTGACTGTCCACGAGACGTGCGGCGTTTTCAGATCAAAACCGAGCGGGTTGACGATACGGTTTGTTTTCATTCTCTGAATTTTCATGTTCCGTTCCTTTCTGTGCGTTTGCACGTGCGGCGTTTTCCTTTGCCGCTTCGTATTCCGGCCGCGTAAAGCTGCGACATTTTGTTCTATTTCACAGAATATCAGATATGAAGATGAAAAACAAGGACTCAATTTCCGCAAAAATACGTCCTTATTTTCAGTAATTGCATGCGAAGATGTTAAACTAAGTCGTTTTCAAAAGTTCTTATAGGTTAGCCGCGACTTTAGCTTGACACAAGTCCATATTTGTGGTTTAATAAGCAAACAAGATTATCGGTGCCGCAAAGCGGCACTGCGATAAGGGAGTAGTCGGCGCGAAGCGCTGTATGGTCGACACACTTGAGGCAACTCACGGCTATGCATGAAATGACGAGACTTATCCGAAAGGCATCTCCGGCTTTTCGGGTGAGTCTTTTTTATTGCCCGCGCACGTATATTTTTATGACAAAACAACGGAAAACGGTGATCAAAATGAGCTTATGGGAACTCTTAATTCTGGCAGTCGGCCTTTCAATGGACGCATTTGCGGTTTCGGTATGTAAGGGGCTTTCGGTGAAAAAGCTAAAAGCGAAGCACATGCTGACTGTGGGTGCCTATTTTGGCGGATTTCAGGCACTGATGCCTCTTTTAGGGTACATTTTGGGTATACAGTTCCAGTCAATGATTCAGCAGTTCGACCACTGGATCGCGTTTGTGCTGCTGGTGCTGATCGGCCTGAGCATGATAAAGGAATCGCGCGAGGAAGCGGAGAACCTCAACGATTCGTTCAGCTTTAAGACGATGCTGCCGCTCGCGGTGGCGACGAGCATCGACGCGCTGGCGGTGGGCGTAACGTTCGCGTTTTTGCAGGTCAAAATCGTACCGGCCATCAGCTTTATCGGCGCAACGACGTTTGTTCTTTCGGCGATCGGTATTCGCATCGGCAACATTTTCGGCGCGAAGTATAAATCGAAAGCAGAGCTTGTCGGCGGCATCGTGCTGATTTTGATGGGTGTGAAAATTTTGTTAGAGCATCTCGGCGTACTGGATATGATTTTCGGTTAAGAACCGGAAACAAGAAAGCGCCCCGCTTCCTTTTATTGAAAGCGGGGCGCTGTTTTGTTTTAATTTACGAACTAAAGTAACCCGTTAAATTACTTCTTTGCGTCGTAGTACTCCTGATATGCGGTGTAGCCCTGGAGCTCGATGTTCGATGCACGCTTATCGGTGTAGATCTTCTCAATGTCATGAACCTGATTGGACTCAGCAAAGTCTTTCAGATCCTGAACGAGCTTATCGAACGTTGCGTCGTCGGAAGCCATGATGATCTGCGGGATACGCATCTTGCACTCATCGGTGATAGCCTGTCTTGCCATACCGAGGTCATCGTTCGGATCGATCTCAAGAGAGAGGTTGGTGTTTTCGTCGGTCAGGAACTTCTGGCCGGGGACTGCCGGATGGATGGAATCTTCCGGAGTGAAGACGTGATTCTGAATGGAGATAACCCAGCTTCTGGATTCTTCCGGCTGCTGATCGTTAACTGCATACTTCGTCAAGTCAACGTTATCGGAGTGAGCCGGCTGAGACCAGAACCAGCAACCTGCTGCGTTCTTTTCGTCAGAGGTAAGCTCTTCTTCCGGCTTCTTGAGGATCGGGTTGCCCTCTTCGTCCTTGCCTTCCCAGAGGCCGCCCTCAGGACCGTACATCATGTTGATGGAGCCGTCCTTCGTGAGCATCCAAGAATAGAGGTCGAAGATACGCTGCGGGTTTTCAGCCGTTGTGGTGATGCAGTTGACGTTCCAACCAACCGTGCCGCCTTCTTCGCCGTAGACATAGTCAACGCCTTCAGCTGCCGGGTAGATCGGAGAATCCTTAAGCTCCCAACCGAGGAGATCGTAGGTGTTGCCGTCTTTCTCCTGAAGGAGGGTACGGAAGTGATTGTTATCGTCCTGAGAGAAGTCATAGTAGGTAACAGCTGCACGGCCGTTCGCGAGCTTCTCAACGAACTGATCGTTGCTGTCGGTGTACGTGGTCTCCGGGAAGAGGCCTTCCTTATACCACTGGTTAGCAATCTTCAGAGCTGCAACATAGTTGTCGTCATAGACAGCGAGCTTAACGTCGTTATCCGCCTGAGACCAGTACGTATCAATAAGGTTCGGGTGGCCGTAGGAACGATAGATAGCGGAAACGGTGTAGAAGCCGTTATCGTCCTGTCTCGGGAGCCACGGGAAGATGTTCTGGCCGTCGGAGGTCGTAACGTTTGCTTCCTTAGCAGCGACCATGAAGTCGTGCAGATCGTCAAGCGTCTTGAGTTCCGGGGAACCGAGCTGCTCATAAACGTCGTGGTTGACCATCCAGCTCATGTTACCGCCGGTAGCGCCCTTACGAGCCCAGTTCGGGATACCATAGAGACCGCCGTTAACGGACAGCAGCTTCTGGGTGGATTCGAGGATGTCCTCATCAAAGGAGCAGCCTTCATACTTCAAGGTGTTGACATCGACGAGCTTGCCGAGGTTGATGAGCTTCAGCCAGTTCGCGTTACGGTCGAGGATGATAACATCCGGCAGGTCGTCGGAGGAGATCATCAGGTTCAGTCTGGAATCCGCATCAGCTTCCGGGCAGGAATAGTTGACCGTGATGTTGAACTTTTCGTTCATGTACTTCGATGCAGCGTCTTCGCCCCAGGGCTTAACGGAACCCTGATAGCTGTAATATGCATCAAATTCGTAGTGCTCGGTGGTGTCGTCCGGGCCGGAGGAACCGGTTACCTCGGAGCTTGCGTCACCGCCGTCTGTGGATTCCGCTGCGGAAGATTCCGTTTTGGAAGATGTGCTGCCGCCAGCCGTGGAAGAGTTTCCGCCGCCGCCGCAGCCGGCTACTGTCAGAATCATGGATGCTGCCATGACTGCTGCCAGAGCCTTCAAGAGTGAGTTTCTGGACTTCATACTTTGCCTCCTTAAAGAATGCTTCGTCAATACACCTTGCATTGACAATTTATTTTATGATTAGCCCTTAACGGAACCGATCATAATGCCTTTTACGAAGTAGCGCTGCAGGAACGGATAAACGATGATGATCGGAATGATCGTAACAAACATCGTAGCCATTGTAATGGAGCGCACGTTGGTCTGTTTGCCCTTCAAAGCGTTGCCGTCGATGGTGACGCCCATGCCCGCAGAGGACATCTGTTCTGCGAACTTCGCTTCGTTGACGATTGCGAGAAGGACATTCTGCATCGGCTTCAGGTAATCCTCTGTAATGTACAGGTTTGCCTGGAACCAGTCGTTCCAGTGCTGCACACCGAAGTACAGGGCGATCGTCGCGATGATCGGTGTGGAGAGCGGGAAGTAAATTTTGAAGAAGATGGTTATGTAGTTTGCGCCGTCGATGAGAGCGGATTCTTCAAGCGCTTCCGGCAGAGACTGGAAGTAGCTGCGCATGAGGATCATGTTCCACAGGTTGACGAGTGCCGGGATGATGTACACGAGGAAGTTGTTCTTGAGACCGAGACTGAGGATCAAGAAGTAGGTCGGCATGAGGCCGCCGCCGAAGTACATCGGGATAAGACACAGCATTGCGTAAACTTTTTTGCCTACGAGGTTCGTTCTGGAAATTGCGAACGCCAGCATACCGGTAATGAGCACGCCGCCGACCGTACCGATGACGGTACGTGCGATGGTGATGAAGTACGCCATCCAGATCTTCTCATTTGTGAAAACCAGCTCGTAGTTTCTCCACGTAAACTTACGCGGATAGATGGTCAAACCACCAAGGGTGGTATCGTTGGAGTCGTTCAAGGAAATCGCAAGGGAATTCAGGAACGGGTACAGCGTAAGGACAAGAACCAGAACGATGGTGACGATCATGATGATATCGATCACGTAGTCGCTGGCCACGCGCTTGGCGCGGATTTTGTTTGGATTTTTTGCCATCTCTCTGTTCCCCCCTTAGAAAAGCTGTGCTTCGCCGAATTTACCTGCTACGTAGTTGGAACCAAGGAGCAGTGCGAAGTTGACGATGGACTTAAAGAGACCGGCCGCTGCTGCGAAGGAGAAACGACCCTGGCTGACACCCAAACGATAAATGAAGGTATCAAGCACGTCTGCGTATTCTTTCAACATGGAGTTGCCCATCTGCTTGGTGAGCATCATGATCTGGTCGAAGTTTGCATTCAGGATGCCGCCGACCTGGAAGATAAACATCAGGATGATGGTCGGTTTGATGGACTTAATTGTGATATGCCACATCTTCTGTGCGCGCGTTGCGCCGTCGATATCAGCCGCTTCATACATATCCTGGCTGATGCTCGTGATAGCGGAGATGAAGATAATCGCGTTCCAGCCAAGCTCCTTCCAGATATCCGTGCACAATGTAATGCCCCAGAAGTACTTGCCTTCGGTGAAGAAGCCGATTGGTTCTTTAATGACGCCGATCCACATGAGGAACTCATTGATGGCGCCGCCGTCGGTGGACATGAGGTCAAACATCAACGTTGCACATACAACCCAAGAGATGAAGTGCGGCAGGTAGCTGACGGTCTGAACCGTTTTTTTCAGCGGCTGGAAGTTCATTTCGTTCAGCAGCACTGCGAAGAAAATCGGCAGCGGGAAGCCAATGAACATCTTAAGGGCGCTGATGACCAGCGTGTTGCGCATGGCCAGTCCGAAGTACTTATCGGCGAACATGGTCTGGAAGTGTTTGAAGCCTACCCACTGGCTGAAGCCCGGGAAATCACCGAGCTGGAAATCCTGGAAGCCCATGACCACGCCGTACATCGGTACGTAGCTGAACAGGAGGACTAAGAGGATGCCGGGAACTAACAATATCTGCAGATCCCACTGGGCAAGCATTCTGGAAAAGACGTTCTTTTTGCGTAAGACCGTCTTTTCACTCGCTTGTGCTTGTTTCAATCTCATCACGCTCCATTTCCAAAAAAGATGGAAAAATTTTTACAAAAAGCAGAACTCAAAGCCTGCTTAAAGCCAAAATTTTTTGAAACCGACTGCCTTTTGCAGTTTTACGGTTTTCTCGTCGAAAGCCCTGAACGATATTCGGATGGTTTCCAAATTTGTCTAAATCTCCGCAACAACTTCTTCAGGAATTGTTCATATTATACACACGCATTTGTAACAATTCAAGGACAAATTGCGCAAAGCATATTGACAAATTGTGCAAACCGTGTACAATATAGGTACAAAAAGTAAATTTTGTGGTGAAGTTGGTGGGCATATGTCACAAAGTACTATCTTAGACACACAAAAATGCGAGCATGAAACCGCATCCATTTTGAACAATTTTACTATAGCCTTCGGAAAGGTGCATTGGGGCTTCCCGGATTTCGAAAATTTGGATGAATTGTTCGAAAATCAACAGTTTGTTTTGATGCTCTGCGTCAAAGCTTCGTCTGAAAAAAGCGATTTATATTTGAATAACAACATTTTTAATGTAATTACCGGAGGGGTAATTTGTGTGCGCCGCAGCGATAAAATCCTTTGGAATCACTGCTGCTGCGACAACATGCAGATTCTCTGGCTTCCCTTTACAATGAAATGCGTTTCCGACTGTTCCTGCGAAGGCGCCGATGTTTTAAATGACTTTTTGTGCGGAAAGCTGAGCTCTGTCGGTTATAATACACAGCTGATTGATTACAGCGACTTTCTCAGAAAGCGCGTTTGCAGCTATACCAAGTGCTGCCTGAACCAAGTTCTTTCCGGATTTATACTGGACTGCATTTTTACCCTTAAGCAAAATTACGACGGCCTCACCAACAAGGACAAAATCACCCAATACCTGCTCGACCACGCAACGGAGAAGATCAGCGTGCCGGAACTTGCGAAAAAGCTTTCGATTTCCGAACGCGCACTGTTCTATTATTTTCAAGATAACTTCGGTTCCACCCCGAGCAATTACATTAACCGTATACGCATGAACGCCGCCGCAGAGCACATCCACCGCGGGTTATCCGTGAAAGAAGTGACCGAAATGTACCACTTTTCGGAATCTTCTGCGTTCTGCCGGTTATTTAAGAAGTACTTCGGCATCACGCCGACGGAATACCGGCAGCTGGCAGAGAAATCGCAGCTGAAAATCGTCTCGCGGGACGAGCTGAAGGATTAACCGTATATCTTTCACGCGATCCATAGATAACAAAACACCGTTCGTTCGGAAAAGCTCCGAGCGGACGGTGTTCTTTATCTTATATTATATTGTATTCGATCAGTCAATGACCTTGTTGTCGCGATCCGGAACAATTTTTTCAAGGAACTGCTCTACGGTCATGGCGCCGAGGTCGCCCTCTTTGCGCTTACGGATAGAGATGGTGTTGTTTTCGATGTCCTTATCGCCGACAACGACCATGTACGGCACCTTTTCGAGCTGTGCTTCGCGAATCTTGTAGCCAATCTTCTCGCTGCGGTCGTCGACCTCGCAGCGGAAGCCCTTGTCTTCCAACTGCTTCTTGACTTCATAGAGATAGTCGAGGTGGCGGTCTGCGATGGGCAGCAGCTTCACCTGTACCGGGGCGAGCCACAGCGGGAACGCGCCTGCGTACTTTTCGATGAGCAACGCGAGGGTACGCTCGTAGCAGCCGATGGAGGTACGGTGAATGATGCACGGGGTCTTCTGCTTGCCGTCCTTATCGGTGTAGACCATGCCGAACTGCTCGGCAAGCATCTGGTCAATCTGAATGGTGATAAGCGTATCTTCCTTGCCGTACACGTTCTTAATCTGGATATCGAGCTTCGGGCCGTAGAACGCAGCTTCGCCGATGCCGATCTCGTACGGAATCTCGAGGTGGTTGAGGATGCGCTCCATGAGGCCCTGTGCCTCGTTCCACTGCTCTTCCGTACCGATATACTTTGCACGGTCATTCGGGTCCCATTGCGAGAAGCGGTAGGAAACGTCCTCATACAGACCGAGTGTCTTCAGCATGAAGATTGCAAGCTCCAGGCACTTTCTGAACTCGTCTTCCAGCTGCTCCGGTGTGCACATGAGGTGGCCTTCGGAAATGGTGAACTGACGCACACGGATCAGGCCGTGCATCTCGCCGCTTGCTTCATTACGGAACAGTGTGGAGGTCTCGTTGTAGCGCAGCGGCAGGTCGCGGTAGGAACGCTTGCGGTTTAAATAAGCCTGATACTGGAACGGGCAGGTCATCGGGCGCAGGGCGAAGACTTCCTTGTCCTTCTCCTCGTCGCCGAGCACGAACATGCCATCCTTATAATGATCCCAGTGACCGGAAATCTTGTACAGGTCGCTCTTTGCCATGAACGGGGTCTTTGTCAGCAGCCAGCCGCGGCGCTGCTCCTCGTCCTCGACGAAGCGCTGCAGAAGCTGAACGATGCGTGCGCCCTTCGGCAGCAGGATCGGCAAGCCCTGACCAATAACGTCGCTTGTGGTGAAAAGCTCCAGCTCACGGCCGAGCTTGTTGTGGTCGCGCTTCTTGGCTTCCGCCATCATGGTGAGGTGCTCTTCCAGCAAGCTCTGCTTCGGGAACGCGATGCCGTAGAGACGCTGCAGCATCTTGTTGTTTGCATCGCCGCGCCAGTATGCACCTGTGATGGAGGTGAGCTTTACAGCCTTGACATTGCCGGTGCGCATGAGGTGCGGGCCTGTGCAGAGGTCCGTGAAATCGCCCTGCTTATAGAAGGAGATATGCTCGCCCTCGGCAGCGTGCTCACGGATGAGCTCCTCTTTATAGTCCTGACCCTTCATGAGCTCCAGCGCTTCCGCTACCGGCAGCTCGAAGCGTTCGATCTCGATGTCTTCCTTGATGATCTTCTTCATCTCGGCTTCGATCTTTGCGAGGTCGTCGTTGGTGATGGCCTGCGGCAGCTCCATATCATAATAGAAACCGTTATCCACAGCCGGGCCGATGGCGAACTTTGTGCCCGGGTACAGGCGGTTTACCGCCTGCGCCATGATGTGGGACGCGGTGTGCCAATATGCCTTTTTGCCCTCTTTATCGTCAAACGTCAAAATCTCTACCTTGCAATCTTCGTTGAGCACGGTGCGCAGGTCGCACACCTCGCCGTTCACTTTTGCGGCACATGCGGACTTATAAAGACCCATGCCGATGCTTTTTGCGACTTCCGCTACGGAAACGCCGCTTTCAAATTCCTTTTCGCTGCCCTTCAGGTCAACCTTGATCATGATTCTCAATCCTTTCCTAATTCTCTGATAAAATAAAAAGCCCCGGGATCCCTCACCGGGATCTCGGGGCGACACTGCGCGGTTCCACCCGAGTTCCTGCGTGTTAAAACACACTTGTGTCAACACACAGCTCGTTTTCTGCCTTAACGCGGCGGCAACGTCCGCCTTTTCGGTAAACCGTTCGGCGGCGGCTCAAAGGTGGTATTTCGGTTTCGCTTTCCGCGGTGCTTTCAGCCGGTGGCAACCGCTCTCTTTTGAAAAGACCTGAACCCGAACTTCCTTATCAAAGCCCTTTTCTTGTCCCCATACTATCACCGTTTTTCTGAAATGTCAACACCCAAGAAAAGAGTTTTTCACATAAATTCTTCATTGTCTATTATCGTAGACGGTAAAATGTCTATTTACGTATACAATTTTCGTAGAGGTGATATGCTTGCTTTGGGAAAACAACATTGTGGGGCAAACAATACGGTCTGTGCGCAAAGCAAAAGGCATGTCGCAAGAGGTTTTAAGCGGCTTTGCGGGTATTGCGCGCACGCATCTGACGATGATCGAGCGCGGGACAAAGCAAGCGAATTTCTCGACGATATGCAAGATTGCGGAAGCGTTTGATATGCGCCCCAGCGAGCTTGTCCGCAAAATGGAAGAAGCGGAAGAAAAGCGGGATAAATAGACCCGCAGAAAAAATTTTTCTTCTAAAAAGCAAAAAAATCGGCTTATATACTTGGCTCTTGTATAAAACAGAAAGAAACCGTAACTATTTCTTAAATTCTTTGGTTGACATATGCAAGGAAAAGAGATAAAATTGTACATGGAGTGTTTTACACTTTTTAAGTCAGCCGTGTTCCGAGCAGTTTATGCGGCTGCTTTTTGTGTGAGCCTTCACAGGGAATAACGCACCCTGCATAACCTAATTTAGTAATTGAATATCGAAAACCTTAGCGAAGGAGGTGCCCAATGCCACAAGTACCAATTTGGGTTTGTGTTCTGATCGTACTGGCAGCCGCCGTGTGCGGTGCTGTCGCTTTCTTTGCGGGTGTGAATCATCGAAAAAGAGAAGCGGAAGCTGCCATCGGTTCGGCAGAAGACGAAGCCAAGCGGATCATCAGCAACGCGATTAAAACGGCTGCCGCAAAGAAAAAGGAAGCCGTGCTCGAGGGCAAGGACGAAATTCACCGTCTGCGCAACGAGTCCGAACGCGAGATGAATGACCGCAGAAAAGAAATTCAGCGTCAGGAGCGCCGCGTTTCCCAGAAGGAAGAATCTTTGGATAAAAAGATGGAAAATCTGGAATCCAAAGAAAACGCGGTCGAGAATAAGATGCGCAAGGCGGAGGAATGCCTGAAAGAGGCAGAATCCGTTAAGAAAAGTCAGATCGACATGTTGGAGAGGATCTCTTCCTTTACCGTGGACCAGGCAAAAGAGTATTTGCTCAAGTTACTTGAGGATGATCTTGTGCATGAAAAGGCCATTAAAGTAATGGAGTATGAACAGCAGACGAAGGAAGAATGCGACAAGCTGGCAAGAGAGATCATTTCGGTCGCCATTCAGCGCTGCGCGGCGGATCACGTATCCGAAGCCGCCATCAGCGTCGTTCCGCTGCCCAACGATGAAATGAAGGGCAGAATCATCGGCCGCGAAGGCCGTAACATCCGCGCCATTGAACAGCTTACCGGCGTGGATCTCATCATCGATGACACACCTGAAGCCATTACGCTTTCGAGCTTTGAGCCCGTAAGACGTGAAGTGGCAAGAATCGCCCTTGAAAAGCTGATCTCGGATGGCAGAATCCACCCGACCAGAATTGAGGAAACGATTGAGAAAGCCCGCCGCGAAGTGGATGCGACCATTAAAGCCGAGGGCGAACGCGCCGTGCTTGCTGCCGGCGTAAACGGCATTCACCATGAGCTTGTTAAGCTGCTTGGTCGGCTGCGTTACCGCACCAGCTATGGACAGAATGTCCTCAACCACTCTTTGGAAGTTTCTTACCTTGCCGGTATGATGGCTTCCGAACTGGGTCTTGACCCCACCATTGCAAGAAGAGCAGGTTTGCTGCATGATATCGGCAAAGCGCTCGACCACGAGATTGAAGGCTCCCATGTGGAGATCGGCGTGGATGTTGCAAGAAAGTACAAGGAAAGCGAAGCCGTTATCCACGCAATTGCCGCACACCACGGCGACATTGAAGCGAAAACGGTCATTGCCTGCTTGGTGCAGGCAGCCGATGCCATCTCGGCAGCACGCCCCGGCGCGCGCCGCGAGAACATCGAAAACTATATCAAACGTCTCGAAAAACTCGAGGCCGTGGCTGCATCGTTTGACGGTGTGGATCGCTGCTACGCCATTCAGGCCGGCCGCGAGATCCGCGTCATGGTAAAGCCCGAAGTGATCAACGATGAGAAAATGACGCTGCTCGCCCGCGACATCTGCAAGAAGATTGAGGAAGACCTCGAATATCCGGGTCAGATTAAGGTCAACATGATCCGTGAAAGCAGAGCGGTCGATTTCGCGAAATAACATAGTTCGTCACAACGCTCAACCGAATCACAAGCAAAGCCCTCCGGGAGGAATCTCGGAGGGCTTTTGTTATGTAAAACCGCGCGTCGGTGGGTTCTCCCCCCCCCGCCTTGGCACGCGATTTTGTTATAAAAAAAGCAACACCTCTTACCCTGCCGACAAGATCAAGCATAAATGCTCGGATTTTCGGTGCTGCGGTCAAAAGGTGTTGCTTTGCAAAATACAATTTTAATTATGTACTGAAATTTGTATTAGCTTTGATAAATGGGGTGCGCAAAACATGTGTAAAAAATTCACATTTTGTCGATTAAGACACATTGTCCATCTGCAAACACAGTTTATCGGAAATCATGGCGATGAACTCGCTGTTCGTGGGCTTGCCCCGCGTATTGTGAATGGTGTAACCGAAATACGAATTCAAAACATCCACATCACCGCGATCCCAAGCGACTTCGATCGCATGGCGAATGGCGCGTTCCACACGGGAGCTCGTGGTCTCGTACTGCTTTGCCACACTCGGATAAAGCTGTTTTGTCACCGCATTGATAATCTCCGGGTCTTCGATGGCCATGATGATGGAATCCCGAAGATAGTGGTATCCCTTAATGTGGGCCGGCACGCCAATCTGGTGCAGGATCTCCGTGACCTGAATGCGCAGGTCGCTGCGGCTGGTGCCGTTTGACGGATGCTGTGCCGCACCGGCCAACGTAAAGATACGGTCGATGATCTCGGTTTTGCTGAACGGCTGGATGGCGTAATAATCTGCGCCGGCCTCCATGATCTGCCGCTCCAAAGCGTTTGAGGAATACGCTGCCGTGATAATGAACACCGGCTTTGGCAGCCCCTCGGCTTTCACAACGTGCATAACGCCCAGCGCATCCACGCCCGCCATAAAGAGATCCATTACGACCACATCCGGTTTTTCATCCCGTATTTTGGTCAGCAGCGCTGTTCCATTCCTGTTTACGGTCACAACCTGTGCACCCCGCGAAGCCAATGCGTCGGTGTTTTCACGGCTCCATTCGCCGTCATCCGCACAAATGATGACCTTTATTTGCTTTTCCATGGCTTACCTCCTGCGTGATTTAAATTGTGAACAAATTTTACCATATCATACACGCTATTTCAAGAGGGTAAATGAAATTTCTTTAATTTATTTGTCTTCTTACAAAAATATGTATCTTGATTTTGTTAGCTTTCATCATGCTTTCGGTTGATACACTTCTAATTTCGACAAAAATCAGCAGATAATCAAATATTTTTATTACAGCCAATATCTTGGCGAGTTTCTTACCAAAAAGATGTATGAAACAGAACGGAAACCGATTCTGTAAGATTGTGTCATACCTTCTGTGAGAAACATGGCAATGCGGCGCGAAAAAGGGACGCGTGCGCCGCAGCCCACCGTCCCCCTCGTCTTAATTTTCGTTCAGGTTTTCGAGCATCGTTTCAGCAAAAATGCCATAGCCGCGTGTCGCATCATCTACGAAAACATGCGTCACCGCACCGACCAGCTTACCGTCCTGCAAAATGGGGCAACCGCTCATGCCCTGCACAATGCCGCCGGTACGTGCAAGCAGCTCCGGGTCGGTCACGTGCAGCACAAGGGTGCGTGTTTCCTGCTTGCCGTCTGTGCTGACGCGCTCAAGCTCCGCATCAAACAGCCGCATACCCTCATCGTCGATCGTGGCGGCGATCTGTACGGCACCTGTATGCACATTTCCGCGCGGAAGCACCTCTACGGTCTCGCCCTCGTGCGGTTCGGAGAGTTTGCCGTAAAGCCCAAGCTCCGTGTTCTGCGTCAGCGTGCCAAGGCTCTTGCCGCCCGTAAAATACCCGCGCAGGCGGCCCGGCCGACCGCTGCTGCCGCGCTCGATGCCGCAGACAGAAACGGCAGCCGGCTCGCCGCTGCGGATCTCCAAAACATTGCGCGTGTCGGCATCGCAAATACCGTGACCGAGCGCGCCGAACGCTTTGCCGTCTTCGGTGTAAAACGTCACGGTGCCGATGCCCGCAGCGCTGTCCCGCACCCACATGCCCGCTTTGTACGAGCCCTCGCACAAAACGGAAGTAACCTGCGCCGTGAACGTTTCCGTGCCGCGCCGCAGCGTGAGCGTGTTCGTTTCGTTTTCGGAAAGCACAGCGGAAAGCGCAGCGTTCGTCTCTACGTTATTGCCGTTTACGGAAAGGATATAATCGCCGGGCTGAATGCCGGCTTCGCGTGCAGGGCATTTTAAGCCACCGTCTGCATAAATTTCCGAAAGTGCGGCAACAATAACGCCGTCCGAAAAAAGTTTTATGCCGAAAACATCGCCGCCAAGCTGCACGGTGCGCACCGTTTCTGTCTTTGCCGTGATATGGGAAGCGGAAACGGCGTGTGCCGCTGCGTTTTCCGGCAGCGGCAGGCCGATGAGCCCGCACACGGAAAGCATCAGTAAAGCCGCCGTGCCCACGCTTGCCGCAAATGTGCGGATGCCCTCAAAAAGCGAGATGTCGCGTCGTTTTGGGGCGTGCGGTTGCGGTTCATTTTCAAAATTCAAGTTTTCTCATCTCCTTGCAGAAAAATTCAGAAAGCTCAAACGAGCCTTCTGTTTTTACTTTTCCACGCGGAGAGAAAAGTATTTGCGGCAATTAAAAACACCTTTGCACAACGAAGGAAATCGTTACGCAAAGGCGATCATTTTTGGTCTGCCGCACTGCCGGGCTCGCAGCACCCGGCAGAGGACAGTGGGGTAAAAAAATAGGGGTAATATCGGAAGAAACGAACTGTTTCCGATTTTCGGCTCCGCGTAAACGCTGTGGGGAAGCAGCGCCCGGCTATCGACCCGATGCGGAACGTTTAAAGAAATGAAGGAAGTAAAAAATGAAGAAGTTTGTAACTCATCGGCTCTCTCTTGTTCCTCCTGAGTACATTACGTAGTATAGAGGAAGAATATGAAAACGAAATTGATATTTCGTGAAAAAAGGAGAAAGTTTTTTTGAAAAACATGTGAACAAAAAAGGCCGCATACTCCACAAATTTTGATTGACTTTCGGCGGAAAAGCTGTTATACTTTGGATAGTGTAATAAACAATGTCAATGTCTCACAGGTTTTCTTTGTAAGTCATTCTTTGGGTGGTTTACAGGACCTGTGTTTTTTTGTATGGCGTTTACGAACACAATCTTTATTTTTATATGGAGGTACCACAATGAACAACGGTACAGTCAAATGGTTTAACGCAGAAAAGGGCTACGGCTTCATCTCCAACGATGAGGGCGGCGAGGACGTATTCGTACATTTCTCCGCAATTCAGGGCGACGGCTTCAAGACGCTGAACGAAGGCCAGAAGGTCACCTTTGAGACCGAGACCGACCCGAAGAACGGCAAGCTCCGCGCAGCAAATGTCGTAAAGCTCTAATTGTAAATTAGAACAGCGAGATAAAAGGCACCTGTGATTGATTTCACCGGTGCTTTTTTCTTTTGCATAAGCTTCGCTTTTCGGTGCACAATACTGTGGGAAGGAAGGGATGCCAAATGCAAAAGAAAAACGAAAAGAAGTTCACCCACGGCGAGCATGTGACGATTTACCCTGATGCGCCGGAGAGCGTCGCAAGCGCCACGGAGTGCACCGGCCTCATGCCCACGCCGCCGCAAAACGACGCGGAGTTTATGTCGTACCAAGACCTGCACAGCATGGAGATCCCCAAAAAGCTCCCCGGCAAGCGGAACTTCGAGCTTGGCGTGTACGACGATAAGCCGGAAGATATTCAGTTATAAAAAGTCAGCCTCATCGGTCGGATTCGGCGCGATGAGGCTGGTTACTTTTTAGCTTTATATTCGCTTGTTTTACTCTTCCAGCTGTGCGGTATAAAGCTGGTAGTAGTGGCCCTTCTGTTCCATGAGCTCGTCGTGGCTGCCGCTTTCGGCAATGCCCTTATTCGAGATGTACAGGATGCGGTCACAATTTTTGATGGTGGACAGGCGGTGCGCGATGATGAAGCTTGTTCTGCCCTTTAAAAGCGCCTGCAGGCCTTCCTGCAAAAGGCGCTCGGTCTTCGCATCAATGGAGGACGTGGCTTCGTCCAGCACGAGAATCTTCGGGTCGGAAAGCAAAGTTCTTGCAAACGCAATAAGCTGCTTTTGGCCCTGCGAGAGGCGTGAGCCGCGCTCGTTTACCTGCGTATAGTAGCCATCCGGCATTTCGCTGATGAACTCATGCGCACGCACGGTCTTTGCAGCGGCGATGATCTCCTCATCCGTGGCGTCCAATCGACCGTAGCGGATGTTATCCATGATGGTGCCGGAGAAAATGAAGCTGTCCTGCAGCATGATGCCCATTTGCGCGCGCAGCGAGTGCAGCGTCACCTTGGAGATATCGTGCCCGTCGACGAGCACCCGGCCGGAATTGATGTTGTAGAAACGCGAGATGAGGTTGACGACCGTCGTTTTGCCGGCACCCGTGGGACCGACAAGCGCGATGGACTCGCCCGCTTTCACATCGAGATTGAAGTGCTCCAGAACGTTGATAGAGCCGTCGTAGGAGAATGTCACGTCGTCGAACGTCACGTCGCCCTTAATCGGCGGCAGCTCCGTTGCGTCCGGCGCGTCATCGACAAGCACGGGCTCATCGATCATCTCGAAGATACGCTCCAGATACGCCACGGCGTTGATGAACGTATTGTAGAGGTTGGAAAGCTGCAAAATCGGCTGCCAGAAGCGCCACGCATACGCGGAAATGGCGATGAGCGTACCGATTTGCACGGCGGGACCCAAAAGCGAGAAGCCCACAAGGTACATAGCGCCAACGACCCATGTGGAGATGTTGTTGACGGAAAACCACACGAGGTTCGAGGTGTACTGCGCCTTCATCCAGCTTTTGTACATTTTGGTGTTAAGATTGTTGTAGATCTTCGCATTTTCCTCTTCACGCGTGAACGCCTGCGTGATCTTCATACCGTCAAGGCTCTCGTGCAGGTAGGCGTTGAGGTTGGAGCTCTTATTGGAGACATCCTGCCAAGCGCGGCGCTGTGCGGGCTTGATGACGAGCACGATGATGAGGAACAGCGGGATGCCCGCCATGACGACGAGCGAGAGCCTGACATCGCACATGAACATGAACACGGCGATGAGAATGAGGTTGAAAATTTCGAGAATGAAATTGATGATGCCGTTGGAAAGCGCATCGGAAACAGAGTTCACGTAGTTGATGACACGCGTCAGAATTTTGCCGTGCGGGCGGTCGTCGTAGAACTGGAACGAAAGCCGCTGCAAATGCTCAAAGAGATCCTTGCGGATGTCGTAGATGATGGCCTGCCCTACCACTGTCATGTAGCGTGAGCGCTTGACGGAAAAGAAAATGGAAAGCAGAATGGATAAGAGCATGATGCCTGCCAGAATGAACAGCATTTTATAATCGCGGTTCGGCACGGCGACGTTCAGGGCGGTCTCGATGAGCTTAGGGCCTACGAGCGCGCACGCAGCGGAAATGGCGGAGAAAATGAGCGATAAGATCATTTTCTGTTTGTGCCGCTTGATATACACGCCTGCACGCAGCAAGTGTTTGATATTAAATGGGGTTTCCAGCGTTTCGTCAACGTCAAAACGATTTCTTGCCATTACGCAGCACCCCCTTTCTTTTCACCGGCAATGCCGTTTTGCAGCTCATAAACCTCGCGGTAATAGCCCGGGCGGGAAATGAGCTCCTCGTGCGTGCCGACATCCACAACGCGGCCCTTATCAAGGATCACGATGCGGTCTGCGCGCTTCGTGGTGGAAATACGCTGCGCGACAATGATCTTCGTACAGTCGAAATCAAGGTGCGCAAGCTGGTCTTGAATATATTTTTCGGTCTCCATATCCACGGCGGAGGTGGTGTCGTCCAGAATGAGAATAGACGGCTTAATGGCAAGGGCACGCGCCAGCGCGATACGCTGCTTCTGACCGCCGGAAAGACCGGTGCCGCGCTCGCCGATGACCGTGTCAAAGCCTTCGGGCAGCTTATCGACGAAATCGACGCAGGCGATCTTTGCGAAGCGCTTCACATCGTCCTCGGACATTTCGGGGTCGCCGTAGGCAATGTTGCCGTCTACGGTATCGGAGAACAGGAACACGTCCTGCGTGGCGATGCCGACGGAACCGCGCAGCTTTTTGAGATCATACATACCAACAGGCGTGCCGTCCACGGAGACGGTACCGCCGGATACATCCGAAAAGCGCGGGATCAGGCTGATAAGCGACGTTTTGCCGCAGCCGGTTGGTCCCATGATGGCGATGGTCTCGCCGGGTTTGATGTCAAGATTGATGTCGTGCAGAACCTCTGTGCCGTTGCGCTTTAAGGTTACGTGGTCAAACTTCACGGCGCCCTGCACGCGGCCTTCCTTCTTCACGGCATCCTGGCGCGTGACGATGGTGGAGCGCGCGTAGTAGAGCTCGATGATCTTCGACGCAGAAGCAAAGAAACGCTGCAGGTCGTTGATGAGCATACCGAGCGTGCTCATCGGGTTCGTCAGCGTCCAGCACAGCGAGTTAAAGAGTGCAAACGTGCCGATTGAAATGCGGCCCATGATGAGGAACGAGCCGCCGACGAGCAGAACGGCGATGGAAAGCGACTGCGAAAAACCGTCGATATACGGCGAGAATTTGAACCACAGCAGCGACGCTTTGAGGTTCGCTTTGCGGTAATCCTCGTTTTTCTTATCAAACTGCTCGATCTCGTAGTCTTCGCGAGCAAAGGCTTTAACGACACGGTTGCCGGCGATGTTCTCCTGCGCGGCGGTGTTCATGCGCGAAAGGCGCTCGCGCAGGTCGACATACAGCGGATGCACCTGCTTTGCGAAAACCTTTGTCAGGATGAAAATAATCGGCGTTACGGCCAGCATGGCAAGCGCGAACAGCCAGTCCACACAAAGGAATGTGATGGATGTGGTGAGAAACAGCACCACGCAGTCGATGATCATGCGGATGACATAGCACGTAGTGTGGCGCACCATGTCAAGGTCGCCGGTCAGGCGGGTCATCAGATCGCCGGTGCGGTTCTTTGAGAAGAATGAGCTATCCTGCGCCTGCATGTTTGCGTACAGCTCGCGGCGCAGCTTAAAGAGCAGCTTCTGCGAGCACGTCTCGTACGTCATGACCGAAAGATAGCTAAAGCACATTCTGAACATCGTGAAACCGATCAGAATGGAGACGAGCACAACGAGCCGATGCCAAAGCTCCGGCGTAGTGCCCTGCCCCTCTTTTACCGGCGTAAATACGGTGTCCATGATCTGCGCGGTCAAAACCGAGTTGACCAGCGCCATCATAGAAAGAACCGCAGTAGAGCACAGCGCGAAAACATATCGCTTTCGGCAGCCTTCCAGGTTTTTCCAAACCCATTTCAGCTGAAACATAGCGTTCCCTTTCCTTTCAATGCATATCCTGCTTTCTTTGTACCTTTGGTACAGTCCGCACCGTACGTGCGGTTTCCTCCTCAGGCGCATGGAATATTTACGCAGAAACACTTCATGCGCTTGTTTAAACTATTATAACTGTATTCCGTTAAAATGGAACCCTTTTTCGCGATTTTCTCTCCGTGATAACAAACAAACTTTGGTTGAGATTTTTAGGCAATAAAACAACCCCGCAAATCGGACTTTTCATCCGTTTGCGGGGCATGCTCTATATGCTTTTATTATATATAGTATACGTACTTTTGTAATTTAGATTTCAAAGACCGTGTAGGCGTACTCGGCTTCTTCGCCGGGCTGCAAAGTGCGCATGCCGTGTTTCTTTTCAAACACGTCGTCCTCCTGTACGGCGGTGGCGCAGCCGGTCCACGGCTCCAGCGCAACATACGGGCCGTCGTTTGCGGCAGACCAGATACCGAGCATCGGGAAGCCGGAAAACTCCATCATCACACCGCGGCCGGACTGGCGGCTTTTGAGTGAAACGCAGGTGGAGTTGAGGTTCTCGAACACGAGCGCGTCCCTATAGAACAGGCTGTGCTGCAGCGGGATGGTATCCGTATCGGCAAGCTCGAAGTTCGTCTTCTCAAAATCGATCAGGCAGCTTTCCATATCGAGCGTCGGGCATTTCTGGTCTTCTTTTTCCTCGAACACGATGTCGTAATCTTCAAAAACTTCATCGGACTGAATCGGGATATTAAAGCCCGGGTGACCGCCGATGCAGAACGGCATGGGCTTAGTATCGGCATTTTTAACGGTAAATTTCGTCGTGATGCTGCTGCCGGTGAGGTAATAGGAGACCGTCAGCACAAAATCGAACGGGTACTGCTTTTTCGTCTCCTCGTTCGCCGTAAGCTGCAGGGTAACGTAGTCCTCTCCCTGCTCTGTGACGGTGAATTCCTCGTGGCGCGCGACGCCGTGGCGCTTCATCTCATACCACTCGCCGTTGATGCATGTGCGGTTATCGCGCAGCGCGCCGACGATAGGAAACAAAACCGGCGCGTGGCCGCCCCAATATGTTTTATCACCCTGCCAAATGTGCTCAAAGCCGTCATCGCCCATAAAGGAGACGAGCTCGGCGCCGAGCGTATCAATGGCAGCAGTTTCGTTTTCGTTTTTTATGTGGATCAGCATAATTCGTCCTTTCAAATCGCGGCGCTTTTGCGCCCTGTCTTTTTGCATGCACATAACCTGATTTTCAATCAACAGTATTATAACAAACAAAACCGCTTGAAGCAAGAGCGAAAGCCTGCTATAATTGAGAAAACACCGAAGAAATCTCCCGTTTTATCGGTCAAAATCCACCAACCGGAAAGGAATTTACAATATGAGAGCAGTTATTCAGCGTATAAACGGTGCAGAGATCACCATAAACGGCGGCGAGACCCGCAAAGTCGGCGAGGGCCTCGTTGTCTTCATCTGCGCCATGGAGGGTGACACGGACGCGCAGGCGGATTATCTCGTGCAGAAGGTGTGCGGCCTGCGCGTATTTAAGGACGAAAACGACAAGATGAACCGCTCGCTCGAAGACATCAAGGGCGATATGCTCATTGTCTCGAACATCACGCTGAGCGCCGATATGAAGCACGGCCGCCGCCCGGATTTCAGCCGTTCCGCTTCCCCGAGTGAAGCTTTGAGATTATATAACTACTTTGTGGAACAGGTGAAAAACCAGCCTATCGGCAAAGTATGCACGGGTGAATTCGGCGCGCACATGCACGTAAGTGTGGAAAACGACGGCCCCGTGAACATCATCATCGACACGGAACGCATCGGAAAGTGACGGTGTGCCTATGACGCGATTTTTAACGCTGTTTGACACGGCTGTCACCGACCCGCTTGAGGACATTCCCACCGTGAACGAGCTTGAAAAATGGCTGAAAAACGTCGGCGAACAGGCGTTTTACTTTCTCATTCGCTTAGCCGCCGCCGGGCTGCTTTTGTTTATCGGCAACAAGCTCATCAAATTTTTGATGAACCGCTTCAAGCGCTCGAAACTATATCAAAAAATGGACCCGGGGCTCGCTTCGTTCATGGCGAGCGGCAGCCGTATCGTGCTGTATATCATCCTCATTTTGATGTGCTTCGGCGTTCTTGGCATCGAGACCGCCTCGTTCCTCGCACTGTTCACCTCGGGCGGCGTTGCCATCGGCCTTGCGTTTCAGGGCGCCGTGACGAACCTTGCGGGCGGCGTGATGATTTTGCTTTTTCACCCGTTCCGCGTGGGCGATTACATTGAAACGACGGAAATTGCCGGCACGGTGAACGCCATCAGCGTTTTATACACCGTGGTGCTGACGCCGGACAACAAGCGCGTGACCGTGCCGAACGGCTCGCTGACGAACGCCGCCATCACGAATTACAGCGCGGAGGGACAGCGCCGTGTGGAGCTGACATTCTCCGTCTCCTACGATTGTGACATTGACAAGGTGAAGCAAATTTTGCTTTCCGTTGCCGAAAGCGACCCGAAATCGCTGAAAGACCCCGCCCCGCTGGCGCGCCTGAAAACGCAGAGCGCGAGCTCGCTCGATTTCGTCCTGCGCGTTTGGTGCGCCCCGGAAAATTACTGGGACCTCTATTTTGACCTCAACGAAAACGTGAAAAAGGCGCTGGATGAAGCCGGCATGGAGATTCCGTTCCCGCAGATGGACGTGCACATGCGGTAAAGCACGCACGAAAATACGAATATTCCCGCAGCAGCGCCGTGAAACTTCCGTTTTCGGCGCTGAAATTCTCGTGGACTTTTCCAAGCAGAACCCCCGAAGGAAGATTTATCCGGTCTTCCTTCGGGGGTTCTGGATTATTCAATCTCTATATTCTTGATGCCGTATTCAAGTATCACGTTGATAAGCTCATTGCGTGAATAGTTGCTTTCGCTCGCGATTTTGTCAAGACTTTGCAAAATATCTTCCCGAATACGCACGGAAATGATTCTGTTCCCGTCCTCTCCGCGCTTTTTAATCTTCAAAGGTTCATTTTTCACAAATTCCACCTCACAATCTATACTAATTATAGATTGACAGCCGAATTATAGTATGTTACAATCAGATTCGTAATATGATATTCATCTGTATTACAATAAAATATTTTTGAGAGGTAATATTTATGAAAAAAACCTTATCTGCTATTTTGGCAGTGCTGCTCGCGGCATTGCTGTGTGCGTGCGGCAACACTGCTCCAGCTTCAAAATCTGAAAGCTCTGTATCAACCATAACAAGTTCTGCTGCAAGCGAAGAAGTATCTAACCCGACAGATGAAGAGGCTCATGAAAACGGTTACCCGAAAATCGAAGAACTCGTCTGGAGTTTCAGAAACACTGTTAAATACGATGAACCCGTAGCTGTATTGGATTATACAAATAATTCAGATTACACCATTGTTATGCTTGAGTTATATTTCAAAATGAAAGAAGGCGTTACCTCCAAACAATTGCAACTTATTGACCCATTTACGGATGAACTTATTCCTAATGACAAAATTCCAGATATGGAGCCTTATGTATATGATTGGATTGTTAGTGATCCTGGTGAAACAGCTGAGGGCGCAGATTGTTACATCGATTATAACACTTATCCGACCAGCACAGATCAATGTAATTTGATGGAATTTTCGTCTGCAAATATTCATTTTATCGGAGAAGACGGCAAAATACACACAGTCTCCTATTCAGCTGAAAATTGTGGATATGCCCTTTCAGAAAACACAGAAGAACTCTATGTTTGGGTCGATAACGATTATACTAAAATGATTCCAAAGCCAAATACCCGCATTGCCTCTGCTGATCAGTTCGAAGAAGATTGCTTGGGTGTAAAAGCATATGATATGTCTCACGATGACTTTTTAGAATATATTGACTCCTGCGAACAAATGGGTTTTCAAAACAAATACCCGAATGAAGACCTTGATTATTCTTATACAGGAACAAATGCAAATGGTTATGAGATTGATGTGCGGTATATAGACAATATGCACTACATTGAGATTACCCTGCAAAAAGAAGAACAATAAACACTGAAAAAGAGGGATAGAACATGAAAAGAACTTTTGGTATTGTAATTATCCTTTCTACGCTGTTTATTACAGCGCTTTCCGGATGCAACGAAATTTCCGGCACACCGCAGTTGGTATCTAAAGCTGAGGGTGTATTCTCCGAATCCCTCGCGCATGATGAATCCAGCGAAGCGAAAGAAGCGAAAACAGAATTCTACATTGGTGAAACCGCCGAACTGGACAAAGTTCAAACCACGCTCATTGATGTTACAGAAAGCACTGGCTCTGAATACAATCAGCCAAATGAAGGAAATGTATTTGTTCTTTGTGAATTCGAAATCTGCAATAATTCTGACACAGAAATCGCTGTATCTTCTATGCTCAGCTTCGAAGCCTATTGTGATGATTATACTTGCTCTGGCAGCTTTTCTGCGCTGCTCGAAAAAGGCGATAAAAACCAGTTAGATGGAACTGTCGCAGCTGGCAAAAAGTTCAAAGGTGTAGTTGGATATGAAGTACCCGAAGATTGGAAAGAATTAGAAATCCGATATACTCCGGATTATTGGAATGGGAACGACATTGTCTTTATAGCCAACAAATAAACCAAATCGCATATCACATATACATAAGTAAAAAGAGGAGAAGGATCAAATCCCTCTCCTCTTCTTTTTTAGTTATTCAGCGGGGTAAAAAGCATCTTTTCCGAGACCGCAGATGGGGCAGACCCAATCTTCGGGGACATCTTCCCATGCCGTGCCGGGTGCAACGCCGTTTTCCGGATCGCCGAGTGCGGGGTCATAGACATAACCGCAGGGACACTCATATTTCATAAGATACACTCCTTTTACTTGTCACCAAAATATCTCTTAAGGAGACCTGCGAACGCCTTGCCGTGGCGGGCTTCGTCGCGGGCCATTTCATGGACGGTGTCGTGGATAGCATCGAGATTTGCGGCCTTTGCGCGCTTTGCAAGGTCGAACTTACCGGCGGTTGCACCGTTCTCGGCTTCAACGCGCATCTCGAGGTTCTTCTTCGTGCTGTCCGTTACAACTTCGCCAAGCAACTCTGCGAACTTTGCAGCGTGCTCTGCTTCTTCGTAAGCAGCCTTCTCCCAGTAAAGGCCGATTTCCGGGTAGCCCTCGCGGTGTGCAACTCTTGCCATTGCGAGGTACATGCCAACCTCGCTGCACTCGCCCTGGAAGTTTGCGCGGAGATCCGCAAGGATATCCTCGCTGACGCCCTGTGCGACGCCGACAACGTGCTCAGCCGCCCAAGTCATGTTCTCTTCCTGCTTCGTGAACTTGGAAGCCGGTGCCTTACATACGGGGCAGAACTCCGGAGCTGCTTCGCCTTCAAAAACGTAACCACATACGGTGCATACAAACTTTGCCATAATAAGATCCTCCTAAAAATTGATTTTAGTTTGCGGTTTTTAAGCCGTTTTATTTTTGCTTTTTTCTTTGCATTCGGCGCACACACCGCCGAACAGCAGGTCTTCTTTTGTGATTGTAAACCCGTGTTCCGCTTCAATGCGCGCGAGTGTTTCTGTGTCCACAAGCGGTTCAAAGATATCGAGCACGCGCCCGCAGCAGTTGCAGACGAAATGTCTGTGTGCCGAAGTATCGCCGTCGAAATGCTCCTGCCCGTTGATGACGCCGACGCTTCTCGCTTTGCCCTCTGCACAGAATTTTTTAAGATTGCGGTAAACTGTGCCGAGACTTAAATCGGGATATTCGGGCCGCAGCGCAGCGTAGAGCCACTCCGCAGTTGGGTGCACCGTTGTGGCACGCAGTGCGTTATAGAGCGCCTCACGCTTTCGGCTGAACTTTTCCGGCATCGGCTTCACCTCCTTTAGGTTTGTGGGATTTCTTTCTCTCTCACTTGTTGGCACTATTATAGCACGCCTTTTTCGATTTGTAAATAGTAATAATTATCATTTTTATTATTATTTTGTAAACAAATTGTGAACAAGCCTATTGAAAAGCTGTCAAAACCCCGTTTGCTTGCTTTCCGAAAACAAGATGCAAAACGGCTCTGCATTTTACCCGCAAAGCCGTTTTCTTAGTTTCTATTTATTCTCCTTTGGTCTCATCGTTTTCCGGTGGAAACATTTTCATGAAGTTAAGTGCTGCGCCGACGAGGTCGTCGTTTTTCATCATTTCGGGAACATCTTGCGGCCGGAACCAGATCTGCGCAAACTTCTCTATGACGGGACGCACCATTTCTCTTTCCGCATCCGTATGCGGTGTGCCGATGCCGCCCGGGTTCATCATGTGTGCAATGAATGTCGCGGCACTCTGCACGCGCGCTTCACCCTCGGGGTTCCACCCGTCTTTTGTCATACAGTTCACGCCTTGCTTTGCGGCAATTTCAATTTTCTTTTCCGCGCGGTGTTCAAAATCTGCGTAATCCCCCGCTTCGTTCCACGCGATTTCGGATACGGCATACAGGCGCGGGAACAGCAATTCTTCGAGGTGTTCCGGCGTTTCCACCTGCTCCGACCACAATGCCGCTTCGTAACCGAGCATATTCGGACTGTCTGCGTAGCTCTTGCCCATGACGACCGGCTGATAATGGTAGACCTTATTCAATGAATTGATGCCATGCGGATAATCGAAATACAAAGCGGACATATTGGAGAAGATCACCTTGCCGCCACGCTCGATAAATGCCGGCACCGGCGCTTCATGCTGCGCCGTCCAATACTGTATGATGTTTCCGGTATCGACATCTTTGGATTCCAGAACATCGTTCCAGCAGACGGCGCGCTTACCGTGCTTTTTGAGAATAGCGACGACACGCTTTGTGAAGTAGCCCTGCAGATCTTCATAATCGGTAAGGCCAAGCGCTTCCATGCGCGCCTTGCAGTGCGGGCATTTTTTCCATTCGGTCTTCGGCGCTTCGTCACCGCCGATGTGGAAGCGGTCGTCCGGGAACAGTGCGCAGACTTCTGTCAGAAGCTTTTCGATAAACTCGAATGTTTCGTCCTTACCGGGGCAGAGAATTTTCTCAAAAATGCCGCCAAACTGGCACAGCTCCGTTTTTTCGCCAAAGCAGCTCAAATGCGGGTATGCCGCAATCATCGATCTGGCGTGGCCCGGCATATCGATTTCCGGGATAATCTCCATGCCGCGCACGCGGGCATATTCGATAACGCTTCTGATCTCCTCCTGCGTGTAATACGTGCCGGTCGTTTCGTGCAGCAGCGGCAGCGTTTTGCACTCGATGCGCCAGCCCTGGTCATCTACAAGATGCCAGTGCAGAACATTCAGCTTCACACGCGTCATCTGGTCGATGACCTTTTTCACTTCGTCCGCCGTAAAGAAATGACGGGAGCAGTCAAGCGACAGGCCGCGATGACCGTAGTGCGGTGCGTCTTCAATGGTGACGATTGGCAGCGCTTCGCCCTCTGCTGTGAGCTCCGTGACAGTCGTCAGCGCCCATACGGCGCCGCTTTCGTCCGCCGCTTCCACGGTGATGCCGTCCTTTGTGACGGTCAGCTTGTAGCCCTCTTTTGCGATATCGGCCTTTTTCAGCGTGATAAACCCGTTTTCGGCGGTCTCCACGTGGCCGTCCAGTCTTGCAGCAAATGCCTCAAGGCACCACGGTGCAAAATCACCGAGCGAAACGGTGACGGTCTCCGGCAGCTTCACACTGCCCTCCTGCATGTGCACCGATCCGCGCGGCGCGGGAATAAGATTCAACATAAGCAAGATTCCTTTCTTCGGGCAAACGAATAACACGCTTGCCCTTTTACAACTTCTCCTCGGCTGCAACCGAACCGCAGCCTTTTTGTTCTATTAAGAACATTATACCGCAATTTGCTTCTTTTGCAAGAAAATTGTGCTATATTTCTATATAATTTTCAAAATTTTAATAATTATAAGCAGATATGACAAAGCAGAATTTTGAATCTCCGTCTGGACTTGTCGAAATAGATATGGTATACTTCAAGCGAAAAGTTTGTGCACGACGGAGGAGCAAACATGGGCAGACTGATCTTAATTACGAATGACGATGGCATTGACGCAGGCGGCATTCGCCAGCTGGCGGAGACAGCAAAAGCATTCGGCGAAGTGTGGGTCGTCGCACCGGAGAGCCAGCGCAGCGGCAAATCGCACAGCGTAACGTATTTAGAGCCGCTTTACGTGCGCGAGCGTCCGGGTTACATGGACGGCGTAAAGGCATACGAATGCAGCGGCGTGCCGGTGGACTGTGTGCGCGTGGGCATCCATCTGCTCGGTCGCAAGCCTGACGTTGTGCTTTCCGGCATCAATAGCGGCTACAATATTTCCGGCGATATTCAGTATTCCGGCACGGCGGGCGCTGCGCTGGAGGCCGCTTTCTGGGGAATCCACGCCATCGCGCTTTCCCAGGCCAACCTCGATTATCATCCCGTGACCGACCGCTACTTGCGTGAGCTCATCGGTGAATATATTGATAAACCTCTGCCGCAAAACACGGTTTGGAACATCAACTTTCCCGGCTGCGCACCGGAAGACTGCAAGGGTGTAAAGCACGGCTGCGCCGTTTCGCAGGATGATTTTTACACGGACAGCTTCACCTGCAAAACACTCGGGGACGGCACGGTGGAATACACGGTCGTGCCCGGCAGAAACTGGCACGGCAGCGAAGGCACCGACCTTGGCGCAGTGTGCGACAACTACGTCGCCGTCGGCACTGTGACGAATGTGCGATAATAAAAATATACAGATTTTGCACCTGCTCTTTGAAATCGCAAAAGCAGGTGCTTTTCTATTTTTAAAAACCGTGTTATACTGAAGAAAAGCAAAACATTGAAAGGAAACAGAACATGGTTATATTAGGTGTAGACCTCGGTAAAGCGCGTACGGGCGTTGCCGTATGCGATAAAAGCGAGCTGCTCGCAAGCCCCGTAGAGGTCGTGAACGAGCATAACCGCGAGCGCCTTTTGGAGCGTGTAGCGCAGCTTGCCAAAGCGCGCCGCGCCGAGCAGATCGTTGTCGGTCTGCCGCGCAACATGGATGGCAGCGAGGGCGAAAGTGCGCAGAACGCGCGCGCTTTCGGTGCGGAGCTTGCGGAAAAGACCGGGCTGCCCGTTGATTTCTCCGACGAACGCGGCACGACTATCACGGCACACGGCTTTTTAAACGAAACAAATACGCGCGGTAAGCGCCGCAAAGCCACCGTGGACGCCGTGGCGGCGACGATCATTTTGCAGGATTATCTCGATTATCGGCGAAACCGCAAAGGGTAATTTACACAAAAAGCGCATAGACAAATTCGCTTCGCCTGTGCTATAATAACGATGTGCCGCGCAGAAATGCGTTTTTAAGGCACGGAAAGGAAAGATAACTATGGGTTACAAAATCATCACCGATTCCACCATCGATATGGATCATAAAATGATCGAAGAGTTAGGCCTCACAGTGGTGCCGCTCCGCTTTACAATCGACGGTAAAACATATAAAGACAAGGCAGATCTTTCGGATATGCCGACGGAAACTTTCTACGCAAAGCTGCGCGAGGGCAAAATGTCCACCACATCGCAGATCAACGCCGACGAATTCACACGGGTCTTTGAGCCTGTTCTGCAAGGCGGCGAAGACGTTCTGTACATTGCGTTTTCCAGCGGTTTATCCGGCACCTGCCAAAGCGCCTTCATCGCGCGCGATGAATTGAAAGAAAAATATCCCGAGCGCAAAATTTATGTGTTCGATTCGCTCTGCGCGTCCCTCGGCGAAGGTTTGCTCGTATACCATGCAGCCATGCTGAAGCGCGCCGGCACGGACATTGATTCGCTGTATAAGTGGCTCGGTGAAAACGTTTTGAAGCTCTGCCACTGGTTCACGGTGGACGACCTCAACCACTTAAAGCGCGGCGGCCGCGTTTCCGCCACAGCAGCGCTCGTCGGCACTTTGCTCGGCGTAAAACCCGTTTTGCATGTGGATGACGAGGGCCACCTCATCCCGGTCAGCAAGGTGCGCGGCAGACGGCAGTCCCTTGATGCCCTTGTGCAGAAAATGGAAGAGACCGCCATTCAGCCCGCAGACCAGACCGTGTTCATCAGCCACGGCGATTGCCTGGCAGACGCCGAATACGTCGCAAACCGCGTGCGCGAAAAATTCGGTGTGAAGAACATTTATATCAACTTCGTCGGTCCTGTCATCGGCGCACACTCCGGCCCCGGCACCGTAGCGCTGTTCTTCATCGGCGAGCACAGATAAAGGAGCATATACTATGTTAAACGGCAACACGATAGAGCTCGGCGTATGCTACTACCCGGATCACTGGGATACTTCGTTCTGGAAAGAGGATATGCTGCGCATGAAATCCTACGGCATCAGTGTCATCCGCGTGGCGGAATTTGCGTGGAACCTCTTTGAGCCGGAGGAAGGGCGCTTTGACGACAGCTTTTGGGACCGCTTTTTAAATGTGGCAAAGGACTGCGGGATGCAGGTCATCTTCTGCACGCCCACCGCGACCCCGCCCGCCTGGCTGACGGAAAAATACCCGGAAGTATTAAACTGTGATATTTACGGCCACCCGGTCTACCACGGTATGCGCAAGCACCACAACATGACATCCCCCGTGTACCTCGATTTTGTAAAGAAGATCGTTGAGCACATTGCGGCGCATTACAGCGCACACCCTGCGATCATCGGCTGGCAGATCGACAATGAAGTCAACTGCGAAACAAACAGCTACCACGCGCCGAGCGACCACGAGGCGTTCAGAAAGTACCTTAAAAAGAAATACGGCACGCTCGAAAACCTGAACCGCGCCATGGGTACGACATTCTGGAATCAGACCTACACGGACTGGGAGCAGGTTCACCTTTCGCGCTACACGCTCGCCAATTCCAACAATCCGCACATGATGCTGGAGGAAAAGCGTTTCATTTCCGAAGCGGCCATAAACTACATCGGCATACAGGCGGATATTATCCGGAAATATCGCCGTCCGGAGCAGTTCATCACGACAAACGGACTTTTCGGCGTGCTCGATAACCACAAGCTCGTCAAGGAAAAGCTTGACTTCATAACGTATGACAGCTACCCGAACTTCGCGTTTGCGATGGAGGGCAGCAAGCTCTCTCCGCGCTCCCTGCGCGACCGCGAAACATCCTTTAACCTTGCAAAAACGCGAAGCGTCTCAAACCGCTTCGGCATCATGGAGCAGCAATCCGGCCCCGGCGGTTGGAACACCCGCCTTCTGCAGCCCGCGCCGAAGCCGGGTCAGTTAAGACTGTGGACTTTCCAGTCTATCGCGCACGGTGCAGATTTTGTCAGCTACTTCCGCTGGCGCACCTGCACATTCGGCACAGAAATGTACTGGCACGGATTATTGAACTATGATAATTTCCCGAACCGCCGCACGGAAGAGCTTTTGCGCGTAAGCGAGGATATTCAGAAGATTCAGCGCATCGCGGGCACAAAGCATACGGCAAAGTTCGCAATCCTCTGCGACTACGACAATGAGTGGGACGGCATGGAGGACAAATGGCACGGACCCTTGAACCGGGAGAGCACCGACGGGTGGTTCAAAGCCTTGCAGCGCGCGCACATCCCGTTCGAGTTCGTCAACATCAACGACGAGGGTACGTCCCAGCCGCTCGGGAACTTCACGGCTGCTGTGTACCCGCACCCAACCATCATGACGCCCGCCCGCGCGGAAATATTACGCGCTTACGCCGAAAACGGCGGCACTCTTTTCTTCGGCTGTCGCTCCGGCTATAAAGATATTGACGGGCAGTGCCCCATGATGCCGATGCCGGGGCTCTTAGCGCCGCTGACCGGCTGCACCGTGGAGGATTTCACGTTCATCGGCCCGGCGGACGAAAAGGAATACATGACGCTCGGCGAAAAGAAAATCCCCGCGCCGACGTTTAACGATATTCTGCGCCCCGATTTTGAAAGCTGCGAGGTGCTGGCGACGTATGACGGTAACTATTACAACGGCAAGCCCGCGCTGACCAAAAACACCGTCGGCAAAGGCACGGTCTACGCCTGTGGCTCCGTTTTTGCGGAGGAGACCGCTGCGGCGCTCTTGGAGCTGCTGCCGAAAGCAGAGCTTTGCCCTGTGACGGGCTGGCTGGAGCTGCCCGAGGAGATCGAGCTCACGGTGCGTACAAACGAGAAAAACGGCCGCAGCTACGCGTTTTTGCTGAACTACACTGCACAGCCGCAAACCGTCACCGTGCAAAAGCCGACGAAGGAGCTGCTTACACGCGAAACGCTCGACGGCACGTATACCATGGAGCCTTACGGCGTGCTTGTGCTCGATAAACCACAATAAATGACAAAGGCCGTTACGATAAACATTTTGGGAGGAATTCATATGAAAGAGGAAGAAAAAATCTTTGCCGGGCAGTTTTTCTGCCCCGGTCACCCGGACTTGAAAGCCATCAAGCTGCGCTGCCACAACCTTTGCAGCGCCTATAATGCAACGCTCGAAGACGAAACCGAAAAGCGTAATGCAATCGTGCACCAGATCTTCGGCGATTTCGGCGAGGGCTCGTTTGTGCAGGGGCCGATCCAGATCCACTATGGCACGCACACGCACATCGGCAAGAGCTTTTTCGGCAACTTCAACCTGACCATTCAGGATGACGCGCCCGTGACCATCGGTGACCGCTGCAACTTCGGCCCGAACGTGACTATCGTCACGCCGATGCACCCGATCATCGCAGAGGAACGCCGCGTGCTGAAAACAAAGGACGGCCGTGAAATTCGCGTTTGCTACGCAAAACCCGTCACCATCGGCAACGATTGCTGGTTCGGCGCAAACGTTGTCGTATGCCCGGGCGTGACCATCGGCGATAACTGTGTCATCGGTGCAGGCAGTGTGGTAACGAAGGACATTCCGTCAAACAGCGTGGCCGTCGGCAACCCCTGCCGTGTACAGCGCACCATTACGGAAGCAGACAGCATGAAATATCATCCGGAACGCTTCGGCGAAGATGAATTCGTGTTTGACGAATAAACTGAGCTTATAATACGCAAAAACAGCTCCGCGCTTTTCGCCCGGAGCTGTTCTCAATTCACCTTAATTCGAATTAGAAGTAAACGACCTGATTCTTCTCTGCGCTCTCAAAGATCGCTTCCATCAGCTTCATCAGCTGGCGCTGCTGGTCGTGCGTGACGATCTGCTCTGCTTCGCCGTTGACAACTGCTGCGATGTTGCGATAATAATCGTGAATGTCGCAGTCGATTCTCGGCAGCGGAAGCTCGCTGATCGTTTCCGGCGTTCTCGGCGCCATGGTCTTCGTGAGGCCTGCTGCGGTGACGATCGGCACTGCATCGTGCTCTTCGTCCGCCGTTGCGATGACGATCTTGCCGTTGACCTGGAAGTCATCGATGACAGCCGTGCCGTTCAGACCTTCGATATACCAACGCGGCAGGTTGATGAAGTTGCTCGTGCCGACTTCTACGGTGAACACGAGATCGTTATTAAACTTGAACGTAGCGGTGAAGCCGTCGTCCACTTCTTCGTTCGTTACGTTGGACAGCGTTGCGTAAACGGAAATCGGCATTTTGCCCATCATCATGTTCATCTGGTCAAGGAGGTGCACGCCCCAGTCAAGAACCATGCCGCCGCCCTGTGCCTTCGTGTTTCTCCAGTCGCCCGGGATACCGCGGGAACCATGAACACGGGACTGAATGGCGAAAACACGACCGAGCTGGCCGGACTTTGCAATCTTCTCCGCAACGCGGAAATCCTCGTCCCAACGGCGGTTCTGATGAACCGTGAAGACGGAGCCCGTGCGCTTGGAGGCTGCGATCATCTCTTCGAGATCAGCGGTGCAAAGCGTGACCGGCTTCTCGCTGATGGCAACCTTGCCCGCTTCCATAACCTGAATGCAAACCTTCTTGTGCTGATCGTTCGGGATTGCGACCGTTACAACATCAACGGTCTTGTCGGCAAGCAACTCCTCAAAAGAGCTGTATGCGTGAATACCGTTTTCCTCAGCAACCTTGTTGCGCTCCGGCTTAATATCGTATACGCCTGCAAGCTCTACAACACCCGGGATTTCCTGTAATCTCTTCGTGTGCCAGCCGCCCATGCCGCCATAGCCCACGACTGCTACTCTTACTACTTTAGACATAATAAATTGGACTCCTCTCGATTTAAAATAAACAACCTGTCTGCGCTCTCTAAACTACGCACTATACACCTTATTATACTAAAAGGCACGTAAGTTTCAAGGTGTTTTTATAGATTTTTGCATCTTGTCCGCGATTTCGGCGAAAGATACAAAGACCGCCTGCGCAAAACTGTGTATAAATCCCACGTTTGATTGGAAATCGGTGCAAAAGGAATTTAGCCCCTTGAGTTTTTTCACCCGATGTGCTACGATGAACCTGAATAACACGTGAATACACCGGAAAGGTTGATTATATCTATGAAAATGTCATTTCGCTGGTATGGCCCGGACGACCCCGTGACCCTCCAAAATATTCGTCAGATTCCGAACATGCAGGCCATCGTCACCGCTGTATACGACGTGCCCGTCGGTGAAGTTTGGAGCCGCAAGAGCATTGCCGCGCTGAAAAAACAAGTGGAGGATAACGGCCTGCAATTTGAGGTCATTGAAAGTGTGCCGGTGCACGAGGACATCAAACTCGGCAAACCCACGCGCGACCGCTATATCGAAAATTACTGCGAGAACATTCGCCGCCTTGCCGAGGCCGGCGTCCGCTGCATCTGCTACAATTTCATGCCGGTGTTTGACTGGACGCGCACGCAGCTTGACCACCGCCTGCCGGACGGCTCTACAAGCCTTGTCTACTATAAAGAGCAGGTGGATGCCGTGGACCCGCTGAAAAGCGACAGCGATCTCACGCTGCCCGGCTGGGACGCAAGCTACACGCGCGAGGAGCTCAAAGCCGTCGTGGCGGAATACAACAAAATGACCGAGGAAGACCTTTGGGCAAACCTCACTTATTTTCTTGAGCGCATCATTCCCGTCGCTGCGGAATGTGACGTGAACATGGCCATCCATGAAGACGACCCGTGCTGGAGCATTTTCGGACTGCCACGCATTATCACGTGCGAAAAGAATCTCGACCGCTTCCTGAAAATCGTCGATGACCCGCACAACGGCATCACGCTGTGTACCGGCTCGCTCGGATGCAGCGCCGAAAACGATGTGGTGCACATGGCGGCAAAATATGCCGCGATGGGCCGCATCCATTTCGTTCACGCCCGCAACGTCGCCGTGCTGGAAAACGGTTTTGAGGAGCGCGCACACTACTCCGCATGCGGCTCGCTCGATATGTATGCCATTTTGAACGCGCTCCACAAAAACGGTTTCAACGGTTACATCCGCCCGGACCACGGCAGAATGATCTGGGGCGAGACCGGCCGCGCCGGCTATGGCCTTTACGACCGTGCCCTCGGCGCCGCGTACTTAAATGGCCTGTGGGAAGCCATCACAAAGCGCAACTCCAATATGGAGCGATAAATTAAAGCCAACAAAAAACCGATGCAGTCGAAACTCTGCATCGGTTTTTTTAATAGATACCGTAAGCTTCACCTTCTGTTTTACCGCAGCGAACACAGGTCTTGGGGTAGTTGATCGTAGCAGCTTTCCAATCATGCCCAAGCGGCTCGCCTTTCGTCATACCGCAATATACACAGGTTTTCGGCTCGGTGCAGGTGGCTTCCTTCCATTTATGCGCACAGGTGCAGGTCGTAAGAAGAAAGCATACCAACAGCATGAACAAAATTACTCGTCCCCAACGTTTAAGTATGGCTTTTCTCGCCTTTCTCTCCTCTTTTCCCGATTTTAGATGAAATATATCTAAAAGTCAATAGATAAAATCCGTCTACATATACTTTGAGTTGATACCACTCAAAGCAGGTGAAAAAATTGACGGAAAACAGAATACGCGATCTGCGAGAGGACTCTGATTTAACGCAGCAGCAAGTCGCAGATGCAATCGGCATTACACAGCGCAAATACAGCTATATCGAAACAGGCCAACAGCAGCTTACGGACAACATTCTAATTAAACTCGCAAATTTCTATAACGTGAGCATTGATTATCTCTTGCGGCAGACGGCGAACCCCAAACGAAATCTCTGACGTAAAATTCCCGAAAAGTCGTTTGTTAGGCTTGACAATTATTCAAAAAAAGGGTAACTTTATAGATAAGAACGCCGACAAAAATGCGGCGTTTTGTTTCCGTATGCAAAAACGCAAAAGCACTTTGCGATTATTTGCAAATACACTGACAAAAATACTAAAACAAAGGAGTGGAGAAAATGGACGCTGGCAGTAGTGGCGGTGCGGTTCCTCGAGAACGGATGCAGCCGCCCGCAGAAAAACAGGCGATTTTCTCCGCTTGTTTTTTGCGTGACCTTACATTTGTAAACGGCTGAGTTCAAACCGTATCGTCCGATTGCCGATTTTTGCACGATTGCAGAGAAAGGACGGACGAACTATGTTGGATATGTTGGACAAAATTTTAGAGCTGCTGGAGAATAAAGATTTCCCCCAGTTGGGCAATCTTCTGAAAGACATGAACCCGGCAGACGTGGCAGAACTTTTTGAAGACCTGCCGCGTGAAAAGATGGCGCTTGTGTTTCGCCTGCTCCCAAAAGAGCTTGCAGCGGACGCGTTCGCTTATATGAATCCGGACGAACAGACGGTGCTTGTTGAAGCATTCAGTGATAAAGAGCTGCACGACGTCGTGAACGAGCTGTATGTGGACGACGCTGCAGACATGATTGAAGAAATGCCTGCAAACCTCGTCAAGCGCATTCTGCGACACACGGACGCCGAAACGCGCGTACTCATTAACCAGATTTTAAATTACCCCAAAGACAGCGCAGGCTCCATCATGACGATGGAATACGTCGATTTGAAGCGCGGCATGACGGTGGAGGAGGCGTTTGACCGCATCCGTGCCATCGGCGTGGAAAAAGAGACGGTGTACACCTGCTATGTCACGGACAGCCGCCGCAAGCTGAAAGGCATTGTGACCGTGAAAGACCTGCTGCTTGCCCCAAAAAACGAGCTGATCCGCAATATCATGGAAACGAACATTATTTACGTTTCCACCCATACCGATAAAGAAGAAGTGGCCTCCCTGTTCGGCAAGTACGATTTTCTTGCCGTGCCGGTCGTCGATAACGAAGAACGCCTTGTGGGCATCGTCACCGTTGACGACGCGATCGATGTTATTCAGGATGAGGCGACGGAAGATATCGAAATGATGGCGGCTATCACGCCGACCGATAAGCCGTACATGAAGACGGGCGTTTTTGCCACATGGAAAAAACGTATCCCGTGGCTTTTGCTCCTCATGATCTCCGCTACATTTACGGGCAGCATCATCACCTCGTTTGAAGATGCGCTTTCCGCTTCCATTGTGCTGACGGGTTTTATCCCCATGCTGATGGACACGGGCGGCAACGCGGGCAGTCAGGCTTCGGTCTCCATCATCCGCGGTCTTTCCCTCGGCGAGATCGAATATAAAGACATTGGGCGTATCCTCTGGAAGGAAGCGCGCGTGGCTTTTTTGTGCGGTGTTTCGCTTGCCGTCGCAAACTTTGTCAAATTGCTGCTCATCGATCGTGTGACCATCCTGGTCGCCATCGTTGTGTGCAGCACGCTTGTTGTAACGGTGCTCGCTGCAAAGCTTGTCGGCTGTTCGCTGCCGGTGCTTGCAAAGCGCATCGGTTTTGACCCGGCCGTCATGGCCAGTCCTTTCATCACGACTATTGTAGACGCGCTTTCCTTGCTGATCTATTTCCGCATTGCGTGCGCGGTGCTGCATATCGGTTAACTTTATCCATCAAAGGAGGCTGCTGTTATGAACCAAAAAGATATTGAAACGCTTGCAATCGCGCTGCCGGAAGACATTTTAAAAGCAAAATGGTGCGGCGATTTTGACCGCGCGTTCCACCTTATCGACCTATACCTTGCAAACGAGAAAGTCCCGGCATTTATGAAAACACGCCTTGCACTGGAGCGTGAGGTCTTGAAAGCACTGCCGACGGGCTACACATACAGCGAGGAAGACGCTTTGGCGCTCGTGCAGAAGGAAATTCCGGATTTCACGAAGGCAGAGCTTGACGCATTGCGTGACCGCGGTGCCATCGACTGGATCTACATCAACGGCAAAACGACGTATTCCCGCACGTTCTACGATACGCTTTTGGGCGTTTACCCGGATATCGCCACGCGTGCAGGCAAGCCGCCGAAGGATAAAAGTGATCGCGTGGAATTTCTGCGCCAAAATGTACGCGACATGAAAAAAGACGGCGACGCGCTGTGGAGCATTCAGCTGCGCGCCCAGTTCCGTCTGCATGACGATGTTTTCCGCCCCGGCGAAGAACTGACCGTGCATCTTCCCGTACCGAAGAACGCGATGAACATGCGCGACATTGAGATCCTTGCAACCTCCCACCCCATTTATAAGCTTGCAGATGAAAATGCACCCGCGCGCACGGTTTCATTCCGCGGCAAATTCGAGAAAAATGAAACCTTCTGGGTCGAATACAAATATCTTTCCTATGTGAAATACAACAACCTCGAATCCGCACAGGTCAGTGCAGAGCAGCCGACGTTCGACACCGAGGAGCTTTACCCGCACATTCGCTTTACGCCGCTCATCCGTGCGCTTTGCAAAGAGCTTTCCGGCAATGAGAAGAACCCGCTTCTGCTCGCACGCAGATTTTACGACTACTGCACGAAGGTCGGTACATATTCGTATGTGCGCGAATACTTCGCGCTGCCGGGCAGCATTCCGGATTATTACGGCGCGGGGCTGCACGGAGACTGCGGCGTGCAGGCGCTGCTGTTCATCACGCTGTGCCGCTGCGCAGGTATTCCTGCCCGTTGGCAGAGCGGCCTGTTCGTCACGCCGGACGACACCGGCTGCCACGACTGGGCGCAGTTCTACATTGCTCCCTACGGCTGGCTGTTTGCAGACCCGTCCTTCGGCGGCAGTGCGCACCGCATGGGCGACAGCGAGCGCAACGACTTCTACTTCGGCAATCTCGACCCGTTCCGCATGGCGGCAAACAGCGAGCTTCAGGCAGATTTTGACCCGCCAAAGACACAGCTGCGCATCGACCCGTTCGACAACCAGCGCGGCGAAGCCGAATATGCAGATGTCGGCATCCGCTGGATGGACAAGGAGTGCGACTGGAAGACCATCGAAATGAAGAAGCTCTCTTAATTTAAAACGTTAAATGCCCGCCGTGCTTTTGCACGCGCGGGTATTTTTGACCGTAAAGGAACAGATCTATGGAAACGAAACTCGATATTCTGCGGCACTATTTCGGTTACACGTCCTTTCGCCGCGGTCAGGAGGAAATTGTAGACGCACTGCTCACGGGCCGCGATGCGCTGTGCGTCATGCCGACGGGCGCAGGCAAATCCGTGTGCTATCAGGTGCCGGCACTCCTGCTGCCGGGCATCACGCTTGTCATCTCCCCGCTCATTTCGCTGATGAAAGATCAGGTGGAATCGCTGACGCAGGCGGGCGTGCACGCGGCATACCTCAACAGCTCACTCACCCCGGCACAGTACAGCCGCGCACTGCACAATTTATCCGAGGGGTTGTATAAGCTCGTTTACGTCGCGCCGGAACGCCTTTCGACCGAGAACTTCCGCACGGCCGTAGAGAACCTCAATATTTCCCTCATCGCCGTGGATGAAGCGCACTGCGTCTCTCAGTGGGGGCAGGACTTCCGCCCGGACTATTTAAAGATTGCGGAATTTGCCGAAAGTTTGAAAAATCGCCCGACGATCGGCGCATTCACCGCCACGGCAACAAAAGCCGTGCGCAAGGACATTGCGGAGCACCTGCACCTCATTGACCCCGTGCGTATCACGACGGGCTTTGACCGCCCGAACTTATATTTCGGCGTGCAGATGCCGCACAGTAAGGCGCTGGCGCTTTTGAAGCTCATTGAGGAACGCCCGGGCAAATGCGGCATTGTATACTGCTCCACGCGCCGCACCGTGGAAGAAGTGGACGCGCTTTTAAACGACAAGGGCATCCCTTCCACGCGCTACCACGCCGGTCTGCCGGAGGAAGAACGCAGGCGGAATCAGGACGATTTCGTCTATGACCGCAAGCCCATTATGGTCGCGACGAACGCGTTCGGCATGGGCATCGATAAATCCAACGTGTCGTTCGTCATCCACTACAACATGCCGAAAAACCTCGAGAGCTATTATCAGGAAGCCGGGCGTGCCGGGCGCGACGGCAGCCCCGCCGAGTGTATTTTGCTTTACAGCCCGCAGGACGTGCGCACGAACCGCTATTTAATCGAAAACAGCGACCCGAACCCCGACCTCGACTTTGAAACGCAGGAAAAGCTCATCCAGCGCGAATACGATCGTCTGCGAAAAATGACATATTACTGCACGACGGCCGATTGCCTGCGCGCATTCATCTTAAAATACTTCGGCGAGCCCGCCGAGGAATACTGCGGCAATTGCTCCAGCTGCGCGGGCGGCTCCGTTTTGGTAGAGGCCACCGTGGAAGCACAGCAGGTGCTCTCCTGCGTGGCGCGCACCGGGCAGCGGCTGGGCATCAGCATGATCTGCGACATTCTGCGCGGCAGCGAAAATGAGCGTGTTTTGCAAATGAATCTGCAAACACAGTCCACCTACGGGCTCATGCGCGAAAAGCCGATTTTTGAAATTAAGCGTATCATCGACGCACTTTTGATGCAGGAATTGCTCATCCAGACCGACGGGCAATACCCGGTTTTAAAGCTGACGCAGAACGCGCGGCCGGTTTTGCTCGGGGAAAAAAGCTTTGAAATGCGTATTCCCGTGCCGCAGGAAAAAGCGAAGAAGCCGGACAAGGCCGCAGGCGATGCCGACCCGGAGCTTTTCGCACGGCTGAAAAAGCTGCGTGCCGCGCTTGCCGCAAAAGCGAGCGTGCCGGCCTACGTCGTTTTCACCGACGCCACTTTGCGCGATATGTGCGCCAAAATGCCGACAGACGAACAGGAGCTTTTGCAGGTCTCCGGCGTGGGCGAGCGCAAGGCGCATCGCTACGGCAAGGCCTTTTTGGAAGAGATCAACCGCAAAGCGGAGGAAGAATAAATGGAACAAGCAAAGCACAAATTCAATCTTGTCGACCACATCGAGGTGCGCGGTGCGCGCGTGCACAACCTCAAAAACATTGACATCCATGTGCCGCTGCATAAGATCGTTGGCGTAGCGGGTGTTTCGGGCTCCGGCAAATCGTCGCTTGCGCTCGGTGTTTTGTATGCAGAGGGCTCGCGGCGGTATTTGGAGTCGCTTTCCACCTACACGCGCCGCCGTATGACGCAGGCAGCACAGGCACAGGTGGACGAAGTTCTATATGTCCCGGCCGCGCTCGCACTGCACCAACGCCCCAATGTCCCGGGCATCCGCAGCACATTCGGTACGGGCACGGAGTTACTCAACAGCCTGCGCCTGATGTATTCACGCCTTGCAAGCCACCGCTGCCCGAACGGACACTACATTCAGCCGACATTGGCCGTTGCGGCGGGTCAGCCGTGCGTGTGCCCCGTTTGCGGTGCGGAGTTTTTCGCGCCGTCCGCGGAGGAACTCGCATTCAACAGCCAAGGCGCGTGCCGCAAATGTGACGGCACCGGCATCGTGCGCATTGTGGACGAAAGCACCCTTGTACCGGACGACACCCTCACGATCGACGAAGGCGCCGTGCGCCCGTGGCAGACGCTGATGTGGTCTTTGATGAAGGACATTGCCCGCGACCTCGGCGTACGCACCGATGTGCCGTTCCGCGAGCTGACGGAAAAAGAAAAGGACATCGTGTTTCACGGCCCTGCCATTAAAAAGCACATGATCTACCAGAATAAAACGAGCGGCGCAGCAGGCGAAATGGATTTCACCTACTTCAACGCCGTGTATACCGTGGAAAATGCACTCTCCAAAGTCAAAGATGAAAACGGCATGAAGCGCGTGGAAAAGTTTCTCAAGACCGAACCGTGCCCGGACTGCGGCGGCTCACGGCTATCGGAGAAAGCTCGCGCTCCGAAGCTTCGCGGCATTTCTTTAGATGAAGTCTGCCGTATGACGCTCGCCGGCCTCACCGATTGGGTCGCGGACGTGCCGGGTTCTCTGCCCGAAGAAATGCGTCCCATGGCGCAAAGCATATGCGATTCGTTTACATTGAATGCCAAGCGCCTTTTGGAGTTAGGGCTCGGCTACCTGACGCTCGACCGCGCCGCCTCCACGCTTTCCACAGGCGAGCGGCAGCGCATGCAGCTTGCCCGTGCCGTACGCAACCGCACCACCGGCGTTTTATATGTGCTCGATGAGCCTTCCATCGGCTTGCACCCGGCGAACATCGTCGGCCTCACCGGCGTGATGCACGATCTCATCGACGACGGCAACTCCGTTTTGCTCGTCGACCACGACACGCAGATTTTGAGCGAGGCCGATTGGCTCATTGAAATGGGCCCGGAAGCCGGTGCAAAAGGCGGCCATGTCATCGCGGAGGGCACAACAGACGACATTAAGATAAACGAAAACTCGCAGATTGGCCCGTTTTTGGCGGGAAAGCAGGGCATCTCGCGACAGAAAGCACCCGAAAGCGCGCTTTTCCAAAACGGCGCTATTCACCTTTCCACCGACCGCATCCATACGGTGAAGCCGCTCGAAGTGGATATTCCGAAAGGCCGCCTGACCGTTGTTACGGGCGTTTCCGGCTCCGGCAAAACGACGCTCATTCTGGAAAGCCTTATCCCGGCGCTTTCGGCGCATATTCGTGGTGAAAAGCTGCCGGCGCACGTGAAGTCGGTCAGCGCCGAGGGCATCGACCAAGTGAAGCTCATCGACGCTACGCCTATCGGTATCAACGTGCGCTCCACCGTTGCGACATACGCCAATGTGCACGATGAGCTGCGTAAAATTTTCGCCCGCACGCCGGACGCCAAAAAAAGCAAATACAAAGCCGGCGACTTCTCCTACAACACCGGCAAGCTGCGCTGCCCCACCTGCGACGGTACCGGCAGTATCAGCCTGGACGTGCAGTTTTTGCCCGATGTGAATATCCCCTGCCCGGACTGCCGCGGCAGCCGTTACGGCAAAGACGCATCGAAGATCCGCTGCGTGACGAAAAGCGGCGAAGCGTACACCCTGCCCGAAATCATGGACATGGACGTGCGCACGGCGCTTTCGGCCTGCAAGGACTGGAAGCTCGTCTCGCAGAGATTAAATGTCTTAAACAGCCTCGGCCTCGGCTACCTCACGCTCGGTGAGGAAACGCCCGGACTTTCGGGCGGCGAAGCGCAGCGCTTAAAGCTTGCGAGTGAGATGGGCAAGGCACAGAGCGGCTCCGTGTTCGTGTTCGACGAGCCGACCATCGGCCTGCACCCGCTCGACGTGCAGACACTGCTCACCGTGTTCCAAACGCTCATCGAAAGCGGCGCGACCGTCATCGTTATTGAGCACGACCTCGACGTCATCCGCAGCGCTGATTATATTCTCGATATGGGCCCCGGCGGCGGTGAAGCGGGCGGTCGGCTTGTCGCCTGCGGCACTCCGGAACAGATCAAAAACGCTGCAGACAGCGTGACCGGAAAATTTATTTAAACCAAGCGCGTGTACCCACAACTCCGTGCGATGCACGCGCCTTTTTTATTCGTCGAATGCTTTTCGCAGTTTTTGCAGCGCTTTTTTCTCAAGGCGCGAGACATAGCTGCGGGAAATGTTCAGCTTTTTTGCGACTTCTCGCTGCACAAGCGGTCGCTGGCCCGTAAGCCCGTAACGCAGCAAAATGATCTCGCGCTCGCGCGGCGAAAGACGGGTCTTCACCGCGTCGTACAACTGCCGCACCTTCATGCGCAGGTCAATGTCCTCCAAAATGTGGTCGTCCGTCGCGATGGTGTCGAGCAGCGTCAGCGTGTTGCCGTCCTTGTCGGTATCGATGGGGTCATTCAGCGATACGTCCTGCGCCGTCTTTTTCGCGCTGCGGAAGAACATCAGAATCTCATTTTCAATGCACCGCGAAGCGTAGCTCGAAAGCCGAATGCCCTTTGTCGGGTCGAAGCTGTCCACAGCCTTGATGAGCCCCACCGTGCCAATGGAAACGAGGTCATCGCGGTCATTTTCATCGGCATAGTATTTCTTCGCAATGTGCGCCACAAGCCGTAAATTGTGTTCGATGAGTTTTTGCCGCGCGTGGTGGTCGCCCGCCGCCATTTGCTCCAGATATTTTTTCTCCTCCGCCGCAGTCAGCGCCTTTGGAAACGACCCGGCGCTTGTGATGTGCAGAAAGAAAAACAAAATCGACGATAAATACTCCAAAAGCCCCCAAAGCATACCCACTCCCCCTTTGGAGAATGGTATGCTTCAGGGGCTTTTCTTATGTCTTTTGCTATATATTATTTGTGGACAACATACTGGTTCGGGTCGCCGAGCAGTTCCTTCGGCAAGTGGCTATTATCGCTGAGGCGCACCGTTTCCACGCTGCCGTCTTTGCCGATATAAAATTCCGAAACCGAGGTGTTGCCGCCGATACGAATATCACTCAAACGTTCAATATCGCGCTCCAAAATCTCACACGTCATGCAGCGCAACAAAAAACCGTGCGACGTGATGACCGCTGTTTTGCCCATGCAATCCGCTTTCACGCGTGCAAGCGCTTTTTTTGCGCGGTCATAGACTTCCGCTGTCGTCTCTCCCTCCGGAAAAATGCAGTTTTGCGGGGAATTCTGCCACTTTTCGGCAAATACCGGATAATCCGCAAACGCTTTGTCAAGCTTCATGCCGGACAGCGTGCCAACATCCACTTCCATCAGCTCCGGCAATTTTATGATGGGCAAACTGTGGTACAAATCTACCGCTTCCGCCGTTTTATACGCGCGCTTTAACGGGCTCGAATACACAGCATCGATGGGGATGTTCCGAAACCGCAGCGCCAAAAGCGCCAACTGCTTTTCTCCTGTAGCGCTGATATCGAGGTCAAGCTGACCCTGAAAAATATTCTCGCGGTTGCCGAGGCTTTCGCAGTGGCGCACAAGATATAAGTGTAATTTTTCCATATCATTTACCACGGACGCATCGCACCGGTCAATTCGGAAAGGGTCTTCACGCCGTTTTTATCCATGTAATTTGTAAGCCCTTCGGTAATCTTCACGGGCGCATACGGGTCTGTGAACAGCACGGTGCCGATCTGCAGCGCCGTCGCACCTGCAAGCAGCATTTCCACGGCGTCCTGCCACGTGCTGATGCCGCCGAGACCGACGATCGGAATTTTCACCTTCTGATACGTCTGCCACACCATGCGCACCGCAATGGGCAAAAGCGCCGGGCCGGAGAAGCCACCTGTGTTGTTGTGAATGATCGGACGCTTCGTGTTGATGTCGATACGCATGCCGGTCAGCGTGTTGATCATGGAGACGGCATCCGCACCGGCGCTTTCCGCCGCGAGCGCGATCTCGGAAATATCCGTCACATTCGGGGAAAGCTTCACCATCAGCGGCTTTTTGCAATGCGCGCGCACCGCTTTCGTGATGTCTTCAACGCCTGCGCAGCTCGTGCCGAACTGCACGCCGCCCTGCTTCACGTTCGGGCAGGAGATGTTCATTTCGATCATGTCGATGTCGGTGTCATTCAGTTTTTCCGCCATGGCGCAGTAATCCTCCGGCGTGTTGCCGGCAATGTTCGCAATGATGGTCACGCCCTGCTCGCGCAGCCACGGGAGATCTTTTTCGATGAAGTGATCGACACCCGGATTTTGCAGACCCACTGCATTCAGCATACCGCCGGGGGCTTCCGCAATGCGCGGCGCAGGATTGCCCGGTCGCGCCTTTAACGTGATGCCCTTAGAAGAAATACCGCCGAGTGCGGAGAGCGGGTAAAACTCTGCATATTCGCGGCCGAAACCGAACGTGCCGGACGCCGCAATGAGCGGATTATGGAACTCCACACCCGCAACCGAAACCTTTAAATCAGCCATCAGAATACCACCCTTTCCGCCGGGAACACCGGGCCGTCCTTACAGACATGGCCCATATACGTTTCACCGTTTTCGTCGTAAAGCTCCACCGCGCAACCGAGGCACGCACCGATGCCGCACGCCATGCGCTCCTCAAGGGAAATTTCGCACGGAATGTTGCGCGCTTTTGCAAACTCCGTCACGGCGCGCAGCATGACCTTCGGACCGCAGGCAAAAATTTTATCGGGGCGCACATCCTGAATTAAATCGATGACAAGGCCGTGGTGGCCGTAGCTGCCGTCATCCGTCGCAATGCGCAGGTCGCAGCCTGCCGCACGGAAGTCATCTTCGAGAATCACGAAATCCTTATTGCGGAAACCGACCGCCACCGTGGCGTTTTTGCCGCACTGCCTTGCTGCGCCGAAAAGCGGAGGCACACCGATACCGCCGCCGATGAACAAATTGTGCGCGTTCGGGTCGAACGTAAAGCCGTGGCCGAGGGGCGCCAAAATATCCATCTTATCGCCGACCTCAAACTTCGAGAGCTGCTCTGTACCCGCGCCGCGAACCTGGAACACAAAGCGCAGCGTGCCGTTTTTCTTATCGATGTCACAAATGGAAATCGGGCGGCGCAGCGTTTTACCGGGCACGTAAATGTGCGCAAACTGTCCGGGCTGCGCCACTTCTGCCAGTTTCGGCGCTAAGACCGTATAATCAAAGGTGTTCTCTGCGGTCTGCGCGCGGCGCAGTACCTCGCAGAGTTGAACGTCATATTTCATAGCTTGTCCTTTCCGAGCGTTACTCATCCGTTCACGCGAATTTCGCCGATGCGTGCGCAGATCTCGTCGCGCATGCGAATGGCTTCGCGTCTTGCCGCCTGTGCATAGTCATGCTCGTCGCACTTTTCCTTTTGCCATGCGCACATAATGCCGCGGGAGGAATTGATGATGGCGCCGAGACCGTTCTTGTCAAACGCCGGGGCAACGTCATCCGCGCCGCCGCCCTGTGCGCCGTAACCGGGCACGAGGAAGAACGTGTGCGGCGCCTTCTCGCGCATTTCGCCGAGCTGTGCCGGGTACGTTGCGCCGACGACCGCGCCGACGCCGGAGTAGCCGTATTTACCCATAACAGTTTCGCCCCAGTGCTCGCAGAATTCGCCCATGGTTTCGTAAACGGTCTTGCCGCTTTCCATTTTCTGATCCTGCAATTCGCCGGAGGACGGGTTGGAGGTCTTCACGAGCACAAAAATACCCTTATCTTCCGCTTCGCAAACGCCGAGCAGCGGCTTGATGCCGTCCGTGCCGAGGTAGCCATTCACGGTCAGCGCATCCGCACCGAAGGCTTCCGTTTTCTCGCCGAACACATCCGTTTTGCCGAGGTGCGCCGTGGCGTAGGCTTCCATCGTGGTGCCGATGTCGTTGCGCTTGCCGTCCGTGATGACGAACATACCCTTTGCGCGCGCGTAAGCGACGGTCTCCGCAAGGGTTCTCACGCCCTGCCAGCCGTACATTTCATAGTACGCCGCCTGCGGCTTTACGGCCGGGACAATATCGCACAGCGCGTCGATGAGGCCCTTGTTGTATTCGAGCAGTGCGGCGGCCGCAGCCTCCAGCGTTTTGCCATGCTTTGCGACGGCACCGTCCAGAATGTAGGACGGAATGTACGCGAGCTTCGGGTCAAGACCCGCAACGGTCGGATTCTGGGTTTCCACGATTTTTTCAATCATACGGTCAAAAGACATAGTAATCCCTCTCTCATTTCAAATCTATAATTTCAAATTTCTCAAACTTTTACAGTTCATTAAATACAACTCTGCCGCCACAGACGGTCGCCTTTACGCGGCCCGTGAGCGTCATGCCCTTAAACGGCGTGTTGCGGCTTTTGCCGTGCAGCTTTTCGGGGTCCACAACCCACGCTTCGTGCTCGTCAATCAGCGCAATATCGGCCACTTCGCCCGCACCGATGGCGCCGGCTTCAATGCCGAGCAGCTCCGCCGGGCGCACGCTCATCTTTTCGATGAGCTCTGTAAGCGTCAAAACGCCGGTCTTCACAAGCGCGGTATATGCCGCCGCAAACGACGTTTCCATACCGATGGAGCCGTTCGGCGCGTGCAGAAAATCAGCTTTTTCCGCCGGCGTGTGCGGCGCGTGGTCGGTCGCGATGACGTCGATCGTGCCGTCCTTTACGGCCTCGATCATCGCAAGGCGATCCTTTTCGCTGCGCAGCGGCGGGTTCATGCGGTAGTCCGCGTCGTGCTTTTCGAGCGCTTCGTCGGTCAAAAGCAAGTAGTGCGGTGCGGTCTCCGCCGTCACCTTTACGCCGCGGGCTTTGGCATCACGGATGAGCGCCGCAGAGGTTGCCGTGCTGACATGGCAGATGTGCACCGGCACGTCATACGCCGCAGCCGCCGCAATTTCGCGCGCCGTGCCGCAGTCCTCCGCCGCCGCAGGTACGCCGGGCAGATTGAGCTTTTCGGAAACTTCTCCCTCATGCATGACCCACTTTTTCGCGAGAAACAAATCTTCGCAGTGCGCCGTCACGCGCATGTGGAGCTTTGGCGCTTCGCATAATGCCTTTACAAGGCAGGCGGTATCGATGACCGGGCGACCGTCGTCGCTCAAAGCAATGGCGCCGGCATCGTGCAGCGCTTCTAAGTCGCACAGTTCTTCGCCTTTCAGCCCCTTTGTAATCGCCGCCGCAACGTAAACATGCGCATCGGCGGTCTTTGCTTTGTCCAAAATATAGCGCACGGTTTCAGGCGTATCAACCGCCGGCTTCGTGTTCGGCATACACAAAAGGCTCGTCACGCCGCCCGCCGCAGCCGCACGGCAGCCCGTGTAAATATCTTCCTTATCGGTAAAGCCCGGGTCACGCAGATGCACATGCATATCCACAAAGCCCGGCACCGCCGTTAAACCTTTTGCTTCAATGACTTCGGCATCCGCATCGTACAGGTTTTCGGAAACCGCGCTGATGCGGTCCCCGGAGATCAAAATATTGCCGACATAATCCTCGCCGCGCGCGGGGTTCAAAATGCGCGCACCGCGGATCAGCAAGCGCTTTTGCTCTTGTTCCATTCGTCTCATTCCTTTCGGGTAAACAGCAGGAATTTCAGGATAGCCAGAAATTCTCGGCACAGGTTTTTCGGCAGACTTTTCAAATTGGTCTTCGCATGCAGCGGATACGGCGTAAGTCCCAACATTTTTGCCATGCGGCAGGCGCGCCACTGGTGGTAACTTTGCGTTGCAAGCAAAACGGTATCGGAAAAGCCATTTTCGCGCAGAATACCCCGCGCAAAACGCAGGTTTTCAAGCGTCGTTTTGGAGTTTACTTCCGCAAAGATGCGCTTCGGCGCAACCCCGAACTTAATCAGCGCTTCCTTTGCGGCTTCGCCCTCGCTTTGCGGCTCGTCCTTGCCCTGCCCGCCGGTCGTGATACAAACGGCTTTCGGATAGGCTTTTAGATACGATGCTGCAGTATCCACACGATATTGAAACGCGCGACTGAGGTGCGCGGGGCAGGTTTTCGATGCCCCCACCACCCGTGCGCCAAGCACAATGACAACGCCGTTTTCGGGCAATTTTCTTCTTCGGTGCATAGTTTCTCCTTGTCGCATACTGAATAGCCCAAACACCTCATAATAATTATAAAGAATTCCCCCGAAAACCGCAAGGGCTTCGGGGGAAAAAGTTTACATGGTATGAAATCTCATTTAGGCCGCAGGCTCTGCGATTGTTTCGCCGCCGTTTGTGCCGGGATCCGGCTCTGCGGGCGTCTCGTCGCCGCCGGAGGGTTCGGAGGGAATCTCTTCGCCGCCGGAAGGCTCAGACGGTGTCTCGTCACCGCCCGCAGGTTCAGACGACGTTTCGCCGCCGGAGGGTTCGGAGGGCACAGAAGGCTCTTCGTAGCCGGAATTATCGGAGCCGCCCGAATAGCTGTAATCGTTGCTGTCGGAGTAGCTGTAGTTGTTGCCGGAGCTGCTCTGGGTACCGCTTCCGCTGCTCGTGTACGAGGCTGCGGGGTCGCCCGGCATAGAAGCATATCTTGTGCGGTCCGCATCCGTAATGTTCGTATCGGTCTTCGAGAGCGTTTTGCCGTCCTTAACAGCCTGCATCAGCTCTTTTGCCTTATTTACGGTGTTATAATCCGGACGCATGACGTAGGCGTAATCACTCATGGAGTACGGGATCTGCGAATCGCCCGTGCCGGTCACGCTGCATTGGACAACGTTCCAAGAGCCGTTATCGGAAAGCTGACGGCGCACGAGCGCCGCGATGTCGTCATACGGCACGTCCATCTCGAAGCAGTCCTTGATGCTGTCCATAATGGAGTTGTAGCGCACCAGAATATCCGGGGAAAGTGCCTTATCGATGATGGCGGAAATAACCTTCAGCTGGTTTTTGCCGCGCTGAATATCGCCATCCACAAACGAATAGCGCTCGCGGGCAAAGGTCAGCGCCATTTTGCCGTCCATCTGCACCTTGCCCACCGGGTACGTGTAGTTGCCCTTTGTAAACGCAACATCGTTATCGACCGTAATGCCGCCGAGCGCATCCACAATACCGGTAAAGCCGGAGAAATTGAGGCGGAAGTAGTAATCGATATCCGTATCATACAGCATTTCGAGCGTGCCTATGGAAACGTTCACGCCGTAAATACCCGCATGTGTCAGCTTATCCGGGATGCCGCCCGAAACAGGCAGCGGCACATAGTAGTCGCGCGGGGTCGTCACAAGCAGAATCTGGCGCGTTTCCGTATTGATTGTCGCCAAAATGTTTACATCGCTGCGACCGACCGTGTTAAGGCCCTGGCGCGTATCGCTGCCGCTGATATACAGGGTGTAAACACGATTTTCCACATCGCTGTTGCCGGTGCTCTGCGTCTTTTCCGCTTCGCTCTGTACCGCCGTTTCCACGTGCAGCACTTCAAGCTCGCGAATTTTGCTTTCTACATCGGCGTATTTATCGAGCTCCGTCACAACGTCGAGGTATGCAGTATTTAGGATGACCGCACCGCATTCTTTGTTGAGCAGGCCGTCGATGAGCTGTGTGATGCCGGCATACGTCTTCGTCGTCACTGCGCTGCCAAAGCGCTCCGTGATCTGGCTGACGGCGGAATCGGTGTTTTCGCGGTCAAGCGATTCCAAAATGCCGAACGTATAGCCCTTTGTGTCTTCCAACGCGGAAGCCGGGTCATCCGTGCGCACATAGAACGCTACGGGCGTATATTCCGTGCGCACCGTGCCAATCTCCGTCAGCGTGCCGGTCGCGACCGAAATGTAGTTGCTCGCAAGACCAAGCACCAGCGCCAGCACCAGAGAAAGCGACGCGCCGCAGATGAACTGACCTTTATTTCGGATGCTGCGCACCAACAAAACAGCAGAAGCCACCAAAAGGACAAGTGCAATACCGCCAAGGATCAGCAGCTTCGTCGGCACCATCTTGCTTTGCAGAAGGATCACCATAAACACGGCAAACACTGCCACCAAAAGGACAGAGATCACAATGCCCGGGATCCGTTCCTTCCATTTGCTCATATCGTGTACTCCTTTGATTTTGACGTTTCGGGAAAATTCAGCGCGCCGCGCATTCCGCGGCAGAGCCTTATCCGAGTTATTATATCGCTTTTACCCGTTGTGCGTCAACGGATTTGAACAAAAAGCTGTCAAAATCAGTAAAACGCCGACAAAACATCTGCATTTTTAGCTACAAGGCACTATTTTGACGAAGCCGTCCGCACTGCAAAAAGCTGCTGCGGGTGCACAGCCGCGTAAAAATCATTCAGGATAAATCCAGCAAAATCCGTCCCGCTCTGCGTGAGCGCGTCGGCGCAGTCGTTTAATATACCGGCCGGAGTGTAGTCCTGCCGCACAACGAGCACCGAAAGATCCGAAAGCGCACTGAGCGCCTCGGCATCGGCGGAAAGCAGCATCGGTGGGGAATCGAGCAAAACGTAGTCAAAGCGTTCGTCCGCCCGCGCCGCCAAAAGCAGCTTTTTCAGCTTTTCGCTGTGCAAAAGGCGCTCCGGGTGCGCGGCAGGCGCGGTAAGGCCGAGAGAAATGCCGTATTTTTCCGAAAAAATAAGCGGCGGCTCCGCGTCTTTCTCTGCCTGCAAATACTGCCCGATCCCGTTTTTAGCCGCCGCCTGCAGGCCGAAAATTTTGTGCAATGCCGGTTTTCTTAAATCGAGATCCAACAGCAGCACATGCCGCCCGCGCATGGAAAGCGCCAGCGCCAAATTCGCCGCTACGCTTGATTTTCCTTCGTTTTCTCCCGCGCCCGTGAGCAGCAGCACTTTTTTGCCGTCCCGCCGCATGCGGTGCTCCAACGCCGCGCAGAGATCCTGATACGCTTCCGTGTAGGTGTACCGCACAAAAGGGTCTGTCAGCAGCGCCGCAGCCTTGCGCTCCGCACCGCGGCTCTTTTTTACGAACAGCCGCTTTTCCTTGCGCTCGTGCCCGATGGTGCCCAGCACGCGCCCATCCAGCTTGTGCCGCGCAGCCTGCGGAGTTTGCACCGTATCGCGCCGCAGAAACAAAACCGATACAATCAGCGATGCAGCCAGCATCGCACCCACACAGGCCCGCATGCGGTACGGCTTTAAGTCCACCGGGTTTGAAGGGGCAAGCGGCACCTGCGGGTCGCGGATGACGCGCAGCTCGGCGTTTGAGAACAGCTCGTCCGTCAGGTCTGCGTGGTTTTCCAGCACATTTTTCAGCGATAAAAACGATTCGCGCGGGTTTTCCGCCGTCACCTGCACATTGATGAGGTTCGTCTCCGGCAAAACGGAAGCCACAACGTCGCACTGCGCGGCCTCGCGAAACGTATCGCTTTGAAACACACTCGCAAACACCTGCGCCATGCGGGCTGTGAGATCTAAAGAGGTATACGCGCTCGTGCCGCCCTTTACATTTACCGCCACGGTCGCCGAAGCGGTATACACAGGGTGATACGTAAAAAGATGATACCCCTCCACGCACAGCCATGCCGTAAGCACCGCCAAAATCAGCACCCACAGATTATAGAGCAGCCCGCGCAGCACGCACACGGGGTGCAGATCACCCCAAAAAAGGCGCTCGTCCTTCACGTTTTCCCCTCCTCCACGATCACCGTCAGGCAGGCGCGCACGGTCTCCGTTTCCGTCTCTGCCGTATACTGCACCGGATAACAACCGGGCTTTGCGGTATCTATTTGCGTCACTGTCTGCTTTTTCACCTTTACCGCCGTGCCTGCATGGTCAAACACGCCCTCCAAATAATCCTTCGGCTCAAACTTTTCGCCTGCCTTCACATACACGATTCCCTGCTTCAGGCGAATTTCAAGACTGCTGTCGCTCAGCTGCATATAAAGCTGCATCTCGCTCTGTCCGCCGTAGGAATTCGTCACGGATACCGGCAGCGTGTACATGTCGTTTTCCACAAAAGCAATATCTTCGGTGAACAGTCGAATACGGTCGGAAACGTCGCCGTCCATTACGTCCTCCGCTGTGATCTGCGCCAAAAGCGCGGGCATCTCGCCCGTGCGGTAGGTCGACGGTACATTCAGCGCAAAGCGCGGCGGGTTGTAATCCGTATACCGCACCGTGCGCGTGAGCGTCGCCGCGTGGCAGTCCGCATCGAACACCACGTATTTTATGCGCCGACGGTCGCCGTCCAACAGCGCGGACATACCCGCAATGCAGATCTCATCCGTCAGGTCTCCGTCATGCGCGTCTTCGGCATGCAGCCCCGCGCAATACGCGCTTTCCGGCGCGGTGACGCTGAGCGCAAGTTCGCCGTCCGTTTCGTCCGTCAAAACGGGCATGGAGGTATCCTGCGCCTGTACGCGCGGCACGGCAACCCACAGGTAAAACGTCAGTGCGGCGCAGAACAACACTGCCATTACCATTTGAAATACCCTCATGCGATTCTCTCCTTTCCGGCTTCGCCGCTCAGAATTCTGCGTGGGTTTTCATGCAGCATCCGCTCGGCATACGCAGCACCGAAGTGCTCCGTGAGCCACGCGTTCACGTCCTCCAAAATCGGTCTGCGGTACGCGGCCCCGTGCCCGTCGCTCGCCACGCAAAAAGCCAGATCGCGCTCCAGCAGCACCCGCGCGGTCTCTGCCGCCCTGCGCCCGAAAGCGCCGAAAATACCGCTGCGCGTCACCTGCAGCGCGGCCCCCCGCTCTGTCCACAGCTCTGCGCGCCAAGGTTCGTTTTGCAAAATGACGTACCGCTCCGGGTGTGCGATGAGCGGCACATACCCGTATTTTCGTATATGCTCAGTCGCCGCCGCGCACCATTCCGACGAGTCGAGCGGGTCAAACTCCACCAAAAGAAACCGGCTTTCGCCGAGCGGCTGCACGTCGCCGCTTTGCAGACGGTCAAGCAGCGTGCCGTCCGCCATCATTTCCATGCCGAAAAAGAGCTTTACGGGCAGACTTTCCCGCGCAGCCGCCGCTTTTAGACGCTCAAATTTTCCTAAATACTGCGTCTTCGTCACCTCCGCCCCGTGCGGCGTGACGGCTAAAGCTTTCGTGCCATGCTCTGATGCCATACGCAGCATCATGAGAGACGCTTCAAGTGTTTCCGCGCCGTCATCCACGCCGGGCAGCACATGCGCGTGTAGGTCGATATAGCTCATACCGTCTCCTCCCGTGTGCGGTGCGCGCCGTAATAGCCGTAGCCGTAATGCCCGTAGCGACCGTATTTTCCGTATCCGTAGCCATAACCGTACTTGCCGTAACCGTAGCCGGAAAGCCCTGCCTGTACGCCGTTCAGCACGCAGCCCGCAACGGTCACATCGCAGCTTAGGAGCTTTTCGATGCCCGCTTTGATCTTCGTCCGCGATGCGCGATCCTGCTCGATGACGTACACCGCCGCATCGCAGCTTTCCGCCGCGGGCAGAATTTCCGCAAAGCGCGCGCTTTCCGGGGCAATGAGCAAAACGCAGTCCGCGTCTTCGCGCAGAGAAGCAATCGCGCCGCGCAGATTTTCGCCAACAGCGAGCACCTCGCGCGGCGAAAGCCCACGGCTGCACGCGGCGTAGCGATACGGCTCTGCACCGCGCCGGTGCAGCACCTCCTGTACCGGGCTGTGCCCAAAAAGACACGCTTCCAGTCCCGGCGAGCGTTTATCCGTGCCGCGCTTTAAATCTAAATCGATCAGTACCACGCTTTTGCCCATTTCGCCCAGCACATGCGCGGCAGTCATCGCCGTGGTGCGCACGCCTTCCCCGGGCAGCGTACCGCAAAACAGCAGCACCTTGTCACCCGATGCCGCCATGCGACGTTCAAGGCGCATGGCAAGCCCGCGCGCAGCCTCGCGGTAATGTTCCGGCACATGCGGGTTCGTAAGGGTGAGCGTTTCGCGCCTACTTTTGCTTCGCTTTTTAAAAACGACCTTCGGCAGCGTGCCGAGACACAAAAGATGCAGCTTAGATGCAATCTCCTCCTCGCGCCGCACGGTGCGCCGTGTGCAGCCGTACAGCAGGATCAGTCCTGCACCAAAAAGCAGGCCGTACGCCGCGCCCGTCAACGCCGCACGTTTGCCGTCGAATATATTATACGGCGTGGTCGGCAGGCTTGGGGCGCTCAGCATATGGAGCTTAATGTCGCCCAGCACGTAGCGTGCGGCCTCCGGGTAACAATCCATAGCGGCGTTCAGGACATTCAACGTGCTTTCGGCATTCGCGCCCGTCGCGGTCAGTGTGAACAGGTTGGAATCCTCCACTGCGCTCGCCGAAAGCGAAGCTGTAATAGAATCCGTACCGAGCGCCTGCTTGATGCTGTCCGTTAAGAGCTCGCTTTCGAGTATGTACGGAAACGTGCGCGCGAGCTGCGAAGCCGTGGCGGTGTTGTAATAAAACCCGTAGCTGAACCCGCCGCTTTCCCCGCTGCCGGTGGCGACCGTGAACGAAGCCGCCGCGCGGTACAGCGGGCGATACGCGCGCTTTGCCGTGTACCACGAGCCCGCGGCGCACAGTACCGTGAGCAAAAGGCACGCCCACCACAGCTTTTTCACACCGCGCAGCACATCGTGCAAAAGCGTGATGATGTCGATGGGCTCCGGCACCGCTTGCTTTTCCTTTTGCGTCTCCTCCATATAGACCTCCGAATGCTTCATTTTTCATATACCGTAACGTTTTAAATGCCTGTCTGCGAATTTCACGGGCATTATAGCATTTTGCACCCGATTTCTCAAGCATTTTCGGGATATTGTATATATACAAATATCGCAAATTCCGTTAAAAAATGGAAAAAAGCGACGCCTCAAGCGAGGCGCCGCCAATAATCGACAAATTAAATTTCTATTTTAGTTTCAATCAGCCTTCCGGCTCCAGCACGCCGTACTTGCCGTCACGGCGCTTATACACCACATCAATCTCTCCAGTGTCGCCGTCACGGTACATGAAGAACGTGTGGCCCAGCATTTCCATCTGCAAAATGGCTTCTTCCACCGTCATGACCTTCACATAAAACGTCTTGCGCTTTACGATTTCCGGTTCATCTTCCTCGTCCGGCATATCGTAGTACGTATCCGGCAGCTCCACGGGCTGCATCTTCTGTGCGCGCTCAAGGCGCTTTTTATTTCTACGGATCTGGTTGCCCAGTGCCGCCACAACATCATCCAACGCTTCGTTCATTTCCGGCGCAGTGGCTTCTGCACGGTACAGCATGCCGCGCTGCTTAATCATAATCTCCACGGTCTGGCGATTCTTTTCCAGCGTTACGGTTACGGTAGCATCCGCGTCTTCATCAAAGATGCGGTCAAACTTAGAGAGCTTGCGCTGCACCAGTTCCTTAAAATTCTCTCTCAGGTTCACTTTTCTGCCAACGATCTTGATGTTCATACGTCTACCGGTTTTTCCCACAAAAAGCACAAAGGGATGTGCTTTTTTCATCTACGGAAAAAACACATCCTTTCTGAAAGACTCGGCTTTCATTATTCAGCTTACGGCTTTTGCCGTTCTCTGTACCTACAGTATAAATCATTTGAACAAAAATTGCAATAGAAAAATAAAATTTTCAAGATTTATAAACAATTTGTTTGCGATTTAAATTTCTCATAAAACAAAAAGCGCCGTTCCGAAGAACAGCGCCGTTTCTGCTTTACTTTAGTTGTTGCGCGGGCCCTTGCGGGAATAACCGCCGCCGCGCTTATTTTCCGCACGCTTGAGGTCCGAAATCTTCTCATCGCTCATCTGCTTAAAGCGGGACATCATATCTTCAAAAGAGCCGGAGTTTTCGCGCGCACGCCACTCATAATCGCCCGGTCTTGCGGGGCTCTGCACCGGGGCAGAAGCTTCGCGGCGGTGATAGTTGTTCTGGCGCGGGGGTCTGCCGTTCTCATCGCGGCGGCGCGGGGGGCGCTGCTGCTGCGCGTTTTCGTCTGCCTTTTTCATGGAAAGGCTGATCTTGCCGTCTTCATTGATGCCGATGATCTTGACCTTCACGGTCTGGCCTTCCGTGACGAAATCGCGAATCTCCTTTACGAAGACCGGGGCAACCTCTGAAATGTGCACCATACCGGTCTTGCCGTTACCGAGATCGACGAATGCGCCGAACTTTGTGATGCCCGTTACCTTGCCCTCAAAAATTGCTCCGACCTCAAGCTTTGTTTCCTGCATACCCTCTAATTTTCCTCCGGGATTTCAAATTTGTTAGTTGTTGCCGCCTACATTGTAGAACACACGCTCGCCGGGCTTTACATAGTCCAGTTCGCGGCGTGCCACCTTCTCCGCATAGTCTGTGTTGTCTGCGTTCTCTTCATTCAGGTCATAGCGCAGCTCGTCATTGACGACCTGCTGTTCCTTAAGCTCGTTTTTCAACTGCTGCAGTTCGTCCTTTTTCTGGCTGATGGAGATCTGCTGCCCGACGAGCATAGTGACCATGAAGCACGCAAAACAGAACACGGCGACCTTTAAAAGGAGGCTGCCCTTATAGCGTTTAATCTTGACTTCTTCCATGGGATTCCTCCCCTTTCCTTATGCCGAGCGTTCGGCTGCTTTTCTTGTTCCATTATATAATGATGCGCCGTCATTATTCAAGTCCTTTTTTCGCTTTTTTTCGATTTGTTCAGAAATGATTTGTGTTTTTTCCCGCTTTTTAGCAATGCTTCCACCTTTTTCCGCCGTCCTTGCGCGTATTTTGAAAAAATTCGGTTTCTAAAGCCGTGCAAGCGGCGCTCTGCATACGGCAAAAAGCGGCAAATGCCGTGCGTCACCGTGACCTGCACGCATAAAAAGCCGATGACTTCGCAGGCGATCTGAAAAAAGCGCGCGTGCCCGGCGCTGACCGCAAGGGACAGCAAAAACGTGACGACGGCGGCAAAAAGACAAAACAGCACATCCGTAACCGCTGCCGCGATTTTGCCGAGAGAGAACAGCAGGCGCAAAAACTCCAGCACGGCAAACACAAACCCCAGAAGAACGCCGCACACAAGGCACAGCAACAGCGTTTCTGCCGGAATGCCGCTCATTTTAAAAGCCTTTTTAAAACGCCCGTCGGGCGCACGCCGTCTGTGTACGAAAGCGCCAGCACGCGGCCCTTTACGAGCAACTCGCCTGTTTCGGCGCTCATGTTTTCAATGTACAGCCCTTCGCCCTTAATGTGCAACCTTCCATCTGCCGTCTGCACCGTGATGAGCGTCTCGCTGAAAAAATCCACGCGCGTAACGCCGCTTGCCGTAAGACGCGAGCGGTTTTCAATGTGCAAAGAATGTGCTTTTGCGCTTGCCGTCTGTGCCACTGTATCACCGATCCTCTTTTATGCTGTATCGCCTATTTATATGCAGCGATTTTCGGAAAAAGACCGAACAAGCAGCGAATATTTATGCAAAAGAGCAGCTCAGCATGTTAAAAGCACAGTCAAAATAACTTACTTTTCTTCGATGATTTCGTACATCATAGCCGCTTCGTCTTTTTTTGCATATTCATTCACGGAAACGACGCGGGCCTTCACGGTGCGCGCGCCGAGCGTGAGCTCGATGACATCGTTCACCTTCACATCGTAGGAAGCGCGGGCAATCTTGCCGTTGACGACGACTCGACCGGCGTCGCAGGCTTCGTTTGCCACGGTGCGGCGCTTGATAATGCGGGAAACCTTCAAGTATTTATCCAGTCTCATGTTCAAACTCCTTTTCTTGAATACATGGAGGCATAAAACTGCCTATAACAGAAGAACGGACCCACTTCGGGATCCGTTCCATCACAAATTATTTGCCAAAATTACTTATTGACAGATTCCTTCAAGGCCTTGCCGGCCTTGAATGCCGGAGCCTTGGAAGCCGGGATCACGATCTCAGCGCTCGTTCTCGGGTCACGGCCAACGCGCTCGCCTCTCTCGCGAACTTCAAAGGTGCCGAAACCTGCGATCTGAACCTTCTCGCCGCCTGCGAGGGACTCTGTGATGGAAGCGATAACAGCGGAAACAGCGTTTTCCGCGTCTTTCTTGGAAATGGTAGCCTTTTCTGCAACAGCAGCAATGAGTTCTGTTTTATTCATTATGAATAACCTCCAAATTTTTAGATTTATCTTCATCACCCACGACGCGAACCATCGCCGGAGCGTGAATTGCTTTATTCTTCTGCGCCGAACTGCTCAATATAGGCGCGGCAGGCTTCAGACAGCGCCTGCTCTGCATCTACGCCGAGACGGCGTGCGAGCTCCGTTAAATTGAAAAGCGCTTTGCCAATCGATTCCGCGCCGTTTTCTTCGGTTGCACCGCTTACAGCTTTGCAAACGCTCTCGCGCAGGTCGTCGGTCGTGCCGTTATCCGCGCCCATTTTCGCCGCCTTTTTCAGTACCTTCTGGGTACGCATCAAAGCGGGCATGGCGGGCGTTACGCTTTCAAGCACCTCGCGGTCGGACTTCTGTTTTTTCGTCTCGCGCTTAATCTGATCCCAGTTTGTCAGCACCTGCTCGGTCGTGTCCGCCGTCACATCGGCAAACACATGCGGGTGACGCTGCACCATTTTGGCAGCAACGTCGCTGATCACATCGTCAAGGTCAAACCGACCGGCTTCACGCTCGAGCTCACTGTGGAACGCCACCTGAAAAAGCACATCCCCAAGCTCCTCGCGCAGCAGCACGGGGTCTTCCGTATCGATGGCTTCTATCGCTTCGTAGCACTCCTCCAGAAAATCGCGGCGGATGCTCTTGTGATCCTGCTCGCGGTCCCACGGGCAGCCGTCCGGCGCACGCAGAATCATAATGATCTCCTTGAGATCTTCCAATGTATAACGGGATTTTCCTACATATTTCAACGCAGCTTTCATATTTTACCCTATCCCCCTGTTTTTTGCAAGTATTTTTCAAGTCTTTTTGTAATTTTTTCTCCGTTCGGCAGTGCTTTGATGTCTTCTTCACAGATCCCGCGTGCAATCAGCAGGAAAACAACATAGATAAGCGCCCCCAAAAACACCGCAGGCAGCGCGGAAAAACGCGATTCCGGCAGCACCGCACACCATGCTTTGTGTGTTAAAAGAGCCGCTACGCCACAGCAAACGGATGCCAGAAACGGTTTTTTAAAAGTGGAAAAGAAATCTATTTTCACGCCTGCAATACGCCGTATCGCAATGCACGCCAGTACACTTGTGAGCGCATAGCACACGAGCGTGCCGACAGCGCCGCCAAGCACGTTCACACGCGGCACAGCGGCAAGCGTGTAATCGAGCACGGCTTTTACGAATAGCCCAATGAGCGTCAGCACCACGGGCAGCTCCACATGGCCCATCGCCTGCAAGATGCTGTTCAGCGGCCCGCACAGCGCCGCAAAAACGGACGCCGCGCCCAAAGCCGTCAGCACGCGCCCCACGATGACCGTGCCCGGCCGTGCACCGTAGATCAGTAGTGCGGTGGGCTGCGCCAAAACGGAAAGTCCCACACCCATCGGCAGTGCCGTCAAAAACGTAATACGCAGCACCGCTTCCACGGTGCGCTTCAGTTTCTGCGAATCCCCCGTCTGGAATGCCCGTGTCACGCTCGGCAGCGCGCTGACCCCGAACGACTGCGTTACGCTTGGCACGAGCAAAAAGAGTGTCAGCGCCATATTGTAGCAGCCGAAAAGGTAGTTCGGCACGGTTTCCGGCGCGTCGAGATTCCCTTTGGGGATCGCGCCGGCGTACATGGAAAGCAACGCTGCGGGGTCTGTCTGCACGGCATAGGCGACACGCGTCTGCAAAAATGACGCATCAATGAGTCCGGAAAAGCTCATGGCGACTGCCCCAAGCGAAATGGGCAGTGCAGTGCGCAGCAATTTTCCGGCCCAAATACGCTTGCTTTTTGGCTTCGGCGCGCGTTGCAGCATCGCTTTTGTGACGCCGTCCCTGCGACTTTGGAAGACAAGCGTCAAAAGCCCCAGCACCGCGCCGAGCGTCACGCCGAGGATTGCGGCAGCAGCACCTAAAGCGCAGACAAGCTGACAGCCATCTGCTTCACTTTTCACGGTACAGCCGAATACCGTGCCGCTCGCTTGCAGCTCCCGTGTGCCCATATGCATCACAAAAATCGCGCCGGAAAGCCCGAAAATAAGCTTGCCGAGCGATTCCGCAACCTGCGAACGCGCCGTAGGCAGCATATTGCGCAGGCCCTCAAAATAACCGCGGTACACGGAGGAAATACTACACAGCGCGGCACACGGCGCAAGCGCCAACATGGAGAAAAGTGCGCCGGGGCTTTGCACCAAGCGCGTATAAAGCGGTGCAAAACTTGCCATCAGCAGAGCACAGAGAACGCCGATGACCGAAAACACCGGCAGCGCCGCCGCTTTGATTTGCCGCACGTCACGAAAATGTCCTAAGGCGTCCTCCGCCGCAGTCAGCCGCGCCACTGCCACGGGAAAACCGACGGTGGAAAGGCTGAACAGCACGTTAAAAAAACTGTACGCCGTGCTGAAATATCCCATACCGTCTTCCGTGATGATACTCGATAACGGGATTTTAAACAACGCCCCAATGGCCTTCACCAGAAGAACGCCGAACATTAAAATGAACGCGCCGTGCAGAAATCCCTGCTGTACGCGCGCCGCGGGCCGTTTTTGCTCCATAAAACCCTTCCGTTTCAAAAAAGTTTCTCGGCGAAAGAAAAGGAAAGAGGGGGCACCTCTTTCCTTCTGGTTTTACGTCCTTGCAGGCCGGACCCGCGTTTTCAATTATTCCTCGGTCGTTTTCTCGGTCTTGACTTCCTCGGTCGGCTCAGCCGTCTTCTCTGTCTCGATTGTGACTTCCGTCGTCTCCGGCTCTGCGGGGGCTTCGGCCTTCTCGACTGCTTCGGCAGCTTCTTCCGGCTCTGCCGGTGTGTTCTCCAGCTTTGCGCCGCAGTGGCTGCAGAACATGGAATCCATCGGCATCTTCTTGCCACATGCCGGGCAAGTCACTTTATTCTGCATGGAAGCGTACTGTGCGGAAACTGCGGAAAGCTGTGCATACAGATCATCGATACCGGCGATCTGGTCTGCAAGCTCGGCTTCGTCTGCGGAACCGGCCTTCTTGGCCTCGTAAATGAATCGGCCAAGCTCCTGATAGCGTTTCGTAATCTCGCCGTTCAGCTCGGACATATTGATGCGCAGCTTGGACATATCCACAAACTGGCCTGCCATTTTGCCTACGGTCTGTGCAGCGGATTTTGCGTTGACAACAACATCATCAAAAATTCCCATAACAAATTCTCCTTTTGTGGTTTGGAAACGGAACCTTAAGAAGCACACCGTTTCATGTACCTTTCTTCAGTCCCATTATAGCGCAATTTGTGTCAAAAAGCAAATGACAAACCGGCAATTTTGTAAACAAAGGTTAAATTTTTCCTGACAATAACCTTAATTCGTCCCGTTTTCTACTTTCGGACCCAAAAATTCACGCAGCATGGAGTTTGCAGGCACCAGCTCGGCATCAATGGGCTCAAAGCGCATCAGACGGGCATCTAAATCGCGCGCCTTACGGTAGCACGGGTTATCCTCCGGGATCTCGCGCAGAAGCGGAATGACAAGCCTGCGCAGCACACACGGTTCATAGATATGAATGGAGTTCACCGTGTAGTCCGCGGAAAGGCGGTACGGGCGGATGTATTTATCTTCGCCCGCCACCACATTATCCCACATGGCGATGGTGCGCTCCGGCATGGTATCGCGGGAACGGATATCACGCGAGATGCGGCGCACAAGGCGAATATCCATCGGCGAAATGACCTCGCCGTTGATATCCTTGATCTGCTGCTTCACGCTGACATACAGCTTTATGGTGCTGCCCTCCGGCAGACCACGCGTAAAAATGGGGTTCAGCGCGTGCAGACCCTCCATGATAACGAACCCGCGGTCGCTGACATCGAGCTTTCTTGCCGCAAGCGTTCGGGTCTTCGTTGTAAAATCGTACTCCGGCAAAAGGCAGGAGCCGCTGTGAATGACGGAATTCAAACAATCCTGAATAAGCGCAATGTCGAGCGCGTCCACGGTCTCATAGTCCTTTTCGCCGTTCGGCAGCACGGGCGTTTCGTCCGGGCCAAGGTAAAAATCGTCAAGCGAGACAATCTCGGCGTGCACACCGAGCTTGCCGAGCTCGCGCTGCAATAAATGCGCCGTGGTCGTCTTGCCGCTGGAGGACGGCCCCGCCAGCATGCACACCTTCGCGGTTTTATAATGCGTCACAATGTTGCGCGCAATGTTTTCGATGTGCTCGTGATAGGAATCCTCCACCTCATCGATCATGACCTGCGGGTTCAAAAGCGCCGCGTCGTTAATCTGCTCTAAGTGATTGATATATTTAATGTAACCGCTTGCGAAATTGCTCATATTGCTTCGCGATGCCCTCCTTTCGTTCGAGAATCTCCGGGTAACGGCTGATATATTCATACGAATATTTGAAGTTAAAAATGCGTGAAAGATCTTCGGAATACGGGTTCTTAAGCTTCGTCACGCCGCCTGCGCCGCACGCCAGCACCGTTTCGGTCTCATCCATCGTGAAAATATTATATGCACACTCGGTGCCCGGCTTTGCCCAGCCCGTATTCTCCAAATTGCCCGCCATGCGGCTTTGGCGATAGAGATAATACGGCTCAAGCCCCCGCTCTGTCAGCCGCTTTTCGGCATAAGCCATCATGCGGTCGGCAAGCGCGGCATCGGCGTGGGCCTTGTTGATCTCGCCGCTCTGCGTGATGAACGAGGAGCGCTTCAATGCGAGCGCGTGCACCGTCACGTTCTCAGGGTCAAGCGCAATGACCTTTTCGATTGTGTCACAGAACGTCTCATACGTGTCACCCGGCAAGCCGACAATGAGGTCCATATTGATATTCGTAAAGCCCGCTTCCCGCGCGAGGTGAAACGCATCCACAGTCTGCTGCGCCGTGTGGCGGCGGCCGATGTTTTCGAGCACGTTGTCCTGCAAGGTTTGCGGGTTGATGCTGATACGCGAAACGCCGCTTTTAAGCAGCGCATCCAGCTTTGCACGGTCAATGGTATCCGGGCGGCCGGCCTCTACCGTAAGTTCCTCGCACTGCGACATGTCGAACGAATCTTTCACAACGCGGATCATCTCGGAAAGCTGCTCTGCGGAGAACGTCGTGGGTGTGCCGCCCCCGACATACACAGCGCGCAGGTTTAAGCCCAAAGCATCGGCGACTTTCGCCGTCTCTTTCAGCTCTTCCAAAAGCAGGCGGTGATATTCCGGGATCTGTTTCTTGGCCTTTTCCACGCTTTGCGAAACGAATGAGCAGTACGCGCAGCGCGTGGGGCAGAACGGCACGGAAATGTACAAAGAGTAGTCGTTTTCACGCACTTTATCCGTAATGGGCTTTTGTGCGCGCAGGGTGCGCACCGCAAGTGCCGTTTTTTCGTTTGAGACGAAATACTTTTCGCGGAACAGCCTTGCCGCTTCCGCTTCGCCGTGCTGTTCGGTCAGCTGGCGCAGGAGCTTAATGGGGTGAATGCCCGTCAGCATGCCCCAGCGCGGCATTTTGCCCGTGTGGGCGCAAAATGCATCAAATAATAAAGACACCATGCCGTATTCGGTCTCTGCGCCTACTTTTGCTTTGCGCTCCGTTTTGCCGTCTGCGTCTTCAATGCGCACGATATATTCGCCGTTTTCTTCGGCGGTGTACACCGTGCGGTTTTCATCGCTCGGCATAAATTCGTGCTGTACCGTGACTTTGTCAAACGGGTAAAACACGCGGCAGAGGTTTTCCGCCTCATAATGATAAGGGTGATCGATAATATATAAAACCATACATTTTCCTTTATAAATACGGATTTCGGCGCTTTTCGTCTTCCAGCGTCGTCACGGGGCCGTGGCCGCCGCAGATATCGGGATTTCCGGGCAGCGCCGCAAGCTTTTTCAGAGACTCGCGCAGCTCGGCACTGTTGCCGGTTGGCAGGTCGCACCGCCCGACGGAGTAACCCATCAGCGTATCGCCCGTAAACACGGCATCCGGCGTAATGTAGCTCACGCCGCCCGCGGTGTGGCCGGGCGTGTGCAGCACCGTGACCGGCACTTCGCCGATCTGAAACATTTCACCGTCTTTGAAAGCCTCGTGCACTTTGCAGGTGATGGACTCGTACATCATGAGAAGCGAGCCGTTTTGCTTATCGTCCGCTGCAAACGCCGCTTCCGTCTCATAGGCGCACACCGGCACACCGAGCATCTCGTGCAGGCGGTCAGCCTCCCAAATGTGGTCAAAATGGCCGTGTGTCAGCAAAATTCTCTGCACCGTATATTTTTTGATTTCATTTAACAGTACGTCGTTCAAAAAGCCGGGGTCAACGACCGCCGCCTGATTCGTTTTTTCGTCGATGAGCAGGTAGCAATTTTCCGAAATAGGCCCGCCCGTTATACATTTATATTTCATATCTTTGTTTACCTTTAGCTGCGGTCAATAGAGATTACGCCCTTAATCTTCTGCAAGCGGTCAATAACGGTCTGCAGGTGCGAAAGGCCGTTGATGGTAATCGTTGCCGAAATGACGGCATTCTCCGAGTTTTTGACCTCGCGGGAGTTGAGCGAGTGAATGAAAATGTGCATGTTGAAAAGCTGCTGGGTCACGTCTGCGAGCAGGCCGGAACGGTCGGTTGCCACAATATGCAGCGTAGACTTGAACTCTTCCTTGACTTCACCCGCCCAGTACGCACGCACCCAGCGCTCCGGCTCCGGCGCCTGCGAGAAATCCTTCGGCACGTTCGAGCAGCTGCGTTTGTGGATGGAAACGCCGAAGCCGCGCGTGATGAAGCCGACGATCTCATCGCCCGGCAGCGGGTTGCAGCAGCGGGAGAACTTGATGAGACAGTTGTCCATACCCTCTACGAGCACGCCGCCTGCCGCTTTCTTGTTGAGGTTCGGTGGCGGGGCCTGCTGCGCAATCTCCTGCTGCGGTTCGGGTGCAGGCTTGTGGGTCTTCTGATATTCCTCTTTTACGCGCGGCAGGAGCTTCCAAAGCTGAATGCCGCCGTAGCCGATGGCCGCATAGAAATCATCGGGCGTGACGCAGCTGTGGCGGCGGCCGGCGCTTTCCAGCATGAACTGCATCAGCTCGTCGCTCATCACGATGCCGTTGCGCTTAAATTCGCGCTCCAGCTCTGCCTTGCCCTCTACGATGTTCTCATCGCGCTTTTCTTTCTTGAACCACGCGCGGATCTTATTGCGCGCTTCGCTTGTACGCACGATGGAAAGCCAATCGCGGTTCGGGCCGCGACCGACCTCCTTCGTCGTCAAAACCTCAATGATCTCGCCCGTTTTTACCTTGTAATCGAGCGGCACGATCTTCTGGTCAACCTTTGCACCGATCATGCGGTTGCCGACGGCGGAATGAATGGCATACGCAAAATCGATAACCGTAGAGCCCATCGGCAGGTTGATAACGTCACCTTTCGGGGTGAAGACGAACACCTCTTCCGGCGCAAGATCGGTCTTGATGGAGCGCACAAGGTCAGTAATATCTTCACTTTCGGACTGGTTATCGAGCATATTGCGGATCCACTGCAAGCGGCCCTCCAGCGAGTCGGGCTTTTCGTTGCCGCTCGTCATGCCGAGCTTATACTTCCAGTGCGCCGCGATGCCGTATTCTGCCGTGTGGTGCATTTCCCACGTGCGAATCTGCACCTCGAACGGGATGCCCTCTTTGCTGATGACCGTCGTGTGCAAGGACTGGTACATGTTCTGCTTCGGCGTGGAAATGTAGTCCTTAAAGCGGTTCGGCAGCGGGGTGAACATATCATGGATAATACCGAGCACATTATAGCAATCGTTGATGGTATCGACGATTACGCGCAGGGCGAACACGTCGTAAATTTCGTCAAAGCTCTTACCCTGAATGAACATCTTGCGATAAATGCCGTTGACGCTTTTTACGCGCCCTTCAATATATACGCCCGGGATAAGCGGCTCCACACGACTGCGGATCATTTCTTTCGTTGTCTCAATAAACTGCTTGCGCTTTGTGCTGCGCGCCTCAAGGCTATCTTCAATCTCCTTATACGCCACAGGGTCAAGGTACTTTAAAGAAACGTCCTCCATGTATTCCTTAACCTTGCGCATACCGAGCCGGTGCGCAATGGGTGCGTACACCTCAAGACATTCCAGCGCCTTGTCACGCTGCTTCTGCGGCGCTACGTATTCGAGCGTCGCTAAATTGTGCATACGGTCCGCAAATTTAATAATGATTACGCGGATGTCCTCGCTCATCGCAATGAGCATTTTGCGCAGGTTTTCCGCCTGCTGCTCTTCACGGGAGGAGAACGGGATCTTGCCGAGCTTTGTCACGCCGTCCGTCAGGTTTGCAATTTCCTTACCGAACGCTTTCACAATGTCGTCATACGTGACCGGCGTGTCCTCAATGACGTCATGCAGCAGACCTGCCACGACGGACGGGGTATCCATGCCGAATTCCACAAGCTTATACGCCACCGCAATGGGGTGGATGATGTACGGCTCGCCGGAGCGCCGCACCTGTCCCTGATGCGCTGCCTCCGCGAACTTATACGCTTTTTCGATCAACGCGAGGTCATATTCTTTTTCGCTTTTTTCGATCAGTGACACAAGGTCCGCATACGTTTTTGCTGCTTCTGCCATCGTTTTTCACTCCTTCCGTTCCCTTATTGCAGTGCCAAAAGCACCGGGGAACGTGTAATATCTGTTTTGCCGCTCGTTTCGATGAGCGTTGCCGTAAATGTATCGTCTGCAATTTCGCTGTGTACCAAGCCGCGCTCCTCAAATACAAGAAGCGCCGTTTTAAAGAGTCCCAGTGTCATATCTTTTCCAAACTGCGAAACAAACCGAACCTGGTCCGTCTCTTTACCGTTCACCGTGCGCAGTGCGCGGTAAATGGCTGCTAAGCACGCGCGGTCGGGGTATAATCTGTTTTTATCCTCCGCGGAAAGCACCTCGCCGCGCTGCCACTTTTCAAAGCTCGCAAGCGACGCTATATTTTTTTCCGTATTGAACGCTGCAAACTTCATATCGCGCACGATAACGGTCAGCGACGGCTGGCCGCGAAATTCGCGCGCCTCCAGCTGTACCGCAAGGTCGATCTTATCGCCGATGTGGTACGGCAGCTCCTCGGGCTTTGTATTAAAACGCATCGCCGTGATGACCGCGCCGTTCTTTTCTAAGGTCAGGCGCAGATGCCCCCCGCCGCCGACCGGTGTGACATTGGAAAGCTCCATGTTGAATAAACCGAACACCGGCTGCGGGTTGCCGTTTCCAAACGGCTCTAACTGCGTCAGACTTTGCGCCATGGAAACCGAAAGCGCCGCCGGGTTCAGCTTGCAGTCCAGTGTGACCGTCTGCGTGGGCATCTGCGGGAAGTGCTCCGCCGCATACTGATTGATGCGCTTGCGGAACGCTTCGATGTTTTCGGGCTTCAACGTGATACCCGCCGCCATGGGATGTCCGCCGAATTTGATGAGCAAGTCGCCGCACGCGCAGATGGCTTCAAACAGCGAGAAACCCTCAATGCTTCTGCCGCTGCCCTTCGCCTCTGTTTCACCGCGCGAAATGATCATGCACGGCTTGCCGCAGCGCTCCGTCACACGGGACGCCACAATGCCGATAACACCATGGTGCCAGTTTTCACCGTCCACCACGACCACGCGGTCTTTCATGTATCCTTTCACTTCGATATCCGCAAACGCCGCTTCGGCAATCTCTGCTTCCACACGGCGGCGTTCCTCGTTATCGGCGCAGATTTCCTCACTCAGTACCTCGGCTTCCTCTTCATAGCCGCTGATGAGCAAGCGCACGGCGCGTTCCGGTGCGCCCATACGGCCCGTCGCGTTGATGCGCGGCACCAGCGTAAACGCTACGTTTGTGCTCGTCAGTGCCTTCCCTGCAATGCCTGCGTTTTCCAAAAGTGCCTGCACGCCCGGGCGGTCGCTCTGTGAAAGACGCTCAAGACCCGCGCGGATCAGCGTGCGGTTTTCGCCCGTCAACGGCACAATATCGCCGATGGTACCGATGGCCGCGAGATCGCTGTATGCTTCTAACAGATCTTCCACGTCGCCCGCGCCGTCCTCCAGCGCCATAAGCAATTTAAACGCGATGCCTACACCGGAAAAATGCTTATAGGGGCTTGTGTCATCCGGTCGGTATGCGTCCACGACCGCCACGGCATCGGGCAATATCTCCTGCGGGCGGTGATGATCGGTGACGACCACATCAATGCCAAGCTCGTTCGCGCGCGCTACCTCCTGCACGGAGGAAATGCCGTTGTCGACCGTGACAATGAGCGACACACCTTGCTCTTTTAAGTATTCCACGGCGCCCATGTTCATGCCGTAGCCTTCGCCCTCGCGCTGCGGTATGTAGAAGATTACGTCCGCACCACGCGTTTCAAGGTACGAATACAGCATGGCGGTCGAAGTCACGCCGTCGGCATCGTAATCCCCGTAAACCGCGATTTTTTCCATGTTGTCCACCGCACGGGTAATACGCGCCGCAGCTTTGTCCATATCTTTTAAAAGAAACGGGTCGGAGAGCGGCTCGCCCTCGCCAAGAAATTCCCGCAGATGCGCAGCATCGTCAAGGCCGCGAATATTCATCAGCATCGCGAGGAAGAACGGCACGCCATACGTCTGTGCAAACGCCGCCGCGCGTTCCTTATCGAGAGGACGCACCTCCCATTTTCGCAAGATCATTTTGCTTCACCCTTTAAATCAAAAGCCCGATTTTCCGCGCAACCCCAACTACTGCGCGGCAACCGTGTCCTATGTAAATTCGTTTCATTTCTAAAAGAATATTTTAGCATTTTTTTGCCGGTTATTCAACAGAATTTCACAATTATCTGCGAAACTGTTTGTAGAAAAAGAAAAACACATTCTCCATCTGTCGGCAAAGCGACGAACAAAGTCTTTGATTAAACTTTCTTCAAGAAAGTTTACGGATTCTCAAGGCAGTGCCTTGAGTCGTTGTCCGCAGACGACGAAACACTTTTGCGTTCGAGAAAACAAGGAACGGTAGTAAGCAATGCTTCGCATTGCCACGAAACTCCCTGTGGACGTTCAAGTCGTAGGAAGCCCGGCTGTATGGGTTTTCTGAACAAGACACCAAAGTGTCTTGTTTTATACGCGCTCAGCGCAAAATTATTTCCCGAATTTTTGTTGATTTTCCCCGAAGAAAAAAGTCGATAAATTATAGAAAACAGGAAAGGCATGTGATAAAATGGAAATGAAAGATTCTGTATCTTTGCAGAAAAGAGGTGCCGTTATGGAAGAAAAAACACGGAAACCCGAAACCGCCAAGCAGACCGCTAAAGAACACCATGTGCAGGAGCACGAAGACGAGCACCAACACGGCAACCCGCAATTTGCGCTTAAGGTGCTGCTTATTCTCATCGCCATCATTTTGGTGATCGTTATTTTAAAGGCCACCGGCGTACCGTTCGCCGTAAAAGACTGGCTTTCGCACTTCACCGGCGACATGATCGCGCTACGCTGAATGTACTCTCCCCATAAAACACAAACCCGCCGAAACTTTTCAGCTCGGCGGGTTTTCATTTTGCTTATTTAGTTCGAAGCATCACTGGCGGAAGATTCGGTTTTCGGCGAAAGCGTCACATGCGCCGTGTAGCTGCCGGTCGCCCAGCAGGAATCCGCATTGTTAATCGTCACCGTCACCGGCGCTTCCATGCTGCCGCTCGGGTCTGTCACCGTGGAAAGATCCACCGTGCAGAAAACGGAATCTCCCGTCAGCTTCGAGATCTGCGCCGCCGTGCCGATGATCTTCAGCGTGAGCGTCTTTGTAGAAAGCTCTGCTTCCATACCCTCCGGCACGTTGATGACGCTGATGTTGCCCGTCAGCACAGACGTTTCCTTGTAACCGTTCAGGTTGAATGTAACGGTCGCGTTTTCCACTCGCGTCACATTTGTCACACCGCTCGGCACCGGGATAGCCACCGTGAACGTGTTGTTTTCCGGCGTAACGTCCAGGAAGTTGATCGGCGTGGAGAGCGTCAGGGTCGTGTACTTTGAGACCGTTTCACCGTCGCCGGCAATTTCAATTTCTGCCGGGTCGATCGTGATGCGGTTCGAGGCAAAGCTGTCCGGAATATTGCGCACATCCGCTTCCAGCTTGACCGTCTGTCGGCTCGTCACCGGAATGGAGACCTCCACCGTGTCGTCGCTCAGCTTCAAATAGAGCTCCGTTGGGTCAAGTACATTGCCGTTCGCGTCGTACAACGTCACTTTGCAGGAAAGCGACTTCGACTGCGTGAGCTCTTCGCCGAACTTATATTCCAACACGGCACGCGCCACCTTGTTCACGCTGCTTTCCGGGCCGGAGACCGTGATAAGCTCCGTAGAAAGTGTGGGCGTAGAAGGCGCATAGTAATTTTCCGCCGTAGTGTACTGAAAATCTGTTTCCAAAGTGAGCTGCGTTTCTTTATATTTATCATACACCACTGTGATCTCGGACGGCGAAACGCTTTCCACCTCGTATTCGGCGAGGGTGTTGCCCTTTTTTGCTGCGCGCAGAGAAAGCGTCGTCTGTTGCAAGCTGCTGCCCGTCAGCATGCTGACGGAAGGATCCAGCGTCGCCGTAACGCCGATGTCCTCACTCGTCACCTTACTTGTGATGAGTGAGTTGCCCGTAATACTCACATCCGTCGCGCTGCTGCTCATACTGAACACGCGCACACCGGCTTCCTGCGCCGTATCGGAAATTTCAACGTTAATCGGCACATTGCGGATTACGGTCGCACGGCTTTCGGAGTTGCTCGCCATCATGGCAAACCAGACGGCCGCCGCGGCAAGGAATGAAAAGATAAGCAAAATTGTGTTGTTTTCAAACACGCGTAAGCGTTGTTTTACTTCGTTTCTGGGTTTCTTAGACATTTTTGCCATCACTTCTTCACCGTCCTTTTGCTTTTCAGCACGTCGAACTTACGGCGCACGGTGGAAGCTTCTTCCTGCGGAATGAGGTACCCCTCCAAAACATCACGCAGCGTATCGCGCGTAAAGCGGCGCGCCAAAACGCCGTTTACAGCCACGGAGATCTGCCCCGTTTCTTCCGAAACCACCACGACCACGGCATCCGATTCCTCACTGACACCGAGCGCCGCGCGGTGACGCGTGCCGAGCTCTGCAGAGACCGAAGTGTTTTTCGTCAGCGGCAGAATACAGCCCGCCGCATGAATCATGCCGTCGCGAATGATCATGGCGCCGTCATGCAAAGGCGCCTTATTGAAGAAAATATTGCCCACAATCTGGCCGGAAGGCTCGCAGTTGATCTGCGTGCCGGTCTCAATGATGTCGCCAAGCTTCGTTTTGCGCTCGAATACGATAAGCGCGCCCATTTTGAGCTGCTGTAAAATACCCACGCCGTCTACCACGGCGTTGATTGCCTTGCGGATCTGCGCGCGGTCATAGCTGCGGTCACGGCCTGTTACCACAGCCGCAATAGATTGTCCGACGTTGTTGCGGCCCACTTGCTCGAGCGCCTTGCGGATTTCCGGCTGAAACACGATGAGGATCGCGACGAAAGCGAACTGGAAGAAATACGCCAGCACGCGGCTGACCATCACCAGATTAAAATACGAAGAAATAATAAACAGAACAACAAGCAGAAAAAGTCCCTTTACAAGCTGCCCCGCGCGCGTTTCGCGCACAAGCTTGACCACACCGTAGATCAAAAATGCAACGATGATAATATCAACGGCATCTTTAAATTGAAAATTCATGGCAATGCTCACCATCCACTCCCACCAGGAAGCAATGGCTTCAAAAACCTTATTCAAAGCATTCACCTCTTTGCACAGGATTCGGCGGTACATGCACACGGTGCACATCCGCTCCATACGATTTACTTTTTACAAAACCTAAATGCGTACTGTATATAGTTTAACACAAAGAGGTGGGGATGAAAAGGGGGAATTGTATGTTTTTTCCTGTTCTTTTCTATATTTTTCGATTTTTATTTACACTTTGTTCATTTTTATTTGACTTTTCGCGCCGCACTTTCAGCCCGGAGCGAATAGACCGTGCGAATCAGCTCCGTAATATCCCTGTCGGTCGTGAACGCACCCGGCGAAACGCGCACCGCGCCGCCGGACGTTTCACCGTCCGTTCCCATTTTGCGGTGTACGAGCGGCGCACAGTGGAACCCACAGCGCACGGCAATGTTCCGCTTTGCAAGTACCTCGCCCACTTCTTCACTCTGCATGCCGCGCACGTTAAAGCCGAGCACCGGCACAAAGTACATCGTGTCCGGCATTGCGGTGTATAAAACAACATGCGGCATGTTTTTGAATGCCTCGTATACGCGGCGAATGTGGCGCATTTCCCTCTCCCGCAGCATGTATTCACCGTTCGTGCGCACAAAATCCATGCCCGCGCCGAGTGCGAGGATGCCCGGCACATTCTGCGTGCCGCTTTCAAGGTACTCCGGCATTTCCCGCGGCTGGTCTAACTCCAACGCGCGCGTACCCGTGCCGCCCTGTATCAGGCTTTCCAGCCTTTCGCCGTTTTTCGTAATGAGCATACCCGTGCCCATCGGACCGTATAACCCCTTGTGTCCTGCGCAGCAAAGGTAATCGATGCCGTCACGCTCCGCATGAATGGGAATCACCCCGCCGGACTGCGCCGCGTCCACGCAGATCTCCGCGCCGTATATATGCGCAAGCGCCGCCAGCCGCTCCACAGGCACGCGAATGCCGAATACATTCGAGGCCTGCGTGCAGACAAACAACCTTGTGTTCTCGCGCATCGCATGACGGAACGCGTCGAGCGTCGCGTCGTTGTCGCCGGGCGTCACGGGCACAACGGTAAACGAAACACCGTGCGCCTCCATGGCTTTCAGCGGCCGCAAAACCGCATTATGCTCCAAATCGGTCACAAGCACATGGTCGCCACGCTTTAACGAGTGGATAACGATATTCAGCGACTGCGTGCAGCTCGGCTGAAACGAGATGCACTCCGGGCCCGCCGCACCAAAAAAGCTCGCCGCCTTCTGCCGCACATCGTAGACCGCCTGCGCCGTCTGCAAGCTCATTTTAAACCCGCCGCGACCGGGGTTCGCGCCGAACTGCTCCAGCGCCTGCGCCATTTTGCGGCGCACCGAAAGCGGCTTTGGGTACGTCGTCGCGCTGTTATCGAGATAGATCATTTCTTTTCGCCCCGTTCCGCACGGTAGAACACTTTCACGCCTGCATCCCGCAAAATGCGCTCCGCTTCGTCCGTGCGCTGCGGAACATATACACCATAGCCGCAGCCGCTTTCTCGGGTGCGCGGCAGCCGCTCAATGTAGGCTTTTATCCCTCTTTGAAAAAGCAGATCACGGCTTTTCATCGCATAGGTCACGCTGCTGACAACAATAAGCCGCTTCCCGCCCGTGTCTCTTTTGTTTTCCATTGCAAGCACCTCCAAGCCTTCAAAACAGTCTCATCAAAACAGAATATGAGACAAGCCGGGAATTGGTGCAAAAAGAGCTCCGCCGAAGCGAAGCTCTCAAAAATACTGCAAATTTATTTCAGCAGGCACACCGCATGCGCTGCAATACCCTCGCCGCGGCCGGTAAAGCCGAGGCCCTCCTCCGTCGTCGCCTTGATGCTCACGCAATCGAGGTCGAGGTTGCAGGCGGATGCAATGTTGCGGCGCATCTCATCGATGTACGGGCGCAGCTTCGGACGCTGTGCCAAAACCGTCGCATCGATATTTTCAATCCCAAAGCCCTTGCGGCGTACCGCCGCCACCGCCACCGCGAGCAGCTTTAAGCTGTCCGCACCGGCGTACTGCGGGTCATCGTCCGGGAAAAGCACGCCGATGTCCCCGAGCGTCGCCGCGCCGAGCAAAGCATCCGCTATGGCATGCGCGAGCACGTCCGCATCGGAATGCCCCAAAAGACCCTTTTCATACGGGATATGCACGCCGCCCAAAATGAGCTTTCTGTTTTCTACAAGCTTGTGTACGTCATAACCGTGACCGATCCGCATAGTAACACTCCTTTACTTTTCCGCCGCAAAAGCCTCTGCCACAAGCAGATCCTCCGGCGTTGTGATCTTGATGTTTTTGTAGTCGCCCGGGGTCAAATATACCTTGCCGCCCGCCGCTTCAATGAGCTGGCAATCGTCCGTATATTGCTTTCCGGCGTTTTTTGCAAGGCACAGCGCTTCTTTATACAAAGAAAGGCGAAATACCTGCGGCGTCTGAATGGCACGCAAAGTGCTTCTCTCCGGCGTAGCGCACACCGTGCCGTCCGCCGCAGCAACCTTGATGGTGTCTTTCACCGGCACCGCCAGCGTCGCCGCGCCGTATTTTTCCGCGTCCGCGCACACGGTTTCGATTTCCTCCGGCGTGATAAACGGTCGCGCCGCATCGTGCACGGCGATATACTCTGCGTCACCGCAAAGCGCCGCACCGTTTGAAACGGAATCCTGCCGCTCCTTGCCGCCCTCGGTAATCGTGAGCGGCTTTGTGACGAACGCCGACGCTTTTTGGATTGCATCGAAATCGCACGCACGCGCCACAATAACGATCTTTGAGATGCACGCGGCATTCTCAAATGCGCGCAGTGTACGGCTCAGAACCGGCTCGCCGCCGATCTCCATTATCGTTTTCGAAGCGCCGCCGCTTTTCATACGTGCAGAGCTGCCCGCCGCCACCAAAATTGCCGCCGTTTTCATCACGTTTCCCACCTTATTTTTCAAGTATTCAAATGCGTTTGCCTAAAATATAAATACAGTATACCGCGATGTTTGCCGCGGGTCAAGGCAAGATAATTTTCTCTTTCGACATTTTTTATCAAAAAAGCATTGAATTCCCGCCGTCACCTATGTTAGAATAAGCTTGTATGTAAAGATTAAGTAAGAAAAAAGAAAAAAATTTGAAAAGCGAGCGTTTTGCGCACACAAAGGAGCTGCAACCAAAAATGGACATTTTCTCCGTTATTACACTCTTTGGCGGACTTGCGTTCTTCCTCTACGGCATGCATTTGCTTTCCTCCAGCCTTGAAAAAATGGTCGGCGGCAAGCTCGAACGTATTTTGCGTTCCATGACCTCAAACCGCTTCAAGGCCCTTTTGCTCGGCATGGGCATCACCATTGCAATCCAGTCCTCCTCTGCTATGACGGTCATGCTGGTCGGCCTCGTCAATTCCGGCATCATGGAGCTTGGGCAAACCATCGGCGTCATCATGGGCTCAAACATCGGTACCACCGTCACTGCGTGGATCTTAAGCCTTTCCGGCATCACGAGCGACAACGTTTTCGTACAGCTTTTAAAGCCGGAGAGCTTTTCGCCCATCGTGGCGCTCATCGGCATCATTCTCATCATGTTCACCAAGAGCAGCAAGAAAAAGGACATCGGCTCCGTATGTGTCGGCTTCGCCATTTTGATGACCGGCATGACCATGATGAGCGGCGCGGTAAAACCGCTTGCGGACTTGCCGCAGTTTAAAGAGGTCTTAACGATTCTCGATAACCCCATCATCGCCATTTTAGTCGGCGCAGGCATCACGGCACTCATCCAGAGCTCCGCTGCTTCGCTCGGCATTCTGCAGTCTCTCGCCATGACGGGCAGCATTTCGTTCAGTATGGCGCTGCCGGTCATTATGGGCCAGAACATCGGTACATGTATCACGGCGCTGCTTTCCTCCATCGGCACCACAAAAAGCGCAAAGCGCGTGACCGCCGTGCATATCTACTTTAACGTGCTCGGCACCGTCATCTGTCTTTCCGGCTTTTATATTGCAAACAGCATTTTCCATTTCACATTCACCGACCAGCCGATCTCCTCGTTTATGATCGCGGTCGCGCATTCCGCATTCAACCTCATCACCACGTTCATTCTGCTGCCCTTCTGCAATCAGCTTGAAAAGCTCGCCGTTATCACCGTGCGTGATAAGCGCCTGAAGCCCGGCAAGCAGGACCCGCACGCGGTTTTGCTCGATGAGCGTCTGCTGCTCTCTCCGTCTTTCGCGATTGCGGAGTGCCGCAATGCCACCACAAAAATGGCAGACCTTGTGCGCGACACCATTTTGGATTCCATCGGTCTGCTCTCGCATTTTGATTCCGCCACAGCAGAAAAAATCGAGAAAAACGAAGAAACCATCGACCAGTACGAAGATAAGCTCGGTTCTTACCTCGTCAAAATTTCCAGTAAAAACCTCTCTACGGCCGACAGCAACGATGTTTCGCAGCTGTTGCATACCATCGGCGATTTCGAGCGTATCGGCGACCACGCGGTGAATCTCCTGCGCGTTGCACGCGAGATCCACGATAAAGATCTGAAATTCTCCGAAAAGGCCCAGCAGGAGCTTGAGGTCTTCACAGGTGCCATCATCGAGATTTTGAACATCACGACAGACGCGTTCGTCGAGAACAACTTACAGCTTGCCTACGAAGTAGAGCCGCTCGAACAGGTCATCGATTCATTGAAAGTTGAACTGAAAAACCGCCATATCCGCCGCTTACAGGAAGGCAAGTGCACCATTGAGCTCGGCTTCGTGCTCTCAGACATCCTCAACAATTTCGAGCGCGTTTCCGATCACTGCTCTAACATTGCGGTATGCCTGATCCAGATCAAGGATTCCACCATGGACACACACGGTTACTTAAACGAGATCAAAACCTCCGGCGACCCGCGCTTTACCGGCTATTACAACCGCTTCACAAGCAAGTATACACTACCGGAAAGCCGCCACAAAAAGGCCCCGCAGGAAGTACCTGTAAAAAGCTAACCAAGCTATTTAGAGCCACATAGAATTTAAGCCCTCCGTATTTGTTTGCGGAGGGCTTTTCTCATTTCTTCTGTGCCTCGTATTTGCGCTTTGTCGCCATACCGCCGCGGATATGTCGCTGGGCTTTATTCACCGCCAGTACGCTGCTCACCTCTTTGTAAAGCCCCATATCCACGCTGCGCAGCCGCTCGGCAACATCCTTATGTACGGTGGATTTACTCACGCCGAACTGCTTTGCGGCACGGCGCACAGTAGCTTTGTTCTCTACGATATACTCCCCTAGCATGGCGGCTCTGTCCTCAACATTCTGCTTCATCGTAACACACCCTTGTCTGTGATACTTGTGCTGCATTATATGTTGAGCTTTTCTCTAATTATACCTCTTTTTGTTTTGAAAAAGAATTTAAACGCTCATCAACACATGGAACCAATTGTTATTGCTCTGCCATGCATTCCGATATTCGTTCATCATGAGCCGCTTTTTCCTTGAGATACCCTATGAAACCAAAACCACTTGCCCAGCAAGCAGGTTTCTTTCCTAGTTATCGGGACTCCTGCATATCAATTAGAATGGATTTCTTTTTGCGTGTGCCGTACCATTAAACAAAATATCATCAGAGAGTTCCACCACCATATGCAAGTCGCTGGGAGATTCGACTTGTTTGCCTAAAACCACTACATTGTCAAAATAGATATTTCGGGGGCGACTCATTTCCGTATGCATCTCAAAACCGCGAATAATAGAAACAGGGAAATTACCATTCAGAATTTCCACGTTACGGAAATATATATTTTCGACACTTCCGCGTTTTCGATCCAATGAGTACTTGGAATCCAATACCTTGATGTCGACAAACTTTTCCTGAGCATCTTCAACGCGGATATCTTCATACACAATGTCATGAATGTGAGCGCGATCTGCATTGTGGATGGTCAGCACGCCGCCAGACTGATTACCCTCATACTCGCAATGAACGATGTCCAGATCTCGGAATTTGATGTCGCTAATCTCATCGCAGCGCACTTCATATCCGATTTCCACGGCGTTACCGGGTTCTGCATTCCACAAAACGCAGTGTTCTACCAGAATATTTTTCACATTCCTATTGGCAGCAGGGTCGGGATAACTTGCAGCTTTGATGCACACGCAGTCATCCGAAGCGCGAATAAAGGAATTACGCATGGTTACGTCTTCGCAGCCTACAATATCGATGCCGTCACCCGTGCAAACTCGAGACATGATGTTTACATCCTCAATCTCCACATTCCGGCAAGCGCCAGGAACCAGGTGCCACGAACCACCGTCCACCATGGTGATGCCTTGAATCTTCACATCATCGCAAAACACCATTCGAATCATTGGTCTGCCGCCACCGTTTTCTTCTTTCGGATGCCATACACAACCATTCAGAATGCCGTTTCCTAAAATTCTCATGCCGTGGGCGAAAAGAGCATTCACACAACCACAGACAACGCTGCCCTCTTCCAAGAAAACCGTTTCTTCCGCTTTGACCTCTAACGTGCCAACATTGTAGATTTTCCCACTCTCAAAAAGATGATCCACTTTTTCGGGCTTCGGGACACGCTTTGTGCACAAGATGAAGAGCGGTGTCTTCAAATTGCCATCTAACTCCAAGGTGACCTTACTGGGCTTTTCCAGCTGGAAGCTCAACTCTCGGCCGGAAATCTGAGCCTGAACATTGGTCTTGGCCGGACGGAAAACTGCCTTTTGGAAATCTTTGGATACTTTTACCTGAAAACTTAGCGGAGAATCGTCGTCCACAACCGGAATTACGTAATCAAAACTATCCGTGTGGTAAACCGTCAGCTCCTTTCCGCCGCAAAGCACAGTGTACAAAGGAGATTTTTCCAGTTCCTCAACTTTATACAACGGCTCCGTAATTCTTGCAGGATTGGGATTGTAACGCACAGCCACTTTTACTCCTCCTTAAAATAATGGTTTTTCCTTTATGGAAGCGATTATAGAATATCATGTCTGAAGAATATTGAAAACAAACAATTTTTTCTTTTATTCCTACAAAATTAAGCTTTTGATAAATTTTATTAGTGAAAACATAAAGAATCAACCTGTATTTATGCCGGAATTACATCATTCACGATGAGAAACTGTAAAAGCATCATGTAGCAGTCGGTATACAGGAGCTTCAGCATAAGTTTAGGCTACAATATCTTGCGCCGCAAACTCGGAGCCAACTGTACCGTTTTATCGATATAAAGAGCCGCTTACAATAAGGAGGTAATCGAGAAAATTCACTGCCTCCGCACCGCAGATATTTTATTCATATTATATCAATTTTTCAAACATTTGTCGAGTATATTTTATTTTCCAATTTTACTTCCCTGCCATACTCTATTAAAGCTTTTATAATATAGCAAACGGCCCATCTGCATCACTGGACACAGCTTTGTATTTGTATCGTTTCGGATATATTCATTTTCGATTGTCCCTACAAGATCGGCACCGATGTGATGCCGGTGCTGCATTGTGCGTTGAGCTTTTACACAATTATGCCTGTTTTTCAATATAGCAAGACCCCCGATCTGCATTGCTGCAAATCGGGGGTCTCTTTATTTCAGCGGTTTACGCCGCTTTCGTACGGTTCAGTACAGGCGGAAAATTCCTTGCGGAATTATTCCTCCTCAGAAGCCATATGTGCGAACTTCTCGTACTTCTCTTCTGCGTACTTCTCAGCCTTCTCGAAGAGCTGCTCGGCTCTCTGCGGGAATGCACGGGTAAGGCTGTTGTAACGAACCTCGCCCATGATGAAGTCACGGTAAGAAGCAGACGGCTTCTTGCTGTCGAGCTGGAACGGGTTCTCACCGTTGTCAGCACGGCGCGGGTCGAAGCGGAAGGTATGCCAGTAGCCTGCTGCAACTGCCTTCTTCTCTTCGTTCATGGAAACGCCCATGCCGCCCTTGATGCCGTGGTTGATGCACGGTGCGTAAGCGATAACGATGGACGGGCCATGATAGCTCTCAGCCTCATGCATAGCCTTCAGGCACTGGTTCATGTCGGCGCCCATAGCGACCTGCGCAACATAAACATAGCCGTAGCTCATCATGATGGAAGCCAGATCCTTCTTCTTCACAGACTTACCTGCGGCCGCGAACTGTGCAACAGAACCGACCGGGGTAGACTTGGAAGCCTGTCCGCCTGTGTTGGAGTAAACCTCGGTATCGAAGACCAGAATGTTGATATCTTCACCGGAAGCCAGAGCATGGTCAACGCCACCGAAGCCGATGTCGTATGCCCAGCCGTCGCCGCCGAAGATCCACATGGACTTCTTAGCGAGATAATCCTTATCCTTCAGAATCTCGGCTGCCTTCTCGGAGGAGGAAGCCTCAAGAGCCGTGATGTAAGCCTCAGCTGCCGGACCGTTTTCAGCGCGGTCAGCCATGGTCTCAACCCACTTCTCAGCTGCTGCCTTCAGCTCTTCGCTTGTGCCTTCTTCTGCAACAAGCTCATTCGTGAGCTGCTCCAGACGGCCGCGAATTGCGTTCTGTGCAAGCGTCATGCCAAGGCCGAACTCAGCGTTGTCTTCAAACAGGGAGTTCTGCCATGCCGGGCCGTGACCCTGCTTGTTGACGGTGTACGGCGTTGCCGGTGCGGAACCGCCCCAGATGGAGGAGCAGCCGGTAGCATTTGCAATGTACATCTTGTCGCCGAACAGCTGGGTAACGAGCTTAGCGTACGGAGTTTCACCGCAGCCGCCGCATGCGCCGGAGAACTCGAGGAGCGGCTGCTTGAACTGGCTGCCCTTGACCGTGGTGTCCTTGAACTTAGCAAGAACTTCCGGCTTCGGATCCAGCTTAACGCCGTAATCGAATACTTCCTGACCCGGGCGCTCGTTGTCGATCGGGGACATTGCGAGAGCCTTGTTGCCCTTCATGCCCGGGCAAACCTGTACGCAAGAGCCGCAGCCTGTGCAGTCCAGGGTGGAAATCGTCATGACAAAGTTCATGCCCGGCATACCGGTCATGGCCTTGCTCTTCACAGCAGCCGGAGCCGCCGCGAGCTCTGCATCTGTCATCGGCACCGGACGGATAACCGCGTGCGGGCAGACCATAGAGCAGAAGTTGCACTGGATGCAGTTTTCCGGGATCCAGGTCGGAACGTCAACTGCAACGCCGCGCTTCTCGTAAGCAGCGGTGCCCTGCGGGGAGGTGCCGTCTGCATACTTTTCAAAGGTGGAAACCGGCAGATCCTTACCGTGGAAGGTGTTAACCGGGATAACCACGTTGTTTACATAGTCCACGAGCTCCGGACGGTCGCCGGTTGCAACGTGCTTCGTGGAATCGTCCACAGCGTCCTTCCAGGAAGCCGGAACATCAATCTTCACGTAGCCGTTAGCGCCGCGGTCAATAGCGTCATGGTTCATCTTAACGATGGCGTCACCCTTCTTGGAGTAGGACTTCGTAGCCGCATCCTTCATGTAGCGGATTGCGTCTTCCTCCGGGATGATCTTCGCGATGGAGAAGAATGCGGACTGGAGAACCGTATTAATTCTGGTGCCAAGGCCGATCTCCTTGCCGATCTTGAAGCCGTCGATCGTGTAGAAGTTGATATCGTTATCAGCAATGTATTTCTTAACCTTGCCCGGGAGCTTCTCGTCAAGCTCTTCCGGCGTCCACTGGCAGTTCAGCAGGAAGCTGCCGCCCTTCTTCAGGTCTTCAACCATGTCATAGGTGCCAAGGTAAGCCGGGTTGTGACATGCAACAAAGTCAGCCTGGGAGATGTAATAGGTGGACTTGATCGGCGTATGACCGAAACGCAGGTGGGACATTGTCAGACCGCCGGACTTCTTGGAGTCGTAGTCAAAGTAACCCTGTGCGTACATATCGGTGTGGTCGCCGATGATCTTGATGGAGTTCTTGTTTGCGCCGACGGTGCCGTCAGAACCGAGGCCCCAGAACTTGCAGGACTTTGTGCCTGCCGGTGCGGTATCCGGGTGCTCGTTTGCTTCGAGGGACAGGTGCGTAACATCGTCCACGATGCCGATGGTGAACTTCTTCTTCGCATCGTCGCCCTTTTCCATGTTGCGGTAAACAGCGATGATGTCAGCCGGCTTCGTATCCTTGGAGCCGAGGCCGTAACGACCGGTAAGAACCTTAGCACAGCCGAACTGCGTGCCGTTGATAGCAGCCAGAACGTCAAGGTACAGCGGCTCGCCGATGGAGCCCGGCTCCTTCGTTCTGTCGAGCACGGAGATCGTCTTAACGGTTTCCGGAAGCACGTCAAGCAGGTACTTTGCAACGAACGGTCTGTAAAGGTGAACCTTAACAAGGCCAACCTTCTCGCCGGCTGCTACGAGGTAATCGATCACTTCTTCGATGGTCTCACAGACAGAGCCCATAGCGATGATGACCTTCTCCGCATCCGGAGCGCCATAGTAGTTGAAGGGCTTGTAATCGGTGCCGATCTTCTCGTTGACCTTGTTCATGTAATCGACAACGGTCTCCGGAATCGCATCGTAGTACTTGTTGCAAGCCTCACGAGCCTGGAAGAAGATATCGCCGTTCTGTGCCTGGCCGCGGAGAACCGGGTGCTCAGGATTCAGAGCGTGTCTTCTGAACTCGTTTACGGCATCCCAGTCGAGCATCTCGCCGAGATCCTTGTAATCCCATACTTCGATCTTCTGAATCTCATGAGAGGTACGGAAGCCGTCGAAGAAGTGCAGGAACGGAACCTTGCCGTGGATAGCGGAAAGGTGAGCCACAGCGCCGAGGTCCATAACTTCCTGCGGGCTGTTGGAGCACAGCATTGCATAACCGGTCTGGCGGCATGCATAGATGTCGGAATGGTCACCGAAGATGTTCAGAGCGTGGGTAGCAACGCAGCGAGCGGAAACGTGGATAACGCTCGGCAGCAGCTCGCCGGCCATCTTGTACATGTTCGGGATCATCAGGAGCAGGCCCTGAGAAGCGGTGTAGGTGGTGGTAAGAGCACCAGCCGCCAGAGAACCGTGAACTGCACCAGCAGCGCCGGCCTCAGACTGCATCTCCGTTACGCGTACTTCACGGCCGAAAAGATTCTTTCTGCCGGCAGCAGCATACTTATCGGTCTCATCAGCCATAACGGAAGACGGCGTGATCGGATAGATCGCAGCAACGTCGGTAAACGCATAAGAAACATGCGCGGCGGCGTTGTTGCCATCCATGGTCTTCATTTTTCTTGCCATTTAACTAATTCCTCCTTTAAGGATTATCAATGGATTTACCTGACGGCGCAGTACCCCGTTCACCGCCCTGCCGTTTGCAGAACTCTCCCGTAAGCACCTGTCGTCGTTCAAAACAAATTTTATCATTTTTTCGCCTATATGTAAAGGAAAAAACGAGGATTTTTTGAAATTTCTTCTGAATTAACAGAGATTTTCGGCATTTTTTATTTTTCTCCGCTTCGCCTTTCGCCCTTTTCGTCGTTCTCCCTCCGCTTTGTCCGGGATTCGGCGCGCCTCCGGCATAAAATATTGACAACAGCGGTTTTTTGCGGTAAAATTTTAATAATTATATATCGGTGAGCAGTTAGTTTTAGTTAAACATCACGTGACGCTTTTGAAAAGAAAACTCGCTTTTTCATATTGCGTTTTTCTTTGACTTTTGCGGAAAGCGACTTA
>OLRD01000072.1_pt1 | contig 90582 bp, 74 predicted proteins | sample 1672051 | NCBI WGS metagenome assembly OLRD01 (sample SAMEA3136640, study PRJEB25190) | human gut metagenome | biome: human gut; feature: human-associated habitat; material: faeces | place: Austria | collected 2013 | reverse complement strand
TGTCTTCCGCAATGGCTTCGCCGTTCACGGTGACGCCTGCGATCTCGCGGCCTTCTACGCGCGGTGCAAAGGCCAGGTTGAGTTCGGTGTCCGCCATCACGTTGGCCGAATATTTGCCCAGCAGGTTGGCAATCGTCTGCTCTTGGCCGTCGATGCTCAATTTCACCGTCTTCGGGAAGGTGACGGTCAATTCCGGCTGCCCACGCAACGTGAGATCGGCATCGGTCACATCCCCGTCCGATACGGTTACGGCAACGCTGGACGCCAGATAAGCGCCTTCCACTGCGTTGACCTGGACAAGATAATCGCCCGCTTTTACATCGGTAAAGGTAAAGTTCCCTTCTGCATCGGTCGTTGTAAGATCAATCGCTTGATCCGGATTGCCGGCCGTATACAGGTACACGGGGATTCCTCCCACGTCCACACCGGTTTCGCCGGCAAGTACGCATCCAGAGACCGTATAGACCGCAGGCACTTCGTAAACCCGCAGCTCTGCTGCGCTAGCAAAGCCACCGTATCCTTCCATGGCGGTCAAGCGGACAGCCTGTGCCTCTGTCGGGGAGAATTCCACGGTTTTCTCCGCCATATCCAGCGCCCAGTCGCCCTCCGATACCTGCGTCCATGTTCCGTCCGCTGCCTGGATTTCCAAGCGGTACTTTGTAATGATACCGTTGTTCTGTCCAGGGGTCTGCCGCGGTACATATACAAATTGGTTAATCTGGCGTACGGTATCAAAGCGAAGCGTGATATCCACAGGCAGCGGGTCCTGCTGCGGGTCATAGCGGCTGTGCCAAAGGGTTTGGATGTTCCCATCGATGGCAAAAGAGGCCGGCCCGTCGTAATCGTGCTGTGGGTTTGTTTCGCTGCTTGCTTCCGCCGTCATGCTGCTATTGGGAACCATATTGCCATATTGGAAATTCGCACGGATGGACTGATCGCTATTCATGATCAAATAGATTTCCGAATCCGTACCGGTCTGGCTGCCTTCCCAGCCAATGAACGTACCTGTGGTTTCAATGGCTTTTATGGTCACCCGGTCGCCCTTTGCATATTCCTGGGAATATGGCAGGGATACCAGCTCGCCATTCACGGAAATCTTTCCTCCGGGCGTCCCCTCCAAATACAGCTGATAGGTGTCTTGTGCTTCGTCGATGCGGTATACACCCATCTCAGAAAGCTGGAACATATAGTTGGTGGTCGTATCGGCAGCCAGTTTGCCAATCCGATTCACCGTGACGCGGATATACCGGGCATCTTGCATTTCATCAAAGGTATAAACCGCTGGGCAGTAATACTCGGGGGCCACAACGTCGTGGTAAGTGCCGATGACCGTGTATGTATCCTCCCCGTCCTTACGCACGGAGATGGTGAAATCCTCTGGGAAGGAACATGTGCTTCCATCGGCCGCAAAATAGTCGGAGCGTGGATACAAGTGCACGCGGTTAAACTCGGTGTTTTCCCCCAGATCCACTTCAACCCAATACGGGTCTGCGGAGACATCGGGATTGGTGGTTGCCGCGCTTGTATACCCCTTGGAACCGCTGACATCTCCCGGCGTCAAAAGGACGCCATCCGTCAGGTTCGATGTGCTCCAATCCGGCAAAGATTCGATGGTGTTCTTCGCATTCACCGCCGCATGCAGCGCCAGATTTTCGGATATTGCCGGCGCCTGATTCAACACCAGCGAATGGTCGCTGTCCATCGTCAAAGAAATGGTTTCTTCATCGGAAGAAACATCGCCGCCCCAGGAGAAGAACCCATAATCCGCTTCGTTGAGGATGACCGGTTCAATCGTCAGCTCCTGCCCTTCACGGAATGCGCCTGTATATGGGAGGATTTTCTCATCGCCGCCATTGATGCGCACCGCTGCATAGGCCATTGGGTCATTGGAAGCGATCTGCAACATAACCACATCATCGCTATAGACTTCCAGCTCGCCAATCTGCATCAGGTAGCCGTCTGTCTCATTCGCCAAGCGGAGCTTCGTGCCCACTACGCGGATATAGCCAGCCTCAACCGGCTCGTCAAACAGAATGGCGCGGGGTTTGCTGGTGACCGTGTCTCCCTCCACCTTCTTGACCGGCGTCCATTCGTTTCCGTCCACCGAAACCAAGACTTCATAATCCACAGGCATCATAGCGCCGTCGAGATTATCCGAAGGATACAGCAGGATCTCCTGGATGGAGCATACGCCTCCCAGATCCACCTGGACCCATTCCGTGCTGTCTTCTGTCTGATTTCTGCCCGGCATGGAACTCCAGCCGTTGGTATAGGCGCCGTCCACCAGCCCGGAGATCCCCCAGCCGTCCGCCTCATAGGAACTGGACGCGGACACTGCTGCGCCGGTGGAAATGCTCATATCTTTATTGGGCGTGTCCACCACCTGAATGGAGGTTGCTGAACGGTCGGACTGGCTCAAATGGAACGCCTCATAGATGGGCTTCAACGTGCGTTCTTCGAAGGGAAGGTTCTGCTCGCCTTCCACATCTGTTCCAGGACCGTTGAACCATCCCAAAAGGGCAAAGCCCTTGGAATAGGTGTACCCAAACATGTGGTCCTCCGCGGGCATGGTCACATTGCGGATCACCGGAATGTCAAAATGGAGTGCGATTTCGTCCACGGTTGTGGGATCAAAGGAAATCTCCAAAAAGCCGTTCTCTACGTTTGCTTCTGTCTCCATCCCATCCACAGTCAAGCGGAGTGTTGTGCGATCCACATAGGATGGAATAAACAGCCGCATCGTAAGCTCCGAAGCGGTGCTGCTTTCCACGGCAAACTGTACGTCTCCATTCTCTGGATAGCCGGATGTCTGCTGCAAAACTGTCTCCCCGCCGCCGGAAGCAAACGTCAGGCGATTGTTCGAATATTGCAAAACATACAGACGGTTCTGGGCATCGGTCATATACTGATATCCCAACGCTTTCCCCATGCCTTCACCGCCGCGCATCGTGCAGCACCAGGTTGCTTCATAGGAACTCACGTCCAGGGAATCGCTGGTCACACCACAGCAGGTATCGGTGCCAAAGCCACCGTTGCTGCGCTGGCCTGCGCCCATGCCATTGAGCAGAATCTTCTGGGCCAATTCCAGCCATTTCACATCCTGTGTATAGCGGAACAGTTCCATGGAGGCGATATAGGAATCAATGATGGCGCACGGTTCTGTCCATTCCGGGCGCTGATACCAGTTGTAGTTCATATACGTCTCCGTCATGCCGGAGCTGACATATTCCTCCATGCGCTGTACCGCATAATCGAGGTACTTCTGCTCATGGGTAGCGCCGTAGAACCGCAGGATGCCGCGTGTGGCAGACAACGTGGCGTGCGTCTGGAATTTTAGGGTGCGCACATCCTCCTGCATAAACTTTTCAATCATGATCTCGATGACCGAACGGAGCTCTTCGTTTTTCGTAATTTGATATGCGTGGGTTGCCCCGTCCAACATGATAAACACGCAGCCGGTATCTGTGGACAACTTCCAACCGGCCTCTTCCCCGATAATCTCGCCGGACTCTCCGCCGCCCTGTCCGCCTTCGATAATGGGATACCGCGCAAAGCCGTCCTTCGCCGGGATTAAAAGCTTATTCACCAAACCCTCTATAATTTCGAGCGCACGGGGATCCTGGTTCCATTCGTACAATTCGCACATCGCACGCAGGAACCAGCTGTGCCCGGCCATCAACTGCTCATTAATCATATCGGGATTCAAGGTTTCATTAAAGAAACAGCCGTCGAGCAGCTTGTCCGGCAAAGCCTGCATCATGGCTTCCAGGTTCTGCGGGGCGCGGTCTTGGTTTGCCTTTGCCTCGCTGATGATTCCCAGCAATGCCCGGCCTTGATAATCCCCCGGCCAATTGGGGTCGCCTTCCAGAACAGAAGGCAACAGATAGGGGTCGCTCTCCAACCGGTCATAATTCTTTTGGGAACGCTCATATAGGTACCCGGAAAGCGTATCCACGTTGGCCATGTCCAATACGGACAGCTCCGCATCCGGATCGGCCTGTACGTTATTTTTGGCTGCAAACGCGGGGGTCAGGCTTCCCAAACAGAGCAACAGCGCTAAAACCACGCTCAGTAGATTACGGACTTTTTTTTGTATCATGCAAAATCTCCTTTTCAAAATAGCTTTTTATTCCATTTGCAAGAAGACACATGAGAAGGGCCGCAAAAGCCCTTAAAATTCCGCTCCTCCCTTCTATTCCTTTTATCATATATCCTCTTTACAATTTTATATATATTACATATTTTTAACGACTAGAGCCCGACTGTTTTATTTATTAATTATACATACATTTATCAAGGAATAAGATATTATGGCGAATTTTTGGAATATTTTTCTATATTTTTTTAGGAAATCCAGCAAAACACTCGAGCGCGGTTCCAAATAAAATGAAAAGCTTAACATAATCTCAATGGAGGGCAGACGCCCTTTAAACTAGGCAACCTTTTGATCTTTTGTGCGATACAACCGCTAGGTAAACAAAAAGAGCCCCTGCCCTTTGCAATGCAAAGAGCAGGGGCTCACAGCCTTTACGTTTCGGTTTTAACCGCCGGCCAAATTATTCGTGGTCAACCTTGTACATATGCTTGATGAGGTCGAGCACCTTGTTGCTGTAACCCCATTCGTTGTCGTACCAGGATACCAGCTTGACGAAATGGTCGTTCAGCATGATGCCAGCCTTCTCGTCGAAGATGGAGGTGTGCGGATCGCCCAGGAAGTCGGAAGAAACAACCGCTTCGTCGGTGTAGCCGAGGATGCCCTTCAGCTCGCCTTCGGAAGCTTCTTTGATCGCCTTGCAGATCTCTTCGTAAGTGGTCTTGGTCGCCAGGCTTACGGTGAGGTCAACAACGGAGACGTCCAGGGTCGGAACACGCATGGACATACCGGTCAGCTTGCCCTTAACGGACGGGATAACCAGTGCGCAAGCCTTAGCAGCGCCCGTGGAGGACGGGATGATGTTGCCAGCAGCTGCACGACCGCCGCGCCAATCCTTCTTGGACGGGCCGTCAACGGTCTTCTGGGTTGCAGTGGTGGAGTGAACCGTCGTCATGAGGCCTTCCACGATGCCGAACTTGTCGTTGATAACCTTGGTCAGAGGAGCCAAGCAGTTCGTTGTGCAGGAAGCATTGGAAACAACCTTCATGTCCTTGGTGTAGGTGTCGAGGTTAACACCGCAGACAAACGTGGGGGTTTCCTTATCCTTTGCAGGAGCGGAGATAACAACCTTCTTAGCGCCAGCCTGAATATGAGCGGAAGCCTTCTCGGTGGTGCAGAACACGCCCGTGGACTCCACAACGTACTCCGCTTCAACAGCGCCCCACGGAATCTGGGACGGCTCCTTCTCAGCAAAAACGCTGATCTCCTTGCCATTGACAACGAGCTTGCCGTTCTCAGCCTTTACGGTGCCATCGAAATGACCATGCATGGTGTCGTATTTCACCATGTAAACCATATAGTCGAGGTCGATGAACGGATCGTTGATGCCAACGATCTCAAAGGTCTCCGGCTGCGCAACAGCGGCACGGAATACCAGGCGGCCAATGCGGCCAAAGCCATTAATGCCAACTTTAATAGACATAGAACTTGTACCTCCTGAATTTTATAGTGGTCTATCCTGCTATTATTTTATAGCATTCGCAGCGATAATACAAGAGTTTGATATAAATTTAACTTACATTTTTTAAATATTTTTCTGGAAAACTCTTCAATTTTCTTCTTCTGGTGTTCGGATGGCAGCGCTTACGCCCGCGGGCAGCTTACGCGCGGCGAACAAAAAGGACAAAATGTAGCAAGCCATGCACAAATTGACCAGATGAAGCCCTGCAGGGAACAGCCCCGGGACGGTCCTTCCCAGAACCGCCATCAGCAGGGTCGGTACGGAGGTCAAAAGCGCCAGCAGTGCTGCCGGAAGTCCGGTCGCAGCCAACATGCGCCCGCTCTTTTCGCCCTCCACGCCGGCGAAAAATTTCGCCTGTGCAAACAGGAACAAAAGGAGCAATACCACCGCAAACATGTCGTACACATTTTCCGACACATTGACCACTGCTGTATAGGAGATAAACAGCAGAACCAGGCAAATGCATCCCCAAACCGCTGGCAAAAGCGCGACGAGCGGATGCTCGCCCACTGGGTTCGTCCCCGTGGCAAAGCCATAGGCCGCCAGAAAAATGGCGAACGCCGCCAGGATCCCGACAATCGCCATTGCCAGGCCGATCACACCGGCAGGGGTTGTGCTCTCCCCACTGGGAGCCGTCCCATTGATCTGCACACTATAGATAAAAATATTGCTGACAGAGTTGACCAGAAGCAACGCGCCGGTCAGCCCGGACAGGACAGCCGTGGGGATGCTCCGCAAAGGCGTATATCTCGCCGGCATCCGCTTGCTTCCCTTCGAAATGACCACGATCGCAGCAAATGCAAGCAGCAGGACAACCACCAGCACCGCCGTAGTCGCCGTACCGCCGTTTAAAAATCCAGTATCCTCTTCCATCAGGGCAAAAAGCTGATACAGGCGAACGGGAAGCACCACAACCAGCGCAACCAGAAAAACCAACCAGGCATGTTTCATAGACATCGGATATTTCCCCTTTTTACAATAGTATCAAGCGACATTGTATTCTATTCTACACAATTGCAGGAACCTTAATTTTCTTATTTCACATAATAGCAAAATGTTGCCGCGGATCAAAAACCGCCAGGCAGCGCTGAAACACTGCCTGGCGGTACGAAGCCTCTTATTCCCGTTCGTCAATGGGTATGTACTGCTTTTCATGCGTCAAGGAGCGGTATGCGGGGCGCATAATGCGGCCGCAGGTTTCCATTTCCTCGATGCGGTGTGCGCACCAGCCCGCAATGCGGGATATGGCGAACATCGGCGTGTACAGGTCGCTCGGAATCCCCAGCATCTCATACACCAGGCCGGAGTAAAAGTCCACATTTGCAGAGATGACCTTCCGGTCGTTCTTCACCTTTGCGAATACATCCGGCGAGAGCTTTTCCACGCGCTCAAACAGCTCAAATTTCCGCAGCATGCCGTGCTCCTCCGCCATTTTACGCGCATTTTCTTTTAAAATCACGGCGCGCGGGTCGGACAGCGTATAGACCGCATGGCCCATGCCATAGATCAGCCCGGAGCGGTCGCCGGCCTCCTTGCGGACAATCTTTTCCAAGTAGCTTCCCACTTCGTCGTCGCTCTCCCAGTTTTTCACATGCCCCATCAAATCGTCCATCATCATCATGACGCGGTGGTTCGCCCCACCGTGGCGCGGTCCCTTCAAGGAACCGATGGCGGCGGAAATCGCGGAATAAATATCCGTCCCCGTGGAGGAAAGCACGCGCGTGGTAAAGGTGGAGTTGTTGCCGCCGCCGTGCTCCGCATGCAGAATCATGCACAGATCCAGCAGCTTGGCCTCTTCATCGGTGAAGACGCGGTCCGGGCGGATGGCATTGAGGATGGCCTCCGCCGTGGAATGGTTCGGGTCCAGCGGGTGGAAAAACATGCTTTGCCGGTCAAAATGGCGGCGTTTCACCTGGTAGGCATACGTCATAATGGTGGGCAAACGCGCGATCAGCTGGATAGCCTGGCGCATGTTGTTTTCCAAGGAAGGATCATCCGGGTTGTCGTCATAGGAATACAGCGCCAATACCGAACGGCCCAGTTTGTTCATGATGTTGCGGGACGGCGCCTTGATAATCATATCCTCGGCAAAATACTCCGGCAGCTCCCGGCAGCTGTTGAGCAGCTTGCTAAAGCCCTCCAACTGCGAGCGGGTCGGCTGCTTGCCAAACAGCAACAGCCAGGCGACCTCTTCAAAGCCAAAGCGGTTTTCCCGGCGGCAGCCCTCCACAATATCCTCCACGTTGATGCCGCGGTACGTCAGGATGCCCTTATCCGGGATGCGTTCCGCGTCGTCGATCAAATAGCCATGCACGTTGCAAATCAGCGTCAAACCGGCCATGACACCCGTCCCATCGGGATTCCGCAGGCCGCGTTTTACCTGATACAGGTCAAATTTTTCCGGGGGAATCTGGTTATTCGCCCGAAATTCCTCACAGAGCGCTCGAAATTCCATTTTTTGATCATTCTGCTGTGTCTCTTCCATCCTAACATTCACTCCGTTCTTTCAATCATCGGGCAAAACCGACCTGTTTCACCCACTCCCTTTTATGCAATGATTTTATTGTAAAGGATTGCTATGGGGAAGTCAATCCTTGGAACAGAGACAAAGGCCGTAAAAATGCATGAAAAATTGTCAATTATTTCATTTTTTGTTCGAAAATGCGAATATCGTTGCAATTTACAGCATCCTTATGCATAATTCAAACATCCTCCATGTAAAAATGGAATAGCCGTAGAAATGCGGACAAGGCGCTTGTTTGCGGAGGTGTAAAAATGAAAGGTACGACGATTTTATGTCTATTGCTTTTTCTCGCCATGCTGTGCATCCCCTTCCTGGCGATTGGGGCGAACCTCTCCGGATCGCTTCCAGATTCCCCGCGGGTGACGGATTCCGGCCCCCCGGCGGAGCTTGAGAAAGCCTCGTTCCGCATTCGGGACGAATCCACCAACGAGATCCTGACCGTCGGGGACCGGGACTTCCTCTATGGGGCCATCGTTACGGAAATGGCCCCCAGCGCGGAGCCGGAGGCCTTAAAAGCACAGGCGGTTGCCGCTTACACCTATTACAGCCGGCAGCGCGCACTGGCCCGCGAGCAAAACGCGGACAGCGACTTCTCCGCTGACCCCCAAAACTGGAAGGTCTATGTCAGCAAAGAACAGATGCAGGAGCGCTGGGGAGAATCCTTTCAGGAGTATTACGACAAACTCACGGAGGTGATCGACTGCATCGCGGGCCAGACCCTTCAAAGCGATGGGGAATTGATCGACGCCACCTATTTCGCAATCTCCTCCGGAAAGACGGAGAGCTCGGAGGACGTATGGGGCGGAAAGCTGGACTACCTCGTCCCGGTTGCCAGCCCCGGCGACCTGTTTGCCAGCGGTTACCAGACCACCGCCTCGTTCAGCGCCGAAGAATTCCGGAACGCCATCCAGGAAAAAGCGCCGGACGCGGATTTTTCCGGCGACCCATCCACCTGGGTGGGCGAAGCTGCATGCACGAATTCCGGCTCGGTGAAACAGATCACCATCGGCGGGCAGCCGGTGGATGGCGACGACGTGCGCTCGGCGTTCGGCCTGCGCTCCTCCAATTTCACCCTCGCCTGTGCGGATAGCATCTTTACGTTTACGGTCCGGGGATATGGGCACGGCGTGGGCATGAGCCAGACCGGCGCGCAATTTATGGCGCAGCAGGGTTCGGATTATCAGGAAATTTTGGCGTGGTATTACCCCAACACCACGCTGGTTTCCGTATAAGAGAACGCCTCCCGTCCCAAAGGACAGGAGGCGTTCTCTTCTGCATATTGACGTTCCGGCGGGACGAGCGCCATTGTGGGAAAATACAGCTTATGTAAACAACCCCGAACAATAAGCAACGATGACCGGTAACAAAAAAAGCGCTAAGCAAAGAAGCGACAACCAGAAGGCACGCGCACGATACCAAACAAAGGGTTTCCCCGCCTCTTGGCACTGTACCTTTTCCCCTCTTAAAGCCAATACAAACATAACACCCCAGCCGATGGCCAACAGGATGTACCAAAGCCAGCGGAGCGCAGGGAATTGCCTGAGGAATGCAACCAACAGCCATGTATAGGCATAACAAGTCGTATCGAGCATGTTCAAAAACGCCGGTTCCGCCCAGCCAAGAAAACGCCGCCCTTCCTCCCGCGCTTCTTCCCGGATGGAGAAATAGGACAGCCACGCGCGGAACAGGCTGGCTGCCAAAACCGCCAATGTACAGGCGACCCAATAGACAGGCGAACTAAACCATACGATCAGCAACAACAAGATCACGACGCCCAAAGCGGCTTGAATCACGCCTGCATGGTTCCGCAAAAAAGCACCCATGATTCTCCCTCCTTCCAAGATCAATATAATATATTTTCAGCAAAATAACAAGTGGTTTTGAAGTGAAATTTCTTTACAAAATTAAAAGCTCTAATTTGTAAGAATAAATTGAATGATTTAGATCGAATCTCCGAAACAAAAAAGCCTCTACCCACATCTTTTTTGACATGGATAGAGGCTTTCGAACATCTTATGCGCAGAAGGTTCTCTGGGCGGGAAACGCAGGCGTTTAGCCCTTTTTCACCAGGTCACGGATGACTTTGAAAATCTGGATGCAAACGGTGGGCAGGATGGCAAGCAAAACGATCATGCCAACGTTTGCCAGGGTCAGCGGGGCAACCTGGAACAACGTCTCCAAGAAGGGCAGCAATAACACAGCAGCCAACAGCACAATTCCCGCTGCAAACGCCATCAGGGAATATTTGTTGCTGCTAAGTCCCAGACGGAAAATCGACTTCTCTCCCCGGCAGTTAAACCCGTGGAACAGGCGGGCAAGCGTCAAGGTGGCAAACGCCATCGTCATTGCGAGCGCTGCATTCTGCGTCGAACCATAGCCGATATAGAACGCCGCCATGGTCGCGATGCCAATCAACAGGCCCTGCCCAAAGATTTTCCCCAGAAGGGACCGATTCAAAATGGGTTCCTTGGGATCGCGCGGTTTGCGATCCAAAAGGTCCTTGCGGGCAGGCTCCATGCCGATTGCGATCGCGGGGAGGCTGTCGGTCAGTAGGTTGATGAACAGCAGATGCACCGGGGCAAACGGCATCGGCAGGCCCACAATGGATGCGAAGAGCACGCAGAGGATGGCTGCCATATTGCCGGAAAGCAAAAACTGAATCGCATTTTTGATGTTTTCATAGACATTGCGCCCATTTAGGACCGCCTTCACAATGGTGGCAAAATTGTCGTCTTCCAAGATCATGGAAGCGGCGTCTTTGCTGACCTCTGTGCCGGTGATCCCCATGGCAACGCCGATGTCCGCCTTTTTCAGGGCCGGTGCGTCGTTCACGCCGTCGCCCGTCATCGAGACGATGCGGCCCTTGCGCTGCCAAGCATCCACAATGCGGATCTTGTTTTCCGGGGAGACGCGGGCATAGACCGCGATTTTGGCGAGCTTTTGATCCAGCTCTTCATCGGACATGGCGTCCAGCTCCACGCCCTCCAGTGCCATATCGCCATCGGTAAAGATGCCGATCTTGCGGGCAATCGCCGTAGCGGTCACCTTGTGGTCGCCGGTAATCATCACCGTGCGGATGCCGGCGCGCTTTGCGTCTGCAACCGCCTGCATGGATTCCTCACGCGGCGGGTCGATCATGGAGATCAAGCCCACAAAGGTCATATCGGTCTCGTCCTCCAAGGTGAGGGGGCGCACCGCATCCAACGGGCGATAGCCAAAGGCCAGCACCCGCAGGCCCTGCTCCGAAAGCGCATTGTTGACGCGCAGAATTTCCTGCTTGCCCGCTTCATCCAGGGGCAAAACCCCTTTGCTGGTGAAAATCTTCGTTGCACGGCCCAACATCACATCGATCGCGCCTTTGGTCAACAACGTGGGGGTCCCGTCGATGTCGTGCAAGGTGCTCATGAGCTTACGGTCCGAATCAAAGGCGATTTCGCCCAGACGCGGGTGCTGCTGGCGGTAGGCCACTTCTTCGACCCCGAACAAGTCGCCCAACTGCACCAGCGCCACCTCGGTCGGGTCGCCGATGTCCGCGCCGTCCACAGAAGTTGCATCGCTCGCTAGGATCGCGATTTTTAACAGCAGGCGCTGCGGGTCGTTCGGCAATTGGAGGTCCTTCCCGTCCAGCAATTGGCCGTCGGCATAGATTTTCTGGACGCACATCTTATTCTGTGTAAGCGTACCGGTCTTATCGGAACAAATGACCGAGACGGAACCGAGGCTTTCCACCGCTTTCAGGTCTTTGATAATGGCATTTTCTTTGGCCATCTTCTGCGTCCCCATCGCCAACACGATGGTCACGATGGAGCTGAGCGCCTCTGGGATTGCAGCCACTGCCAGTGCCACGGCGAACATCAGGGAGTCGAGGATGGGCATCTCCCGATACAGGGACAGGCCAAAGACCACCACACAGATCGCCAGAATGATGACCGCCAATTTCTTGCTGAAGTCGTCCAGGCTCTGCTGCAACGGCGTCTTGCGCTGCTGGGTCTGGTTCATCAACGAGGCAATTTTGCCGATCTCCGTATGCATGCCGGTGTCCGTCACCACAACAGTGGCGCGGCCATACGTCACAAGGGAACCGGAAAAGACCATATTCTTCTGGTCGCCCAAGGCCACTTTCTCGCCGGGGATGATCTCCTCGGTCTTTTCCACTCCTTCGGATTCGCCGGTCAAAGAGCTTTCGTTCACCTTGAGGGAAAAGTTCTCAATCACACGCCCGTCTGCAACCACCAGGTCGCCCGCTTCCAGAAACACGATGTCGCCCGGCACCACCTCTTTGGAGGGGACCTCCACCTTTGCGCCTCCACGCAAAACCTTCGCCGTTGGGGAGGACATCGCCTTGAGGCTTTCCAGGGATTTTTCCGCCTTGAAGTACTGCACGGTGCCGAGGATTGCATTGAGAATCAGAACGGCAAAGATGACAATGGTGCTCTCTCCCTGCCCGGACAGCATGGAGATGATGGCGGCCACGATCAGGATCACCACCAATAGGTCTTTAAACTGCTCCAGAAACACCTGAAGGACACCCTTCTTCTTTCCCTCCACCAGCGCATTGGGGCCGTATTTTTTCAGCCTGTCCGCTGCCTGCGCATTGGATAAGCCTCCGGAAGAGCTCTCCTGCTCCTGCAGGACCTCCTCCACTGAACGGTTGAAAAATGTGTCTGCCATAATGTTTTCTCCTTCCATACAGTTCTTCCTGCTGCCGGCCGTATATAACAAAAAAAGACTTCCGGCCAGCTGCCCACACGTAATGCAGGACAGCCATCCAAAAGTCTTGTTAACCGATCAACGGCACACACCGCCAGATTTTTTCAAATCGGGTATGTTGACGGCATGTCTATGAAACTACTCCCTCTTGATGGATGAACAACAGAATGAGTGTTTAATTTGAGATTAGTATACCGTCAAACCGCTCGCTTGTCAACCGTCCCACAAAAAATTTACAATTTCTTTCCATATTACGCTGTGGCGTGGGTATAGACCTGCCCTGCCGTTGGAACGATGTCCCGTTTCTCCAATAGCTCGGATACTGTGACAAATTGGTAACCCTCCGCTGCCAACGCGGGGAGGATCACTTCACACGCATCCGCTGTCGCGGCGTACAGGTCGTGCATCAGGATGATATCCCCATCCTTTACCTTTTCCAAAACCTCGCTGGCAATGGCGCCGCTGCTGCGGTTCTTCCAGTCCTGCGTATCGATCGACCAGAGGACAAACGGCTTTTGTATGGTCTCTCTTGCTGCATCATTGATCGCCCCATAAGGGGGCCGCAAGAGCACCGGCTCTGTGGGAAGCAAATGCGAAATGCGTTCATCCGTCTCCTGCACCTGAAAGGCAATCTCCTGTGCATCCAGTTTGGAAAGGGATGCGTGGTTATAGGAATGGTTTCCAATTTCGTGCCCTTCTGTGTATTCCCGCTGTAATACATCGGCGTAGCTGTCCACGCGGTTTCCCAGGACAAAAAAGGTTGCGCGCGCGTTGTACTGTTTGAGCAAATTCAGGATGCGGGGAGTCACAATCGGATGGGGGCCGTCGTCAAAGGTCAGGGCAACCATCGGGCGGCCTGGGTCGACGGCGACCGGCTCCGGTTCTGTGAGTTCCACCTCCGGTGCAGCCCCGACGGAGAGCAGCGGCCCCTCGGTTCGGATCCGAAGAGCGCCCGCCAGGTCTTCATAAGGGATTTCGGCCATTGTTACGCCATCCTGTTCCGGGAAAATCTGCCCCTGCTCAAAATAGATGCGTACGGCATCCGTTGTGAGGGCAAAATTTTGAAAATTATCCATATCCGGTGTGGTGCCCGCCAAAAACTGCTCCGTTTCGGTTGCGCTAAGGTTGCCGGACGATTCGCGGAACGATTTTCGTACCCCTTCGGAAAGGCGTTCCAGATAATCGTTCTGGAAAATGTCCCCGAGCCCCAGCTGCCTCCCCTCTAGCAGGTCAAAAACCATGGCGATCGTTCGATCCCGTGCGTTGGACCAAGTGGAAAATTGTTCCTTCACCGTGAGTACCATGGAGGCAGTCCGATCCCCGGCCATATAAGACTGATAATCCACCAGCAAATCGGATTGCACATCCGTTGCAGTGGTCTGCTGTTCCTGTCCCAACTGTTCCCGATGGCCCTTTTGCAAGTCCTCCACTACCTCCAAAACCTGTAAATCGATCGCTTGAATGCCGAAAACCGGATAGTGGATACTGACCGCATGATCTGGGTCGTTGTTTACAATGGATTCCGTCTCTCCGATCTGCTGATTTTCCGATGGATTTGGAAAATAAAGCGTCTGTGCCAACGCCTGCCGTTCCCGTTCGGACAAATTTTTGTTGTCGCCCATGTGCATAACGAAAAATATGGCTGCGGCCGCTAAAACCGTCAAAATGGCCCCGATAAAAATTGCCGCACGTGCGCTCCGCAGTTCTTTTGTGCTTCGCATGGTATCACCCTCTCGTAAGTAGTATCCCAAAGAAAGGGCGCCGCATACAGCCGATGAAACCGTTGGCAGAAAAATTTTCCTTTTGTGTTCGTAATCTTGTAAATAAAAAACCCTCCGTGGTCATACACAGAGGGTTCTCACTTGTATACAAAATGGATCGTTAGCCGCCGAGGTAGGCTTTGCGCACCTTTTCATCGCGGCTGAGGGTGTCCGCATCGCCGGACATAGAGATCGTTCCCGTCTCCAAAACGTACGCCCGATTGGCGATGGACAGTGCCTTTTTTGCGTTCTGCTCCACCAGCAGTACGGTCACGCCCGACCGGTTGACATCGTGAATGATCTCAAAAATTTCGTTTACCAACAACGGGGACAGGCCCATGGAAGGTTCGTCCAGCAACAACATCTTCGGCCTGGCCATCAGTGCACGGCCAATCGCCAGCATCTGTTGCTCGCCGCCAGAGAGCGTCCCGGCAATCTGCTTGCGGCGCTCCTTCAAGCGCGGCAGCCGCTTGAATACGGATTCATAATCCTCGTCGATGCCGCTCTTGTCCTTTCGGATATAGGCGCCCATCTCCAAGTTCTCCTGCACCGTCATCCGCGCAAAGATTCGGCGCCCTTCCGGAACCTGCGCCAGTCCGAGACGGATGATTTTATGCGGGTCCGTTGTCCGCAGGTTCTGACCGCAAAAGGTAATCTCTCCCGCTTTTGCCTTGACCAGCCCGCAGATGGCATGCAGTGTCGTCGTCTTGCCCGCGCCATTTGCACCGATCAATGTGACAATCTCCCCTTCGTTTACCTCAAAGGAGACGCCCTTGATCGCATGGATCGATCCATAGTAGACCTGCAGGTCCTTCACAGAAAGCATAGCCATGTCTTCATTCCCCTCCCAGATATGCGGTAATCACGCGCGGATTGTTGCGGATCTCCTCCGGGTTTCCCTCAGCGATCACCTTGCCGTAATCCAGCACATAGATGCGCTCACAGATCCCCATCACAAAGTTCATATCGTGTTCAATCAACAGGATGGCAATCCCGAACCGGTCGCGGATCAAACGGATGGTCTCCATCAGCTCTTTTGTCTCTGTGGGGTTCATACCCGCAGCAGGTTCATCGAGCAGCAATACCTTCGGATTGGTTGCAAGCGCACGGGCAATCTCCAATTTGCGCTGCTGTCCATAGGGGAGATTTTTGGCGAGGTCCTCTGACTTTTCGTCCAGGTTGAATACCTGCAGCAGTTCATGCGCGCGCTTGTCCACCCGCTCCTCCTCCCTGCGATACGCAGGAAGGCGGAAAATCCCGGAAAGGACCGAATACTTCATCTGAAAGTTCATGGCAATCTTGACATTGTCAATCACAGAGATGTCTTTAAACAAGCGGATATTCTGGAATGTACGGGAGATTCCTCCCTGTGTGATCTGGTACGTCTTTTTTCCCACGATATTTTGGTTTTCAAGGGTGATGGTCCCCTCCGTAGGGACATACACATCCGTCAACAGGTTGAACACCGTGGTTTTCCCCGCACCATTCGGCCCAATCAGGCCGATAATTTCTTTCTCGCCAATGGAGAACTGTACATCCTGGAGTGCGCGCAGGCCGCCAAAGGCGATTCCCAAATTCTTTGCTTCCAAAACGGCCATTTCTTACGCCTCCTTTTTTGTCTCCGCTTTTTTGCCGCGGAATTTGTTTAAGATCTTGGTCAGGGACAATTCATGCTGCCCCAACAGGCCGGAGGGCTTAAACAGCATCACGCAGATCAAAATGACGGAATAGATCAACATGCGGTACTCGGAGAAGCCACGCAGCAGCTCCGGAAGGAGCGTCAGCACAATCGCCGCCACGATGGAACCCGTAATCGAACCCATGCCGCCCAAAACCACCATAATCAGGATCTCCACCGAATAGTTGAAGTCAAACTTGCTCGGGTCCAAAACGCCGATATGATGTGCATAGAGGCCACCGGCGATCCCGGCGAAGAACGCCGCCAGGACAAACGCGAGCAGCTTATAGTAGGTGGTATGGATTCCGGCCGCTTCTGCCGCAATTTCATCTTCCCGGATGGCAATGACCGCACGTCCATGGCGGGAATGAATAAAGGCAAAGATCACCGCAACGGTTATAATGGCGATGATAAACACATATGTGAAGGTTGTCAAAAGTGGGATGCCGGACAAGCCCGCTGCGCCGCCGGTAAACGGCATGGCCAGGATCAGCACACGGATGATTTCGCCGAATCCCAACGTCAAAATGGCCAGGTAGTCGCCCTTCAGACGAAGTGCCGGCACGCCGATGATGACGCCGAAGGCCGCCGCCACAATGCCGCCGACCAACAGCGCCAACGGGAAACTAACCACTGTGGGCAATCCGGAATACATGGTGAACAACGCCGCCGAATACGCGCCCACACTCATGAAACCTGCATGTCCCAAAACCAGCTGGCCCAAAAAGCCGGTGGCCAAATTCAAGCTAACAGCCAAAATCACATTGATGCAGACCATGGTCAAAATGCCGGAGTAATATGGATTGATAATATTCGCACTGATTAATACGGAGAGTAAAATATAGAGCGCCAGCACCAAAACAAGGATGATGACATTCGGAATCCACTTTTTCTGTTTCATGCTGCCACCCCCTTAAACTTTTTCCCGGACATTTTTTCCGAGAAGGCCCGCCGGTTTGATCAGCAGGACCAGGATCAAAATGCCAAAGACCACTGCGTCGGTGATCTGCGAGCCGCCCGCTGCCGTGGTCAAGCTCTCGGCTACTCCAAGGATATAGCCGCCGAGCATCGCGCCCGGTATACTTCCGATTCCTCCCAGAACCGCGGCGACAAACGCCTTTAGGCCCAACATGCCGCCCATATATGGGGTAATCTGGTGGAATGTGTTGCAATACAATACGGCGCCCACTGCCGCCAGTGCAGAACCTACACCGAAGGTAAAGGCGATGGTCGAGTTGGTATTGATCCCCATCAGCTTCGCCGCACCCGCATCTTCACTGGTTGCGCGCATGGCCTTGCCAATCTTGGTCTTGTTGACCAAAAGTTGTAAGGCAATCATCATGACCACTGAAGTGAGGATGTTGAGAATTGTGTTGGAACTGATCTGCAACGCCCCGAGCTCCAGCATCCCATTCGGGAACATAGCAGGCATGGATTTCGCGCTGGACGAAAACAGCAGCTGCGAAAGGTTCTGCAGGAAAATGCTGACACCGATCGCTGTGATCAATAGGGAAATCCTGGGGGCGCCTTTTTTCAGAAGCCGGCTGTATGCCAGCTTCTCAATGAGCACACCAGCCACCCCGCAGAACAGGATGGAAACCAAAACCGCCGCCCAAAGCGGCATTCCTGCCATTACTAAACCAACATATGTAACATATGCGCCCACCATGATGATGTCGCCGTGGGCAAAGTTAATCAGCTGCACGATGCCATACACCATGCTGTACCCCAGTGCAACCAGGGCATAAATACTTCCAATGCCAAGCCCATTGAACACCTGCGCCAAAAGATCCATGGCTGCTCCTCCCTCAATTTCATTAGCTCTTCTTTTGAATAACCGGAAAAGAGGGTGACCGCAATCGCCCTCTTTTCCATTTTGTTCCATTCTGTTTTACGATTTGTACAAATTTGTCAAAATATTACTTTTCGTAGTATTCGATAAACTTATACTCGCCATTGTCAATCTGCGTAATGGCCGCGCTCTTAACCGGGTTGCGGTTTTCGTCAAAGGTCATGTGGCCCGTCAGACCGGTGAAGTCGATCGCTGCCATCGCAGATGTAATTGCGGCGGAATCCGTGGAACCCGCCTCGCTGATCGCCTGGGCGAGCATCTTCATAGCGTCGTAGCCCAATACCGCAAACTGGCTTGCATCCATGCCATAGGTTTCCTTATATTTCGACAAGAACGCCTGCAAATTCGGGTCGTCGCTCTGTGCGGAATACTGGCTGCAGAAATACGCGCCATTGACCGCATCCATATTGCTCTCGTCCACCTGGCCGATGACGCCGTCCCAGCCGTCTGCGCCCAGGAACTGCGCCTCAATGCCCAACTCCTTGGCCTGCACGGCAATCAGGGCCACGTCCTGATAATAGACCGGCAGGAAAATGACGTCCGGGTTTTTGCTCTTAATATTGGTGAGCTGTGCCTTGAAATCGACGGTGCCTTTGCCGTAGCCTTCGACCTGCACCACTTCAATACCAAGATCTCCGGCAGCCGCTTCAAACGCCTCATACAGGCCCTTGGAATAGTCGTCGGAAATGTTATAAATGATGGCTGCAGTCTTTTTCTCCAGTTTCTTGGAGGCATAGGAAGCCATCAGTTCCCCCTGGAACGGGTCGATAAAGCAGGCGCGGAAAATATTTTCGCCCGCCTGGGTGATGTTTTCCGCCGTGCCGCTGGCCGTGATCAGCGGGATCTTGTCCTTTGCCGCCTGCTGCGCAACCGCAAGCGTAGGCTTGGACGTAACGTCGCCGACAATTGCTACAACATTGTCGCTCTGCACCAGCTTATTATAAGCGTTGACCGCCTCGGTCGCATCGCCCTTTTCATCATATACGATGTACTCAATCTGCTTCCCCAGCACGCCGCCATCTGCGTTGATCTCTTCAACTGCCATTTTTACGCCGTTGTCAACCGCCACGCCATAGACGGAGACATCGCCGGTCAGAGGAGCCAAGCCGCCGATTTTAATCGTATCACCCGTTGCACCGGCATTGTTGGCATTTCCACCATCCTGTGTATTGCCGTTGCCACAGCCGACCATTGCCGTCAGCATCATGGCCGCCGCCAAAACCATTGCTAAAAAACGCTTTTTCATGATTCTGAACCCCCATTTCAAATTTGGATCAAACCCTTGCGCCAAAATCCCTCTAATATGAAAACGACCGGGTGGCCTTGCCGGACGGAACTTTCACCTACGTCCATCGCGTTTTACCGCAGGAAACTGCAGGTGATCCATTTCATCCAGTGTGAAAATGGTCACGCGGCGCCGTGTTTAATCCGTTCACATACAGTTCATTATTGTGATTATACTACGCAGGCCATCCTTTTGCAATATCAAAATAGGCAAGATGCGCGCTTTTGTGCAAGAATCGGCTGATTGCCCAATTCATTTTATGCCCTATACGCATATTGAGGATAACATTGCAATTTTTTTGCTTTTTCTTGCAAAGCGCTCTTCCTATCTTTTCCATTTTCCCCATTCATGCAAAACAAAAAGAGGCACCTCGCAAAGCAAGGTGCCTCCTCGGCTTATGTTTCAGCAGAATAGCATCTTATTCCGCTGTCTTGGTGCAATACATAAAGAACTTATAGCCCAGCGGGGAATCCCAATAGCCTTCCAGGTTCGGCTTCTTGAGATAGGTATCCGCATAGTAGTAGATCGGAGCGCCAGGCATCTCTTCTGCCCAGATGTCCTCTGCCTGATGCAGGAGCTCAAAGCGCTTCTCGGAATCGGCCTCTGCCTTTGCCTGGTCGATCAAAGCATCGAAATCTGCGTTCTTCCAATGGCAGTCGTTGTTGCCGTTGTCGCTCTTAAAGATCTCAAGGAAGGTGAGCGGATCGTCATAGTCTGCAATCCAGCCGTCGCGGGCCACTTCAAAGGTACCTGCCGGACGGGTTGCCAGGAAGACGTTCCATTCCTGCTGTGCGATCTTGCACTCGATGCCGAGCGCTTCTTTCCACATGTTCTGGAGAGCTTCTGCAACACCCAGATGCAGAGTTGCGGTGTTGGTGGTGTACTCAAAGGTCGGGAAGCCTTCACCGTTCGGATAACCCGCCTCGGCAAGGAGCTGTCTTGCTTCCTCAACATTCTTCTCGTAATCGGCCGGATCAGTGGAGAAATAATCGCCGCCAACCTCACGGAAAGTCGTATCGCCTTCAGAAACCTTCTCAGCAACGATTGCCGCTGCCGGGACTTCGCCCTGCTTAGAAACGGTCTCAACAATGTAGTTGCGGTCGATCGCCAACGTCAGAGCCTTTCTGACTCTCGGATCATTAAAGGGTTCCTTCTCCGTCTGGAATGCGAGATAATACGTACCAATCTCATTGATGGTGCCGAAGTCCTCGCGCTCCTTCAAAGCATCGAGTTCGTCAACCGGCAGCTGGAACACATAGTCGAGCTCGCCGTTGTCATAAGCTGCCAGCTTTGCGTTGTCGTCTTCCAAAAGGATAAACTTCAAAGTGCTATCGGTAACCTTGTCCGCATCATAATAATACGGGTTCTTCACATAGGTAATGCTCTCTTTGTGGCTCCAATCGGTCAGCATCATCGGGCCATTGCCGATGAACGTAGAAGGATCCTGGGTCCAACTGTCGTTGCCTTCAACAACATCCTGGCGAACCGGATAATAGATCGGGAATGCCAAAAGCTTATCAAAGTACGGGCAGGGAGCTGCCAACTGAACGGTCATGTGGGTGTCGTCCACCTTTGTAACACCCAGCGTGGACGGATCGGCTTTGCCCTGATACACATCAGCGCCGCCCTCGATCACGTCAAACAGGTTTGCATAGTCGGAAGCCGTTTCCGGGGAAGCGGCACGCTGCCAGGAATAGATGAAATCGTCCACCGTGACCGGCTCACCATCGGACCACTTGATGTCGTCGCGCAGGGTGATGTCCCAAGTCAAACCGTCATCGCTGACGTCAACCTTTTCTGCCTGGCCAAGAATCGTGTTGCCGTTCTCATCGAACTTGTAGATGCCTTCAAACGCATGGACCGCATAGCAGGCGCCGTCCACGGACTTGTTCAGGGCCGGGTCCAAAGTCTCCGGCTCCGGGCCGATACAAGCCGTGATTTCGGGAGCAGCCGCACCGCCGTCGTCGGACGGAGTCGAAGCGGTGTCCCCACCGCCGCCGCAGCCCACGAAGGTGGTTGCCAACATAGCAACTGCCAAAATGGTTGCAAGTATCTTCTTCATGAATAAATCCCTCCAGTTTTTAAAATTGGATAAATCTATTTTAATCCGCTAAATTGCGAATTAAAAGCCCAAGAACTACCGGAATTCGCAAAAAAAGCATTTGCTATTTTATCAAACTTCACCAATTCTATGACACGCTGCATAATGTCCCCCGCCGTAATCTTTAAATTCCGGCACTTCTGCCGCACAACGCTCTGTTGCATACGGGCAACGGGTGCGGAACCGGCAACCGGACGGCGGATTGACCGGGCTGGGAACGTCTCCCTCCAACACGATGCGTTTTTTCGCACGGCTGGCCTTCGGATCCGGAATCGGGATTGCCGAAAGCAGCGAACGTGTGTAAGGATGGATCGGGTTCTTATAAAGCTCGGAGCTCCCTGCCAGCTCAACCAGCTTGCCGAGATACATGACGCCGATTCGGTTGCTGATGTGTTTGACAATTGCAAGGTCATGGGCGATAAAGAGATAGGTCAAGCCCAGCTCCTGCTGCAAATCCTCAAACATATTCACAATCTGCGCCTGAATGGAAACGTCCAGTGCGGAGATGGGCTCGTCACAGACGATAAACTCCGGGTTCACAGCCAAGGCGCGCGCGATGCCGATTCTCTGGCGCTGGCCGCCGGAAAACTCGTGCGGATAGCGGTTTGCATGCTCGGAATTGAGCCCAACGCGCTCCAACAACGAAAGGATCATGTCGTGGCGCTCCTGCTTGCTCTTCGCAAGCTTATGGATATCAATGGGCTCTCCGACGATATCGCCAACGGTCATACGCGCATCCAAGGATGCATAAGGATCTTGGAACACGATCTGCATCTTTTTGCGGTATGGCGCAAAATCTACGTGGGTAACATCTTCCCCTTTGTAGATGATTTTGCCACCCGTCGGCTCATAGAGGCGTAGAATGGTACGGCCCGTCGTCGTCTTACCGCAGCCCGACTCACCTACCAGGCCAAAGGTTTCGCCCTTATCGATGTGAAAGTTGACATCATCGACCGCCTGCACATACGTTTTGTGGAACAGCCGGCCCTTGACGGGAAAATACTGCTGAAGGTGCTGTACCTCCAAAAGTTTCTCACTCATGCTTCTTTCCCCCCTTCGGCTTTCGCTTCTTCCATCTGCCTCTTCTGAATCAGCCAGCAAGCGCTGACATGTCCCTCGGAGATCTCCGTATAGGGCGGCATTTCACGCAGGCAAATTTTCATGCATTTGTCGCAGCGCGATGCAAACGGGCAGCCCGCGGGAGGGTTGAGCAAATCGACCGGCGTGCCTTCAATCGGGATCAAACGCTCATGTTCATCCTCATGGATTTTCGGAATGGACTTGAGCAGGCCCAGGGTGTAACAATGCTGCGGGTTGTAGAAGATGTCGTCTGTTGAACCGATCTCCACAATTTTGCCCGCATACATCACCGCAATGCGGTCGCAAACGTCCGAAACAACGCCCAAATCATGGGTGATAATGATAACGGACATATTGATTTTTTTCTTTAACTCAACCATCAGTTCCAAAATCTGCGCCTGGATGGTCACATCCAATGCCGTCGTCGGTTCGTCCGCGATCAAAAGCTTTGGTTCACAGGCCAACGCCATGGCAATCATGACCCTCTGGCGCATACCGCCGGAAAACTCATGCGGATACTGCTTCATACGCTTTTCTGGTTCATTCATTCCAACCAGGTGCAATAGCTCTACCGCACGATCCCAGCATTCTTTCTTTGTCTTGGTCGTATGCAGGCGCAGCATCTCGATCAGCTGGTTTCCAATGGTATAAACCGGGTTTAAGGAGGTCATCGGGTCCTGGAAAATGATACTGATCTCGCTTCCGCGAATCTTTCGGAATTCCTTTTCCGTCATCTTTTCCATATGTTCATGACCATTAAAGGAAATTGTGCCTCCAACGATCTTGCCTGGATCTGCGATGATCCCCATCAGGGAGTAAGCGGAAACACTCTTTCCGCTTCCGGATTCTCCAACGATTCCAAGCACCTCGCCGTACTTCATGCTATAGGTTACGCTTGTAACGGCTTTGACTTCGCCAGCGGGGGTAAAAAAGGAAACATGGAGATCTTCAATATCGAGTAAGGTATCTTCTGTATTCATCTTACAAATCTCCTATTTCTTTAGCTTCGGGTCGAATGCGTCGCGCAGGCCATCGCCAAACAAGTTAAACGCCAAAATAATAATGCTGATGGCTACGGCAGGGATGAACAGACGGTATGGGAACGAGTTAATGCTGCTGATCGCATCCGAGGCGAGAGAGCCAAGGCTTGCCATCGGAGCTGCAACACCGAGCCCCAGGAAGCTTAGAAACGCCTCTGTGAAGATTGCGGAAGGAATCTGCAGCGTGGCGGTTACGATCAACGTGCCAATACAGTTCGGAAGCAAATGCTTGCGGATAATCCGGCCATTTGAAGCGCCCAGCGCCTTGGCCGCCGTGACAAATTCCTGCTCCTTCAACGTCATCACCTGGCTACGTACGATACGTGCCATACTCACCCAATACAACAAACTAAATGTGATAAAGATACTGATTAATCCGACGCCCACACGATTGAGACCGTCAAAGATTGGGCTGCTATCAAACAGCGCCTGCAGAGGGGATTTTAAAGTAACCTGTAATAGAATGATAATCAAAATATCAGGGATCGAGTAGATGATATCCACGATTCGCATCATGATCAAGTCTACTTTTCCACCAAAATACCCTGCCACAGAGCCATAGATGGAACCGATCAACAAAACCAGTGCGCTTGCAATCAAGCCGACCAAAAGGGAAACCCTGGCGCCCGTGAGCACGCGAATCCCCAAATCACGTCCCAGCTTGTCCGTGCCAAAAATATGGGGGAAAACGCTTTCTCCTGAATCAATCAGCGCCTGCTCTTCCTCGGAATACTGCATCGGCCACAGATTTTCGCTGCCGCGGATCTGCTGGTCGTATTCATAAGGATAAAAGTTTGGGACAACAAACGCACAAATGATTACCAATAAGATCACCACTGCGGCAACCATAGCCACCTTATTCTTACTAAAACGCTTCAGCGCATCCTTCCAGAAGGTTGTGCTTTCGCGCATAATGTCCAGCTGTTTCTTCTCGTCTTCGCTTGCCGGGAGAAAATCGTCCGGGTCAAGCTGGAGGCTCAGCGGATTTTTTTTCAGCTTAATATCCACCATTAGACCGTCTCTCCCTTCTTATCTCAGTTTAATACGCGGGTCCACTATCTTGTAGAGGATATCCACGATAACGTTCATCAACACCAAAAAAGTCGCCAAGAAAATCGTAGTGCTCATCACCATGGGATAGTCACGCCCGGTGATGCAATTGATAAACTCACGGCCAAGGCCGGGAATGTTGAAGATTTTCTCCACAACAAAGCTGCCCGACAACGTAAAGGCCAACAGGGGGCCTGCATACGTGATAATTGGGAGAATCGCATTGCGCAGCGCGTGCTTAAACAACATCTTAAATTTGCTGACGCCTTTCGCCCGCGCTGTACGGATATAATCCTGGTTGAGTGCATCCAGCATACTGGAACGCATCAAGCGTGTGATGTAGGCCATTGGATAGAACGCAAGCGTAAACACAGGTAGGATGTAATGCAGCGGAGTTGATAAACCCATCGTTGGCAACCACTTTAATTCTACACCAAAGATTTTCATCAACGCGGTAGCCACAACAAAACTCGGAACAGCAATCCCTAAAGTAGAGACGACCATAATCAACTGATCACCCCACTTTCCTCTGCACATGGCAGCGACGGAGCCAAGTCCGACACCCGCTACCAGCGCAACCAAAATGGAAATTCCACCCAGGCGGGCAGATACGGGGAAGGTCGAAAAAATGATGTCGTTTGCCGTTCTTCCTTTTTGTTTCAGGGATTCGCCAAAGTCGCCATGGAGCAGTCCATTCATATAGTTTAAATACTGCTGGGGCTTTGGCACGTCCAAACCATACTTTGCTTCCAAAGCTGCTTGGGTGGCGGGAGTTACCGCTTTTTCACTCAAAAACGGCCCGCCAGGGATCAGGTTCATCACTGTAAACGTAATAACAGAGATCAAAAAGATGGTCAAAATCGCGTATCCCAAACGTTTACATACATACTTCGCCACTGTCTGCCACTCCTTAGTCTAAAAGATTTGCTGCCTTCTTTTTGCATTCTTTCCTCGGTGCATCATACTGAACCGGTCTTCGGAAAAGCCGTCAAATCTTGTAGACTACTCCCCCCGGCAATCCCCTAAATTCAACATTTTGCACCAAAACCAATGGACATAATCCACATTTTCTACAGAAAGTTTGCCAAAAATTGGAATAAAATATTAATATTTTATTATTGTAACACATAACCCTTGATAATTCAATAGGATTCGTAGCTATATAACGCTGAATAGGACACCTCCATCATTGGACGTGTCCTATTGATGTGATCTATTATAACAAATTTATGAACAAAATGCAAGTTCAAGTTTTTATTTTTCATTTTCCATAGCCCCCTTTGGGAGGCCAAGCAAATAGAGCCAAATAAACCCAGAAATCACGCCGTTTGCCAAACATCCCAATTGCTGATGCGCTGTTTGCGGAAGCTTGTTTATGCAAGTTTTATATTTTAAAATGCATACTTTCCTTCTATCTTAGCCAACCTAAATTTCGTAAACGAACTTGTTCTTTTTAGGATTTCCGAAAAGCCTCTGTTCATGCGCCATGCGCCTCACATTTGATATAAAGCGCCCTTGAAAGGGAGGTTCCTTTAAAATTAGGCCCTTTCCTGCTCTATGAGCTCCTGAATCCGCTTTTTCGCACGATAAATCCGTATACATACATTTTTCTCTGAAATCCCCAACAGAGTGCCAATAACCGGGTTAGGCAGCTCAAAATAATATTTCAGGACAATTACGTCCTGATAATTGGAACGCAACTTGGGCAAATAAGGAAACGATCTCTGTTCCAAATCATGCAGAATCAGATCCTGATCCTCCCCTAATGGGTTAAACATGCAATCCTTACTCTTTTGAAGAGATTTGGCAGCATTGCGGGCAATAATCAAAATGAGTGCCTTCAAATTGCTTTGCCGAAGTTTACAAATCCAACTTGCTGCACTGTAAATCCTCTCTTCTGCACAAGCAATCGCTTCCTCAACACATATGGGGTCCTGTAAAACCCTTCTAACCTCATTTTGCAAATCCATCTGATAATGTTCCAAGATCGCTTGAATTTCACCTAAACCGGTCAAGCCCCTATCTCTCATTTCCATCATGGTCTATGCATCACCTTAAACTCTGTTCTAGGGAACAATTCCTGGAAAAGATCGTTAAAAGCGCCCATTAAGAAATTTTATATGGAATGAAACCCGCTGAAACTATTTTGATCGCTTTATCAATTTATAAAATTACCATATAAAAATCTAGTTTCCAATTTCCCCCACTATTATAACATATAATTTTAATAAATAAGCCTCCGAAAACAAATTGTCTCCGGAGGCCTGTGTGAAAAATTCACTTTTTTTTGTACGTGATGACCGTTGTCTCGCCCGCAGTAGCTTCTCCCGTAATCCCTTCCATACTCTTAAGGTCGTCCATTGTCGTGATGATACAGGGAGAAATCGTCTGAAACCCTTTCGCTGCAATCGCCTCAATATCCATGTCCATCAACTTATCCCCAGCATTTACATGATCGCCAACTTTTACATGGCAAGTAAAGCCTTCGCCGTTTAACTTTACGGTGTCAATTCCCAAATGGACCAACACCTCCGTCCCATCGTCCGCTTCAATGCCAACTGCATGGAATGTGTGTGCGACCTGGGCAATCGTACCGGAAACCGGTGCCACTACAGTATTGCTGGTCGGAATGATCGCAATTCCATCCCCCAAGACCTTATCAGAAAATACTGGGTCGGGAACTTCTGTGATCGGCACAACTTTTCCCGTTTGCTGCGCTACAATTTTGCTGTCTTTCTTACCAAACAGTCCCATGGAACATACCTCCAAATTTTATTCCGGGATATAACAATCCCTGTTTCTCCATTTTAATCGAAAAAGGGACCCACCAGGTATTATTGTGCATCGTGACCGGGAAAAATCCTCAAAGCTCTGAGGCCTTAAAAGAATTTTCTTCATCAATCGACGATGCAATTGACCCCTGCATACAATCATCTGAAAACAGCAGTCTCCCTGAACTTGCGGAGGGAGACTGCTGCCATTCATACGATCACAGGAATATAATGCTGAAAATTACAGATACTTCTTCATCGCATCCACGAGAGCCTCTGCCTTCGTGCCAACGATAACCTGCGTAACCTGATCGCCAGCCTTCATGACGCCGGAAGCACCCAGAGCCTTGATTGCCTTTTCGTCAAGGTTCTTGTTGCTCTTCAGCACCAGGCGGATACGGGTGATGCAGGATTCGATTTCCTTGATGTTCTCTTTGCCGCCAAGGATGTCGACATACTTCTTTGCAAGGCCGTCATAGCCCTGGTCCTTGACCAGCTTGGAGAAACCTTCTGTTTCCTCATCGTCGTCGTCCTCACGGCCAGGGGTCTTGAGGTTGAACTTAACAATGGCGAAACGGAAGACGATGTAATAGATTACGCCAACTACGAGGCCGATCGGGATCAACAGCCACGGATTCTGTGCCAGCGGCACCCAGGAGCTGAAGAACAGATCTACAAAGCCTGCGCTGAAGTTAAAGCCTGCACGGATCGGGAGAGCCGCTACAACCGCCATGGAAATACCGGTGAGCAGGGCATGGACGACATACAGTGCAGGAGCAAGGAACATGAAGGAGAACTCCAACGGCTCGGTTACGCCGCTGACGAATGCGCACAGCGCGCCTGCGAAGAGGATACCACCGGCAACCTGCTTCTTGCTCGGCTTCGCAGTGTGATACATTGCCAAAGCAGCACCCGGCAGACCGAACATCATGATCGGGAAGAAGCCGGACATGTACATACCGGTGACGCCGGGAGTGCCCGTGCCGCCCCAGAAATTGCCGATATCATTGATACCAGCAACATCAAACCAGAACACGGAGTTCAATGCGTGGTGCAGGCCAACCGGGATCAACAGTCTGTTGAAGAAGCCGTAGATACCAGCGCCGATCGCACCCAGGCTGATGATTGCCTCGCCGAATGCAACAAGTGCATTGTAAACAACCGGCCATACAAAGAAGAAGATCAAGCCAACTACTACGCTAACCAATGCCGTCACAATAGCTACCGAACGCTTGCCGCTAAAGAAGGACAATGCCTCCGGAAGTTTCGTGTTCTTAAAACGATTGTAGCAAAGTGCACCAACAACGCCGCAGATGATGCCGATGAACTGGTTGTTTGCCTTGGAGAAAGCAGCATCTGCTTCCGCCCCAGTCAAAACTGCGACGACGCTGGGATTCAAAATCTGCTGGACCATCAACCAGGAAACCAGGCCGGCCAGCGCGGATGTACCTTCGTGATCGTCGCTGAGACCAATCGCAACACCGATCGCGAACAAAATGGGCATGTTGTCAATGATCGCTCCACCGACTTTCACCAAGAAGAAAGCGATGACATTCGGATCACCAAGACCGGACATAACGTTGGAATCGATCATGTAACCAATTCCCATCAGGATACCTGCTACAGGCAAGCAGGCAATTGGAAGCATCAAAGCTTTTCCAAGCTTTTGAAGCTTTGCAAGGACCTTTTGCATAATTTTACCTCCTCGAAAAAATTAATTAATTCATACAAACCGGGTCCCTTTCCCGGTTTCTACCTTAATCAAGCTGCTGCACCGTCCGGCGCAGCTCCAGCACAGTGCCTGGGGTAACCGAAAGCTCATTGATTCCAATGTCTACATAGAACCTTGTCAATTCGGTATCTCCAGCGGATTCCCCACAAATCCCAATCCAGATTCCCGCCTTCTTTGCATTCTCCGCTGCCATCTGAATCATGCGGAGGACTGCCGGATGGCGAGGATCGTACATCGAAGAAATCTGCGGATTCATACGGTCCACAGCAAGTGTATACTGTGTTAAGTCGTTGGTCCCAACACTAAAGAAGTCCACTTCTTTCGCCAGTAAATCACTCAAAATGACAGAAGCGGGCGTTTCGATCATAATCCCGATTTCAAAGTCCGGTGCAAACGCAACACCTTCCGCCTTCAAATCTGCTTTTACTTGGTTGAGCAACTCCTTGATTTCCTTAACCTGTTCCACCGAAGTAATCATTGGGAACATGATAGCCAGCTTGCCAAAAGCAGAAGCCCGAACCAATGCACGCAATTGGGTAACAAAAAGCTCCTTACGGTCCAAGCTGATCCGAATCGCACGATATCCCATCGCCGGATTCTCTTCCTTAGGAATATTCAAATAAGGGACCTGCTTATCTGCACCTAAATCCAGTGTGCGGATAATCACACGCTTGCCCTTCATCCCCTCCAGGACCGTTTTATATGCTTCAAACTGTTGCTCTTCTGTTGGAAAATCGTCGCTCTCCATATAGAGGAATTCACTGCGGAACAAACCAATCCCATCGGCATCGTTTTCCAAAACCATCTCTACATCGCTGGGATGCCCTATATTGGCATTGATCTCCATTTCTACGCCGCTTTTCGTCACAGCCTTTGTCCCTTTAAGCAGCTGCAAATCTTTTTGATGTTGCAGGAAAGCGTCGCGCTTTTGCTCGTATTCCTTGAGGGTAGCCTCATCCGGCTCTATAATTACGTCGCCCGCGCTGCCGTCTACAATGGTCATCGCGCCATCTTTCAAGCTTGAAAACGCATCACAAAGTCCTACTACAGCAGGAATGCTCATCGTACGGGCCAGAATCGCCGAATGCGAACTCTTTGAACCCTGCTCGGTAACAAACGCCAGGACCTTGCTCTTATCCATTTGGACGGTCTCGCTCGGCATCAAATCAGAAGCAGCAACAATCGCTTCTTCCTTTAAACTATCCAAGCCACTGTCCAAATTCGGATCAAGGCAACTCAACAAGCGCTTCGAAATATCGACAACGTCGGCACTGCGTGCACGCATGTATTCATCGTCCATCTGGGCAAACATCGTTGAAAACTGCTGCGCTGCCTGCCAAACAGCATATTCTGCATTCACCTTTTCGTCAGAAATGCAATCTTTAATTGCATCAAAGAAATCGTCGTCCTGAAGCATCATGATATGGATCTGAAAGATCATCGAATTCTCTTCGCCTACTCGTTTTAAGGCATCCAGGTAAATCCGATTCAGCGCAGCTTCCGCCTCTTCTTTTGCGGATTCAACACGCTTAATCTCCGCCTCCACATCGGTAATCGGCTTTTTCGCAATTTTATCATCCAGCTTCACACAGAGCTTCAATTTCCCAATTGCAATACCATTGGAGGCTGCAATCCCTTTTAAGGCCTGCATTTCATCACCACTTTCTATAACCATCTCTTTTGCACACAGGAAACGTTTTAACTGTGAACAATCTGTTAATGTAATATTTATATTATAGCTTTTTCAACAAATTGTCAATATATTTAAAAAAAATCCATACTAGATTGTAAATCTTGTCCACTTCTGTGCAAAAGTAGTACGCAATTATTCTATCTCAAACCATAAATACCAAAAAAAGCATTCGGGAAATAAATAGGATTGACTGAAATCTATCGTTTGATAGTAAAATGATCTTCTGTTAATGTTTACATCCCGCTTACTGTTGTTATAATGAACAAATTTTCCTATTATAACAAGGAATTTATCAATTTGCAGTTTTTCCAGTTATTAAATGGAGCTTTTTCACACCTCCTGCACGATCTGGAAAACGGTAAAAAAGAAAAACAGCGGCCCGGGCAAAATGCCCGAACCGCTGCTGCGCAAATACAACTATCGAATCAAATCAAATAGCTATACTTATAAACTTGCTAATTCTTAGCCTACCGTTACCGTGCAGACCTTAACACCATTGACATACACGCCGGTGCTCTGGCCAGCGGAGCCGATTGCATAGACTGCGAAGTAGTAGTCGTTGCCATCGATCTTACCAGCCTGGGTCTTCAGAACAGCACCGTTGCCAACCGTGAAGGACGGAGCGGACGGAGCAGTGATCTTGAAGACATAGCGGTTGCCAGCTGCAAGGTTGAAGTCAACCGTCGTGTCGGAAGTCACAACAGGCTCCGTAACCTTGATGATGAAGAGCTTCACAGCGTTCTGGCCAGGAACCGTAGCATAAACGCCAGCGGTCGTGCCAACAGCGCCAGTAGCCTTGATGGTGTAGGTAGCCTGGCCGTTTGCGAACGGAGTCTTCAGAGCATGAACAGCAACATTGCCAGTGCCGATGGTAACCGGAGCTTCAACCTGGGAATTCACAACGAAGTCCTTCGTGGAGCCCTGCGGAACCTCAACGATGCCGGACAGGTCGCTGGAAACAACAACTTCCGGAATAGCCGTTACGGTGCAAGTTGCCGGATCATAATCTTCGATCTCATAGCCGTCGGAGTCAACAACCGTTGCAATCAGCTCAAAGCTGTTGGAGGTTGCATAGACATCGTCATAATCCTTAACGGAGATCGTCAGGGTTGCGCCATCAGCAGTGATGTCGAATACATCTCTGTCAGCGTCGCTGTAATCCCAAACGATGGAAGCACCTGCCGGCAGGGAAGTGCTTGCCGGATAGTTGGAAACAGTAACTGTATCGGAGAAGCCCTTAGCGATGGTGACTTCGCTCTTATCCAGAGCAACGCCCGCGAAGGAAACGCTTCTTACCAGGAAGGAATCCGTGTTGCTGTCAACAGAATTTCTCTCAACGGTGAAGCCTACGCCGCTGAATGCATCCGTGGAGCCAACGTCCTTAGCTGCCTTGTAAGCAACATCGCCAACATTCACGTTTGCGCCAGCCAGTCTCAGTTTCACATCGCCGGAAATGCTATCGGAAACATAGAGCTTATCTGCGCCAACAACCAGCTTGCCGTCGCCGGAAACGCTCTCAACTTCAACAGCGTCTCTGAACTCGATGGAGCCGCCCTCAGCGATATCGAGGGAGCCGAGCTCTACAGCGCCAGTCACAACAACGGTGGAATCCTCATCAACAGAAATATCCTGTGCATTCAGGATGGTCGGCAGGGTGCCCTGGAAGTCAATAAAGTTGACGTTGCCCTCATAAGCGCAATCCAGTTCCGTGATCTCTACATTGCCGCCCGTCAGGTTCAGTTCGCCGTCATCCTTCAGGACAACCTTCGCCAAACGGATCTGGCCGTCTTCGCTGCTGCAATCAACGGAGATGTTGGTTGCCTCGACCTTGCCGTTCACAACCGTATCGATCTCGTCGTCTTCTGCATCAATGGTAACATCCTTATCGGTAACAACATCGCCGCTCACGGTGCCGCCAACGATGGAGATGTTCTCATCTGCTTCGATGGAAGCTGCCGTACCGTCGCTCATCTCAACACTGCCCTTGACGTCGAGTGCGCCAACCGTGCCGCCGGAGATGGAAACCGTGCCGGTTGCATCGGTGATGTCGCCGACCTTCGCCTTATCCTCAACGGAAACGTCTGCTGCGTCAGTGATCTCGCCAACGCTTGCGCTGCCAGTTACATTGACGTTGGTTCTGTTCAGAACCTTGATGTCATAGCCAGCCACGTTGCTGTCGGAATCCATGTTCGGAGCAGAAGCATACGGAGAAATCGTGGTCTTGCTGCCGTCCTTGTCGATCGTAACGTTGCCCGTCACGTCGATTCTCTTCAGGATCGTAGCCGTGGTGCTCTCTTCGGTGGTGTTGAACTTGGCCTTGTCACTGCCGGTTGCGCTCTTGATGGAGAGCTTCATCGTGCCAGTGCCCTTGCCTCTGTTCTGGATCGTAGTAACGTTATCCTCGTCGTCCACATCAAATCTGGTGGTGGAAGAAGTCTCAATGCGGAGCGGATCGCCATCCTCATTGACGGTAGTCTCTACATACTTCGCCTTCAGATCATCGCCGGCAACTGCCTTATAAACTGCAACATTCTTCGTTGCAAGATCGTTGTAGGAGAGTTCCAAAGCCGGGACTTCCTCGCCAACCTTCGTATCTGCTTCGCCCTTTACGCCAACAAACAGATAACCGCTCTCCACTACATGGATGGTGATTTCCTTCTGGCCCTTCAGGGTGATGTCGCGGTCGTCGCGGGTGATGGTCGCTTCGCCATAGACCATGATGGTCTCGGTGCCGGTCTTGTCGCTCTTAACTCTGGCCTTGCCGTCCTTAATGGAGATCAGGTTGTCGCCCTTTGCATGACGGAAGGAAAGATCCTCGCTGTCAACTGCAACGTCCTTTTCCGCCTTATCGGTGGTGGTCAGGGTCATGGTGCCGATCAGACCTTCGAGATCAAACTTGTACTCGTTCGGGTCCTCGGTATCCTTTACGAGGGTAACTTCATCGTCGCCGCTGAAGCTTACGCTGCCAGCTCTTTCACTGGAAGCTGCGAAAGCAAAAGTTCCCGAAAAGCTAGACGTGAGCAATGCCATTGCGAGCACTGCTGCGAGAGCTTTTCCTGTAATTTTTCTCATCCTTTTTGTCCTCCTTAAAAATCGTGGTTTGCGTATTTGCGCATGCCATAAGAGAAATGAACATAATGAACGTCACGGACATTAACAGGATTAGCCCTTGACTAAGACGATACGGGGGAGGCCCCTCCTAGATGGCGCTAGAAAGACAACCCACATATGCGTCCCTCATATGTTACTTGGATTATAAGATATTTATTTCGCAATGTCAAGTGCGGAAATCACAATATTTTTTGGATTTTTTTGCGAAAAACCCGCATGAATCCTAGGTTTTTGCCCTTTTGGAAGCGTTTGCTCTAAAATATTGGCAGCCTTGGCAGGCTTCTGCCAACAGCCGCGGGGCCGTGTTTTTCCGATTTATAAGCCTGGCTGTACGGGCAAATCATCGCACAGGCAGGCACGTTCCCCGCCATGTGAGACCACATAAATCCCGCACGGCGCCGTTCCCTTCCGGTCGCGGCAGCGCGGGCATTTGATTGTCAATCCTGCGCCCGTGGGGAGATCGTAACAGCAGGCAACGCGGTTGCAGGAACAGCCGCTGGACGCATACCAAGGGCAGGCGGCGCGGTTGGTGCAGTGCTTCACCGCAGGCAAATCCACGTATTCCGAGGCAATCTTGCCACCCTTTTGATACTCCCCGTTGCTGATCAGGATATGGGAAGCGGAAATCTCCGCAAGCCAATGGCTCCAATGGCTGGCCGTCCCATGGTGCGGCGCCTTTACAATATAATAGTCGCGGTATAGGCGCCCGGCAATGGCGTCAAAGCTCTCCGGCGCCGCGTCCCCCGTCATTAGGATATCATCCAGGCTGGCTTCCTTTGTGCGGCGGTTGTGGAAGATCACGCTGGCCGCATTCAGTTCATCGGAATAGGCGGCCGTCGTGCCCGGATCGGTCAGAATCTGTACAACGTCCGGGGCAGTTGGCAAAAGATGCAGCTCTGGAAGCAGCGCGTCAATCTGCTCCAAGAGGGCGTCCAGCTGCGCGATTCCTTCCGCCCGGAGGGGGGACGATTGACAGCAGGCGTCATACGCCTTCCCATAGCGCGCCTTGAGCTCCAAAAAGCGGCGGGCCGCCTCCGGCAAAAACGGGGAAGCCAAGCAGACGTTTAACTGTTCCACCGCCGAAGCGAAGAGCTCCGAAAAGGGGTACCCCTCCCGGTCCGGCCAAAGCACCTCGTACGTCACGCCGTCAAACAAAAAACTGGAGCCGCCCGCAATCGGATAGACGCGGTCCGCCCCCGCACTTTTCGCAATGCGGCTAAAAATTCGCAGGGCGCTCAAATTGACCTGCGCATAATCGCTCTGCCGCGGCAAAAAGGCATAGACAAATAAAGCAAAATCCAGCAACAAATGCTGCCCGCGTGCGTCCGCCGGGGATACCGGCAAAAGGATGCGGTCAAAATACCCGCCGCGTTTTGACAGCATCTGATACAGCCCACAGAGATGATCCCTGTGATAATGGGTCAACAAAAACTCGCGCCCTGAGCAGCCGGAATAGCGCTCCATCAACGTTGGGTCCACATAGGCGCTGAAATCCAAATCCCCTTCGCGGATCTTCTGGTTGATGCTTCCGCAGTCCACCATCAGAATATCGTGATGGGAACCGCCCAAAACAATGCATTCCCCATATTCTACATTATGTAGTTCGAGCCATTGCAAAACGGCTCACCCCCATACTCCTATAATAAATCGTCCAACCCCTGCACTTTCCCGTTTTCAAAAATGCCGGTGATGACCGTCCCATTCGCCAACGTCAGCGTCCCTTTGCCATGGCGCAGGTCGTCTTTCCACTCCCCTGCGTATAGAACCGCCCCATTCCGGTATTCGGTCCCATGCCCATCGCGTTTGCCGTCCTTCCATTCACCCGTATATAATAGGTTGCCTTCCGCGTCGAAGGCCGTCCCGCATCCCGTGGGGATATTATCCCGCCATTTCCCGACAAAAATGGAACCGTCATGGGAGCTAAAGGAGATCCCCGACCCGTGGCGCAGGTTGTCCTTCCAGTTGCCGACATAGCAAAGCTTGCCCGACTTATAATAATAGGTACCGAATCCGTCGCGCTTGTCCTCATGATATCCGCCCTCGTAGGCGGTATGGCCATTCGTCATCTCGGTGCGCCCATTGCCTTCGCGCATTCCATTTAAAAGATCGCCAAAGTAGGCATAACTCTCTTCCGCACTGATAATAATGCGTTTGACCGGCATAGCGGCGGGCTTTGGCGATCCATCGGCCTCCTCGCCGGTTTGCTGCGAAGCTTTTTGCTTTAACTCCGGCGCATGCACAACAATCCCGTGCCGGTTTTTCGCCGCCACCGCGTAGCGCTCCGCATGCGGCGGGCGTACGACTTCTTCGAACGCATCGTCCTCTGCCGGCTTTTCCTCCGCGGCAGGTTCCGGCTCCTTTTGTTCCTGGGCCTTGAGCTCCGCTTGCACCAACTTTAAAAGCTGGGAAAGGCCGGAATTCAACGCAGGAAGCGGAAGCTCCTTTTCTTGCCAGGAGGGCTGCGGAACGTCCAAAGTCGGCGGGCAGGCCGTACCCCACTGGGCCGGTTTTGCAGCGTCCTGGCCCGCGGAAAAAAGCTCATGGTCCGCCGCATAGTCCCCCTCTTGCGCAGCCGCAGGGGATTCTGAAGCCGGTAGCTCCGGGGAGGGTCCCTCTGCGATGGCCTCCTCGGGCTCCGCCCCCGCTGTTTCCGTCTCTGTCTCAGGAGTATCCGCATCATTGGCGATGTATGTAAACCCTGCAAAAGCGGGCTCTTCCCCGCCGGTTTCCGAATCCTCCGGGCGATAAACAAGATCCTCAGGGATCGTCTCCGGCGGGCGTTCCACCAAAGAACGGCGCAACGCCGCTTCTTCCTCCGTGCAGTAGCAAAAATCCCCTTCCGAGGTCTCCGCCCAGACGCGGGGCTCTCCCAAGCGCGCATCCGCCAAGCTTTGTTCCGGCGTGCCGCGGCGCAGCGCGCAGGGGACCAGTTTGATCCGGCTGTATTTCCCGCTGTCCGGGTTCCACTCCGTCAAAAGCAGGCCGTCTGCAACCGGGGATAGTACGGCCGCCGGAAGCTGATCCCTCCGGCCGTCCATATAATAAGCGGTGCTCTCCCAACGCAATTCCAACGAAAAACGCGCTTTGCTCACCGGCTCGCCGCGCTCCCCGAAATGAACCAGTTCAAATCCATTTTCATCGCGAAAAGCCTGCTGGACCAAAGCGCCGCCGCGCCGGACAGACCACGTGAAGCGATGCCAGCCTACTCTTCCACGATAAACCGTCTTGACGCCGGAGTTGAAGTCTTCTTCCCGCACAGACACTGTTCGGTCCTGTGTAAAGTATTCGCGCCGTGCCTGGCTCAGTAGGGAGGGCTTGGCGGCAGGGCCGTCGTAGTCCCGATGGTACACGGCGTAAAAAAGGATGTCCGTTTCGCTTTGCATAGTCGATCCTTCCTTAATCAAAGAAAGCAAAGGCTTTCTATCTCTATCATTATATATAAGGTCATTATACATGTTTCGCGCTGGTTCCGCAAGGATTTCAGACGCACAGCGCCTTTTCACGGGTCCGCTGCACAACCAAAACAAGAAACGAGGCCCCTGCCCAGGAGATTTCCTGGACAGGGGCCTCGCTGTTTCTTTGGAGCAAGATTCCTCTGCTTCCGCAGATGCAGGGAGCCATTCCCAGCATACCGCCATTTTTATGAGCTACTATCATCGCGGAGCCCCTGAAACGGCTATGGCAAAGCAATCACGCTTTAAACATATGCTCCACATTCTGCATCGCATGGCCGACCGCATGCATGGCGCGGTGCGCGTCGCGGCGCAGATGGCGGTTGTTCTTCATCATCTGGCTGCCCAGCGCTGCCACTGCGACACTGGCCACAATGCCCGCGCCGATCCCCTTGACAAAGCCCATCGTTTCCTTGTACATCATATACGACCTCCAAATTGCATTCGATTTTTCCAACAATTCGATCAGGGTGTTCCCCCGCATTAGTTTCCCCTCCTTATGGGTGAATATCGGTTCCGTTTGTTTCCGGTCCTTTTGCAAAATTTTGCGGTTTCTGGCGATTGATGGTATAATGGCCATGCATCTTAGCAAAACTGAAATCGGGCATGTCCCGGGGGAGAATGAAAAACATGGCAACACTCAACATTGTACTGGTGGAACCGGAAATCCCGCAAAACACCGGAAATATCGCCCGCACCTGCGCGGCCACCGGCGCCCGGCTTCACCTGGTCGGGCCGATGGGGTTTAAAATCGACGACCGGAAGCTCAAGCGCGCGGGCCTGGATTACTGGCATCTTTTGGACATCACCTATTACGATAGTCTTTCCGATTTTTTCAGGCAAAACAGCGGCAATTTCTACTATTTTTCCACAAAGGCACGGCACGTGCATTCCGGCGTCGCCTATCCGGACGGCTGTTATCTGGTGTTTGGCAAGGAGACTGCCGGACTGCCGGAGGAGCTGCTCCTTCAGCATCCGGATAACTGCGTCCGCATTCCCATGCTGAACAATCCGGACGCGCGCAGCCTGAACCTCTCGAATTCGGTGGCAATCGGCGTCTACGAAGTATTGCGGCAGTGGAATTATCCGGATCTTCTCTGCGCCGGGCAGCTTCACCGGCTCTCCTGGGATTGACAGAAAGCGCCGGAAAACCGCCTTGGACCCTGCAAAAATCGGGTCTTCTCTCTTGAAAATAATTCCCATTTATTGTATACTGAAAATCAAGCGTAGAAGACTCTGAAAATTCAAATAAAGGAGCGCAAACGTTATGAATTACCTGAATAAAAAAACCGTCGAAGACATCGACGTAGCGGGCAAGAGAGTCCTCGTCCGCTGCGACTTTAACGTCCCGTTTGATGCAGAGGGCAACATCACCGACCCGAAGCGCATCAACGAGGCTATGAAAACCATTAAATATTTGATCGACCACAAAGCGAAGGTCATCCTCTGCTCCCACCTGGGCCGCCCGAAGGGTGAATTCAACATGAAGTATTCCCTCGCTCCGGTCGCTGAATACCTCTCCAAGGCACTCGGCCAGGAAGTCAAGATGGCGAAGGACGTTGTCGGCGAGAGCGCAAAGAGCATCGCCGCTTCCCTGCAGGACGGCGAGGTCGAGATGATCGAAAACGTCCGCTTCCATAAGGAAGAAGAAAAGAACGACCCGGCTTTCGCAAAGGAGCTCGCTTCCTTGGCGGAAATTTATGTCAATGACGCATTTGGCACGGCACACCGTGCGCATGCTTCCACCGCTGGCGTTGCCGACTATCTGCCGGCTGTCTGCGGCTATCTGATCCAGAAGGAAATCACCATCATGGGCGGCGCGCTCACCGAGCCGAAGCGCCCGTTCGTCGCCATCCTGGGCGGCGCGAAGGTCTCCGATAAGATCGGCGTCATCACCAACCTGCTGGACAAGGTGGACACCCTCATCATCGGCGGCGGCATGGCTTACACCTTCATGAACGCACTGGGCTATTCCATCGGCACCTCCATCTGCGAGAGCGACAAGGTCGAGCTGGCAAAGGACACGATGGCAAAGGCCAAGGAAAAGGGCGTCAAGTTCCTGCTCCCGGTGGACAACGTTGTTGCAACCGAGTATAAGGCCGACGCAGAGAACAAGGTCGTCGATTCCGACCAAATCCCGGACGGCTGGATGGGCATGGACATCGGCCCGAAGACCTGTGAGCTGTTCGCAGACGCCATCAAGGGCGCTGGAACCGTGGTCTGGAACGGACCGATGGGCGTCTCCGAGTGGGATGCTTTTGCAAACGGCACGATCGCCGTTGCGAAGGCTGTTGCAGACAGCGGCGCAATCTCCATCATCGGCGGCGGCGATTCCGCTGCTGCGGTTGAGAAGCTTGGCTTCGCGGACAAGATGACCCATATCTCCACGGGCGGCGGCGCTTCCCTCGAGTTCCTGGAGGGCAAGGTTCTCCCGGGCATTGCCTGCTTGAACGATAAGGACTAATTTGAGCATCCGCGCCTTCGGCGGGGACTCCCGCCTGCCAGGGATTCGTTCCCGGCTGTGCGGTTCCCGCCGGAGGCTTCTTTTTTGACTATCATATAAAAGGGGATAGACATCCATGAACAAAGCACTGAGAAAAGCCGTCATCGCCGGCAACTGGAAAATGAACAAGACCCCTGCCGAGGCCAAAGAGCTGATCGAAGGCATCAAGCCGTTGGTCGCAGACGCAGGCTGTGACGTCGTTGTTTGCGTCCCGTATGTGGATCTCGCCACCGCTCTGGAGGCAACCGCAGGCACCAACATCGGCGTGGGCGCGGAGAACTGCCACTGGGAAGTTTCCGGCGCTTACACGGGAGAAATTTCCGCAAATATGCTCACGGCAATGGGCGTAAAATACGTTATCATCGGCCACAGCGAGCGCCGCACCTATTTTGGCGAGACGGACGTCACCGTCAATAAGCGCGTGCGCGCTGCATTGGACAGCGGCCTGACCGTGATCCTCTGCGTGGGCGAATATTTGGAGCAGCGCGAACAGGGCATCACCGCCGAGCTGGTGGCTATGCAGACCAAAATCGCGTTGCAGGGCGTCAGCAAGGACGAGCTCTCCCGCGTGATCATCGCTTATGAGCCGGTCTGGGCAATTGGCACCGGCAAGACCGCGACCGCAGAGCAGGCCAACGAGGTCTGCGCCATCATCCGCGAGACCGTGAAGGGCCTCTACGACGAGGCGGCTGCCAATGCGATGACGATTCAGTACGGCGGTTCGATGAACGCGAAGAATGCGGCGGAACTGCTGGCGCAGCCCGATGTGGACGGCGGCCTGATCGGCGGCGCTTCCTTGAAACCCGCAGACTTTGCGGAGATTGTCAAAGCTGCTACGCAGGGCTAATATCCCCTGCAATGTTTAATAGAGTAGGAGATCGAATCATACATGAGTAAAAAACCTCTGATTTTGATGATTTTAGATGGTTTTGGCATTGGCGGCGATTACGGCAACGCAATCAAGGCGGCCAATAAGCCGAACCTGGACCGCATTTTCGGCAGCAACCCGATCACGCAGATCGGGGCGTCCGGCATGGACGTCGGCCTGCCGGACGGCCAGATGGGAAACTCTGAGGTTGGCCACACCAACATCGGCGCCGGCCGCATTGTGTACCAGGAGCTGACCCGCATCACCAAGGCCATCCAAGATGGCGACTTCTTTGAGAACTCCGCCTTCATCTCCGCAGTGGATAACGCCATTGCGAAAAAGACCGCGCTGCATCTCATTGGGCTGCTCTCCGACGGCGGTGTGCACAGCCACAACACCCACCTGTATGCCCTGGTGGAATTGGCCAAGCGCCGCGGCCTGAAAAAGGTCTATGTCCATGCACTGCTCGACGGCCGCGATGTCCCGCCGACTTCCGGCAAAGACTATGTGGCCGAGTGCGCCGAGAAGCTCAAGGAGATCGGCGTGGGTCAAATTGCCACCGTGATGGGCCGCTACTATGCGATGGACCGCGACAACCGCTGGGAGCGCGTGGAGAAGGCCTATGCGGCCATGGTATACGGCGAAGGCATCCAGTGTGCCGACCCGGTCCAGGCGGTAGAGGATTCCTATAAAGAGAATGTAACCGACGAATTCGTCGTTCCAACCGTCTGCGCAGAGGGCGCAGAAATCGGCGCGGACGATTCCATTATCTTCTTTAACTTCCGCCCGGACCGTGCGCGCGAAATTACGCGCACCTTTGTCGATCCGGAATTCACCGGCTTTGAGCGCAAGAAGGGCTTCTTCCCGGTCAAATACGTCTGCATGACGCAGTACGACGCTACCATGCCGAACGTCCTGGTGGCCTTTAAGCCGCAGAGCCTGAAGAACACCTTTGGCGAATACATCTCCGACAAGGGCCTGACCCAGCTGCGCATTGCAGAGACGGAGAAATACGCGCATGTGACGTTCTTCTTCAACGGCGGCGTCGAAAAGCAGTATCCCAACGAGGACCGCGTGCTGGTCAACTCCCCGAAGGTGGCCACCTACGATTTGCAGCCGGAGATGAGCGCTTACGAGGTCACCGACCGGTTGATCGAGCGCATTGAATCCGGCAAATACGATGTGATTATCCTGAACTATGCAAACTGCGACATGGTCGGCCATACGGGTGTATTTGACGCTGCAAAGGCCGCTGTGGAAGCAGTGGATACCTGCGTTGGACGCGTATTGGATGCGATCGCCAAGCAGAACGGCGTGGCGCTGATTACAGCGGACCACGGCAATGCGGACAAGATGTACGAGGAAGATGGCTCCCCGTTCACCGCGCATACAACCAACCCCGTTCCCTTCTGTGTGGTCGGCTATCCCTGCAAGAAGCTGCGCAAAGGCGGCCGCCTTGCGGATATCGCCCCCACCATGCTGCAGATCCTGGGCCTGCCCCAGCCTGCGGAAATGGACGGCCGCTCCCTCATCGAGGAATAAACCGGCCGTTCTTCCCATTGTGTTAGAGGGGGCGGAAGGAAACAGGCTTCCGCCCCAGCTTGTGGAACGAGGATAGCCCGGCGGCCGCTGGAAAATCACGTTTCACAATATAAATTGACAATCCGTCCTCCAAACAGGAAAAGGGCGTTTCCCCGAGAGGGGAAGCGCCCTTTTCCTATGTGTGGATTTCTAAAAGAAAGATTTATTTCTTGATTTCTGTTTTCCACAGGCCATGCAGGTTGCAATACGCATAAACAGCGATCAACTCGTCATCCTGCAATGCAAAGGATACAACCGGCTTCTCTCCCGGCTGGATGGCCTTGCGCTGGCCGCCATGCGCCGTCTGCAGATATACCCAAGCAATATAATGCTCTTCCGTCGATGGATGCTCAACGCTTCCCACGCTGACCTTGACAACATTCCCATCCATCTCAACCACCGGCAGGTGCTTCTCCGTTGCGCCCTCTGTGGTGTTGGGGACCAATTCGCTCATTTTTTCCCCACAGCAAACCAGCGGCACGCCGGAATCATGAATCAACCCGACAATATTCCCGCAATGCTTGCAAATATAGAATTTCACTTCTTTGCTCATCTCTTTGACCTCCATTCCAATTCTTTTGTTAAGAAATTTTTCGCAGGATGCATGTTTCCTGTACGTTTATTATACCCTATGAAACGGGGGTTGTATAGGCGCATTTTTGCTTTTCTCATACTTTTCTGGTTGCAATTCTTCGGGCCGCCCAATTGTTTTCAGAAAGCTTACGTTTCTATGACAATTCTGTATCCACATTGCATTGCCTCAGAAAAGATGTTAGAATAAATGAAAAAACGGGAAGGAGTGACGGAATGAAACGTTTTGCGGCAATGTTCTTGTGTGTGATCCTTTTGCTTTCTTTCGCCGCATGTGAAGAAGACGAACCCAGCAATGCAAACAAATCCTTCCAATACCATCTGGCCGCGGAGCCGGAGACGCTCGATCCGCAAATCGCCGCCGATGAATCCGGCATCATCCTCATCCAGGCCCTTTTTGAGGGATTAACCCGCCTGGACGCCGACGGCTATGCTGTGCCCGGTGTGGCGGAGAGCTGGACTTCCAACGCCGATTTTACCCAATTCATCTTCCAACTGCGTGAGGACGCGGTTTGGAACGACGATGACAATACACCCGTAACCGCAGACGACTTCGTCTATGCTTTCCAGCGCGCGCTGGACCCCGCAACCAACTCGTCCACATGCAGCCCCATGTATTGCATCCAAAACGCTCGCGCCGTCCATGCCGGGGAATTGCCGGTGGAGCAGCTGGGGGTTTCCGCTTTGGATGCCCATACCCTATCGGTGCAATTGGAATATTCCTGCGAAGACTTCCCGGAGCGTACCGCTTCCGCCGTCTTCATGCCCTGTCACAAGGATTTTTTCCTCACCACAGGCGGACGCTACGGCCTGGATCGCTCTACGTTGCTGTGCAACGGCCCCTTTGCCATCGACGGCGTGTACGGCTGGGAGCACGGTTCCTACATCAATCTGCGCCGTTCCTCCAGCTATTCCGGCAATAGCAAACCGCTTCCGTCCGATGTCAAATTCAGTATTGGCAACAAAAAGGTCGATGTTTCAGACCCGGTCGCCGCTTTAGAAGATGGGACCGTGGACGCCATCGCCATGCCCTCCGACCTGGTCGAAGAGGCCAAAGAAGCGGGCTGCACTGTGACCGGCTTTGAAGATACCACGTGGGGGCTGTGCTTTAACACGCAAGATGAGGTGATGCAAAACCTCAATATCCGCAAGGCTTTTACCCAGGCGTTTTCGCGTGAAAAAGTCTTGGCCCATCTTCCGGAGGGCGCAACAGCTGCGGAAAACATCATCCCGCCGGACACAAAGCTCTTCGGACACGACTACCGCGAATTGGCGGGCGGCGGCGCTTTCTATCCCCTACAGGATACAGCCGCGGCGCAGTATCTGGCCGCCGGTATCCAGGAGCTGGGCCTGGAGGCCCTCCCAAAGGTGACCATCCTGTGCCCGGACGATCCGGATGTCAAGCTGATGGTCAACGAGATGCTGACCGAATGGAATACACAATTCGACGACTATTTTAACATGGAACCGCTCAGCGACAACGAACTGGCGTCCCGGGTTTCTTCGGGGAATTACCAGATCGCCATCTGTTCCATTACGCCGGAATCGTCCGGCCCATTGGCCGTCCTGAACCTGTTCCGCAGCGATAATCCGAACAATCCGGCCCATCTGCGCTCCGCAGGGTTCGACGAAAACCTCGCCAATGCGGAAAATCAGAGCGGTACGGAGGCCGCTGTTTCTTGCGCCGCAATGGAGCGGTACCTCAACGAGCAATGTATCTTTTACCCCTTGTTCTACGAAAGCCACTATTTTGCCACCGCTCCCGGCGTGACGGGGATTGTGTTCCATCCCTATGGCGGAGGCGTCGATTTTATCAATGCCGGCAAGGATAGCTTATAAAGCGCTTTACGCCGGGCAGCACATCTCCATGATTCCTATGCGGCATGCGCATGTGCTTTCATCCATATCTTTCTGGGAGGCCAGTCGATGATTACCTCTTGTATGGCGTTTTATCCCTGCCTTGACCTTGCAAAAACCGAGATGTTTTATACCCAAGTGGTCGGCCTGCGCACGGTCTTCGCCTCGGATACCGTCCGTATTTTCCACGCAAAGCAAGGGTATTTTGCCTTTGTCGCCTATGGGGACGGGAAAATCCCCCGCAAACACCTGTGCTTGTCGCTCAATTGCGCCAACCGGGAGAGCGTCGATGCGGAATACCAGCGCATCTGCGCACTCGGCATTCAGCCGCAGAGCGCCCCTGCGCAGCATCCATCCCAACCGGTCTATTCGTTCTTTTTGGAGGACCCGAACGGTTACACGGTGGAATTCCAGAAAATCGATGGATTCCAGCTTACATAGCGGAGAACTTCATCTTTTATAAAAGGCCGCACAAGCGAAAGCTTTCCCGTGCTACACATGCTCTGCATTTCTAAGGGGGAATTTATGAAAACGATCGTTGTCTATAGTTCGCAATACGGCGCAACCGAACAGTATGCGCGCTGGCTGGCAGAAGCGCTGGACGCAGATCTCTATGCAGTCCGCGCGATTTCCGCCGATGTATTGGGCGGCTATGATTGTATCCTGTACGGCGGGGGCCTCTATGCCGGAGGGGTCAAAGGGCTTCCCACTTTTCTGAAGCATTTCTCCAAATGCGAAGGGAAACCCCTGATCCTGTTTACCTGTGGGATTGCAGACCCAAAGGACCCAGCGAATGTCGAACAGATCCGCAGCCAATTGCACAAGGCGCTCCCAGCAAATATCGCAGCGCAATGCACCTTTTTCCACCTGCGCGGCCGGCTGGACTATCCGCACTTAACGGTGGTACACCGGGCGATGATGGCCATGCTCCGGAAGATGCTCTTGAAAAAGGCTCCCTCTTCCCTGCGGGAGGAGGACCGCCAGCTCCTGGAAACCTACGGCAAGGACGTGAATTTTATAGACCGCTCCGAAATCGAACCGATTGTGTCCTTTGTCCGCAGAGGCGCGGAATAGGACCTCTTATCTCATTATAAAACGGAAGGGAAAAATTTTCCCTTCCGTTTTTCTTTTTTCGCAATCCTTCCCGCGCGGCACAGTACACCACTCCCCTCTCTCCTTTTCTATGAAACCCCTGAATTTCCGTTCCCTGCTAAACAAAAGAGCGGACAGGAAGTCTTCCTGTCCGCTCCAATTCGTATAAAAGTCTAAACAAATTACAAATCGTAGATTTCTTCTGCGCTCAAGATGGTAATTCCATTCTCCCTGAGCATGTTTACTGCCCGCTCGCTGTCGTCCACACGAAGAATCACAAAGGCTTTTCCATGCTCACGGCTGACAAACGCATAGATATATTCCACGCCAATCTGATTGTCCGCCAGCACGCGCATGGCTTTGGCAAATTCGCCGGGCTGGTCGTCGATTCCCATGGCGATCACGCTCGTGAGGGAAACCGTCAATCCCGCAGCCTTCAGAGCTTCTACGGCTTCCTTTGGCTTATTGACAATCAACCGCAAAATACCGAAATCGCTGGTATCCGCGATGGAAACCGCCCGGATATCCACATTTGCTGCGGCAAGCGCCTCCGTGATCTCTGCAAGGCGACCGGACTTATTCTCCACAAAAACGGAAATCTGCTGGATCTGCATACCGATTCCTCCTTTATGGTTTGATTCTCTTTCGGTTACGCGCTTGGGCTTCCCGCATGCGGGACCGGCGCCAACCGAAACAAGCTTCGCGCTTTTTTATACGTCCGCGTTGTACCCCAGTTCAAACGCTTTGAGGTTCATATCGATAAATTTGGACGGCACCGTCTCCTTGATGGTATCGATCCAGACCTCCTTGGGGAGATCCAGTTTCTTGGCCATGGCGCCGATCAAAACCACATTGACCGCCTTGGATGAACCGGCCTCTTCCGCCATCCCCAAAGCGTCCAGCGCAACGACCTTTACGCCCTGCTCGCGCACCTTTCCGAGTATGTCCTTCGGGTATTCGGCCACGCCCGTTACAACGGGCATCGGGTCCATCTGCTGGGTGTTGACCACCACGGTCCCCTCCGGCTTTAACCACGGCAGGTACCGGGCCGCCTCCAATGCTTCAAACGCCAGCAGAACGTCCGCCTCACCCTGCGCGATGATCGGGGAATACACCTTATCGCCATAGCGCACATACGTCACCACGGACCCACCGCGCTGGCTCATGCCGTGCACCTCGGAAACCTTTACATCGACGCCCTGGCTCAACATCGCGCTGCCCAGCACACGGCTGGCCAGCAGCGTTCCCTGCCCGCCTACGCCGACAATCATGACACTTTTCACGTTGCTCATGCCTGTACCTCCTGTTCTGTGATCGCGCTCTTCGGGCACAGGGTGGTGCATACGCCGCAGCCTACGCACTGCGTGCGGTCAATTGCAGCTTTCCCGCCGTGCACACTGATCGCCGGGCAGCCAATGCCCAGGCACGCTTTACATCCAATACATTTCTCCGTATCCACCACAAGGGACGGCTTATGTTTCACATATTTCAACAGCGCGCACGGACGGCGGCTGATGATGACAGAAGGCTCCTCCGCTGCCAGTTCCTCTTTCAGAACTGACTCTACCTCTTTGAGGTTATAGGGGTCGCAGACGCGCACCCGCTTGATGCCGACCGCTTTGCACAGCGCCTCCAAATCGACCGCTGTGGTGGGGTCGCCCTTGATGTTGTAACCGGTCGTCGGGTTCTGCTGGTGGCCGGTCATGCCCGTAATCGAGTTGTCGAGGATGATGACCACGGAATTGCTCTGATTGTAGGCGATGTCGATCAAGCCCGTAATACCGGAATGAATGAACGTGGAGTCGCCGATGACCGCAACGCTCTTCTGCTCCGCGTCCTTGCCGCGGGCCTTGTTGTAGCCGTGCAGCGCAGAGACGGACGCGCCCATGCAGATGCAGGTATCGATCGCGCTCAACGGGGCGGATGCGCCGAGGGTATAGCAGCCGATGTCGCCGCTGACATAGACCTTTGCCTTCTTCAAGGCATAGAACAGGCCCCTGTGCGGGCAGCCGCAGCACATCACCGGCGGGCGGCCCGGCGTCTCCGCATCCACCTTTTTGCTCTCCGGCACCTTGCCCAGCATGCACTGGCGGATCACATTCTGCGAAAACTCATCGCAGCGCGGGAATACGTCCTTGCCATGCACGGCGATCCCGTTCTTTTTGCAGAACGACTCGATCACATCGTCGAGCTCTTCAATGACATAGAGCGTCTTGACCTTGGAGGCCAGCTCTTGGATCTTCTTGAGGGGCAGCGGGTGTACCATCCCCAGCTTTAAATAGGACACGGTATCGCCCAACGCCTCTTTTGCATACTGATATACCGCGCCGGAAGCGATCACACCGACCTCGGAATGATTGTCCTCCAACACGTTGATGTCCGCTTCATCCGACCAGGCGGAAAGCTTCTGCGTGCGCTCCTCCACCTTATAGTGCTTCGGCTTCGCAAAAGCGGGCAGCATGACGTTTTTCGCAGGGTTTTTCTCGTACGGCTTGAGTGCATGCTCCTCGCGCTCGTACAGCTCCACCGGACTGCGGCTGTGCGCGACGCGCGTCGTCAAGCGCAGGAGCACCGGCGTATCGAACTGCTCGGAGAGCTCGTAGGCCAGCTTCGTGAAGTCCCGGCACTCCGCGGAATCGGCGGGCTCCAGCATCGGGAGCTTTGCGGCAATCGCATAGTTGCGGGAGTCCTGTTCGTTTTGCGACGAATGCAGGCCCGGGTCGTCGGCCACGGCAAGCACCATGCCACCGTTCACGCCGATGTAGCTCATCGTGAAGAGCGGGTCCGCAGCCACATTCAGGCCCACGTGCTTCTGCGCGCAGAATGAGCGCGCCCCGGCAAAGCTCGCGCCAGCGGCGACCTCCGCCGCCACTTTCTCGTTCGAAGCCCATTCGCAGTAAATTTCCTCATACGTGGCGGCCGCCTCTGTGATCTCCGTGCTGGGGGTGCCAGGATAGCTGGACACCACCCGCACACCGGCCTCGTAAAGGCCGCGCGCGACCGCTTCGTTTCCCAACAGTAACTTTTTCATTTTACCTCTCCTATATATCAGACCTATCCGCCGCATGGACGGATGAAATTCCCATGTTCGCTTATTCCTCCGGCTCGTTGCGCAGGTCCAGGATGCGTTTTGCCTTGCCCTGGAAGCGCTCCAAGCTCTTGGGTTCGGCCAGCGTGACCTTTGTCTCCAGGCCAAGGACGCTCTTCAGGCGGTCGTGGATCTTATGCTGCAACGCCTCCAGCTCTCCATAGCTCTGCAACAGTTCGCCGTTGCTGAGCTCCACTTTGACCTCCAGGGTATCCAGGAAGTTCTTTTTGCGCACGATCAGCTGATAGTGCGGGCCGACATGCTCCATCCCCACCAAAACGCTCTCGATCTGCGACGGGAATACGTTGACGCCCTTGATAATCATCATGTCGTCGGTGCGCCCCATCACCTTATCCATACGCGCGTGGGTGCGCCCACATGCACAGGGCTCATAATTGATGCGGGTGATGTCCTTGGTGCGGTAGCGCAGGACTGGCATTCCTTCGCGCGACAGCGTGGTGACCACCAGCTCGCCTACCTCGCCCGGCCCTTTGCGCTCCAGGGTATCCTGGTCGATGATCTCCGGCAGGAAGTGGTCCTCTGCGAAGTGCAGCCCACAGCGCAGTTCGCACTCGCCGGAAACGCCCGGGCCGCCGAGTTCGGTCATGCCGTAGTTATCTGTTACAAACATATGTAGATTCTTTTCGATCTGCGTCCGCATCTCTTCGGTGCAGCCCTCGGACCCCAGCAGGCCGATGCGCAGCTTGTATGCGCTGGCGGGATACGGGGATTCCTTGACCATCTCGCCCAGATACAGCGCATAGGACGGGGTCGCCACCAACCCGGTCACGCCAAAATCGCGGAACATCATCAGCTGCTTCTGCGTATTTCCGGAGGATGCCGGGATAACCGTCGCACCCAGCTTTTCCAAGCCGTAGTGCAGGCCCAGCGCCCCGGTAAACAGGCCGTAGCCAAAGGAAATCTGGATGATGTCCTCATCCGTCACGCCGGAAGCCGCCCCGATGCGGGCGATCAGCTCCGCCCAGGTGTCGATGTCCTTCTTGGTATACACGCCGACCGTGGGCTTGCCGGTGGTCCCGGAGGAGGCGTGGATGCGCACAATATTTTTCATTGGGCACGCCATCATGCCAAAGGGATAATTGTCGCGGATGTCATCCTTTGTGGTAAAGGGGATATATTGGATATCCGACAAGGTCTTTATCTTATCGCCGGTAACGCCGGCTTCTTGCAGCCGCTCATGATAAAACGGGATGTTATTGTAGCAATAATCCACCATCTTTTTCAGCTTTTGCAGCTGTAGCGCCTCAATATCTGCGCGGCGCATGGTTTCCACGTCTTTTTGATAAAACATGGATCGGGTACACCTCCACACAACAGCCGCTCCAGGAAAAACGGCGGGGGCCGTGCTCCGTCGTTTGGTGGAGGCGATGCTGTAAAATTTACCGCACCAAAGGCCAGCTCTGGTGCGGTTGTCTTTTGTTATTTTAACTCTTTTTCCGTCGAAATGCAACCTGCTTTTTGTGGAAGGCATACGGTTTCGAGCAATGTGTGCAGTTTCTTTAACGCTTTTTGGTGATATAGTACAAAAGCAAAGGGAAATATCACCACACACTCCTTATTTTTCCTTTTCTTTTGGTGCTAACGGCAAGCAAATCGTGAAGGCAGTCCCCTTTCCGGGCTCGCTCTCCACCCCAATTTCCCCGCCGTACAGCGCTACCAAATGCTTGACAATGGAAAGGCCCAAGCCCGTGCCGCCGATCTCCCTGGAACGGCTAGTATCCACGCGGTAAAAACGTTCGAATAAGCGCGGGAAATGCTCTTTCGCAATGCCAATCCCTGTGTCCTTCACCCGCACCACAGCGGTCTGACGCTGGCGCTGCGCCGTGATGAACACGCTGCCGTCCTTGACGTTGTATTTGACCGCATTGTCGATCAGGTTCCCAAAGAGCTGCTGTAAGCGTGTCGGCGTACAAACCACATAGAGCTCCGGATCGGCATCGATATGCATGCGGACATGGTTCTCCTGGCCGAGCGACTTTGCGCGCTCCACACAGGCTTCCAGCGCCTCTTTCACATTGCAAGGGCGCATGGAGGGGTCGTCCTTGGCGTTCTCAATCTGGGAGAGCACCAAGAGGTCGTCAATTAAATGGGTCAGGCGGTCTGTCTCAATATCCAATACATCATAAAAATACCGGCGTGTTTCCTCATCGCGGTCCGCGCTCTTCAGAAGCTCGATGCTGCCGCGGATCGAGGTCAGCGGCGTTTTGAGTTCATGGGTGACATTGGAGACAAACTCACTGCGCATCTGCTCCATTTTCCGCATGCGCGTCACATCGGAAAGGACCACCAATGCCGAACCTGTGGGCCGCGCCTCCATCGGCGCTGCATAAACGGTATACCGCTTATCCTCCGGCAAATTGATCCATTCGTCATTGATCGGTTTTCCGGCACAGATCGTTTCTTGCAGCAGGGCGGAAACTTTTGTCAGCAGAAGGCTACCTTCCAGATGGTCCCCGACCTGCATCGACGGGCAGTGGAGCAACTTGCGTGCGCTCTGGTTGAGGAAGAGCACTTCCCCGCCCTCGTCTACTGCAAGAACCCCGTCATTCATCCCCTGGAGGACCCCTTCCAACTGTTCCTGCTTTGTCTTGAGAAGGCTCACCGCGTGTTCCGTGCTGTCTGCCATCTGATTAAACGCCTGGGCCAGCTCTGCAAATTCATAGCTAAATTTCCCTTCCACCCGGATGGAAAATTCGCCGTCCGCCAAGCGGCGTGCTGCAACGCTCATCCGTTTGACTGGTTCGCTGATCCACGTGACAAAAATGCTCGACGCCATACACACCATCACAATACCAAACAGCATACCGAGCCCTGCATCCATCCACATCTGCTGGATTGTCTCCTCCAGTGCGCCTGTAGGCAACGCCGCACGCAAATAATATTGCCCTACGTGCCGCGCCTCATAGTAATATTGTGTTCCCACGCTGTTGCTCTTTCGCATATCATACCCAACACCCTCTTCACGCGCCTGTAGGATCTCCGGGCGGTCTGCGTGGTTTTCTGTGATCTCCCGCCCCTCGCTATCCCCCAGGACGTTTCCTTCCTCATCCAGGATGGTGATGCGGATGGGCAACCCCGCCTCTTGCAGCGCTTCCCCCAAAGCAGAAGCTTCTTTTTCCGGATCTTCCAAATCCTCTATCTGTGTAGAAAGCACCGCCAGCGCGGTATCCAATTGCCTGGTGAACTCCCGCTCGTATTGATTTTGTACTAGCAATGTGGCTGTCAAAAAGGCGGCTACAAAGCCTACGACAATTATGATGATGTTGCACAGCATCATCCGCTTTTTCATTTTGCTGTCCCCTCTGCTTGTCAGATAAATACGATGTAAAAAAAGTGGCACACCCCAAAAGGCATGCCAACAATTTTATTCGGAAAACCGGTACCCAACGCCGCGCACCGTCTGGATTAAGACCGGATGATCCGGGTCATCTTCTACTTTTTGCCGCAAATAGCGCACATGCACATCCACGGTACGGGTGTCTCCAAAATATTCCACACCCCAAACTTTATCCAGCAGGCTGTCGCGTGTGAGCACTTTCCCACGGTTTTTCATCAACATTGCCAGCAGGTCAAACTCTTTGGCAGTTAATTCGATTTTTGTTCCATTCTTTGTAACCGTATGGCGCGCGATGTCCACTTGCAGCGTGCCGGCTTCCAACTTCTGCTCCGGCTCCTGGGAACGCGCCGTCCGGCGCAGAACCGCCCGCACACGTGCGCAAAGCTCTTTGATCCCAAATGGCTTGACGATATAATCGTCCGCGCCGAGCTCTAAGCCCAACACCTTGTCAATCTCTTCCCCGCGCGCCGTCAGCATCAGGATCGGGATATCCCGTGTATCTGCATCGGACCGCAGCGTACGGCACACTGCCAAGCCATCCGGCGGAGGCATCATCCAGTCCAGGATAATAACATCCGGCTTTCGCGCCTTTATCCCGGCCAAAAGCGTCTCCCCATCTGCAAACTCAGCGGATTCGAAGCCGCTGTCCTTTAAGCCAAACGCAACCAGGCGGCGAATATTTGGTTCGTCGTCTGCAATATATACCAAAGGCATAAAATGCCCCTCTCTTTCTCTGCGCGCTTCCGCACAACAACTATGTATGGGGCGGCCAGGGGATGCCCTGCCGCCCTGCAAGCGAACTCAAACGACTTTTGTATTGAGGTCCGGATGCACACCAGTCTCCATATAGATGACCCACTCCGCGATATTGGTCGCATGGTCTGCCATACGCTCCGCATACTTCGTGATGAAGATCAAATCGACGTCACACATAACATTCTGCGGGTTCTCCGTGATGATCCCGCAAACTTCCAGGACAATCTTGGAAAACATGGAATCCACATTGTCGTCCGCCTTGCAGATTTCCCGCGCCTTCTCCACGTCACGGCTCAGAAATACATCCAATGCGCCGCGGAACATATCATGCGCCGCTTCCATCATCTGTACCACATGGGACAGCGCCAAACTGCTCCGGTCAAGTTCAGCGATGGTGAGAATGTCGCAAATATCTGCGCACTGGTCAGCCTCACGCTCCATATCGGTCAAAATCTTCAAACAGGCCGCAATCGTACGCAGGTCGCTGGCGATCGGCTGCTGCAACGCAATCAGATTCATGCACATCTGCTCAATCTTATGCTCTTCGCCGTCGATCTCACCGTCGCTAGTCGCCACATATTTCGCCTTTTCCATATCGAGCGTACGCAGGGCATCGATCGTCATCTGAATGCGCCCGTCCACCTTGTTCCCTAATTCAGTCATCGAGTGGATCAGATCGTTAATCTCACGGTCAAATAGTTTTCTTGCCATAATTCCAATCTCCTACGTTTATAATACACAATAAATTTGCCTTATTTAGATATTATACAGCAAATCCGCTGAAAATGGAAGAAGAATTAACCGAAACGGCCGGTGATATAGCGCTCTGTCCGTTCGTCCTTAGGCTTATTGAACATGGACAGCGTATCGGAATATTCCACCAGTTCCCCTAAGAGGAAAAACGCCGTGCGGTCGGCAATACGGGCCGCCTGCTGCATATTATGCGTAACAATGACCACCGTATACCGGTCGCGCAAGTCATCCATCAAATCTTCAATCTTAGAAGTAGAAATCGGGTCCAGGGCGCTGGTCGGTTCGTCCATCAGGATGACATCCGGCTCCACCGCCAGAGCACGCGCAATGCACAGGCGCTGCTGCTGGCCGCCGGACAAGCCGAGCGCGGACTTCTTTAGGCGGTCCTTTACCTCATCCCACAGAGCGGCGCTCCTCAGGGATGTCTCCACAATTTCATCGAGCTTTTGACGGTTCTTGATCCCATGGACGCGCGGCCCATAGGCGATGTTGTCGTATACCGTCATCGGGAATGGATTCGGCTTTTGGAATACCATACCGGCCCTGCGGCGCAACAAGGTCACGTCCGTACGCGGGTCATAAATATCTTCCCCATCCAAGGTCACCAAACCAGTGATTTTGCAATTATCCACCAGATCGTTCATCCGGTTTAACGTCTTCAAGCAAGTGGATTTTCCGCAGCCGGAAGGTCCGATAAACGCGGTAACTTTATTGGCTGGAATTTCCATATTGATCCCTTTCAGTGCATGAAAGTCCCCATAGTAGAGGTTTAGATCCTTCATTACAATTTTACTATTTCCCATTTCCATTGTATGTTCTCAACCCTTCTTTACAGCTTTGGTAACTACTTTTGTCAAACAATTTAGAAGGAATACCAAAATCAGCAACACCGCTGCGGTGCCAAATGCAATATTCATCGCATCCGGTGTAGAAGCCTCGCGTGCTGTCTGATACAAGTGCAATGTCAGTGTCCGGCCGCTTGTCATAATCTGGCGGAAGAACCCTCTCGGCATGCTATAGCCGATACCCGAGGTAAACAGCAAAGCGGCACTTTCGCCCACAATGCGCCCGACAGCCAGGATGACCGCCGTCAATACGCCCGGCATTGCGCAAGGGAGCACAATTCCCAAGATCACACGCAATTTCCCTGCGCCAAGCGCCAGGGCCCCTTCCTTATAGCTAGTCGGCACCGACAGCAAAGATTCCTCTGTTGTGCGCACGATGGTCGGAAGGATACAGATCGCCATCGTAAGGCAGCCCGCCAAGATGGACACCTGCAAACGGAATAGAATACAAAACACGGTGTAACCAAACAGGCCAAAAATGATCGATGGGATACCGGAAAGCACTTCCGTTGTAAAACGGATGGACCGGACAAGCCTGCCCTGCTTGGCATACTGGGTTAGATAAATTGCAGAAGAAATGCCGATTGGAACTGCGATCAGCAGCGTAATCACAACAATGTACAGGGTATTGATAATCATCGGCAAAATACCCTTTTGATCCGGGTTCATTTCCGAATACGGTGTGGAGATAAACTGCCAGGTGATGTAAGGGACGCCATTCACCAGGATATATCCCAGAATCCCAACCAGGACGACAACCGTAATCCCTGCCGCCAAATTGATCAGGACCTTCAAAAAAGTGTCTTTGGGGCGGCTGTGCTTGCAATAAAGTGAATTAGTTGGCATCCATCTGCACTCCCTTCTTGGAGATATACGTAAAGCTGATATTAACAATCATGATGAAGACAAAGAGCACCAGGCCGATTGCAAACAGCGCCTGACGGTGCAGGCCGGTCGAATAGCTCATCTCCATCGCAATGCCCGTGGTCAGGAAGCGTACCGAGCCCAACAGGCGCGGCATATTGGGCACATTGCCCGCCACCATAATGACCGCCATGGTTTCGCCGATCGCACGGCCTACACCCAGGATCACGCCGGAGAGGATACCGGATTTTGCCGCCGGGACAGTCACTTTAAAGATCGTCGTGGTCGGCGTAGCACCCAAAGCCAAGGACGCCTCCCGGTAAGAAACCGGAACCGCGCGCAAAGCGGTCTCCGAAACATTGACGATGGTTGGGAGGACCATAATCGCCAAAATGATAATGGCCGCCAACAGGCTGTCGCCCGTTGTATGCCCCTGGAAGGGCGGGAACGTACGGATTGCCGGCACAATCACCAACATACCGAAGAAGCCATAAATTACAGAAGGGATGCCCGCCAAAAGCTCGACTGCCGGGCGCACAATTTTTGCCAAGATCGGGTTTGCCGTCTCCGAAAGGAAGATCGCCGTCAGCAGGCCGACCGGCACACCGATGATGATGGCGCCTATCGTGCCCACAATCGACGAGAGAATCATGGGCAAGATCCCAAAAATTTCTGAACTTGCTTCCCATTCCGTACCAAACAGGAAATTGCCCACGCCGATTTCTGCCAACGCTGGGGCGCCGGAAACAATGATATAGATGGTGATGACTGCCACCGACCCCACGGACACACAGGAAAACACCTTAAAAATCGACTGCGCCAAGCGTTCTGTGCCTTGGGTCCAAAGGGACAGAATGGCACCAGCGATACCAAACGCTAATGTACAGAGGAAAGGCCAAAGGTACTGAATTTCGATCTCACTAATATTCAGGGAAGTAACCGCGGTTTGAATATTCGAAGTTGTAATCAGGGAAACCAGGGGCGTGACGCCGGCAAGGATATAAGCAACGCCAGCCCAAACCGGCTTTCTAACCAAAAGAAGCACAATGCCAGCTAACGCTAACACCACGCCCGCGATGACTGCAATGCGGGTAAGTAAAGGGATTGTTACCAATCCGCTCATCTGCGGCCCGTAAACCATCATACCACGGACCGTAGCTAGCTGCAAACCGGTCAACGGATAGGATGTATCTCGAAATACAAACCGAATGTAAGGAAAAAAGAAAGAAACAATGATCACCGCACTCAAGGCAATCGCCACAATCGTTTTGACCCGGTTGGCAATCGCTCGCTTTTGTTCAACATGTTCATCAGTCAAAGATGTCTGCATCAGCAGGTCCTCCATTCTTTATTGAGCCCCATTTGTCAAACTCCTTTGGATGCAGCAAAATGCTTCGGCACCCAAACCGAGCGCCGGAGCATTTCATACGGAGCAAGCGCTCCGGGGCTATTTTTTATTGTGCCGGTACAAGCCCTACATCCGAAATGATCTGCTGTCCTTCGTCGGAGTATACAAAGTCAAACCAAGCTTTAATCAGCTCGCTGTCAGAGCCCTTCTTATAGATCTGGATGAACGGACGCTGTGCCTTGTAGGAACCATCAATGATGTTTTCCTCTGTAGCTTCTACACCGTCAACCTTGCAAGCCGTGATGGAATCGTTTACAGAGTCGAGGGAAACGTAGCCGATTGCAGACGGGTCAGAACCGACCTTGGAGACAACCTCACCGGTGGAAGTAACTTCCGCTGCATATTTGCAGTTGCCTTCGCAACCAAAGATGGATTCGAAACCGTCTCTCGTGCCGGAAGCCGCTTCACGGCCGATCACGGTGATCGCCTGGTCATTGCCGCCGAGATCTTTCCAGTTGGTGATTTCGCCGGTGAAGATCTGCGTAATCTGCTCGCTGGTCAACTCGGTGACCGGGTTATCCTTGTTAACTGCAATCGCGATGCCGTCGATTGCGATCTGGTTGATTTCAAACTGATCCGGGTTTTCTTCATCCTTCAGGTTTCTGGACAGGTCGCCGATCAGGGCTGTGCCGGAGTTAACAGCTTCCGGTGCATCGCCGGAACCATTGCCGCTCTTCGTCACGGTCACATCCGGATATTTCGCCATAAATGCTTCGCCAAGTGCCTGGCAAACCTTCGCCATCGAGGTGGAACCATTCAGCGTGAGGTCGCCGCTCAATTCTGTGGTCGCTTCCTCAGAGGAAGGCGCTTCCGCATCGTCGCCCGCCGCATTGTCCGCTGCCTGGGAAGACGGAGTCTCAGACTGTCCCTCTACCGCAGAGCTGCATCCAACGAACGCCATACTCGTGCACATCATAGCCAGTACCATTAGAATCGAAAGAACTTTTTTCATGTTTCATTGCTCCTTACATTTTTCTTCATGGTTTCTTTAAGTACGAGCTTATTCTATCGGCGGAATGTTAAAAACAGGTTAAGCTTAGTTTAGATCAAAATAAAATTAATATGCATTTTTGAGCCATGATTTAACCAGTGGTCGTCCTGTCCAATTGCTTGAAAAATCCCTCTATTTATGTGTGAAAAATGACCGATTCTCTCCGTTCTTGGCATAAAAAAATCCCCTTGGAATCCCGGAACCACCGGTTATTCCAAGGGGTAACTATGCCATTTCTTTTTACAAAACGGTTAAACGCGCTTAACTTAATCCATCAATTCTGAGGATGGTATTCTGCGCAGGTGCACTTCTTAAACTTCTTGCCGCTCCCGCAGGGGCAGGGATCGTTCGGGCCGATCTTCTTGCCCTTGCGCACAGGCTGGGCGGTATCGGTGCCGTCGGCGCTGGTTGCAGTGGGCTTCGCCACCTGCTCGCGCTTCGGCTCCTCCTGCGTGCGCAGCTGCACGGTGAGCATCATGCGGGCGGTGTTCTCGCGGATGGTCGCGATCATCTCGTCGAACATATCGAAGCCTTCCAGACGGTATTCCACAACCGGGTCACGCTGGGCATAGGCGCGCAGGCGGATACCCTTCTGCAGCTCTTCCATCGCGTCGATGTGGTCCATCCACTCGCGGTCCACGTTCTTGAGAAGGATGACGCGCTCCAACTCGCGCATGACCTTGTCGCCATACGCCTGCTCACGCGCTTCGTACTGTTCCATGGCCTTCTTTGTGAGTTCATCTTTCACAAAGCCGGGTTCCAGCTTCTCCATCTCGGTCTCGTCATACTGCAAATCGTCCGGGCCGATCAGCCAGCCCATATAATGCTCGCGCAAGCCGTTCAAATCCCAGTCGTCGCGCAGGGTTGCAGCGGGCAAATATTTGTCCACCTGCGCCTCGATCGCCTGCTCGATCATCTTGACAATCTGGTCGCGCAAATCCTCGCCGTTGAGCACCTGGTCGCGCTGGCCATAGACGATCTCACGCTGGCGGCTCATGACGTCGTCGTACTGCAAGACGTTCTTACGGATGCCAAAGTTGCGGCCCTCGATCTTCTTCTGGGCGCCCTCGATGGTCTTGGTCAGCATGCCCGCCTCAATCGGCGTATTTTCATCGACCTTGAGCGTATTCATCATCTGCGTAATGCGCTCGCCGCCGAACAGACGCATCAGGTCGTCCTCCAGGGAGATATAGAACCGGCTCATGCCCGGGTCGCCCTGACGGCCGGCACGGCCGCGCAGCTGGTTGTCGATACGGCGGGATTCATGGCGCTCCGTACCGATGATATACAGGCCGCCCGCCTCGCGGACCTCGTCGGCCTCGCCCTTCGTCTCTTCTTTATATTTGTTGTTGAGTTCCTGGAAGGTCTTGCGCGCCTCCAAAATCTCTTCGTTATCGGTATCCGAATGCGCATCCGCCTCGCTGATGAGCTCCTCCGGGTACTGCATACGGCGCATTTCCGCTTTCGCCATATACTCGGCGTTGCCGCCCAGCATGATGTCCGTACCACGGCCGGCCATGTTGGTGGCGATGGTCACCGCGCCCTTTTTACCGGCCTGTGCGACGATCTCCGCTTCCTTATCGTGGTACTTTGCGTTCAAGACCACGTGCTTGACGCCGCGGCGTTTGAGCAATTGGCTCAACCGCTCGGACTTTTCGATGGAGATTGTGCCGACCAGCACCGGCTGGCCCTTTTCGTGGTGCTCGACGATGTCATCGATGACCGCATTGAACTTGCCCTGCTCCGTCTTATAGACGACGTCCGGCAGATCCTGGCGGATCATCGGGCGGTTGGTGGGGATCTCAATGACGTCGAGCTTATAGATCTCACGGAATTCGTCCTCTTCCGTCATTGCCGTACCGGTCATACCGGAGAGCTTTGTATAGAGGCGGAAGAAGTTCTGGAAGGTGATGGTGGCGAGCGTCTTGCTCTCGCGCGCAACCTTGACGCCTTCCTTGGCCTCGATCGCCTGGTGCAGGCCCTCGTTGTAGCGGCGGCCATACATCAAACGGCCCGTAAATTCATCGACGATGATGACTTCCCCGTCTTTGACCACATAGTCGATGTCGCGCGTCATCACGCCGCGCGCTTTGATCGCCTGGTTGATGTGGTGCTGGAGGGTGATGTTGTCTGCGTCGGTCAAGTTTTCTACATTAAAATACGCTTCTGCCTTCTTTACGCCGGACGGGGTCAACGTTGCGGTCTTGGCCTTTTCGTTGACAATATAGTCTGCGTCTTTATAGAGCTCGTCGTTGTCCTCTTTGGTATCCAGGTCGGCGACCTTGACCATATGGAGCGTCTGCGCAAATGCATCCGCAATGTTATACAGCTCGGTGGACTTGTCCCCCTGGCCGGAAATAATCAACGGGGTACGCGCTTCGTCGATGAGGATGGAGTCAACCTCGTCGACGATGGCGAAATTGTGCCCGCGCTGCACTTTGTTTTCCTTATAGATGACCATGTTGTCGCGCAGATAGTCGAAGCCGAACTCGTTGTTCGTACCATAGGTAATGTCGGCATTGTAAGCCTTCTGGCGGGAAGCATTGTCCATATCGTGGGCAATCAGGCCGACCGACAGTCCAAGGAAGCGGTACAGCTTGCCCATCCATTCGGAGTCGCGGCGGGCCAAATAGTCGTTGACGGTAACCACGTGGACGCCCTTGCCTGCCAAGCCGTTCAAATACGCGGGGAGCGTCGCCACAAGCGTTTTACCTTCACCGGTCTTCATCTCGGCGATACGGCCCTGATGGAGCACGATGCCGCCGATGATCTGCACCGGGAAGTGGCGCATCTGCAGCACGCGGGCAGAAGCCTCGCGGCAGACGGCAAATGCGTCGGGCAGGATGTCGTCCAACGTTTCGCCGTTGGCCAAGCGTTCCTTTAAAGCAGGGGTCTGCGCCTGCAAATCCTCGTCGCTCAGCGCTTTGTATTTTTCTTCAAGTGCGAGCACTTTGTCGCAAAGGGGCTGGATGCGCTTTAACTCGCGCTTGCTGTAGTTGCCAAAGAAGGCTTTGAGAATATTACCCATGAACGTTCACCTCAAAATGGTTGTAAAAAACCGATTATTCATCTCAGTATTGAGCATACGGGTGTTATTATACCATAGGTACGGGGAAAAGGAAAGAACAAATCGTGAATTGTGACCAAAGAATTGACAGGGATTTTGCGGAAACACGTTTATAAGAAAAGATTCCAGGCGTCTGCGCTTGCTTGAAAGCGTTTCTTGATATTGCTTTTATCTTCCTTTTATTCTATTATGATCGTGAATCCTATATTTCTTGTTAACAACATCGTGTGATGAAACAACTGCTGGAGAATGTGATGCGACTATGAAAAAGCACCGAAACCGATGGGTTTGTTTTATCCTGAGCATCTTGATCGTATCTGCTGCTGTGCTCGCCTGGGTTTTTCATCAAAACCGGATGGAGAATCTCTATGGAAATGGGATAGGCCCAGTTTCTGAAGAACAGGTTCCCGATTTTCTCGCGGGAAAACCTGCCTATGCAATGGGGGTCAATTCCAAAGGTATGCCGGTCTTTGAAGACCCGGACGCCGCCTTTGCGGAAGCCACCATGGATTTTCAGACGGGCATCGCCGCCATTCAGGAACAATTCGATTTGGAACCCTTCACCCCTTCAAATTGGGAACCATACAAAACCTATGGCGCGCAGATTCCCACAGAGGATGAAACCCTGCGGGAGGAATGCATGCAAGTGTCCATTTTTTTGGATTTCTATGAAAACAGCTTTCCAAATACGTAAGGTCAAAAAGCCTGCCCTGCTCTTTTGCAGGACAGGCTTTTCCATCCACAATGATACAATTCTCTAGGAAGCAATCTTCACAGAGTAAAAACTATACGCTTTGTCCATGTGGAAGCTCCGAAAACGCATTCCCTTCTTTGACGCCCGTAACCGTCCCGTCGTAATATGCGTAAACCGCATCCCCCATTTGCGTGATATGCGATAGCGTCAAATCGCCTTCCAAAACGGTTCCCGTTGCGGAATCCATGTGGGTGCAATGATAGACCGGTTCCACCTTTTCCGGGGAAGAATAGATATACCGATAGCCGTGCAGCTCCTTCGTGATGACCTTCGAAGGTGTTTCGATTTCCGCCACATCTTCCAAATCCCGGCTGAAAACGGATGCCTCCATGGACATGCCGTCCTGCTTTTCAAAACGAATCTCCTGCAACGCCTGTTGCCCCTGCCCGTCCGTCAGCAACGCATAAAGGGAAAAGCCGTCCATTCCCCATGCATTTGACCCTTCCGGCCGGACGCCTTCTTCCGGCAACAGTTTCACTGGGAACTCCAAATGGATTTCCACTTCCTCCCCGCCGGCAACCTCTCTTTCCACCGGGGTCTCCAACCATTTTGTTGCATTGCAGGGAATGGTCCCATCCGGGGAAAGCTGCTGGGATGTACTCTGCCGGAGCACGCGGTTTTCTGCAAAGCCCTCTTCTACATTGTCCGAATCGTCCTCCGGCAGGAGAACATACTCCACAAATTTGACATCCGGATTTCCGGAAAGAAAAGAAATATGTTTGATCCCACTCGTCAAGGGCTTTACAGAAAAGGAGTATGCCACCTCGCCAGCGGCTTGTCCGGTTTTGCCCAGAAGCACCGGCTCCAATGTTTGCGTGATTTTCAAAAGGGCGCTGGGCGCTTCGTCCGATTGCTGGTCGATTGTCCTATCGTTGATTTCTTCTTTATCAGGCTTCTCTCTCGGTATGTTAGACATGAAAGAAAGTGAAACCACACTCCCCAAAAGAAGTAAGACGGCCAAAACAATACCAACCCGTTTTCCTTTCATGAAGTCCCGCTCCCTTCTTTATAAAATAACGCTATAATTTTATAAATTTGTCATCTATTTTTATCAATTTTCTTTAATTCTAATTATAAATTAGAATTAAAGAAATGTCAACTCTATGTAAATAATTTTCACAACATACGGTTAGGCTATAAAAAATTCCACGGGCGTTATAAAAGCCCGTGGAATTTTATTCATCAAGATTGTGAAGAATCTTCTTCATTCAAATTTAGCAAAGCGATTCGAACCGCTTCAATGACAAATGCAGAGAAAGTGCATTCTTTTCCCCGAATAGCGTCTTCAACTTCCTCAATCATATCGTTTGGAAAACGTATCGACTTTAACGTCGTTTGAGGAATACGTGGAATCTTAAATTTCTCCATTTTATCACCGCGCAATACAAATGTAACACAATCATTATGAAGAAAGCTTTGAAAAATGTATGTACTACATTTGTATTACCAGATTGATTATATACTATCTGTGAAGTTTTCTTCTTCTTTCAAATCTAATAAAGCCACACGCACTGCCTCCACCACAAAAGCAGAAAAATTACTATCTTTTCCCCGAATAGCTTCTTCAACTTCTTCAATCATCTCATTCGGAAACCGAATGGATTTTGTTGTTGTTGGCGGAGTTGCTGGAATATGAGGAATTTTGAATTTATTTCTCATGCGATTACCTCACAATACAATTGTAATACAGATATTATGTATCGTTATTTATGTAAAGTATGCATTACAAAAAGCATTACAACTGTATTGCAATTAAAATTGTACTGTGCTATAATATAAACGACATGAATATTTCTTTGGAGGCGCTTCACGATGTCCCCTATTTACCTTTCGCAAAACCTCCGCTTCCTGCGCAAGGCCTTTCATTTCCCCCAATGGCAGGTTGCACTCTGGTTAAACGTGGAGCGCTCTTCCTATACCTATTATGAGACCGGCCGTACCCTGCCGCCTCTTCTTATATTGCTCAAGCTCGCGTGGTTCTTCGAGGTCTCCCTGGACGGCCTCGTCCTGACGGACCTTGCCAAAGCCCCGCCGGACTACCTCCCCGCCTGCGTGCAACCCTCGGAAACGACCGCCGAAGTGGAATCCCAGGAGGACGCCCCGCCAAAACCGCGCCGGGGCCGGAAGCGCAAAAAGCGCACAGCCTCCTAATTCATTTGTTTATTCCTCCTTAGCCGCCTTCGGGCGGCTTTTCTTTTGCCCGTTTTCCATCCCACAGAAACGGCTCTTTCGAACGCCCATGCCTGCGCCGGTATGGGCGTTTTCTTCCACAAGTAGTTTCCCCTCTTGCATAATGCACGATGAGAGGATAGAATGGGGAAGGGAAAATGGATAAAACCAAATTACACTTTATTTTATATGGAAAGAGGGAGTTCCCATGAAAACAGTCCCAGAACGCATTGCGGCCCTGCGCGCTGCAATGAAGGAAGCAGGGGTCGACGGCTTTTTAATCCCGTCCTCCGATCCCCATATGAGCGAATATTTGCCCGATTCTTACCAAGCGCGAAGCTGGTTCTCCGGCTTTAACGGCTCGGTCGGCACGTTGGCCGTCACAGCGGACGCCGCCGCGCTTTGGGTGGATGGCCGCTATTTCATCCAGGCGGAGCGCCAGATTGCGGGCAGCGGCATCGAACTGATGCGCATCGCGCAGAAAGGCACGCCGGAAATCCCCGCATGGCTAGCAGACACGCTTCCGGAAAACGGCGTGATGGGTGTGGACGGCATGGTGACCGCCACATCGACCGTCGAAAAACTGAACAAAGCCTTTGAAAAGAAGCATATTTCGATCCGCGATATCGACTTCGTCACGCCGCTGTGGGAGGGCCGTCCGGCCGCGCCTGCAACCCCCGCGTGGCTGCTCGATGTGAAATACGCGGGCAAAACCGCGGCGGAAAAGCTGGCCCAGCTCCGCGAAAAACTCCAGGAAAAGGGCGCAAATGCCATGCTGGTTTCCCGCCTGGACAGCGTCGCCTGGCTTCTGAACCTGCGCGCGGACGACATCGCCTGCACGCCGGTCGCCATGGCCTACTGCCTGGTCCTGCCGGACAGCGCCACGCTGTTTATCAACCGGAGCCGCCTGCCGCAGGAGGCCCAGTACGCGCTGGCCAAAGAGGGGGTGCAAACTGCCGCCTATGAGGACGTTGCAAACGCCATCGCCGCGATTGACCAAATGGTGACCGCGCTCTATGAGCCCGACGGGTTGAACTATACCCTGTACAACGCCTGGAAAGCGAATCCGAACGTCACCCTTCTGGCGGGTGAGGAACCGGTTCAGCAGCTCAAGGGCGTTAAGAATGAGGTCGAGATTGAAAACATCAAGAACGCCCATGTGAAAGACGGCGTTGCCATGGTGCGCTTCCAGATGGCCTTGGAGGACAAGATGGCGCGCGGGGAAGCCGTAACCGAATGCGACGTAACGGAGATGCTTGCCACCCTGCGCCGGGAGCAGCCGCTCTGCCTGGGAGAAAGCTTTGACACCATCCCCGCCTATGGCGCCAATGCCGCGATGATGCATTACCACGCTGTCCCGGAGACCTGCGCCACGCTGGAGCCTCACGGGTTCCTGCTGGTGGATTCCGGCGGCCAATATCTGGACGGCACGACGGACATCACGCGCACCTATTCGTTGGGAGAGCTGACCGACGAGGAAAAGACCTACTACACCTGGGTGCTCAAATGCCACATTGACATCGCCAAGGTGATCTTCCTGGAGGGCTGCACCGGCGGCAACCTGGATATTATCGCGCGCAGCCCCCTGTGGCAGCACGGGATCGACTACCGCTGCGGCACCGGCCACGGCGTTGGCTTTGTCGGCGGCGTACATGAGGGCCCGCAAAACCTGCGCACAAACAACCACGCTGTTTTCCAGCCCGGCATGACCATCACGGACGAGCCCGGCGTTTATGAGGAAGGGAAAATCGGCATCCGCATTGAGAACGAGCTGGTCTGCAAGGAGTGGGACACCACAGAGTATGGCCGATTCCTCTGCTTTGAACCGATCACGTATTGTCCGATCGACACCCGCCCGGTCAAGGTGGAACTGCTGGACGACGCTGAACTGACGTGGCTGAACAATTTCCATGAGACCGTATACCGGACCCTGGAGAGTTCCCTGAACGACCGGGAGCGGGAATGGCTAAAGGCCGCCTGCGCGCCGCTCACCCGGTAAGCGCATGAATGCACTGATTGCAATCCTGCTCCTTTTTGCCCTTCTGGGCGCAGTCGATAAGATCATCGGCGGCAAACTGGGGGTTGCCGAAGAATTCGACCGTGGTCTGGCCGCCATGGGCCCGCTCTGCCTTTCCATGTCCGGCGTGTATTGCGTGGCGGTGGCCGCGCTGGGGTCCCATCCGGAGATCCTCTCCGCCTGGGGAAGCGTCCTCCCGTTCGACCCCTCGATCCTGGCGGGCGCGCTGCTCGCGCCGGACCTGGGCGGATATCCGATCGCCAGCCAGCTTGCGGCCACCCCCGCGTTAGCTGCCTATTCCGGTGCGATGCTCTCCTCCCTGCTCGGCTGCCTCATCAGCTTTGTCCTGCCCACCTCCCTGGGAAGCTTGGAAAGCCACGAAGTGGGAGGCTTTATGCGGGGCATCCTCTGGGGGATTGTGGCCATGCCCGCCGCCCTTGCAGTGGGCGGACTGCTGGCCGGATTGCCGGTCCCTTCGCTGCTCGCCAACCTATGGCCGGTCCTGCTTCTCTGCGCGATCCTCTGCCTGGCGCTGCGGTTTGCCCCGCGCGCCTGCATCCGGGTCCTCTCTGGGCTTGGACTGTTCGTCCGCGCTGCGGGCATCGTGCTCTTCTGCATTGTGGTGGCGGGCGTATTCGTGCCCGAATGGTCGATGGTCCCGGACACGCTCGTCTTTGAAGCGCTGACCATCGCCTTGAAATGCACGGTCGTGGTTTGCGGATCGACCGTCGCCTGCGGGCTGCTTCTGGCCCACTGCGGCGGGATCGTGGACAAGCTGGCAGGCCGCTTGGGGATGAACCGGTACGCGGTCGCCGGCTTGTTTGTCAGCGTTGCGTCCAGCCTCTCCATGCTGCCGCTGTACAGCCGGATGGACCCGCGCGGGAAAGCCGCAAACGCTGCATTCGCCGCAACAGGCGCGTTTGTCTTCGGCGGGCAATTGGCGTTTGTCTCCAGCGTATCCACGGGAAACGTGGTGGCCGCTTATGTGGCCTGTAAGCTGGTGGGCGGCATATTGGCGGTATGGTTGGCCATGCATTTTACAAAAGGGGACGAACTTCCAGCAGAAAGAGCCACGGAACCGGCGCCGGCTTGCAAATGACGTTCCATTGGCGGCTCATCCTGCCGCCCTATGGATGGTCTTCGTTTCCGGCGGACGTTTCTTTCATACAAGTTCCAGCATAAAGACAGCGGCCAGTCCCGTTTGGGGCTGGCCGCCGGTTTTTATCTGTTTCCTTTTCCCGGATACAACTCCATTGCCTGGTCTTACCAAAAGAGAACGGAATGCCTATTTTTATAGTGGCCAGGAATGGAACATCCCTATACCTGTTCCTCCCATTCTTTGACTTTTTCAAAGGCAAAAAACAACTCCGCAGGAATCTTTACGGTGTCCGGCGGGACCGCTGTCTCGATCACACTCCCCCGGAGCGGAAGGCCGTGCGTTCCCGTTGCCCGATCCGGTTTTAATCTCATCCCTAACGAAGCGAAACTTCCCCTGTGTTCTTCCGGGCGGGATTTCAAATATTCCTTGGAATAGAATTGCAGACTCATATCCTTGCTGCATTCGTATTCAATCCCGACATAACACATTCCCTTTGGACAGCTTTGTTCCAAGGCTTCAAAGCAACTGCGTTTGACCTGCCGCAATTGTTCCGGTGAAAGGCCCTCTGTATATCTCGTATGGTTGAATTGTTCTTCCAACTCGTTCCATACATCGATCAATGTAACACGATTGATATAACACGCTACTGAATCTCCGGAGTGGTCCAAGAACCGGAACGAACGGCTTTTCCCCACCGTTAACGTGACGGTTTTTTCCAGGATATGCTGAATGGGGTCCGGTCTATGCCGGATGGTGACCAGCGTTTTCTCGGAAACGTTTGGCAACGTCTGCCGATCCGCAATCTCCAGGGTGACCAGCTGCAAACGCTCCCATGCCATGTGCTTGAGCCATTCCGGAACCACCCAGCCAGCGCTCATCATAGCAAGGAAGAGTTGGACATTGCCGTAATCCAGGAAAGAGTCCATCAAAGGGCCGCTCGAGCCCCCTTGCACCTGTAACCGTTCCTTTCCCAAATAGATGTCGCTACAGTGCAAATAGCAAACATCCGGGTTCCCCTGCTCCTTGAGGATTCTTCTATGATTCCGGATTCCCTTTCTCCGACGCCGCCCATCTTCGGATTCCTCATATGGCTCCAGGATATAGAGCTTTGCTTCGTCCGCCAGGGTCATGCCAACGATGTGATATTTTTTGTCCTTGCGTTCGATGGTTCTTCCAATCACCCGAATCTCTTGCCATGTTTGATGGGCTTCTTCTAAGGTTCGAAAATCCATTCTCCTATCTCCCAACAGAATTCAATTGGTCTGTGCGTTCATTGTAGCATAGCCGTTGACACCTGTCCACATGGCGCCTTTCAAGCGGAAACCTTCCGGCTTCGAAGACTGCTTTTAAGCGCCAGTGTAAAAGCCAAAGGAATTTTCGAAATCTACCGAATTATAGTCGGATAAAAAGAGAAAACGATAAACGAAAAAAGATCCCGCCGGACATTCCTTCCAGCGGGATCTTTCAAATTTGAATCTGTTTGCCTCTATCAATCGCCGACCTGATAACCGGCGTCGCTGACCACGTTGGAAATGCCGGACAGGTCGATTTTCGACTCGTCATAGGCAACCTGGGCGGTTTTTGTTGCAAAACTCACCTTTGCCTTTTCGATCCCATCCGCCTTCAAAAGCGCATTCTCCAAGTTGGCCGCGCAATGCTCACACTTCATCCCAAGGACCGACAGCGTGGCTTCCTTTGTCGCTTTTCCTACCATTACAAACCCTCCTTTTCCTTCTGCAATCTCACAGGAACGCCATCAATAAGGCGGAACCTGCAATCAACAGTGCGCATCCCAATGCCACAATCCGAATGAAAAGCTTCCGCGTATCTGCGCGGCTTTTTTTCTTTCCCGTTGTCCGCATGGCGTTTTCCTCCTGTTCCATGATAATGAGTTGCTATAGCATTTTATTATACCCGTTGTTCTTTCAAAATTTGTTACGATATTCTGAATTCTAAGTTAAAATGCCTGTAAAAAAGCAAGACCTGTCCAAGGAAAGAAATTCCACCCGCCCAGAAATGATTGACATGCCATGCCGAATGCAATAGAATAGAGCGAGGATGCCAAATTGGGCCCTTTTGATTTGTATTCTTATTGATAAGGACAAGCCGTGTTAATTGGATGAGGAGTGACAAAATGGACAAACGAAATACGTATACGCGATCCGGTTCACGCGATATTTATTCCAGCAGCAAAGGGCCCCGGCAGTATCGAGGAGAAATCGACCGGTACAATTACGTTGACCGCGATATCTATTCCAGCAGCAATAAGCGGGCCGCTGTCAAGAGCGCCAAAAGCCGGAAAGCGGACCGCCGGCGCAAAAAGAAGCGTGGAGGGCACCGGGTCCTTGCCACAGTTTTTTCTGTAGCGCTTGTGCTTGTGCTGGGGGTCGTCGCGTATGCCGGCGTGATGGTGAGCCGTCTCAACCGTCCAGGGGTGGACACCTCCCAATATGTGGAACAGCCCGAAGCCGCCCCCACATGGGATGTGATTTCCAAAGACGGGGTCACCAATATTCTATTGATCGGCGCGGACAATGGGGACGATGGGAACAGCCACCGTTCCGACACCACGATGTTGGTTTCCATCGACAACGGGACCCAAAAGCTCCGTCTGGTCTCCTTCCTGCGCGACCTCTATCTCGAAATCCCAACCGTCGGAAAGACCAAACTGAACGCCGCCTATGCCAACGGCGGCCCAGCTTTAACCATGCAGACCATTGAAAACAACTTCCGTGTGAATATCGACAAGTATGTCTCGGTAAATTTTGAAAATTTCGAAGCGATTATCGATAAGATGGGCGGCATCGATATCGATATGTCGGCCGAAGTCGCAGCCGAGGAAAACCGGAATATGGGCAGCAATTTGCACGAAGGCGTCAACCACCTGGATGGCCGCCTCGCCCTGTACTACGCCCGCATCCGTGCAACCGACAGCGATTTTGGGCGCACTGGCCGCCAACGCCAGGTTGTCGAAGCGATGATTGCCCGCATGAAGGAACTCAACCCTGTGGAATTCAGCAAATTGATGTATGACTACCTGCCCTATGTAGAAACCAACCTCAGCGACGGGGATCTGCTCGCCTTGGCTGCGATGGCCCCATCCATTATGAATTATGAGATGGAAACCATGGCCGTCCCCAATCCAAACGCCTATGAGGATCAGACGATCCAAGGCAGCGGCATGGTGCTTGTGCCCGACCTTCCGGAAAACTGCCGCCTGCTGCGGGAATTCCTCTATGGTACTAGTGGCACGGATAATGCCGGATTGTAATCTTTCCTCCGCTTATCGAAAATACGCTTCGAGAAAGGCAAGTCCCCTCGAAGCGTATTTTTTTGTGAATTGCCGTTAAAATCTTTCACATTCGACCTGTATTTCTTTATGCGATTGAAAACCCTCGTTAAAATGAGTATAATATGGATGTTATATCATGCAAGGCAACCTCTATATGGAGAATGTTTTTGCATATTTTCCCGGCCGATATGGTCATCGCGCGGGAAATGTGTAGACTGAACAGTAGGAGCGAAATGACATGGAGAGAAAAACGTTTTATATCACCACGCCAATTTACTATCCATCCGGTAAGGCGCATATCGGCCACAGCTATTGCACCGTGGCGAGCGACGCCATTGCCCGCTATAAGCGTCTTCAGGGATATGACGTGATGTTTTTGACCGGAACGGACGAGCATGGCCAGAAGATCGAATTAAAGGCTGCGGAAGCAGGCGTTACCCCAAAAGAATATGTGGATAAGATCGTCGCAGGCTTCCAGAGCCTCTGGAAACTTCTCAACATCAGCAACGACCGCTTCATCCGCACGACGGATGAATATCATATGCGCGCGGTCCAGAAAATTTTCCGTGCCCTCTATGAAAAAGGGGAAATTTATAAGGGCAAATACGAAGGCTGGTATTGCACCCCCTGCGAATCCTTCTGGACGGAGACTCAGCTCAAGGATGGCAAGTGCCCGGACTGCGGCCGCGAGGTCAAATGGGCGGAGGAAGAGGCCTATTTCTTCCGTCTTTCCAAATACGGCGACCGTCTCCTGAAGCTCTATGAGGAACGCCCGGAATTCATCCAGCCGGAAAGCCGCAAGAATGAGATGATCAATTTCATCAAACAAGGCTTGGATGACCTGTGCGTCACGCGCACCAGCTTTTCCTGGGGTATCCCCGTGGACTTTGACCCGGATCATGTGATCTATGTCTGGTTGGACGCGCTGACCAACTATATCACGGCATTAGGTTATAGCTCCGGCAACGACTTGATGTACCGCAAGTTCTGGCCGGCCGACGTCCATTTTGTCGGCAAGGAGATCGTGCGTTTCCACACCATCATTTGGCCTGCGATGTTGATGGCATTGGATCTGCCCCTTCCCAAACAGGTTTACGGCCACGGCTGGCTGCTGTTTGGCGACGGCACCAAGATGAGCAAGTCCAAGGGCAATGTGGTGGACCCGCTCATCCTTTGCGAGCGCTATGGCGTTGACGCCATCCGGTACTTCCTCTTGCGTGAAATCCCCTTTGGCGCGGACGGCGTCTTTACCAATGAGGCGCTCATCAACCGCATCAATTCCGACTTGGCGAACGACCTGGGCAACCTGCTCTCCCGCACCACGGCGATGGTGGAAAAATACTTCGGCGGCGCGCTTCCCCGCGAGCGCTGCGCTGCGGCGCCGGACGGCGAGCTGATCACGCTGGCTTCCATGCTGCGCGGCAAATGCGACGCCGCGATCGACAAGTATCAATTCTCCAACGCGCTGGGTGAGATCTGGAAGCTGATCGCCCGCGCCAATAAATACATCGACGAAACCATGCCGTGGGCTTTGGGCAAGGACGCTACGAAGCGCGCGCGCCTGGCGACCGTCTTGTACAACCTCTGTGAAACGCTGCGTATCATTTCGATTTTGATCGCTCCGTTCATGCCGGAAACCGCTCCGAAGATTCAGCAGCAGATCGGCGCTATTCCGGAAGTTCTCACCTACGAGTCCTCCTCCAAGTGGGGCTTGCTCCCGCCGACCGCCGTGGTCACCAAAGGGGAGACCCTGTTCCCGCGCATCGACGTGGAGAAGGAAATCGAAGAGTTGAACAAACTACTCCCCAATCGCGCAGAGCCCGAGAAAAAGCACATTGAGGGCTTAGCACAAATTGGGATCGACACATTCGAGAAAGTGGAGCTGCGCGTGGCAAAGGTCAAGGCTTGCGAGCCGATCAAACGCGCAAAGAAGCTCCTGAAGCTCACACTGGACGACGGCGAAGGGGAGCGCGTGGTCGCTTCCGGCATTGCCGCCTGGTACAAGCCGGAGGATCTGATCGGCCGCAGCGTGATTTTGGTGGCAAACCTCAAGCCGGCTACGCTCTGTGGCGTGGAAAGCCAGGGCATGATCTTGGCCGCGGACGAGAGCGAGGACAGCGTCCGGGTGATCTTTGTGGATGGCGTCCCGGCCGGCTCCCGCATCCATTGATGAGGGATTCTATGTATGGAACGTCTGATTTTTGATTCACACGCACATTACGACGACGAGGCATTTGACCAAGACCGCGGGGAGATTCTTCGGAATCTCCCCGCGCAGGGTATATGCCGGATTGTCAACGTGGGCGCGGATTTGCAGGGCTGCCGCGACGCCGTGGCGTTGGCGGCAGCATATCCCTATATCTATGCAGGGGTGGGAATCCACCCTGAATGTGTAAACGACACCCCTGACGAGGCATTGAACGAAGTGGAAACCCTTTTGGACGCGCCCAAGGTCGTCGCAGTCGGTGAGATCGGCTTGGATTATCACTTTGAAGACAACGCGCCCCGCGAGGTCCAGCGGGAATGGTTTGCCAAGCAGCTCGCACTCGCCAACCGCAGAGGGTTTCCCGTCATTGTCCACGACCGCGATGCACACGGGGACACGATGGAATTGCTGTGCAAACACCGTCCCAAAGGGGTTGTCCATTGCTTTTCCGGCAGCGTGGAGATGATGCGCGAAGTGGTCCGCCTGGGGATGTACATCGGGCTGGGCGGCGCGGTCACGTTCAAAAACGCGCGCGTGCCGGTGGAGGTCGCCGCGGCGGTCCCGCTGGACCACCTTCTGCTGGAGACCGACGCGCCCTATATGGCGCCCGTCCCCTACCGCGGAAAGCGCTGCGACTCCTCCATGATCGCCAAAACTGCGGAACGCATTGCGGAGATCCGCCAGATGCCCGTGGAAGAGCTGCTCAAAGCAACGCAGCAGAATGCGTCACGCCTGTTTGGAATTCCTTTGGAGGAGGCTTCCGTATGAGCGATTTCTATGACAATATCGCCTATGTATTGGGGCACACCCTATATTTAAACATCACAAACCGCTGCCCGTGCGCCTGCGACTTCTGCATCCGCACCCACAGCAAAAGCGTCGGAACCGGGGACAACTTATGGCTGGAGCGCGAACCGACACAGACGGAGATCATGGCCGCTCTTGCCCAGCACGATCTCAGCCAATACCGCGAACTGGTCTTTTGCGGCTACGGCGAACCGACCTGCCGCCTCGACGACCTTCTTTGGGTTTGCAATAAAGTCCGCGGCATCCGGGACATCCCCATCCGGGTCAATACCAACGGCCTGTCCGACCTCATCAACGGCCGGAGTACGGCAAAGTCCTTCCACGGCTTGGTGGACGCTGTTTCGGTCAGCCTGAATGCTTCCACCCCGGAGAAATACGTAGAGCTTTGCCATCCCAAATACGGTCTGGATGCCTTGCCTGCTATCTTAACCTTCACAAAAGACGTGGTACAGTATGTGCCGGAGGTCGATATGACTGTGGTGGACAACGGGACCCCCAAGGAGGAACTCGCCGCCTGCGAAGCGCTCTGTAAGCAGACAGGGGCGCATTTCCGTGTGCGGCGCTATATCACCACCTATGAGGAGGAAGCAAAGAAGCCCGATCCACAGATTTCTTAAAATGCTTCTCTGAAACTCCTTTTCCTCAAGATGCGCGTGTCCTTTCCAAAAGAGAGCGCCTCTTTTCAAGGGACAACCGTCCTGCGGTTCTGAAACAAGTTTGATCTTAGGGCGCCGATTTATATTTGCAAAAGGGGATGACAAGATGAAAATCGAGGGAAATCAAAAAGAATTGGACGCTATGGCTGAATTTCACAAGGGCAACCGGCAAGAGGGCTTAAAATTGCAGGAAGAATTTGCGGCGGAATTCCGGGAGGAATACAAAGACAAAGACCATTGTCCTTGCCAGAAGGCCTGCCGCTACCATGGGAATTGCAAAGAATGTGTGGCCATCCACCGGGCACACCAGGAGCATGTCCCCAATTGTATGCGGCCGATTCTCAACCAGAAGATTAAACTGCTGTCCGAATTGACGGAACACACGATTGCAAAGGAAATCGAGCCGCCCCATGAGGTTTTGCGCAAAGAATTTCAAGAATAAACTCCATGCGGATGGGTTTTAAAAAGAGCTGTAGGAAAGGTTCCCTACAGCTCTTTTTCTCTATTTAAATCTTTTTACCCGGCCTTTTCTTCGTCCTCGTCCTTGGGGATTGGCTGGGGTGTGGTCATGCGCAGCACCAGGACTGTCACATCGTCGTCGTGGCCGTCCGAACGCCTTGCCACCGCTTCCGCCACCAGTTCCTCCGCGAGATCCTGCGGCGAAAGGCCCTGCCACTGTTCCACCGTCTCGCACAGCCAATCGTCCCCGGCGGCGAGCGCGCCGTCGCTCAGCAGGACCACCAGGTCGCCGTCCCTGAGCACCGCGTCCGCCTTTGCAAAATGGGCGTCGTTTAAAATGCCGACCGGCAGCGAAGGGGCGTCGATGCGTTTGGCTTGTCCATCCTGCCGCAGGATCGTAACCGGCGCGCCCGCCTTGCGCAGCTCGACGCATCCGCTGAACAGATCCAAGACCGCCACATCGATCGTCGCAAGGGACTCGTCCCCGCTTTTAACCACCAAAGCGGAATTGACGATTTTTAATGCGGTATCAAATCCGATGCCGGCCTTTACGAGCTGCGAGAAGATGCCGCTCGCCATCGCGCCATCCACCGCAGCCCGTCCGCCCGATCCCATCCCATCGCTGATAATCGCCACTTGACGGCCGCTGCCGTCGTTGAAGCATGCGTAACTATCCCCGCAGAGCTGACCGTCCCCGCACACATGCTGGTAACATCCGGTCTGTACACGGTACACCGGACGCTCGCTCATCTGCACCCGGCATTTCCCCTGCGCCGTGCTGATACAGGGCGTCTCAAACAGCCGGCCACACGCGCGGGAAATCTCCTTCACCACCGCGCCGCGGTTCAGACGCATCCGCTCCACCTGCATGGCCTCAATCTCAATCGACATGCGGTTGAATTGATCCACCCGGCAGCTCACCTCGATGGGTGTCACACCGGCGGCCCGCAGGACCTCTGAAACCTGCTGCGCAGCGGCGAAATCAAAGCGTTCAAAGAGCTCCATTTCGCTGGCCATGTCCTCCAGCATCCGGCTGGTGGTTGTAAACTGATTGGCCACCATATTGCGCACCTGCGCGATGCGGCCCTCCGCCGCCTGGCGCACAGTAAACGCCTCGTAATTCCGGTTCACGCATTCCACCATATCGTTTAAACGGCTGCAATGCGTTGCAAAATGCGGGCTGAAATCTGTGCGGTCGATCCGCCCGCGCGTGCGCAGGCGGGCCGTCAAGTCATTAAAGGCGTTCATGCTGTCGCTATAGTTGCGCTCCCAGCAGTAAATCTTGAGCCCACATCCCATGCACACTTCGTCGATCGCCTTTTTATACACGCCGTTGATGTCCGGTGCACACGCTGCGCCGAGCTTCCGGCTGACCTCTTCCACCGATTCGGACACACTGCCCAATGCCTTTGCCGCATAGTCCAGCTTCATGATGACGGAGCGGCGCAGGCCGCCCGACCGGGAATGGTCGTCCCCGCTGGAGAACAGCCCCACCAGTTTGCTTCCCATTCCCTTGGGGAGCGCGATATAGAGGACAGACGCCGCCATGACTTCATATAGCCCGCTGATCACGGCAGCCTGGTTTCCCACCTGGAGCGACGCGACACCGTTCGCCACAACAAATGCCGCAGCCGAGGCCAGCCGCCCGACGGGGGAAAACACGCCCGCCATCAGCCCTCCCAGCGCATATGCGCCGGAGACATAATTCAGCCCTGTCGTCCCCAGGCTGAACAGGGTCCCCGCTGCGATTCCGGCGATGCCCCCGCCCGCTACGCCCCCATAGCGTGCGGCGAACAAAATCCCCAATACGGCCGCAATATGCCCCAGTGAGATGCTGCCGATGGTCAGATCGGCAAAGGCCAGCAGCAGGACCCCCAAGGACAGGAGCGTGCATGCAATCTCCTGCCCGCTCATCCCGGAGGCGCCCCTGCGGGAACCAAGCGCTGTACCCGCATGCGCAAAAAAGTAGGCTGCGCCGCCCGCCAGAAGCGATTCCGCCACATACATCGCCGTCCCCGAGGGCGTGGAGCCATTTACAAACGCCAACGCCATCCCGGTGCAGAGCATGGGCAAAAAGGCTGTCATGGGGGCAAAAGCAGGATGCTGGCGCACGCGCACCAGGTCGTTCATCGTCCAACGGATGGCGGCGGCGGCGAGAATGGCCGCAATGTAATGGACGGGCACCGATACCTGCGACGGCAAAAGATACCCAACCGCGCATCCCAACACGGTGCTCCACATGGAATGGTACGGCATGGCGGCCACCGCTGCCACGCCAAAGGGGGCATATTTTCCAAACACCACACCGCGCGCGCACAGCAACCCTACAACAAAGAACACCGCCTGCCGTGCAACGGCCCGCATCCCCGGCAAAAGGGCCGCCAGCCAGTTTTCCAAGTCCACACGCCGGTTGGAGATTGGCGGGGCCTGTCCCTCCGGGACCTGCGCTGCTACTTTTTCCTTTGCCATTCCCATCGCTCTCCTTCTATGATTTCGTGCTTGTCCACCTTTTAGAGCGAACATGCATCCAGGCATCGAAAAGGGTTTACGGGAACATTATACAATAAGTATATGGAAAGTTTTGTCATAACTTCGTGTAATATTTTGGAAGCTCCGGTCGCAGTTTCCCTGATGCAAGCCGCCTTCCTCCTGCAAGCTATCCTCCAGAAACAAAACCATTTCCAAATCTTCCCCTCTTTTCGCACGTTTCGGCCCCCTTTCGAGCATCTTTCAACGCCTATGCCCCGCCCACACTGGACGTTATGCGCAAAATGTGGTAAACTGAATACGAATTTATTAAACGAAAGGAACTTGCGTCATGGAATACAAAATTTCCGACCGCGTGCAGACCCTCAAGCCGTCTGCGATTCGCGAAATCTTTAAGTATGCGGCGGACCCGACCGTGGTTTCCCTCTCTGCCGGCAACCCCGCCCCGGAAGCATTCCCCGTCAAAGAGGTCGCTGAAATCTCTGCCCGCATTATGGCAGAGCGCCCGGTGGACGTGTTGCAGTATGGATTGACCGAGGGATACCTCCCGTTGCGCCAACACCTGACCGCTTATATGAAAGAAAAGCACCAGGTTGGCCGCGACTTTGACGACATCCTCATCACCTCCGGCGCGCAGCAGGTGATGGACCTCACCACAAAATCCCTGTGCAACGAGGGGGATGTGGTGATCTGCGAGGCCCCGAGCTTCATCGGCTCCCTGAATACCTTCCGCTCCTACAACGCCCGTTTGCGCGGCGTTCCCATGGAGAGCGACGGCATGGATATGAACGAGCTGGAACGCGCCCTCAAAGAGGAACCCCGCGCCAAATTCATCTATACCATTCCGAACTTCCAGAACCCCTCGGGTATCACCATGAGCCTGGAGAAGCGCAAACAGCTCTATGCATTGGCAAAGCAGTACGGCGTGATGATCCTGGAGGACAACCCCTATGGCGACATCCGCATCAAGGGCGAGTACATCCCGTGCATCAAGTCCATGGACGAGGACGGCATTGTGATCTATGTGGGTACCTTCAGCAAGGTGATCTCCCCCGGCATGCGTGTCGGATACGCCATTGCGCCGAAACCGCTCCTGCAAAAGCTGGTGGTCTGCAAGCAGGGTGCGGACGTCCACACCAATATGTGGAGCCAGATCATCTGCCATGAATTCATGACCAAATACGACTATGAAGCGCACCTTGCCCACCTGCGCGAGCTTTACCGTGTGAAATCTGCACTGGCGCTGCGCAAGCTGGACGAGTGCCTCGTCCCGAATAAAATCACCTACAACCCGTTTGAGGGCGGCCTCTTCATGTGGTGCACGCTGCCGGACGGGGTCGATATGCCCGCGTTCTGCAAGGAAGCGGTTTTGCGCAAGGTCTGCGTCGTCCCGGGCAATGCGTTCCTGACCGACGAGAGCGAACCCTGCCAGAGCTTCCGCATCAACTATTCCACGCCGACCGACGAGCAGCTTGTCCGAGGCATTGAACTCCTCGGCCAGCTGGCCAAGGACGTCCTGTAAGGAGGGTGCTTCCCATGGAAAATCAAACGGCCGAACGCAAAAAGGTCATATTCAGCGCGATCCAGCCCAGCGGCACCATCACCCTGGGCAACTACCTCGGCGCGCTGAAAAACTGGGTCGCTTTGCAGGACGACTTCGACTGTATCTTTGCCCTGGCGGACCTGCACACCATCACCGTGCGGCAGGAGCCGGCAAAATTCCGCCGCAACATCCTGGAGGCCTACGCCCTGTTACTGGCCTGCGGGATCGACGTAAACAAGAGCCTGTTCTTCATGCAGAGCCATGTCCATACGCATGCGGAATTGGCGTGGATTCTGAACTGTTACACCCAGTTTGGCGAGCTCTCCCGCATGACGCAGTTTAAGGATAAATCCGCCAAACACGCGGACAACATCAATGCGGGCCTGTTCACCTATCCGGCGCTGATGGCTGCGGATATCCTCCTTTATCAAGCGGACCTGGTCCCGGTCGGTGCGGATCAGAAGCAGCATTTGGAGCTGACCCGCAACATTGCGGAGCGCTTCAACGGCCTGTACAGCCCCACCTTCGTGGTGCCGGATGCGTACATTCCGAAGAACGGCGCGCGGATTATGTCCCTGCAGGATCCGACCAAGAAGATGAGCAAGTCCGACGAAAACGCCAACGGCTGCATCGCGCTGTTGGATAAGCCGGAGGACATCATGCGCAAATTCAAGCGCGCGGTGACGGACAGCGACGCCTGCGTGCGCTATGCCGAGGGCAAGGACGGTGTAAACAACCTGATGGGGATTTATTCCGCGGTCACCGGCCGTTCCTTCGACGAGATCGAACGCGAATTCGACGGCAAGGGCTACGGCGATTTCAAGGCCGCTGTCGGGGAAGCGGTCGTGGAGCATCTGCGTCCCATCCAGGAGCGCTATGCCGACTACAGCAAAAACAAGGATTATCTGGAACAGTGTTATCGTGCGAGCGCGGAAAAGGCGTTGGCCATCTCCCTCCGCACCCTGCGCAAAGTGATGAAAAAGATCGGTTATATTCTTTAAGAAGGATGGATACCCCTGCCCACAGCCACTGTGGGCGGCGGCAAGGAACTCGTCCCCGCTAAAAAGAGGTCTCTGTTTCTTTCAACAAAAAAGCGTTGGTACTATGGATTTCTCCGTAGTACCAACGCTTTTTTACATTTGAACTGCTCAAGATCACTTGGCTTCTAATTTCAAAATATGCGCGTTTAACAATTCTTGGAACGTAGCATTGCGGCCCGCCGCGCCCCATCTGCCGGGACGGTCCACCGGCGTATAATAGCGGCTTTTCTTTTGTTGCCGCAGGAACGCCAACGCCTCCTCTTTCCGTCCCCGCTGGGCCATCCCATCTGCCGCCTTGATTGCATACATAGCCTGAGATGGTTCCAAACGGTATGCCTCCAAATAGTGCGAAATTGCAGCCTCCAATTTGCCGAGATGTTCCTCCGCAGCCGCAAGATCGGACACAATGCAGGCCCGGTTTGCCGCTGCTTGATTAATCAAAATTCCTTCTTCCTCAACAGTTCGCTGCGGTAGCCCCTTCCAACCGTCTGTGGACAGATAGGCAGTTGCATAGCGCTCCGTCTCTCCTGCATACGGGCCCCCTAGGAAACTATAGGCACGCGCTGTCAAATAAAGCTGTTCTGGTGTAGTGGGGGTTTTGCAAAGCTCGATTACTTTTAATAGCACCTTGGACCGGTCTCCCAACTGTTTCGCCAGCGCCCTAGCTTCCTCCTCTTGTTCATATGGGTGCGGGACAGGCCCTCCCACTAGGTCGAACAGTGCAGCGGCCAACTCTGTTTGATGAATGGATGGATGTGTCATAACGTCCCCTTCTTTCCAAAACTGGACATCCTAGTTCTATCATTTACGCGGTATCCTTCGCAGAACCATTCCGTCCTCTCTTTATCCAAGGACACGCTGCACCACTTCTGCGCGCAGGCCGTCCCGCTGGGATTGGCTCAACCGCCGGCCGCAGGCCAACGTCAGGGTTGCAGGCTGCAATTCCATCAGCAGGGCGTCGATCTTTTCCACACCAACGCCGGAAATCAGCCCAGCTGCAATTCCCAAACGTACACGGTACAGCAGGTCTGGAAGCTCCTGTTCCCCCAACATCTTCGCACTTTGCAGGACTCCAAGCGCCCGGCTTACGGCGTCCTGCATCTCCAGCTTTTCCGCCAGGGAAAGGCGCGCTGTGCGCTCCTGCACCAAAAGCTGCTGCGCAATACTCTTGAGGTTGCGCAGGGCCTCTTCCTCGTTCAGCCCCAAGGTCAACCGGTTGGAGAGCAGGTACCGCGAGGTCTGTTCCTCTTCGTTGGATGGGTCGAAGGGTTCCTCCTCCAACACAAGGCCCAGCTTCGCCAATCCCGCCGCAATCCGGCCGATCGAACCGCTTTCATGCAGCGCCGGGAGGTGCAGCAATACGGAGGCCCGCATTCCTGTGCCTAAGTTCGCGGGGTCTTGCGTCAAATAGCCGAGCTTCGGGTCAAAGGCAAAGTGCAACTCTTTATCCAAGATGGTGTCCAAATGGTCTGCCTCTGCATAGGCGCTTTCCAGCTCCATCCCGGCCCGGAACACCTGGATGCGCAGATGGTCCTCGCCGTTAACCAACAAGGAAAGGCTCTCGTCTTGGGTGACCAGGAGCCCGCCCATGCGATCCGCAGGAAAGTCCGGCTGGACAAGGCGTCGTTCCGCCAAGGAAAGGCCGTCGGTCCGGCCGATGTCCTCCATGCGCCAATAGGCGAACTGATGCCCCACCGCAGCGTTTTCGTTGGTCGCCGCCTCATAGATCATCTGCTCCACCTGCTGCCGTCCGGCGGCATTCATCCGCTTCGGATACGGATACCCCGGCAAACTGCGCGCCAGGCGGACGCGCGTGCTGATGACAACGTCGTTTTGCTCTCCCGCCTCCTGATACCACTTATGCATGGCGGCCGCCTCCTTCTTCCAACGCCTTGATCTGATCGCGCAATGCGGCTGCGTACTCAAAATTCTGTGTGTCGATTGCCTCCCGCAGCGCGCGCCTCTTCACAACCAACTGGCTGCTTTGACGCGGCTGCGGCAGGTTTGCCCCCGGCACCTTCCCGCGATGCACTGCTTCCCCGTGGATGCGCTCGATCACCGGCTTTAACCGGTCGGAGAAGGTGTGGTAACACTCCGCACAGCCGGCCCGGCCGCTGCGGACAATGTCGTCAAAAGAGGCGCCGCACACAGGGCAGTGGACGTCTACCACAACCCGCACATGGGCCGGTACCCTTTTTTTTGCTTCTTCCTGACGATGTGGCGTCATAAAACATTCCTCCAATCAACAGGGTCTATATCCCTTGCGTGCAGTTGTACCCCCTGGTTCCGCACGCCCGTTCTTCATCTATATACATCTGTACACAGGAATATTTATCGGAGAATCCTCCCGCGCCGATTTTGGTTGTAACACCTTTTGGCCTCCCGCAATATACTATACTGTAATTCGAAAGGAGGCAAACAATTATGTGTAACAACAACTTCTTAGGTGGCTGCGGATGCTCTTGGATCATCATCCTCATCATCATTCTCCTGTGCTGCTGCGGCGGTAACGGCTATGGCTACTCCAACAACAACGGTTGTGGCTGCGGCTGCGACAACGGCTGTGGCAACAGCTGCTGCTAATTTCCGCGCGAAAAGGGGCTGCAACCTGCAGCCCCTTTTCCCCCTGTCCCAATGGGACAGGCCCTCATTTTTTTTGCTGCTCTTTCGCCTGCGTCAGGGCATTGGCCAATTGATCCGGGCACGAGGTCGGCTTAAAGCCGCACCGGATGCCCTTGCACCGTGCGATGACATCGTCCACCTTCATTCCTGCGATCAAGGAACAAATCCCCTTCAAATTCCCATTGCAGCCGCCGGTAAATTTGGCCGATTTTACAACGTCTCCATCCAGCTCGAGCAAAATCTCCGACGAACAGACGCCGCGCGTCTTATAACGATATTCCATCCTGTATTTCCTCCTATATGGGTCTTCTATTCCACCCGCAATTTTTTCAGCAGGGTAAGCTGATCGTCCGGTGTGGTGCAGGTTCCCAAGGGATGCGTCACTTTGCTGTACATCCCATGGAAGTCCGTGCCCCCGGTCATAATCAGATGGTATTGCGTGGCAATCTGCATAAACCGCTCCGCATCGCCCTCGCGGTTGCGTGTATGCCAGACCTCCACGCCCTCGATTTCATGGTCGCGCGCCAGCTGCTCCAATAGGTCGTAGCTGTCGTAAATCCCCGGGTGCGCCAACACCGCGATCCCGCCCGCATCGTGAATCTGGGCGATGACGTCATGTACATCCGGGTACTCCGTCTTACAATAGGCAAAGCCGGTCCGCGGGCGGAATAATTTTTCATAGACGGCCCCATAAAAGGAATCCGCATAGCCCGCGTCAATCAATGCGTGCATAATATGTTGCTTAAAAATATTGCTGCTCCCATGGGCACGCTGTACCACCATATCCATGGTAATGGGATACAGCCGCATCACCTTTTGCAGGGACACGCTCACGGATCTCCGGCGGTTGTCCCCAATTTTTTTACAAAGTCCCTCTAACCGGTGCACGCGGACATTCCCATAACATAACACATGCGCTTTCCGGCCGGTCGCCGGGTCCATGCAGGAAAACTCCGCCCCCGGCAGCACCTCCATCCCGATCCGGTCCCCATAACTCTTGGCGCGCAGCGCCCCTGAAAAGGTATCGTGGTCCGTCACGGCGATCGCAGAAAGCCCGGATCGCTTTGCCAACTGCACCAGCTCGTCAATCCCCACGGAACCGTCGGACATCTTTGTATGACAATGCAAATCTGCTGGCACACAATCACCCCATCCATTCAGCCAGCGGTTCTTAACCCCATAAAATCTTTGTAAATCGTTCCATTCTTATTATAAGCGATTCCGTCCGATAAAACAAGCAGCACACTTTTTCAATCTTCCAAGGGCGCGTTTAAAAATTTTTCGGGCAGGAAGGTGCGCCGGTCGTAGATCCAGAGGAAAAGGTCGCACAGCCACACAACCGCTGCTGCCAGCAATAAGACCGTAGCATTTACGCGGAACAACCCGGTAAACGGGGCGATGTACAACAGAAGAAAGGGCAGCGCAACATAGGCGACGGTCTGGAAGGACTCGATACGGCTGCTGGTCCGGTTGAACGCAAACACCATAAACACCGCCCCAAACACCATCAAGCCCGGAGAAAGCAACAAAATGATCACCAGCCAGGACCAATTCAAAAAGAAGGACATCCCCAGCATAATATCCCCGACGGAGGCAACGATTGTAAACGCGCCAAAGGAGATGGCGGTGGTTACGAACGATAAAGACAGGCAGCACGCCAGTTTCGCGCGGAAGATCTGGCGCACCCGCAGCGGCGTGAGCAACAGCGTTTCAATGGTCCTGCGCTCTTTTTCCCCTGCAAAAATGCAGGATGCAGAGACCGCGGACGCCATCAACGGGACCATCAGGAAAAACAAAGGAAACAGCGTATTGGTTAGGAGATAGAACAATCCCTGCTGCGCGTTATAATGCTGTAAATGGGAAGGCAGGAGCGAAAGCATCTCCTGGATTCCAGCGGCTTGTTCCAACGGCACCAGGCAGACCGCCGCGAGGAAAAGCGCTGGCACCACAACCACCAGCCCAATGGGGACGGCAATCAAGGTGGCGCGCGCCATCTTGGAACTCCAAATTTCCAGAAAGTCCTTGCGGATCAGTGCATGTTCAGCCAGCGTGAGCATCGGCCGTTCCCTCCTTTCCCGGGTGCTGTTCCAACGTCCGTTTATAAACGTCCTCCAAGGTCGGCTCAACCAGCCGGGCCTCCAAAACGTCATAGCCGTGTTCCACAATGCTCCGCAACAGGCGGGGCATCTCCTCCTCATCGCGCAATTCCGCGCGCCACCAGCCGTTGTGTTCCAACAGACCGGTGACCAGGGTCTCATCCGGCCGGAACCCTTCCAGGCTTTCCCCTCCGCTCAGCCGGAATTCCGCATGCGCCCGGCATCCGGCCGCTTCCCGAAGGGACTGGAAATCGCCGGAGGCAACCAGCTCCCCGCCCTCTAAAATACCGTACGCGGTACAAATACTCTGCGCATAGTGCATCATGGAGGTACCGAGCAGGACCGTCGTGTCTTCGCGCGCGGCGAATTGGCTCACCAGGGCATGCAATGCATGCGCCGATTCGTAGTCCAGGCCGCTCGTGGGTTCATCCAGCAGCAGGACGCTGGGATAGTTGACCAAAGCGCGCGCCAGGGAGAGCTTTTGCAGCATTCCGGTGGAGTATTCCGATACGGGCCTCTCCCGTTCGTCCCAAAGCTCCAGATCCTTCATCAATTCCGATACCCGGCGCTCGGCGGCTTTTTCCGCCATGCCCGCCGCCTGTGCGAAAAACAGCAAATTCTGCTGGCCCGTCATATGGGCGTATGGCCGGGCGCTTGCAAGCATCACACCGCACACGGCATGGACGGCCGCCGGGTCCTTTGCCGGGGAACACCCCAGCACGCTGCATTCGCCGCTGGTCGGCTTTGTGAGCCCGCAGAGCATGCGGATCACCGTTGTCTTCCCTGCTCCCTGCGCCCCCAAAAGCCCAAACGCGCCCCCCTGTGGGACATGGAGGGTCAAATCCCGCACTGCTTGGACTTCGCCATATGTCTTTGTGAGCTGTACTGCTGTGACTGCTTCCAAGCCGCAGCCCCCTTTCTCCAATCCATCTTGAACATCCGTATAAAAGATAAGGGGCGTGAACCACGCCCCTTCTTGATGGGCGCAAGCGCCCCTATCCTCAATTTACCCCAATTTGCATCTGCCCATGCAGACGCCGCTGCCCTTCCAAAATCTTTTCCCTGGTAGAGGATCACACATTGTGTGGAACCACCATATTGATCTTGGAGAAGTCGTGAATCTCTTCAATGTTCTCCTTGATGCCGCGCTTATCGGCGGTTGCCAACAGCTTGGCGCGATTCTTCAAAAGCTTCTGCATGGATTCCACGCCGCCGGGACCCGCTACGCAGCCGCCTTCGCACGCCATGCCCTCCACGATGTCCTCCTGGAGGCGGTTGGCATTCATAATCATCAAGGTCTTCTTGCATTCCTTCGCGCCGTTGCACTTGATGCAGGAGAACGGCATCTCGAAGTTTTCATCGTCCAGAACCGCTGCGACGGATGCAGCTACGCCGCCGCTCTGTGCAAAGCCCTTGCCCAGACGGCTGCCGTCCTGCTCGTTTTCCGCAGCCTCGTGTACGTCGATCCCCTTGGCCTCAAAGAGCGCTGCCAACTCCTCAAAGGTGATGACATAATCCGCCGTGTCCTCCACCTTTTTGGCTTCCAGCTTCTTTGCAATGCACGGCCCGATGAAGACCACCGTGGCGCCCGGATTATTCGCTTTGATATAGCGCGAAACCAGGGTCATCGGGGAACCGGTCGTGGAAATATTGGGAATCAGCTTCGGGAAATGCTTTTCAATCATCTCCACAAAGGCCGGGCAGCAGGAGGTGGTCATCTTGCGGTTGGATTCCACCGCTTCCTTGAGCTCCTGTGCTTCATGCCATGCCGTGGCGTCTGCGCCGAGGGAAACCTCGACGACATCCGTAAAGCCCAGCTTGCGGATGGCCGCCTTGAGCTGGCCGACGTTTGCGTCGCCAAAATGGCCCTCGATTGCCGGGGCAAAGGTGGCAACGACCGGCTCGCCGCTCTTGAGGGCCTCAATCACCGCGACAATGTTCGAACGGTCCGTGATCGCGCCGAACGGGCAGCCGACCACGCAGGCGCCACAGCTGATGCAGCGGCTGTAATCGATAGAAGCGCGGTTGTAGTCGTCCTTGCTGATCGCATTGACCGGGCACGCGCGGATGCAGGGACGCATGGTATCGGAAATCGCATTGTACGGGCAGGCCGCCGCACAGCGTCCGCACTCTTTACATTTGGCCGGGTCGATGTATGCGCCCTTGCCGGTGATGGAAATCGCGCCAAACGGACAGGCCGCCTGGCATTTTTTCGCCAGACATTTCTGGCAGTTATCTGTAACCGTAAAGCGGCTGATCGGACAGCCCTCGCAGGCAGCCGGCAAAACGCCGACAATGCCCCGTTCATCCTGGCCCGGAAGACTGACCCCCTGTGCAGAGGTGATACGCTCGCGGATAATCTCCCGCTCGCGGTAGATACAGCAGCGGAAAGTAGGCACGGGGCCAGGGATAATGTCATACGGAATCTCCTGGATATGCTTATCCAATGTTCCCTCAAAGGTATACTTCGCTACCTGGGTGAGCACTTGATATTTTAGTTGTTTCGCGTCATTATCGTATTGCATGCTTCTATCCTCGCTTTTCGAAATTACACCTGCTCCCTCAATTGGCGTTTTGGAAAACGCAGATCAGACATAGGGGACAAGCTGACGGCATTCATCCTACGTCCTGGTCCCTCCGCAGGCCAAGAGGCTCCATTCTTCCTTCGTCTAAAAGGGCTGTGACAAAAGGCGCCAAAAAGGGCTTACAAGCCCATGCTTGCGGGTACTTTGCCTTTTTTTTAACAATCCTTTTCTATCATCTTAAATCATTTCTCTTGTCCTGGCAAGGGGTATCCTTAATTTCGTGATTAATAATAAACTTTTTCGACGTTCTTTCCCAATTTCTTGACGAGTTCGCACAGTTCGTCGATCAGTTTCATTTTAATACTCAAATCCGAAGGCAGCCCCGGGTTCTGGTGCGCCGGATTGATCGCCTTTCCGATGAAGACGTGCAGGTCCGTGCATTCTTCCAGGAGCATCTTCGCAATCATGGCAGCGCCGTTTTCTTCATCCAGCCGGTGGAAGTAGAAGGAATCGGCCTCTTTATTCAGATAGTCACGCAAAATATCGACCGTGCGGCTCAGGGTGAGCACGCCTTCGGTCACCAGGTCCACGCCTTCGATCTTGCCCGTGGGCGGGATCGTCGGGTCGACATAATTGATTGAGGTTTCAATTTTCCGGTTGAGGACGCGCGCCACAATGTTCGCGCTGGTGCCGCCGCAGACCACCTTTTTCCCGTAGGAGGTGATAAAATCATGCACCATACGGTTGTCGTCCTCTTTGTTGACCGGCGGGCCGGAGAGCATATTGACCACGCTCTTCGGGGCGATACGGATCACCAGATCCGTCGAATCATCGCCGGGCTTGTCGAGATAGAGCTCGCGCACCGCCTCGGAAAGGGAAACCGCCAGGCGCGGCGCGGAGTTTTCCTTGGTGGAAGTTTTTGCCAGCCAGGACGATACGTTATCCCAGTTCCAGCCGAAGTTCAGCGCCTGGCCCACGCCGGCATAGATGACGCCGTCGCTGACGAGCGCAAGCACGTCGCCCGGCCGCACCGAAAACGTACACTCGGAGATCTGCTTGCCGCCGTACTCCTTCAGTTCGCTGCGCGACTCCAGATCGACCACTTTGCCGTTCCGCACAAAGATGCAGGGCGGGTTGTCAAACTCCACCAGATGGGCCGTGCCGTCGTCAAAAATTTGCAGCACGCTAAAGGTGGAATACGCCAGCTTCCGGACGCTGCACACCGGCAGCGTCTTTGCGATGGTCTCCACCACCTCGGCAATGCTGGCCCCTTCGTTCAGCATCGTCGATACAATGGTGCTGGTGAGCGTGGAAAGAATATTGGCCTTGACGCCGCTGCCGAGGCCGTCCGCCAGCACCGCGATGGTGGAATCGGGGGCGCGTATGATTTTCACTTTATCGCCGCAAAGTTCTTCCCCATATTTGTTGAGGCTCCGATATGCGGCATCCACATGCATTTTCATCCAATCATTCCTTTACAGCATAAATTCCGCATCGGAGGCGCTCAGTCCTCGTCGAACACGATCATATTTTTCAGCTTGGTCAGCGTCGCTTTGGTCTCCGCCGTGGTTTCACCCAACAGGCTTGCGATCTGCTGCGCTGCAACCATCTGCTTGTCGATGACCTTCTGCGCCATCTCCATTGTCTCCGCACGCAGTTTATACTGGTTCTCTATGTTGGCTTCTTCCTTGGTGATGTCCTTAAAGATGCCCATTGCGATGTTTTCCTTCGCAATGTATACGATGGTCTGTTCCATCGTAACACCGTATTCCTTATAGTGCACCTTCTTGTCGGTGATCGACTGCTTGCTGTCGAACACGAACTGGAAGTCCGAGCTGTCGATCAGCTCGTAGATGCACTTTTGCAGCGCCTCATGGCGGCTGATGCGGAACGTGCGTTCCGCCGCGGCGTTAAATTCGATGATATTCAAATCGCTGTCCACAATGATGGTGACGTTCGGCGTCTCCGAAAGCACGCAGTTGCTCAGGGACTCCGCACGCTCCTTCATGTATGGCATGCACATATGTAGCTCGGCCTTGCCCTGGTAAACGGCGATGGCCTTTGCGCGGCAGGTCGGGTAGCCGCAGGAGCCGCAGTTGAGTTCGTCCTCCGGACCGTTCTTGCCGATCTTTGCCAGGATCGCGCGGATCGTCTCCTCGTCCGGGATGTCCTCTTTGCTGGAGCGGTCCACGAACTGCATCTGCATCGGGATGGTCTCCGGCAGGTTCGGATAGGACTCCGCATCCTCATATGCATAATCGCGGATCCGGACGCGGGAGGCAAAGCGGGAAACGGTATCCGTGCCGGAACCGGGGCCGTTGACGCAGCCGTCGCGGCACATGTTGATTTCAATGAAGCAGTGGTCGAGCTCGCCGCGTTCCATGGCGCGGCACAGGTCGATGCAGGCGCCGGAGCCGGAAACGGACAGGAGCTTCCAATCGCCGATGTCGCCCCTGGAGCGCAAGGATGCGAGGATACCCTCCTCGATCGGGTACATGCGCAGGATCTTCGAGCTCGGGTTGAGGAACGTCGCAGATTCGGCGTTGGCAAAGGAAATGTGCTCCTCCTTCAGCCAGGCGCCGAGCTCCTCAAAGGTCAGCACCGCGTCGATCTCGTTGTTGTGGCGGATGTCGGCGGCCTCGTCCTTCTTCGCAATGCAGGGGCCTGCAAATACGACGCGCGTCCCGGGGCCGTAGCTCTGCTTGAGCAGGCGGCCGTGCGCGATCATCGGGGAAACGACCGGCGCCATCTGGTCCACCAGGGACGGATAGTACAATTCAATCAAACGGTTGACGGACGGGCAGCAGGTCGAAATGATGTTCTTCATGCTGTTCTCCTGCATGATGCGGTGGTACTCCGCCGTCACATACGCCGCGCCCTCCGCGGTCTCCGAAACGCCATAGAAGCCGAGCGCCTTCATCGCGCCCGCAAACTGATGGACGTCTTCGAAATCAAAGCATCCATAGTACGACGGGGCAATCGAAAGGATGACCCGCTCGCCGCTCTTAATCATCTGCTTAACCAGGGCGACATCGCTCGCCACCGTCTTAGCGTTCTGCGGGCACTGCTCCAGGCAGGTGCCGCAGAGGATGCAGTCGCGGTCGATGATTTTCGCTTGTTCATTTTCTACCTTGATGGATTTGACCGGGCAAACCTTCACACATTTATAGCAGTTTTTGCAATTTGCTTTCTGCAAGCCAATAATACTCATTTGTCATCACCTATCCTACATACTTAGGGGGACTCCCCGTTGATACTCCTTGGAGCGTTACTTCTCCAGCCGTTTCATGACTTCGCGGTTAAAAAAGGCCTCTGTTTCCAGCGGGGTGACCTTAAAGCGTTCCCCGTCCAAACAGACGCAGACGCCGTTGTTGGTGCACTCCCCCATACAGAAGGAGCCCTTCAGGTCGATCTTATCTTCCAGATGGTTCATCGAAACCAGGCGTTGAAAGATGCTGATGACATCGCGGGATCCTTTCAGGTGGCAGGAACTGCCGATACAAACTGTTATTTCCATACTCTCATTTCCTCCTGGGGTGCTCCCCTGCTGCTTGTTTCACGCGGCAATCTTTCAAAAAGGCGAAAAAGTTCCGCCGCGTAATTTTGTCTATATTATAACATTTGGGTGGTTTTCTGACAAGAGAATTTATGCGAAATTTCATCATTTCCCCTGGAATCTGCAAAGGAAATGCATGTCAAAGGCCCGGATGCTGCCCGGGAAACTGGAGGCAAAG